>ENA-UONW01000575-UONW01000575.1-human-gut-metagenome-genome-assembly--contig:-CS52-NODE-575-length-53484-cov-86.146905_pt1 | contig 53484 bp, 57 predicted proteins | sample MGYA00242463_ERZ724010 | MGnify/ENA metagenome assembly ERZ724010 | reverse complement strand
TTCTCATAATGGGGCGTATCGGAAGTCTTTGCAGACTTCTTACTCCGCTTGATTTTTCCCTCTTTTATCAGGTCTTCTTTTTCTGCCTTGATTCGTTCGAGGAGAACTGATGCAGGTTCATCGTTCGGGTCTTGCGGTACAAGTTTTCCATGTATCGCAAGATCGAGTATCTTTTGACGTAATTTCTTTGTATCCATATAGGTTAGTCTTTGTTTAAGAACAGATTGCAAAACTCATTCAGTTGCTGTTGCATACGTTCCTGTGGAATGAGGATACGTTTGTATTCTGCTATCATTGTGGGGCTCATACTTCGGCTCATAGCATATTCCACAACAACCCGGTCTGCTTCCGGGCAGAGAATAATGCCGATAGAAGGGTTTTCGTTAGAGCGTTTCACATCTCTATCGAGTGCTTCCAGATAAAACTCCAACTGACCGAGGTCTCGCGGATGGAATTTTGTCTTTTTCAGCTCCACTGCAACCAATGCCTGCAACCCGCGATGGAAGAACAGCAAGTCAGCCTTAAAAGTGGACGCGCCAATATTGAGGCGGTATTCCTGATCCATAAAGATGAAATCCTTACCGAGTTCAAGAATAAATTGCTTCATGTGTTCTACCAAGCTGTTTTTCAATTTTGATTCGCTATGCTTCTTCGGAAGATTCAGAAAATCAACAAACAACGTATCCTTGAATATTATCGGGGCATTCGGATACGTATTGAGCAATCCTTTCGACATATTATTCTTGCTGCCCAATAAAGCCGTATATGTCTGATTGGAGATGCAACGCTGAAGTTCTCGCTTCACTAAATGTTCTTTATTGGCATAGAGTATATAAAACATCCGCTCTTCATTATTTTTGCATCGGCAAAGAATTTCCATATGATTGGTCAATGTGGTCAACTCCAAGATTTTAGGCATTTGTTCAGATGCAGCCGGAACAATTTGTGCAGTTCTTGGCTGCACAATTACAGCCTCCCCTTGTTTAGGCATACTTGCTTCTATTTGTGCAGTTTTTGGCTGCACAAATTCAGAGTTCAGATACTTTTCTACAGTTACGCTGAATGTTTCCGATGAATATTCATCATAGAACATCACCATATTGTAAATGCTTCTTCGACTATATCCCTTGATGTCTGGACGCTGGGAACGGATATATTCAGATAACTGCGTTACAACCTTGCTTCCCCATTCCTCGCTTTTCAATTTAGCAGATACATATCCACCGACATGCCACGCTGTGTACAACAGTTCGTTATTTACGGCTCTTGAAGCACGGCCTTTATGCTGAAGAATGATGTCTATAACTTCTCCAAACTGTTGTTCCATTGATATGATTATCTTATTGTTTTCCATGCATTCAATCTTCATTTATGTTAGCGAGCAATTTTTCAAGTTCAGCTACAGCCGTACTTATCGTTTGGCTTTTATCTTTTATGTCCGCCATCAGTTCTGCCAATGAACGGTCGTCCACCTCACCACCTTGTTTTATCCATGTGATGTCGAGACTTGTCTTGTCTCTGGCAATGATCTCATCTACCGAGTATTTTCGCCAACGTCCTTGCGGATTATTTTCTGCATCGTAGGTTTCTACCCGATTATTGTAGCAGGAAACAAAATCATCCAAGTGATGGCGTTCCAGTTTATTGGTGGCAAGCGTGTGCTTTACATCGGTACGATAATCATAAAACCATATTTCTTTGGTAGGTTGACCTTTGCTGAAAAACAACACGTTGGCTTTTACGCCTTGCGCATAGAAAATGCCTGTGGGCAAACGCAAGATAGTATGCAGATTGAAATCCTGCAACAGGCGTTTACGGATGGTTTCGCCAGCTCCGGCTTCAAAGAGTACATTATCAGGAAGCACCACGGCAGCACGACCACCTGTTTTGAGCATAAGCATCATGTGCTGAAGGAAATTCAACTGGTTGTTTTTGGTCTCCACATAGAAATCCGGGCGGTTGATGTCCACAGAACCGGCAGGGCGAGTTCCAAAAGGAGGATTGGCGAGTATCACATCAACAAGGGTTGACGGCTCTTTTTCCAAAGAATCCTCACACACAATCGGACTGCGGTCTGTGCCGATACCATGCAAATAGAGATTCATGGAAGCGAGTGTTACCACCAAAGGCGTATTATCCACACCATGCAAGGCTTTGTTACGCAAGAAATCACGTTTTTCCTTACTTGCCGACTGTCCTTTCATGTAATCGTAGGCAGTGAGCAAGAATCCACCAGTACCGCAAGCCGGGTCGCAAACGGTTTCTCCAATTTGCGGATTAATACAATCTACCATTGCCTGAATAAGTGGACGAGGTGTAAAATACTGTCCGGCGCCGCTCTTCTTGTCTTGCCCGTTCTTTTCAAGAATACTCTCGTAGATAGCACCTTTCACATCCCCGTCCATAATGAGCCATTGCTCTTCATCAATCATGGTGATAACCTTTTTCAGATAAACAGGTTTGTCTATCTTGTTTTGTGCTTTGGTGTAAATAGTGCCTATCAAATTGTTCTGCTCACTAAGCAATTTCAATGTCTCTTCATATTGCTTGACCAGATCCAATCCATCAAGGGTAATCAAATCGTTCCATTGATACCCGGTCGGGATTGCCGATTCATCTCCGAACATTTCTACATTCTCGGCATCCATCTTCAAAAACAGAAGATAGGTGAGCTGAGTTATGTAATCGGTAAAACCGATACCTTGTCCGGCAAGAGTAGTTGCCAAATTCCATACTTTCTTGGTGAGCGATTGCTCTGTTGTGTTATTTGTTGCCATAATTTATGCTGCTTTTCTTAATACTACAAATGTGTAAAGCGACCGAAGTGCTTCATCTGCTTTCTGCATACCACCAAACGCCCGAATCATTTGGGCTGCATGGGTCGCGTCATCTTCACGAATATCCCTAACCGTACAAGCTCCGTTAGAAGCGATGTAATCTACAATACGACTGATTACTTCACGCTGCTTGTCGGTTATTTCACGCTGATTCTGTCCTAACCATAGATTGAAATATTGCTTGGATGTAGTAACTACACTCTCTAACCTATCAATTTGGCGAAAAGCAAAGCGTATAAGTTGTATGATGTTTGTCAAGGCATCACTTTCTTCTTTTGTTGTAGAACGCTTTACCTTGCTTGGAGAAAGAATGGCATACGAATTCCAAATTTGTTTTGGAGCAAAATGGTTGTTTGCCATTTTGAGTTTATGCTCCAAATCTTTCAACATTGAATAAGTTATCGGCTCGCCTTCATTGTTATAGATAATGCGAAGAGCCTCTATTTCATCTGCATTCTCTCTGCAAAATTCCTCAAATGCCTCCGTCGTGTTTTTAGCCTCCTCAATGGAGAAACCTTTTGAGATAAGCGTATCTTCTCCGGGCATTAGCGTATTGACAAAACCTGCCGCAAGAATAAGCAAATATCTCCGTGCATCAGCATGATTGGCAAGGGGAGACACTAAGCCTTTGCGTTCTAAATTTGGCTTTTCTGTGTTGACAAACGGTGGCAGAGTGCCTTTTTCAAGCGCATCGTATATTCTGGCAGAAAGTTCCTTCATGTCATCATGAGACAAACGGGCAAACTCTTTCCGTTGCGAATCATCCGCTTTATTATAGATTCTGGCAAGCGTAGCGGCAAGTCGTTTGAGATATTCATCAGGAAAATAGCCATGGCTGATACGCTCTAACAATTCTTTCAGAGTGATAGTTTTTGTGGTCGGTTCATCGCTTGCTGTCGGAATTGTCTTTTCATGTTCCGTCACACCGACAGCATCAACCAAATAAAAACAATCCTTACTGAATGCATTCGGAGTGACATTGCGCAATTGTTCATCGCCTATTGTACGCACTCCGCGTCCTTTCATCTGAATATACAACGGCAATGATTCCACATCACGCATGAACATTACCACTTCCAACGGCTTTACATCCGTCCCAGTAGCAACCAACGTGCAGGTCACCGCAATACGAAAATCCTTGTCGTTGCGGAATTGGCGTATCAGCTCGTTGCTATCACCTGCTGAATAGGTGATTTTCTGAACAAATCTGTCATCAGTCCGCCCAAACACTTCTTTGGCTATTTGTACAATGTTAGTGGCGTGAGCTTCATTAAGAGCAAAAATCAATGTCTTAGGCAAATAATCCATATTTGGCTCACGCTGTGGATCATTGAAGAGTTCTGTATAAACCACATCCCGATAAGTAGAAAGAATAAGTTTTATCTGTGCCGGATTGATAATACTCCGATTAAGTTCCTTATTTGTATAGGTTTTGGTTTCCTTACTGCTTACAGTCTTGACCTCACCCGTATATCTTGTTTCTTCTTTAAATTTCTCGCCCTCCAATATAGCTCCGCCTGTTTCCGTGACCTGTGTTTTTATTCTATACACCCGGCAATCCACATTCACACCGTCAACGATACTCTTCTCCAATGTGTAGTTGACAATGCGGTTGTTATTGAAAAATGCCATTGTTTCTGGAATAGGCGTTGCTGTCAAACCAACCAATCTTGCAGTGTCGAAATATTCCAGTACCTTACGCCAATTTTTATAAATAGAGCGGTGGCACTCGTCTATGATAATCATATCAAAGTAATCGTGCGGTAAATCGGGATTGGGTGGCAAGATCACTTCCTCTGCAGGTTCATTTTCATCATCTTCATCATTATCCTCAATAGTTTCTCCTTTCAAGAATGAGAACAGTCGTTGAATTGTAGAGATAATCACATTGCTATCAGAAGGAATAGAAGATGACCGAAGACGATTAACTGTAAAGATAGTGCTGAAAGCTTCTCCGTTTTCAGTCAAACGGAAAGTACCAAACTCTCCTTCAGCTTGTTTGCCTAGATTATTTCTGTCAACAAGGAATAAGACCCTACGCATAGGAGTGTATGACAGCATTCTGTAGGCTGCAAGACAAGCTGTATAAGTCTTTCCTGCACCGGTGGCAAGTACCATCAATGCTCGTTTTTGTCCCGAACGGAAACTCTTTTCTAACTCTGTTATAGCTTCGTATTGGCAATCACGCAAGCCTTTCTTATGCAAAGTGGGAAGTCCGGCAAAATAATCATTTATCCCTAACTTTTTAACCAATTCGTGAGGTGTCGGGATAGTCATTATTTGTTTGAAATAATGGTCTTGTTCTCGGAAATCACAAAAGTATAATTCCTTTCCGTTGGATGTGAATATAAATGGCAGCGGCTTTTGATATGTCTGATATATATTAGGTACGCTTTTAGCATATAAGGCTGCTTGTTCGCATACTATAGAAGAAAAAGCATCTGTTTCTTCACGTTTGGCTTCAAGTACACCAACAGCCTTTCCGCTTATGAAAAGAAAATAATCTGCTTCGAGATTATCTTTTAGTAGCCCTTCCCTTATAGCGACAGCTGTACTAGTCGGTTCATACTCATCCCTATTGATAACTTCCCAACCAGCATCGGTAAACCACTGATCTATTTTTTGTCTCGCTTTTTCTTCAGGAGTCATGTTCTTGATATTGTATATTATCGGAAGTGTAGTAGCATATCAACAATAGATTCTAAATGAATCTAAAGCAACTCACTATTGTAACCTCTCTTTTTTATCAGTTATTAAATCTTTTAAATCAACTTGTAATATCTCCGCAATCTGTTGCAAGGTCTCCAAATTAGGCTGAATCCGATTACAGGCATAGGCATTGACCATACTGAAACTCTTATCTAGCTGTTTAGCTAACCACGTTTGAGAAATACCTTTTTCGGATAAAACAGTCTTTATTCTATTCAGTTTCATTCTTAAATGCAATTTTATTGTGCAAATATAGTGAATTATATTCGATATGCAGTTTCACTATCTTTGCTCACAAAATAACAATCAATGATTGTACTTAGATTAACAACAAAGGCAGAGAAATTTATATAAACAATGGCAAAAGAAACGCACGAATGGAATGAGAATAGCGATCATATAGTCCTTTTTATGGATATTATGGGCTTTAAAGACAGAGTAATGCGAATGGGGCATAAAGAACTCCTTGAAAAAATGATTGAGTTCAAAGAGAAAAATGATCGTCTAAAGCCATTGCTTCAAGATAAAAATGGAGAACTATTGCGAATGGTTCAATTTTCAGATTCAATCATCATCGCTTCTCTTGATGACTCAAAATCAGCACTAAATAAAATTGTAAAAGCGGGTGTTGTGCTCATGCAAAATGCCCTAGAAACAGGTTTTGCTCTTAAATGTGCGATTGCAAAAGGTCCACTAACATTTGATAATGGCTCAGGGATATATTTTGGCCGTTCCATTATAGATGCATATCTTCTTGAAGAAGAACTCAAATTCTATGGGGTAGTCTTTCATCATTCAGTTGAAGAACTTATTCAACAGTACAAAGACATTCCACCAATTAGAGGAAAGCGTGAACAAAAGATTCCAGTATCAGAATATCAAATTCATCTTAAATCAGGAAGAAGTACTCACTACTGTATATTATATCACAAGCTGACCAAGGTCTTATCAGAGGGGAACTATTCTTCAACATTGGAAAAGCATCTTAAACTTTTTAGCAGGACAGTCTCTGGTAGTCCTAAAATATATATTGATAACACTTTGGATTTTATAAAAAATGCTAATGGTTAATCGAATGATATAGAGAAACGAATCAATAACCACGCTCGCTTCGACAGGCTCAGCGACCGTACCTTTGCGGTCACCGAGCTTGTCGAAATGACCTTCTGACCACAATGAACGTCCAATAAGCCAACGCCGTCAGCACTATTAGCCCGCCTGCGATTCCGATGAACGAAATAGACAGATGCGAGCAGACCAAACCTCCGATCAAGGCTCCCGTCCCGATGCCGAAATTGAATATTCCCGAAAAAATTGACATCGCAACCGAGGTCTGGGCAGCGGGCGTGTCCGTGATGATCTCCGACTGCATCGCCACATTGAATGCCGTCGCCGACATTCCTATTATTGTGCAGACAGCGATTGTGACAGGAACGCTGAATGCGGATGGCAGCAGGAGCGCAACTCCACCGATCAATCCTATCAGCGTGACATTGATGAATTTGAACCTATATTTAGGGAAATACTTTGAAAACAGCATGCTCCCTATGATTCCGGCTCCACCGAAGAGCATCAGCGTCAGCGTGATCTGGTTCTCTGTCATATTCCCTACCTGTTGGAGGAATGGCTCAATGTAGCTGTAAGCCGTGTAATAACCGGTTGCGAAGGCAGCAGTGGTGATGAATATTCCGATGAGAACCTTGTTCTTCAGCATTGCCGGCAGGTCATGTGTGGTCATTCCGCCTCCGCTTGGCACCTTCGGGAGCAATGTGAACAGATAGAGGAACACAACCAGCGCGACAGCACCGATGCTCAGGAATGTCATCCTCCAACCCACGCTGAGTCCGATGACGCGTCCGAGTGGCAGGCCGAGAATCATAGCGATTGACGAACCGGTGACAATCATGCTCAAGGCTATGGATTTATGGCTCTCCGGGACAATCCGTACCGCTATGATTGACACAATTGACCAAAAGATTGAATGGGCGCAGGCAACGCCGATTCTGGAAAACATCAGCATACCAAACGACACTGAAAGAAAAGACATCACCTGAAATGAGGTGAAGACCGCCATGACCCCGAGCAGCAGTTTGCGCATCTCCATTCTGGAGGTCATCAACATCAAAGGAAGCGACAAAGCCATCACTACCCAAGCATAGACTGAAATCAGCATTCCGGCTTTCGCTTCTGTCAACCCGAAATCATTGCCGATGTCCGTCAGCAGCGCTATCGGAATGAACTCCGAAGTGTTGAATATGAACACCGACAGCGTCAGCCCCACCAAGGCCATCCACGTTTTCAAGGACATCTCAGGCTCCTTGATCTGATCTGTCATTACCATATTAATATTCCTTCTAGAAGCTGTTTTGAATTGTTTGTTTGAAGGTTAAGAGCAAGCTCTTTCCCTGCTGCTCACCTCGGCAATCCGAACAAGTTCGATTGCCCTCGGTTCGGGCGCTGGGTTGAGAGTGAAAAACTTCAGTTTCGACCGCTTCTTCCAAGGAAGATAGCGGTGCTATCTGACTGAAGAAGCGGGAAGAAAATGAAGATTTTTCACCTCAAAGAACATTTCAAACAATTCAAAACAGCTTCTAACCGGGCGCAAATTTAGAAAAGAATCTGGATTGTTGTACCTTACTGCGTGATATAAAACAATTTACATATTCGTTGAAATGTTTTGGGCACTTAGGAATCTGCCTTCGTTCGCGGTTATATTCGCAGACATATTCATAAAACAAAGTTTGCTTGGATGGCAGAATATTCCTATCTTTATGCAGATTAAACTGTTCGTTTTATGACAAAGGATGTCGCATTGGTGCTTTCAAGCGGCGGGCCGAGAGGTTTCGCATATATTGGTGCTATAGAAGAGTTGGAGAGAAGGGGGTATAACATCACTTCGGTGGCAGGCTGCTCCATCGGTTCGCTCGTCGGGGGTGTCTATGCCGCTGGAGGTTTGGAAGAGTTCAAGAAATGGCTGTTCGGCCTTGACAACTCCAAACTTGTCTCGCTGCTTGATATCTCGATCAGCAAAAGCTATCTTGTCAAGGGAGACAAGGTCATTTCGGCCATCAAAGAGGTTGTCCCGGATGTGAACATAGAGGACCTTCGCATTCCTTATAGGGCCGTGGCGACCGATCTATATACCGGTGAGGAAGTCGTGTTCAAGGAGGGGAAACTTTTTGATGCGATAAGGGCCTCTATCTCAATCCCATCGCTATTCCGCCCGGTGAAGTACGGGCGACATACATTGATTGATGGCGGAATCGTGAACACGATGCCTCTCAGCCAGGCCGTCCGGAACGGTCACGACATAGTTGTGGCGTTCGATGTCAACCAGATAGACTCAGAGAAGATAGCCGGCTATGTCACCGCTCTGGACGAAGTCCACGAGGCCGATTCGGAACTTGTGTCCGACACATTTGACACGCTCGGTGAGCTCGTTTCCAGAAAAGGCCTTCCTATTACCGACCGCGTGAGGATGCTGGGCGACGAGGCGCAGAAGGCCTACAAGGAGATGCGCGGCATCGGCCGCAAGACCAAGGAACTTGAGACGAAGGCAGAAGCCGAAAACGTTCCGATGAGCGACAACTACTACTCGATTCTAAGCAGAACCTTCTCCCTGATGAACCGCACGATCTCGATGCTGTCCGTCCAACTCTACAAGCCCGATGTCCTTGTGAATATGAACTTCGACTCCTACGGTGCCATCCCCGACTACGCCAAAGGCGAGGAGATCGCCGCCAAAGGCCGTGAGCTGATGTCCGGCGCCCTTGATGAATATGAAAGCCGCGCGACCAGTCCAGCATCGCCGGCATAGCCCCTCGACTATTTTGTCCGGGGAAAAGCCTTTCTGGTGGACAAACTGACTGAAAACATTGTTTTCTCCGGTGAAAGCCTCTTTTACCGGATGAAATTCCGGAAATATCACTACATTCGTACAAAATTGATTCTATGAATATGGACAAGGCGATGTTGGTGACTTTGCTGATACCATTCGCGGGAACGGTGGTCGGGTCGGCTTTCGTTTTCTTTATGAAAAGAGAGATGCCGGCGCTTTTGCAGAAGGCTTTGCTTGGGTTCGCTTCGGGAGTGATGGTGGCGGCCTCGGTCTGGTCCTTGCTGATCCCTTCGATGGAGATGACTGTCTCAGAGGGCTGGACATCCGTCCTCCCGGCTTCAGTCGGTTTTCTGGCCGGAATATTCTTCCTGCTTGCTGTTGATTACCTTACCCCGCATCTTCACATAGGTGATGACAAACCTGAAGGGTTGAAAGCCAGAATCTCAAAGACGGCCATGCTGGCCTTGGCCGTGACGATCCATAATATTCCTGAAGGAATGGCGGTCGGAGTGGTGATTGCCGGCGTCTTGCAGGATGGAATCGGAATAGCCCCGGCCGCTGCTATGGCTACGGCCATAGGAATAGCGATTCAGAATATTCCCGAAGGGGCGATCATCTCGATGCCTATGCGCGCCGCAGGGAACTCACGCTGGAGATCCTTCCTCATCGGCGGCCTGAGCGGCATCGTAGAGCCTATCGGTGCAATGCTGGTAATGTTGCTGGCTTCGTTGATGACACCTATCCTGCCGTATTTCCTTGCATTCGCCGCAGGGGCGATGATCTATGTGGTTGTGGAAGAACTGATCCCTGAAGCTTCCGAAGGACAGCACTCCAACATCGGAACCATCGGTTTCGCTGTGGGATTCGTCCTGATGATGGTTCTGGATGTAGTGCTTGGATGATCGCCAGGCCGATTTGTAACCAGTTTTGTCAAGGAATGGCTATCTTTGTCTTGACAAAATGAAATGCTCACTTTATGGAATACCTGTCAAAGGAACGATACGACCAGATTGTCGCGGAACTGAATACTCTCACTGATGTTGAATATCCCCGGATAAAGGATGCTCTGGCTGAGGCACGGGCGCAGGGCGACCTGAGCGAGAACGCCCTGTCAAAAGTCAAGGACGAGAAGGGTATGAAACGTGTCGAGAAGTTCCTTCGGCTTGATGTCTGCCCGGATTGTGGCGGCACGAGGCTCTCGGACGCGGCTATCTGACCTTGGGCGAGGAGACCCCGAGCCTATCCGGCGGTGAGACCCAGCGCCTGAATCTTGCCAGCGAGACGGGCAGGGGACAGAGTGACTCCGTATTCGTCTTCGACGAGCCGACGATCGGCCTTCATTCGTCCGATGTCCAGACGCTTCTGAAGGTGTTCCAAAGCCTGATTGACCATGGTGCCACGGTCATAGTCATCAAGCATGACCTGGATGTCATCCGAAACGCCGACTATATCATTGACATGGGGCCGGGCGGTGGTTCCGAAGGCGGGCGGATTGTCGCCACCGGCAGCCCGGACCAGATCCGGGAGTCGAAGGACAGCTTGACTGGCCGTTCCTGTAGGTTATAGTATGATGCGCTGAACATCAGCTTTTAAAACATCGATGTTTATTGTGCTAACAAAAAAGTTATACTACAAAAGGACGTACTGTGCCCAAGTCCGATGATCAATCTGAGGGATTGGGCAGGATTTCGAACATGTTCAACCGCGACGGCGGTTCGGAACCACCGGTAGGCATCTACGTTCCGCAGGCGATGTACGATGACTTTGTAAAGATCTGCGCTCCGATCAAGCGGATCCGTCCAGATTACCCGTTCGAGATAAAGCTCCGCGAACCTCGGAAGCGTCCTACAGAGTACGGTGGAACAGACGCCTCGGTTTTTGCGGTGGAAGGGGTGCCGACAATAGGCTTCATGACCGATGACATCAAGGGCTATGATCTCAGCTACGATGAGATCTGGCATACCGAGCGTGATCTCTACAACAAGAATATTCCTGAATACCAAGAGCATACGGCCACGGTAACCGCTATTGTCGCTCTTGGTGTGGCAAACCTTGACAAGCAACTCTCACGCGAGGGTCTGTACATCAAGGAATAAACCCACCGGAGCCGGCTACCTGATTATTCCGGGAACCGCGCAAAGATCGTCAGGAGTTGAAGAGCTTCATGAACTCCTCACCTGTGATGGTCTCTTTTTCAAGAAGATACTCGGCGCACTTGTGCATCTTGTCCAAGTGGGATCCGATGATCTCCGTGGCCTTTTTCTTGGCCTCGGCAATCATCTCGCGGACTTCGGTGTCGATGTCAGCGGCCGTCTCGTCCGAACAGGCGAGCCGGGATGACCCGCCAAGATAGGAGTTGCCTTGTGTCTCAAGAGCCATCATGCCGTACTTGTCGCTCATACCGTAGGTCGTGATCATTGAGCGCGCCATCTGCGTGGCCTTCTCTATGTCGTTCGAGGCACCGGTCGTGCACGTGTGGCAGATCACCTCCTCGGCCACACGCCCTCCGGTCAAAGTGGCGAGTCGATTCAGCAGATAGTCCTTGCTGTAGAGAAACTTCTCGCCTTCATCTACCTGCATTGTGTAGCCAAGGGCTCCGGAAGTCCTCGGAATGATCGTGATCTTCTGGACCGGAGCGGAATTGTTCTGCGCGGCGGCGACCATCGCATGACCTATCTCGTGATAGGCAATGATCCTCTTTTCCTCAGCCGAGATCACAGCGTTCTTTCTCTGCTCGCCGGCCATCACCACCTCGACGCTTTCCTCAAGATCCTCGGTTGTCGCGGCCTTCTTGCCAAGACGCACGGCGCGCAAGGCGGCCTCGTTGACTATGTTGGCGAGTTCGGCTCCGGATGATCCTGCGGTCGCGCGACCGATCAGGTCAAGGTCGATGTCCTCGTGCCGGATGTCTTTCAGGTGTACCTGGAGGATGGCCTTTCTTCCTTGCAGGTCAGGCAGTTCCATCTGTACGCGGCGGTCGAAACGGCCAGGGCGCAAAAGCGCCTTGTCAAGGCTGTCTGGCCTGTTGGTGGCGGCGAGGATGATCACCCCTTTGTTGCCGTCGAAGCCGTCCATCTCGGTAAGTAATTGGTTGAGAGTCTGCTCGCGCTCGTCATTGCCGCTGATGTTGTTCTCACGGCTCTTGCCGATAGCATCGATCTCGTCGATGAACACGATGCACGGAGCCTTGGCCTGTGCCTGGCTGAACAGATCCCTGACTTTCGCGGCACCCATCCCGACGAACATCTGCACAAACTCAGAACCTGACATCGAGAAGAAAGGTACCCCGGCCTCGCCAGCCACAGCTCTGGCTATCAGCGTCTTGCCTGTGCCTGGAGACCCGACCAGCAGCACGCCTTTTGGCAGATGCGCCCCGACTTCATTGTATTTGTCCGGATTGTGCAGGAAATCCACAACCTCCATCAGACCGTCCTTGGCCTCGTCTTGTCCTGCGACATCCGAGAATCGTGTCTTAATGTCATTCTCGGCATAGACTTTCGCGCCACTTTGTCCGAACTGCATGAAGTTGCCCATCCCGGAGCCGCCTTTAGCCATGCCGCCGATCCTCTTGATGGCGGAACTGAACACCCAGTACATCAACATGCCGGGAAGAATCCACCAGAGGATGAAATCCAGGAGGGGAGACCTTTCCTTGTCAAGTTTTTTCACGAAGCGGATCTTGCCGCCTTTGCCGGGACTTTTCGCAGAGGAGAGCCTGCTCACGAAATCAGGGTCGGAAATCGCTCCGGTGATGTAGGTGGTGTCTCTCTGACCTTTCAGTCTTTCCTGATAGGACAGGGGAGCGTTCTTGGAGTACATAACCTTGTCTCCGTCGATCACGACATCGTAGACGCGTCCGCTGTCCACGTCCGAGATGAATGAGCCATAGTCGGTCTCCACGACGCTGTTGCCTTTTCCGCCCGGAAACAGGAAGGTGTTGATCAGCACAAGAAAGGCGAACATCAGTATGATCGTCCAGAACATATTCCCGTTCGGCATCCTTCCGCCTTGAACGTTTCCTTCAGGATCCTTTCCAGGCTCCGTCTTCTTTTCTTCAGGATATTCGACAAATTTCATAATCGCTTTCTTTTTAAGAAGCTGTTTTGAATTGTTTGTTTGAAGGTTTGAGAGTGAAAAACTTCAGTTTCGACCGCTTCTTCCAAGGAAGATAGCGGTGCTATCTGACTGAAGAAGCGGGAAGAAAATGAAGATTTTTTCACCTCAAAGAACATTTCAAACAATTCAAAACAGCTTCTAAGAATATTCCGAAGAAGCGATATCCTCAAAAATCAGGCAAATTCATCCTGACTGACAATTTGACGAAAAAAATTGGTCTATGGATATTCTTGGAATATTACTGAATCCCGCCGTCAAGATAGTCGGTGTAGAGGATGCCGTCGAGGTGGTCGCACTCGTGCTGGAAGATGACGGCGGTGAATCCGCGGATGCTTTCGGTTGTGTCGCGTAAGGATCTGAGGGACGTGTAGGAGATGTCGATGTCACGGTAACGAGCCACTTCGCCGCGCCTTCCCGGAATGCTGAGACATCCTTCGGGACCGGGTTCCCTTTCGCCCCGGCGGGCGGTGATCCTGATGTTAGGATAGACCTCGAACGGCTCTCCGGCCTTGTCGAAACGCTGTACCGCGACGATGCGGCGGGATATTCCCACCTGTGGTCCGGCGATGCCGACACCGTCCTCCTCCGGCGAGGTCACGGTTGCCACCATCTTGTCAGCAAGGGATTGATATTCATGGCTTTTTAATTCTTTCTCGCTGATTGTCCCGCATTCTTTCCTCAGCACCAGGGAATCGGCGGCATCATAGACCGTCAGCACCCTCATTGTAGCTCCGTCGCAACCGATTAGTTCCTTCTCGGCTGCGCTCCAGCCGCTCTGCCCGCAGCAAGTGATGGCCGCCACCGCAGCCATCGTTGTAAGAATATTCCAGAGTATCTTCATGTTGTCAATATTTTCCTCAAAAATACATTATTTTCATCAATTCCTTACCTGTTAGTGTAATGATTACTATCTTTGCCTGCAAAAATAAGGAATATGTCAAAGGTTGATGAATATGCCGCGCTGATTCCGCGGATACAGTCTGTCCTTTCAGGCGAGACGGACGAGATCGCCAGAATGTCGAACATCGCCGCGCTGCTTCACAGTGGGTTAGGCTTTTGGTGGACGGGATTCTACCGTGTCGCATCGGCGGAGGAACTGGTGCTCGGACCGTTCCAGGGGCCGGTCGCCTGCGCGAGGATCAGACTTGGCAGGGGAGTGTGCGGCACTTCCTGGAGCGAGGGACGCACGGTCATTGTACCTGATGTCGAGCGGTTTCCGGGCCACATCGCCTGTTCAAGCGAAAGCCGGAGCGAGATTGTCGTTCCTTGCCGGAAACGTGGCCGGATCGTGGCGGTACTTGACATTGACAGCCGGGAACCGGACACTTTCGACGAGGTGGACAAACAATATCTTGAACAGATCGTCTCGATGCTCTATGGCGGCGAAAGGGACATCTGGTTCGCCGCCGGCTGCTTCTGGGGAGCGCAGAAATTTTTCAAACTCGTTGACGGCGTGGTGTCCACCGAGGTGGGATTCGCCAACGGCTGGGAAGCGGATCCGACCTACAAGCGGGTGTACACTGACCAGACAGGCCATGCCGAATGTGTCCACGTGAGATATGATCCGGAAAAAGTCTCTTTGAAGCGCCTGGTCGGACTATTCATGAACATCATCGATCCGTTCAGCGTCAACCGGCAGGGCGGGGATGAAGGCACAAGGTACCGCACAGGTGTCTATTTCGAGGATGAGAACGATCTCGGCGAGATCAAGGAGGTGATCGGCTCCTTTGAGCGGCAGGCCGGAAGGCCGTCGGCGGTCGAGATCGAGCCGCTCAGTCGCTTCTACAAGGCCGAAGAGTACCACCAGGACTATCTCGACAAGACTCCCGGCGGCTACTGCCACCTTTCCCCTAAGGTCTTTGAGCTTGCGAGGAAGAAATGAGATGTCAAGATTAACTTTGTAGTCGATAATTTCATGCAATGAATCAGGAGATGAAGAAAATAGAAGTAGTGGCAGCTGTCATATTCAAGGATGACAAGGTGTTCGCGACCCAGCGGGGGCATGGGGAGTTCAAGGACGAGCATGAGGCTGCCAAATGGCTCTCTGCCGACAGGCTTGGTTCCGTTGACTGGCTCCCGGCGGACGTCACCATTATCCCCAGAATCGCCGGACTGCTCAAGGCCTCCGCGCTATGATGTACGTGACTCTGATGATTGTCGGCGATGGCATAGAAGTCGGCAAAGTCCTTTGCCTATTCCCTGATCCGTGAGTCAATGACGATCGTCACTGGACCGTCGTTGACGAGGGAGACTTGCATCTCGGCTCCGAATAATCCCTTGCCGACATGCTTGCCCAGCGCCGCCGAGACTTCCTCGCAGTACTTCTCATAGAGCGGGACGGCTAGGTCGTGTCCCGCGGCGCGTATGTAGGAAGGACGGTTTCCCTTCCTGGTCGAGGCCGTCAGGGTGAATTGCGACACGGCCAGAATCTCGCCGCCGATGTCGGCGACGCTCCGGTTCATCACCCCATTCTCATCATCGAATATCCTCATTCCCACTGTCTTGCCCACAAGCCAGCGCATGTCCTCTTCCTTGTCGCCGTTCTCCACGCCGACAAGGACCAGAAGGCCGTTTCCGATCTCCGACACCGTCTTGCCTTCAACGACCACGTTTGCGCGCGACACTCTCTGGATTACCAATCTCATTGTTTTACAATTGTTTAGTTGATTTCATCCGGATTCCTTTCACGGTCTGTGCCGCCAGAAGGGAGTCCTTTATGACCATTCAGGGCGTAAAGTTATGAAAAACTTGATGAGATTGAGGAATATTGCTTGGGGAACATGCGGAATATACCCTCATTATTTGTAACTTCGCATCCTTTTTTGAACTGAGATATGCGAAGGGACGCGATAGATTTCGGCTCGGACAACATTCCGAAGCTATTCGGCAAGATGCTCATGCCGACACTTCTCGGCATGCTGTGCATGTCCGTCATGACAGTCATAGACGGTGTTTTCATCGGACATGGGGTAGGAAGCGACGCGCTGGCGGCAGTGAACATATTCTCGCCTTTCTGGCTCCTGATGACGGCCATCGGAATGATGCTTGGCATAGGCTGTTCGGTCGTGTCGTCGATTCACCTGTCCCAGGACAATGTCAAGGCCGCGAGAATCAACATGACCCAGACATTGATCTTCGGGGTGGCATTGGCCTTGATCATCACCATACTTGTCGGGGCTTTCAGCACCCAATCCGCCCGCCTGCTCGGATCTTCGGACAGACTGCTTCCGTATGTTCTTGATTATCAACGATGGCTGTCGTTGGCCTTCTGCGCCATGTTCCTCCAGTCAGTCGGACTCCTTATCATCCGTCTCGACGGATCCCCGACCTATGCGATGCTCACCTCGTCCATTCCGGCCATACTCAACATCATACTCGACTATGTGTTCCTTTTCGTCCTGGACAAAGGTCTGGAGGGTGTCGCATTCGCCACGTTCATAGGCTTATGGTTCGGTGGCGGCATGGTGATCTTCTATATTCTTTTCCTGTCCAAGTCAATGAGGCTGTACAGGCTGAAGTGGTCGCTAAAGAGTCTTTGCCTGTTCGCGAGAAACATCGGCTACCAGTTCCGTCTAGGTTTTTCGGCATTTCTCGGCGAATGCAGCATAGCGGTCCTGATGTTCACCGGCAACTTCATATTCATGAAATATTTAGGCGAGGATGGTGTGGCCGCATTTTCAATTGCCTGCTACATAATGCCTTTCATATTCATGACAGGCAATGCCATCTCTCAGTCCGCACAGCCGATAATCAGCTACAACCATGGTGCCGGCAAGAGGGGCAGGGTGGTGGAGGCCCGCAAGGTCGCTTTGGCCACGGCGACCGGCGCCGGTGTCCTCTTGTCGTTGGCGCTGGCTTTCGGGGTGAAATATGTCGCCGCGCTCTTCCTTGACAGCGACGCTGGCGCCTACCGCATCGCTTCCGCCGGCATACCGCTGATGGCGACCGGATTTGTGCTCTACATCGTCAATGTCACGATAATCGGCTATTTCCAGAGTGTCGAGAGAGTGCTGCCGGCGACGACATATTCATTGGCCCGCGGCCTTGTCTTTCTTGTGCCGTCCTTTATCCTCATGCCCCATCTGGCAGGAACGCCCGGAATCTGGCTAGCCCTCCCCGTCTCGGAAGCCATGACCTTCGCCCTGATCGCCGTAGCCCGTCTGACGGCAATTACCGCGTCAAGATGATAAAAGTCCACTTTCTGAGATTGGAACTTGTCATCCATAGCACTTTGCGGAGTGGTTATTTCCATTTTGGAAACAGTCATATCCTGTGAAAGCTCCCCATCTTCAAATATGTTCTTCAGATCTTTGCCGATTGCAGGTAAGCCGACCCAAATAGCAGTGCCATAGCTCTTTGGGTACACCATATCGTTTCATCTTTTACGACTACCTGCACTTTGCCGCTGTCTGCCGGCATATTGTACAGGAGGAATTGTACCTCTCTATCCATACATACTACTTCTTCTGCTTGAAACCATACGTATGGCCTCAATACAAAGGTAGCGAATTTTATGGACTCAACTGTTATCCGATGTGCTTCCGATGGGACATTTTTACGTCATCGGTGCGGTATTTACGTTTTCCTGTTGATATCCGTTTAGTGATTCCGGTGATATCTGTTCACTCTGGGGTTGATTTCAGATGTGTTTTTGAAAGCAAGTATTTGATTTTCTCTATTGATTTGGAAAACTTCACATAACAACAACGGAGACTCAATGAAAAGGACGAATTTAAAATAACTTAGAATATGTAAACGAGAATGGAATGAACGCACCAGTGCATTAGTGTTTACCGGTCCGAATGGGAATTCTATATCATTCCATTGCAAAAGCAACAATAAGACGTACTGGCTCAATGCATATGAACAGGGAGACACACAATTTAGTCAATGCTTTCACATAGGTCCTGACGGGCATTTTTATGTCAATGATAAAGACTCATCATCTGCGATATTCGTTAGACTTGTCAAATTAATAGTTGCGACATCTTATTGGCTGTATTCCAACAACTAGGTGCACGTCAAGATATTGGCGCAAATAATAGTTCGTCTTCTTTTTTCAACGCAGAAATTCTATTTTCCGTTTATTTGTTTTCTCGACTTGAGCGAAAGAAGGAATCGCGCAAAGAATTGCGAGCGATACAATTAATAATGATTTGAAAAAAGCGTTTCATACGTAAATAAAACATCTTATGAACGCAATTCATGAAAAATTTAGGCAAAAAGCATTAAATGAGATATATTTGGAGAAAAAATAGTTCATGAAGATCGAAGAGGCTATATTGTATGTGCTTGCAGAACGGAACGGTGGTTTGCGGACGGAACAGATTGCAGAAATCATAAATAAGAGACGACTTCATGTCCGGAAGGATGGACAGCCTGTGACTTCAGCCCAGGTTTATGCGGTAGTGATGCACTATCCGGACACATTCGTTAAGGCCGAAGGGCGAATTATGCTGATGATATGACGTTGTTATTTTGTCAGTATATAGCGCAACGCTTCCATAGGGTGGTGGAATATCATCCGAGGTCCGCTGAACCGCATGACTTCGCGTATCTTTTCCCTCATGTCTGGACGGTAGCAATGGACATTGCACTTATGGCATTTGGTCTTTCTTTCACCGAACTTGCATCGGTCGAGTCTGGCCGTTGCATACGTCAGTAATTCTCTGCACTCCACACAGAGTTCCTTTTTGCCATGCTTTTTTCTGCACCACAGTTCGATCATGTGCCGTACTGTGGTCTTCTCCCACTCTATTCGGTTCATTATGTATATGTATTATTCTGCTTGCAAAGTCGAAGGTACGACTTAATCTGATAATATCAATCATTGCGGGAGACTTTTCTCCGTTTTTCAGTCAGTTTGCCTGAGGCTGACTGATGAATTCGATGGAGATTATTGGATACTGACTGCAAAAAAAAATGTACTTTGATAAAAGTTTGCTATATTCGTAAAAGATGAAAGAGGGTTCTCCTCTTCGATTAATTTCCTTTTATTAACATACCGGCAGCGGGAACAAACCTTACGGCTGCCAGCGCGCGAGGCAGCAAGATGGGTTTTGTGACCGCACAGGTAACAAAACGACTAAGCGTATGCTTTACGATTTATTAGCGGATTTCTACGAGAAGTCCAGCGACCGCCATCCAAAGTACATTGTATTGATGGGAACTTGTAATGAAAATACTTTCGATGAAATGAAAATACTTGGATTCCAAGAAGATTCGGATTCAAATGCCAGTTTTCAGGACTATGTTATGGATGGTGCCAATGAGAATTTCCTTCAAGAATATACTAAGGACGGTTATCAAAGCGAAATGCTTGATGTCTTATACTCGGATGTGAATTATGAAAAGATACAAGTCCGAGCCTTGGCTGACGAGGCGTTGGATGATGAAGGGCGTCATGCACCTCGCGAAGTGGTGATGGGGGATATGTTTGTCCATTTTACGGAGTCAGATCCGATGACTCCCGTTTGGTTCGAAAACCTGAATCCGGAGCCACCTCTTGATACTATCCCGGTATTTCAAATCCCGATGAGAACGGTCAAAAGACGCCTGAAGGTCATCACTTTGATGGACGCGATGTTCAAATTGTTGGAAATGAATGAAGAAAAGCATTGGACAGAGGAACTTCTTAGGGAATTCTTTGCAGCCGGGATTGACGAGGCACTCGAAATCATTACCTATGAGTTTCGTGGTCAAAAGGATATTGACGGAAATCCTGCCATATTACATCCCCTCACTGTTGGTCTGATGGGGGTAAATGACAATGAGAAAACAGTCGGATTCCTGCACGATTTGATTGAAGACTGTGACTGGAGCATAGAAGACCTTCATACTGAGGGCTTTCTTGATGAAGTGGTCGAAGCTGTGGATATTTTAACACATCGTAAAGATGAGGACTCGTATGATGAGTACGTCAATAAAATAATACTCTCAGGTAATCGCTTGGCTATTAATGTCAAACTTAATGATCTTCACCACAATCTGCAGCGGGGCAAAGTGTCTTATGAAGCAGCCGTCGCATCAAACGATGCGTCCAAGATCAAAGAGCTTGGACGCATAAACGCCAAGCACGAAAAGGCATTGGAAATGATTGAAAATGCGGGATATGAACAATGATTTTGCAAAGTCCATCCTTGACAGCCCTTATAACAGGGTTGAGGATGGCCAGAAGATTGATTTGTTTAATATTCTGTCTAAATACAGATACCAGCACTAAAACAGACAGCTGGCAACCTATGTTGCGTATGCCGAGGATCTTGGGGTAACTGAGGTGGAACTTCTTGCCTACCAGAACTGGATAAACGACGTCAATCCGACAGGAATCCAGTCCGATGAACAGTTCTATGATCTTCAGAGACAGTCCTATGGGGAGGTCGTGATAGAACTGTCGTGACTCTGATTTGACTCCTTGAATACTACTTTAATCTTTCATGGAAAACGTAAAATCTTGATTGATTGAACATTCCGTCAGTCTCATATCTTTTATATGCGCAAGAGGATGAATAGGATATCCCTTGTTGCTTATCCCCAGACACCAATACCTTGATTCCGGTAGAGGTAATTCCTCTTTTATGGCATCGATAACTTTGGTAAATAAACCATTGTCCTTGCCGTATTTGAATGAATTGCCGAAGCAGAAAAGAACATTACTTATGCGTCTTTTTCGTCCTTGTATAAGGGCTTTGATTTTCTTGATATTCTTTTTCTGGAGGGCTTGTAGTTTATCGGAATCCTTTAAACCAGATGGGGTTAACGCAATTTTCGGCGTGAGGTTTACGAAAAGTGCGCTATCATATTTGGTGTCGCCTTCTCCATTGTCAATTACCAAATCGCACACACGGCGGATGGTTCGGCCAATATATTTCTCCTCCGGGTCAGTTTTTCCACCAGGATTGACCCCTACGACCAGGATCGTGTTCTTGGGGTTCTCTGTCTTGGATAGCTCAAGAGAATAACGATATGCGCCTTTCTTCCAATTATTGGCAATGCAGAAAAGGCTATCATTGATTTTAATAGGAGGTGTACTCATTGAAATTTTAGTTTTGTGCTTCTGCAAACTTACATAAAAATCTGCGATTTTTACGCCCGTCCAATAAGAAAGGAACAGTTTTTTAGAAGAAATATAGGAATTTTATTGCTGATATCAAAGTGTAAGAAATAGTAACAATACAAAGTATGCGAATATTGAGTCAATATTGAGCCTATAAAAACACTCATAAATACCCATTACCTTGCGTTCACTTTCTCGGTTGAGGGAGTGACTTTCTTTTTCAGTGCGCACAAAAAAAAGGAGAGCCTAAGTATATCATAATACAGTTACAGCTTATGCTTTCTACTGAAAATTTGACGTTCGATCAACTGCCGATGGCGGTGGTGGAACATTAATGTCACTTATTTGGAAAGTCTCCGAATGCTCTTTCAGTCTACCTCTTTTTTGCTTTCACTCTTGCACATTCGACTCTTTTTGCTAACTTTGCAACAGTTGTAAAATTTACGACTGTAAAATTTTAATGAAATGAGGTTTTATGACAGGGAAGAGCAGTTAAAGACACTGCGCGAGATGAGGGAACTATCGTACAATGGTTATTCCCGACTTACGGTTGTCACCGGAAGGAGACGTATAGGTAAGACGACTCTTATCAAGGAAGCCTATCAGGATGAACCTTATGTATATCTATTCGTAGGTAAGAAAAGTGAATCAGTCCTGTGCGGAGAATTCTGTGAAGAGTTCCAGGAGAAGACCGGAGGATTCGTCCCTCCGATGAGTGCTTTCCGCGACGTCTTCCGTTTCTTGATGGAGGAAGGAACGCGCCGGAAATACACGCTTGTCTTTGATGAATTCCAGAATTTCCTGGAGGTCAATCCATCCATATATAGTGACATTCAGAACTGGTGGGACAAGTACCAGAAGGAGAGCCATGTGAATATGGTTGTCAGCGGTTCTGTTTATTCCCTGATGGAGAAGCTTTTCAAAGACAGGAAAGAACCACTTTACGGGAGACAGGATTCCACCATCAAACTGCAGGCTTTCCCCACTTCAATCCTCAAACAAATCATGGAGGACAATGCTCCGGGGTATTCCAACGACGATCTCCTTGCACTCTATACTTTTACTGGTGGCATCCCTAAATATGTGGAGTTATTCATTGATGTGAAAGCCACGACTTGCGGAAAGATGATTGCCAAAATCTGCAAGGAGGATTCCCCATTGATAGAAGAGGGGAGGAAACTCCTCATCCAGGAATTTGGAAAGAAGTATGCGACGTACTTTTCTATCCTTCAGGCCATATCGTTGGGGTATAATACCCAAGCTTCTATTGAAGACTATTTGGGGGGAAAGAGCCTAGGCGGGCAACTATTAAAACTGGAAGATACTTATGACCTTATCCGGAAAGTCCGGCCGATTTGGGCAAAGCCCAAGACCCAGACTGTAAGGTACGAAATCAGCGACATTTTCCTGCGTTTCTGGTTCCGCTATGTGGAGAAGAACCAGAGGCTCATCGAGATCGGACAGTATCCGGCGCTTCGCAGGATAATGGAAGATGATTATGAGACATATTCTGGTGACGTACTTGAGAGATACTTCAAGCTGAAGCTTGTGGAGAGCATGGAATACCGCGATATCGGAGGGTGGTGGGACCCTAAAGGGTACATTGACAAGGATGGTCATCATCAGCAGGCTGAACTGGATATTGTCGCCCTGCGCCTGAAGGAAAATATCCTCGATGTGATAGAGGTAAAGCGCAATCCGGAGAAGTTCAATAGGGGGCTTCTTGAAGAGAAAACAGCTCACTTCTCTTCCAAGGAGAAGCAAGCTAGAAAGAACAAGATAATGCTCTCCAGTCTTTCGTTAGATGATATGTAATGGATAGCATTCAACTTTTTTGTAAATGGATGGTTTAATATATAATTTGCTCATTGTTTCGAGTTTATTTTGCCGGTTTGTTTCCCAGATACAATTGGATTCGTTTATGAATCAGAATACTATCGAAGCAAGAAATTACACCAACTATCTGCGGCCGTTATTGCAAAGGCTGAATAGTGGTTTGGGATAGAGTCTGCCCGAATTTACAGGCCTAAGAAATGACACAAAACGAATCGTGGCAAAGATTGCGTTAATAAGACCAATTTATATGATTATTCGTCCGAGATTATCCGATTATTATAGCATACCGCTGCTCCAATCAGAGGTGGACTTCGCCATACCTTTCATGGATGAAGATATACCTCTGTATGTCGATCCGTTCTTAATGTGGAAGTCTCCTTCTCAGATGGACAATATGCTCCATGATGGAGTCTTGAATGCGTTCAATAATCTGGGAAAGATGTTCTTGGACGGTAACCTTGACGCTGCTATTTCAAATCTTGTGTTCTTAAGCGAATGTGATGAGGTGGGACTGGGGCTTTCGAGAACAAGGAAAGGAAGGCCTATTAGCAATAGTGTGGCAAAAGATATACTAGAATTATTCAAGGCAATACCGCAGGTTGGGCAATACGGATTTAAGCATTTTGAGCAGATACAACTTTTGGTTGATCAAATATCGAAGGATCGAGTAAGTGACATCGCTTGCTCTTTGATTAAGTCTTTTCTTATTGACTATACCATTGACCAATGCACCAAGTATGGAGTACCCCTTCAAAGCGTTGAGGTCTTTAGGTATGATTATAAGCAAGGAATGGTAATCAAGGAGGGGGTTAAACTACCTATGAATGAGGAAAGTAAGCAACCCATATTGTTTGTACCTAAGCGGTGGTTAAGGTATACGCCTTGGCTGAATTACGATGATTATTTCAATAACTACTTGATAAAGGACATTGAGAAAGAATATGACGGAACAAAGAACCGCATAGAGGTTTTGAAGTACAACCGCGAGAATTTTGGCATGGTTGAGCGGTATATTTCTTTAAAAGAAGCAGATAGAGGAAATTGTGAGAATGATCCTTTATTCTCAAGAATTTCAGTGAACTCAGCAAGGCGTAAAGTGTCAGAGATTAAAAGCCTACCTACTGGAAAAACGGATAACGCTGATAAGAGAGCTTCGAGCTCCACTTGTTCAACAGACAGGCCACTTGGAGAATAAAGGGCCGATAAGTCGGCTTTCGCAGAGGCTGATGTTAGGCATTGCCGTAAAAATGTTGTAATTTTGCTTTTGTCAGGTGCTTTACACATCATCTATGACTTTATACTGTGGTAAGCATAAAGTTACGAAAAAATTATGTAAATACCTAATAGTCAATTAGCTAAATTGCACTAAAACTACGGTTTTTTGATATTTAGCTAATTGATTTTTCGCGTCTATACCAGGTTCCTTTGCTAACAGTACAAACTCCGTCTTTCAGCTAAATTGCGGAAGAACCACCTAAATCCGGAAATGACACTCATCAAATATTTTTAACTTTTTTTGATTTAAAGTGTCAAACTCACTGGCCGTTTTGTATGATTTTGTCAAAAAACCTTGCAGGATCCGAAAAAAGTCACCATATTTGCGTCAGCTCATCAACCAAGTTGTTGAAGGAGTAACGGGATCGTCATTCGGCGGTCCTTGCTTTTTTATACGCCTCATACTCCTTCATCAACTTGCGGTAAGTATGCCCTCTATCAACGGGATATGCTGTCCAGAACAGTGCAAAAGTGTCTCGCTTCTCAATAATCACAAGATAAGATTCTTGCTCGTGATAGATAAGTACGCGTTCCCTTCCGCCACGGACATTTGACCAAACCTTCAAATAGGGATGGTTGATGTTATCAATCATTGGACGCGGGAAAGGAATGCATTCAGTACGATTAATGCTGAACTCACGATTATCTTCATCTTCTCCTTCTTGGGTAAGATGATAAAATGTACATTCACGATTTGCAATGAGGGGATGCTTCTTCAAGCCGAGAGGTTTACCATCAAATAATGGCCTCGTGGTTATGAATTCTCGCCTAAATATTTGATATGCAGCGTCTATAAACGCGAGAATGTCACCGTGGAAATCGTTATAATCAAGCCTATCCGGCAACCTCAATACTTCAACTTCTTCACACATTCTTCGGATAATTTGGATGCCAGATAAATATATTTGTCTTATTCTCTTTGTAAAGGGTCTGATGCATAAGGGTATACCCCGAACGCTTCTTAAACAAATCAATTAGTTCGAGTTTAGCTGCACTTGATTTAAGGCCTCTATGAACATATGTAATAGCCCCGATGAGGAAATCAGCAAGTTCTACAAGTTCAATCTCATGAGATCGAACTTGCTGGATTTTTTTGATAACACTTCTATCAAAATCATACTTAGAGTTTCTTAGATACTCTTGAAGCCGATCAACCTTGTCCTGTCCACGAGTATCCTTAATGTCGATATAAACATTATAAGAGGATGTTGGCTCAAGAATAGTTTTGAGCATATCGAAATACATCTTATAGTAAAAGGAATCGTGTGTCTGATGAAAGGCTGCGTGATTAAGCTCCGATTTATCTTTGACAATCAGTACACGGAAATGCAAGTCTTGATTGTCAAAGAAATAGTTCATCACATCCTTGTAATAGGCAAATTTAGAAGGAGATACCGCATTCCATTTCAACTCACAGGTGGGAGTAAGGCCATGCTCAACCTTTATCTCCCTTAAACGGGCAAAAATTGTATCTTTGGCTTCCCTTGGGCACCAGACAGCACCAATTGCCATTGGTTTTATCCCATCGTGCTCAAGGTGGCAGCTTTCATCGCAGTATATGTTATATTCCATAGTCAAATAATTTTCTGTAAATATACTAATCATCTTCCGATCATCTTCCGAATATCTTTGGAAAAAGATACTTTCAACATCAGCTGACGTTATTCTCTGAAACCGTAGTATTCGACGGTCATGCCTAAATCGCCAGCCAGGTCTCCGTCTTTCAGCCTCTGCCTGGTACTATCTTCCGTACCTATGGCTTTGAAGATTATGTCGATTATACGAAGTCCTTTGGGGTAACGGAAGTCTTCGCTGCGCCTTCGGCCACGAATGTTAATCGATATGTGTCCTTTGTCTTCCTTCTGGCTCCTGAATAGCAATAGGTCTGATTTGAAACCTCGATATTTCGTGTTGACTTCGCAGACATCATATCCAATCTGTCGCAGGTCAAAGGGCTTGTCAGGATGGTAATAGGACATAGCGTAGGGATTATTCAATCAAGCCATTCTCTCAGACAATAGAGGAATTCGTCAAACAAAATTTCTATCTTCTCCACGGAAAGATTTATAATAAGCCCGATGGTACTCTGATACTATCACTTGAGAATGGATATCTGGAGAATGACGGACTCCTGGAGAAGTTACGTAAAGTGTCGCATGTAACAATTTTTCACTAACTTTACAATTCGAAATCAGGCACTATCGGTGTGCACTGTAAGATTGTAATTTGCTTATGAACAAAATATCAATCCGTTTCTTCGACGACCGGGAGGTCCGGGCTATTTGGGATGAGGGGAATTCTAAGTGGTGGTACAGTGTGCTTGACATTGTCGGTGTGCTTAATGCGCAGGATGACTATGCCAAGAACAGGAACTATTGGAAGTATCTGAAGAGCAAGTTGAAGAAGGATGGGGTTGAACTGGTTAGTGACACTAACCAGTTCAAGCTGCGGGCGCCAGACGGGAAGATGAGATTGACAGATGTCCTTGATGCTTCTGGAGTTATCGAGTTGGCGAAGAATATGCCGAACAACAAGGCATCGCGATTCATTGAGTGGTTTACTTACGGTGAAGATACCATTGACGGAAAGAGCAAAGCAAAGGCTTATACTTTATTCGAGAGTTCATTGCTCGATAGCATTGAGGTGGGAACGGTAAAAGGACTTCAGCAGATTCACGCTTATCTGTTTGGAGGATTGTACGACTTTGCAGGACAGATACGTTCAGTGAATATTTCCAAAGGCGGATTCACCTTCGCTCCAGTAGCGTTTCTTTCACAGACGTTGCATAACATTGAACAGATGTCGGAAGAGACTTTTGATGAGATTGCTGACAAGTATGTAGAGATGAATGTGGCGCATCCATTCCGTGAAGGCAATGGGCGAACAACGAGGATTTGGCTAGACCTGATTCTGAAGAAGCGACTTGGACAGTGCATTGATTGGAGCCAAATTGACAAATATGCTTATCTTGCGGCAATGGAAAAGAGCGTGGCGGATAGCACGGAAATCAAGGGGCTTCTGAAAGATGCACTGACGGATAAGGTGAATGACAGGGAGATGTTCATGAAAGGAATAGATTATTCGTATTATTATGAGGAACGGTAAAAGAGAATATGAAGAAAAGGTACGCGGCGCGTACCCAATTGACTTAGATGTACATTCGGTCAAGATGTGAAAGAACTGCTATTGAAACTCCGGTAGAGAAGAATCTGTACGACTACATCACGTCAGCGAATGTTTAACTTTAAATGACATTGAAAATGAAAACAATAAACGTAGTGGCAGCCGTGATATTCAAAGATGGGAAAATCTTCGCCACGCAGCGTGGCTACGGTGCATTCAAGGATGGTTGGGAGTTTCCCGGCGGCAAGGTCGAGGCGGGGGAGAGTCCTGAGGATGCACTTAGAAGGGAGATCCGCGAGGAGCTGGAAACCGAGATCCGAGTCGGCGAACTGATTGACACCATTGAATATGACTACCCGGACTTCCATCTTTCGATGAAGTGCTACGCCTGCACCATCCTTTCCGGTGACCTTCATCTGGTCGAGCACGAGGCCGCCCGTTGGCTGACCGCCGAACAGCTCTGTTCAGTCGAATGGCTGCCTGCTGACATCACCTTGATCCCCAAGATCGCCCGACTGCTGTAAGGTTTGTCATTACGACAGCAGCGGGTAGTAACGGACGTTATATTATTCATTGAGCGGCTGTGAATCTATTCCCGAATCCTTGAGTCGATGATTATCGTCACCGGGCCATCGTTGACAAGGGAGACCTGCATATCCGCGCCGAATACTCCTTTGCCGACCGGCTTGCCGATCGCCGCCGAGACTTCCTCGCAGTACTTCTCGTACAACGGGACTGCCAAATCGTGGCCTGCGGCACGAATGTAGGAAGGGCGGTTCCCTTTCTTGGTGGATGCCGTCAGAGTGAATTGCGACACCGCAAGAACCTCCCCTCCAACATCCACGACACTCCTGTTCATCACGCCATTCTCATCATTGAATATCCTCAGTCCCACAGTCTTGCCCACAAGCCAGCGCATATCCTCTTCCGTATCTCCGGTCTCGACTCCGACAAGCACCAGGAGCCCGTTCCCGATCCCGGACACGGTTCTGCCCTCAATGGCAACGCTTGCGCGCGACACCCTTTGAATCACCAATCTCATTATTATACAATATTTTATATTAATGCCTCTATTATGAAAATACAGACAGACGTAGCCAACTTTGCGGTGTGCTACAGCAGCAATATGTAAATCAGCACCGCCGCGGGAACGGGTCCTGAAATATTCATCAGTGGCTGTGAATATTTATCCTCACCCTTGCGAATATATTGACCGTCAGAATTATACAGCGCGGTGGAATATCTGCTGTCGCCTTGGCGTATGTTTTTCCCGTCCCAGCTGAAAAGCACCTTGGCATATTTGCCACGACCGCCACGCAGCTCCACCCCGTTCCAATTGTATAGAATCTCACCGTAGCGGCTGCCACCCCCGCGGATATATTCACCATCGAAATTAATCAAAACCTCTGAATATTTACTGTTCCCCGCCCGCAGGCAACTTCCGTCCCAATTGTACAAGGGCGCCGAGTAAACATCCTTCCCGCGCCTGATGTAAGACTGCGCGTCCGCCACCACGCAAGCAAGGATCATTATGAATATAACAACCGCTATCCGTTTCATATTTAAACGATTATTCTTGCCGCCTAATTATCGCCTCCACACTGCTCCTTTTCGATCTCATTACGTAGATCCGCAAGAACCTTCCCTTTGAAACTGAAATATTTCGGACCTTGGTAAGCTCCGGAAGTGTTCTGCTTTTCAACAGGAAGAAACGTTCCCGTAAAGGCTGACAAGCTATAAAGCCGCCCGTCATATTCAACCTTGTCATCCGTCGCGACCTTTAATGGAATATTCAGTTCATCGAATATGACCGTGTCTCCTATGTTTATTCCAACCATATGGAATTTAAAATTTGGCCTGGCTATCCGCTTCTTTTTCTCCGCCTCTTCGTTCTTGATGGCGTTGTCCTGTTCCTTATTCTGGGATATTACCGGTTTTCCGTCAACATAGATGGCCAGTTCCGCATCGTCCAGAAGATCGGCCATATCACGCATAATGTCAAGCGCCACAGCGGGAGCGATGTTGAAAAACTCCCTGTTCTGGCGGATCCTCAAATCCGTCAGCCTGTCTATCTGCTTGTGAATCTGCTTTTCAACCTTGCTGTATTTGCTGGTGTAAAGCGTGGCGTAAACCTCAAACGGCAGTGGAACCGCAGTGTTGTCCAATTCCTTCGAGCGAACATCCACAGGACGTGAACTCTTGCCGATCTTGACCCAATCCTCGCGAAATGAAGGATTTGTCAATATGTAAACATAACCTTTTCCGGATTCCATGATTGTTTTGGATATTTAGTTTTATTCGGTAGCGAATTTAATGATAATCCGATAAATATCCTATGCTTATCTATATGGGTTGACTATAAATGATAAATTTACTCGCCGAAGTTTGAACGGCGAACAGAGGTGGCGCAAAAACATACGATATTGCACCCGTCGAGGACAATAATGCGTGCGGCGGGAGCATTAAAATGATAAAACGCGGCTTCTGGCGGTTGCGGATTCATTCAGATATAATGTGATTACATACTAACAACAATGGATGTGAACAATATAAATAAATGTCAATATCTCTAATTCTCGGCACTATCAAATTATTTTAGCATAGGAGTTCTCTTATTCTTAATCTCGATGGAATTTGATATTCGGCTATTTCCCGATGCTCGACGCTTAATCATCTGAGAGTCAATATGAAGCATTTTCTTGGGCCTATTTTGGGCGCCGAAGTCGCACAAAAACGCGCACCATTTCCGGCGGTCGTCACCAGAACTGAGATGGGCAATGCGAATATATGCATATTATGTGATGCTGTCAAGAAAGTTGAGCGACGTGTTGGTGTTTACATCGTATTCACCTCAGAGACTGTCGGCCTCCTTGTTTTTGGAAAAGTGGAAGGAATCCTCATAATTCCTTTGGAAAAGTGGAAATTTGTCCATAAATTGCGTTGGAAAAAAGGATGTAGTATGCTTAATAGAAAGATAGACAGCTATTTAAAAGATTATTACCAAAAATCTTCTAATGCATTGCTGATAACGGGTGCACGTCAAGTCGGAAAGACCTATTCCATCCGCGAGTTCGGCAAGACTTTCAAGAGTTTCATCGAGATCAACTTCATCGAGAATCCCGATGTCGTTGGATTGTTCAAGGATGCTAAGGGAAGCGCCGACATACTGATGCGTTTGTCGACCATCACGAATGTGCCAATGATAAAAGGGGACACGCTGATATTCTTTGACGAGGTTCAGGAGTGTCCGGATATTGTGACCGCCATCAAGTTTCTGGTGGATGAAGGCTCATATCGCTATATTTTGAGTGGCTCTCTGCTCGGTGTGGAATTGAAAGATATCCGTTCAATCCCTGTCGGCTATATGGGCGTGAAGGAGATGTTTCCGTTGGATTTCGAAGAGTTCATTACTTGTGTGGGAATCAATGAAAATGTTATTTCCACGCTAAAAGATGCCTGGACGAAAAGGATTCCGGTCGATGGATTCATCCATAACAAGATGATGGAGCTGTTCCGGCTCTACCTGATTGTAGGGGGTATGCCGGCAGCGGTCAGCAAGTATCTTGAAAGCAATAACTTGCAGGATGTGTTGGCGGTACAGCAAGAGATAATTCAACTTTATAAGAAGGATATAGCCAAGTACGATCCGGATAATAAATTGTATATCGAGGAGATATTCAACCTAATTCCGCCGGAACTCAATGCCAAGAACAAGCGTTTTATCCTCAAGCGCCTCAACGAGAATGCTAAGTATGAACGCTATGAGAACAGCTTTCTCTGGCTGAAGCATGCTGGTGTTGCCATACCCGTGTATAATGTAGAGGAACCCAAGGTCCCTCTGCTGCTGTCTCGCTCCCGCAACCTTCTCAAGCTCTTCCTCAGCGACATTGGTCTACTGGCAGCCCAATATGCCAACGGCATCCAGATGCGGATTATCAAGGGCGATAAGGACATCAACTTCGGTTCTATCTATGAGAATGTGGTGGCGCAGGAACTTGTCGCACACGGTCTGGAGTCCTATTACTACAACAGCAAGAAGAGGGGAGAGCTGGACTTTGTCATAGAGCAGGGGGACAGGATTCTTCCCATCGAGGTTAAGTCCGGGAAGGATTATACCTACCATCGTGCCCTCTCCAACATTATGGATTGCGATGAGTATGATATCCAGGAAGCACTGGTGTTGAACAATGACAATCTATCAGTTGATGGTCGAATTACTTATGTGCCGGTCTATATGGTGATGTTCTTGGATAAAGGTGCGGCGGCGCCGATAGAATACAAAGTTGATCTAGGTGGTTTATCGAATGGGGATGTCTAACGGGGTGTTCATTTTCACCGGAAAACATCCCCATTGAATAATAAGAGTTTTATTAAGATTTATGCTAGCATACACATACATCGAAAAAGGAAAGTTCGCTTTGGTGGAGAAACCGAAGCCTGCATTGATTGAGCCCACGGATGCCATTGTGCGCGTGACGATGGGAAGTATCTGTTCCAGTGACCTGCATATTAAGCACGGTAGTGTCCCTCGTGCTGTTCCTGGTATCACCGTTGGGCACGAAATGGTGGGTGTGGTTAAAGAAATAGGTTCTGAAGTCACTAATGTGAAGCCAGGTGACCGGGTAACCGTCAATGTGGAGACCTTTTGCGGAGAGTGTTTCTTCTGTAAGAACGGTTATGTGAACAACTGTACCAACCCCAATGGCGGATGGGCATTAGGATGCCGTATCGATGGCGGACAGACGGAATATGTTCGTGTGCCGCTTGCCAATCAAGGATTGAATCGTATTCCCGATAGTGTTTCCGATGAACAGGCTTTGTTGGTGGGCGATGTCTTGGCCACAGGCTTTTGGGCAGCTCGTATTTCAGAGATTGCAGAAAGCGACACTGTACTGATAATTGGAGCGGGTCCCACAGGCATTTGCACTTTGCTTTGCGTGATGTTGAATCATCCCAAACGCATCATCGTATGTGAAAAATCTGAAGAGAGAAGACGATTTGTGCAAGAGCATTACCCCGAAGTACTCCTCACAACTCCCGAAGAATGTAAGGAGTTTGTTTTGAAGCATAGCGACAATAGCGGTGCTGACAGAGTGCTCGAAGTGGCCGGAGCTACAGATACCTTCCGACTGGCGTGGGAGTGTGCTCGCCCCAACGCCATAGTTACCGTAGTCGCACTATACGACCAGGCACAAATTCTTCCCCTGCCCCAAATGTATGGCAAGAACCTCTGCTTTAAAACCGGTGGTGTGGATGGATGCGATTGCGAAGAAGTCCTCAGCTTGATTAAAGAAGGAAAGATTGACACCACTCCACTTATCACGCATCGTTTCCCATTGTGCGAAATCGAAGAGGCTTATCGCGTTTTCGAGAACAAGCTGGACGGGGTGATTAAGGTGGCGATATTTTGATTTTTGCCACCAAACACAAACATATAGTTTTATGGAAGATAATAATCTCAACCGTCAGTAGAGCAGCTTTTTGAAATAGCACAGCATTTGAACATGGATGTGAAGGATTTGCTCAATTCTAATCTTGGTAATAAATAACGGCTATGGCACAGGAAATCAGAAGTGAGGAAATTATTGGCCAGCATATGTTTACAAAGAAAACACTTACATCTTTCATTCCGTTCCATCATAGTTTCAGAGCACGAGGAGGGTTCTCAAATTAGCCAAGGATCTTCTTTGCTAGGGCGTTGACGGCGTCCACGTCGATTGGTTCGAGGACGATTTTTTCTGGCTCCAGGTCCAGGAGGAACTGCATGTAGTTTGGGAGTGTGAGCAGCTGTCCTTCCCGGCCGACATTGTAGTCGCCGAATTTGATGATGTGTTTCACATGGTATTTGTCCACATGCTTCAAGACAGTCTGGACGCTCTTGGCCTGGGCCGTTTTGGCTTTCACTTCAAGTGGCACACATTCGCCTTTCATCCGGACGAGGAAGTCCAGCTCAAGGCCAGAGTCCTTCAGGAAGTAGTACAGGCTTTGCTGCTTCTTGTGAAGAGTGTCTGCCATCAGATTCTCGAAGATGGCGCCTTTGAATCCTCCCAGGTTGCCCTGCAGGATATCCGCCCTGGTCCCAGGGCCCAGCATCTCGATGAGCAAACCGATATCTGCCGTGTAAACCTTGAACACATTGTCTTTGGCATTGCCTTCCATCGGGAGACCGGTAATATCGGTATTGTAGCAGCGGCAGATAATGCCGGCGTCTTCCAGCCACTGAAGAGAGCCAAGATAGGTTTCACCTCGTCCGCCGGGCTTAACCTTGCAGTATTGGAATTTCTTGTTCTCCTTGGCCAGCTGCTTGGGGATGGAATTGAAGCACTCGCGGATATGGGGCTTGTCTTTGTCCGGAGCATACTTAACCATATCGTCGCGGTACTCCTTCAAGATGCCCTTGTATTCCTCACTGACGGCGTTCATATTATTGGTGGTCAGGAATGCGTTGATGGGGGCGGGGAGACCACCAATAGCGACATAGAGGTTCAGATACTGCCTCATGGCCACGTGGATTCCTTCCGGAACCGGCGTTTCCTCCGTGTAGAACTTCCGGAGAGCCTCGATGACATCCGGATTCATACCGTTGGCCCAGAGGAACTCCTCGAAGTCCAGCGGGTACATCTCGATGATGTCCTCGCTGCCTACAGGAACAGAGTTGATTCCCAGATCTTTCTTCTGAACCATCTTGCGACGCCGTTTCTTGAGCTCATCGCCGTAGCCCTGGACGCCCAGCAGGGAGCCAGTGGCAATCACGTCAAAGCGGCCGTCCTCTTTGAAGAACTTGAGCGAAGTCCTGGCCTCGGGGCATTCCTGGATTTCATCAAAGATCAGGCAGGTTTCTCCTGGGATGAACTTAACCCCTTTGATTTGCGCGGATAGGTTGAGCAGAATGCTGTCCACATCCTTTGATCCGACGAAGGCATTGATTCGCTCCGGCTGCTTGATGAAGTTCATGTAGACGACATTCTTGTAGTTCTGCTCAGCGAAGTGCCGTGAGATATATGTTTTACCGCACTGGCGGATACCCATTATTACCAGAGGCTTGTGCCCAGGCTTGTTTTTCCACGCAATGAGATCGTCTTCAATTTTCCTTTTCAGCATAGTATGACACTTTATCTGGAAGCAAAAATACACTTTTTTCAACGACTTCTCAAATACCCATCGTAATTTTTCTAACGACTTTTCGGCAGTTCGCCGTAATTTTTCCAACGAGTTTTGCCGCTGGCCTTTCCTATTTAGAGTGGGATAAGTTGGACAAGATTTACAAGTCTTCCTTTATTTATCTCGTATAGCCTTAAGTTGTTCCATTATAGGTTCAATTATTTCGGGTATCGAAGTGGTAATTGGGATATGAGCACTTATCCGATACTTCTCTGGCACATCGTACCTATCAAATACGGACAATCCTTTGCGTTGGAGAAATTCTTTCACGTTGTTGTATGAATCCAGTTTTGAAACATCTCTGTCCGAAGGCGCCCAAAAGAGTACATTATATGTCCGAGTATCGCACCAGACATCCATCTTGAAATACATTCCGTCGATTATACACTCTTCGAAGACAGTGTCTGTCTCACGATATATCCATACTTTTGTGAAAGGATAACAACGTTCCGAGTATACGTCGAAGATGCGCTGAGCAAGGTACTTCGGCAAGTCATTCATCATCGATACGAAAGAGTTCGCGGTGTCCAGATGATCGTCGGATAAAAGATAATTGTACAGTTTGTCAAAAGAAATCTTGTCCATATTGAAATTGCTAATTTTCTTGATTAGATAGATATACTGCCTTAGAGTTGATGCGACATCTTCATTTTCGCACAGTGAGGCAAGAGGTGTCAGCCAATCCGTTGTCAAACTTAATTCATGAATGTCGGATACTGCCGGAATGACGACAACTTTTTGCAGCCAACGATAATCGTCCTCTTTCCATGTTGATTTGTCCGGAGTCTTGTATTTGAGCATCGGAAGGTATATGGCAGCATCAATTGTATAACCTTGTTCTTCGAGAATATCACAATATCGCGTGATCTGGCGGTCCATATCTCCGGCGTTGTTCATCTTGTTCTCAACAAGAATGGCATGTTTAGAATAGTCATCCCTAATTAAGATATCAATACGCCCCTGTTCCCTTACGACCGTCGCATCTTCATAATACTCCGCACTTATCTGCCAACCTGTCCGCTTGATGACTAAATTCACAAGTAACTCAATTCCTAGAAGACCCATGCCGTGATTTTGAACGGGATCTAGGAAGAATGCAATCAAGTCGCTATGGAAGTTCTCCCTATAATAAAGGCTGGAGATAATCTCAAAAACGGTAAACGCTTTGCTTTTATTGACCTGCTCGATAGTCGAACTGTGTTCAGCCAGGAGACTCTTCAAAGACCTGTCGCATAATAAATCCTCATAGCATGATTGGCGTTCATTTAGAAATGAGCCCCAGTCGTTTACTAGAGATGTAAAGTGCAAATAATCCATTATTTGAAAGCCGTTGTACTTGCTTAAAACACAAAGATACGGTTTTTATCTGCATTCAGTGTTATGAATTGACGCGGATTTGGAAAGTAAAAAAAGACTGATGCTGTGTTAATTTTGATATTCTTGAAAATAGAATCCAGATATAAGGACAAACATACATTGATTATCTGTAATTGTAACTATTTGTTAATCAGATATATAATTACTTCCCCACGCAAATGATATTTATGCTGCATAAAGTGTTGTATATCAATATGTAAATTTTTGAAGAATATTTTTGGGGGGACAAACGGGGGACAAAATTTCGCATACCAAAAGAAAGAAAAACAATAAAACCACTTCCCAAAAAACGTGTTGAATTGCAAGAGACACGGTTTGTCCCTCGTTGTATTGCTGTTTGTCCCTCGCTTGTCCCTCGGACGAAAGTTAGGTTTGATGCAGTTTCCAATAACGTGAGTAGAGTAATGATGGAATAGGTTTAGTTTGGTTTTTGTATATCTAATCAAGTTCTAAACTAAACTGCTTGATTTTCTCAATTTCTAAACTCTTGGTTGCTTTTTCTTTTCGTCAGCAAATCCTTCTTTTTATTCGCTATTGCTTGAAATGCGTTTTTGCCGTTTATAGTGCTCCTGTTGCACACTTACTATCCTTTCTCGTCTTCACATCGTCTTTCGGGTTGGCAGATAAGAATTGTGTCGCAAAGGTATATATCCCGTCTTTCTTCCTTGCAAGGTCAAGCCTATCGGTTCAAGCCAAAATCTCCACACTCGGTTTTCAACTGAGGTCGTATTTTGTCTGTGAAGCCTTGAAGGAAGAGCCGGGACACCTTGCAAAGCGACATAATTTTAATCAAACCCGAAAGTAGCTGATGCTAACAGAGGGAAAAGTAAAAAATCAAATCAAAAGCGATTATGGCAAATTACGCGACTAACATCTTCTACGCAAGTACGGAGAACGGGAAAGACCTTGATAAGGTGGAGAACTTTTTGGAAGACACATTTTGCGACTGTTACCTTGACAGGTCGGAAGACAGTATCGAGGGCGAGTTTTCGTCAAAATGGGACTATCCCGAAAAAGAGATAAACAAGATGATTTCTCTTTTGGAGAACAAAGACAAAATCTACATTCGAGTGCTGACACACGAACTATGCAACGAGTATGTGAACTTCCAAGTGTTCTCTAATGGAGAATGGTCATACCGATAACCCTTAAAAACTCACTGACTATGTATTACGAGGACGATACGGACATTATCGGGTGCTTATGCACGTTACTGACTCCTTACAAGGGGCATACAGAGGGTGAAGTCGTGGGAGACTACGGCAACGAGATAGTGGTAAGGCTCACCAACGGCAAGGAGGTTATGGAATACCGGGATGAAGTGCTAATCTATGACTAATGGAGGATTGCTTTATGATGACACCGATAGCGACAAGGTTTGTGGATTGGGATATTCCCGAACTTTCAACCCTGCAAGACAGCAAGGTCTATAAATTGAGAGTGCAACTCAATGAGGGTACGCCAATGAGCCGACAACAGAAGAATTGGCTTACGGACAGCGTGAACAGCAACACCTATTTCAAAAGGGCTGTTCCGCTAATGGGCTACCGCTTTGACTTCTCGGACATACTGAAACGCTACTTTGTCAAGCAATACGGACATATAGCCGAATACTATGCTGTGGACAAGACCGCTTTACGGACATTCCTTTGCGGTCGGATTGATGAAATAATTGAGATAACAGATTAAAAGAAAGATTATGCTGTACGATTACAGAAAAGAAAGCAAATCGCCTATGCTTCTGACTTTGGCGAATGGCAAGACCATTGAGGGCGAATTTATTGATTTGCGGATTGCCACCGAAACCTTGCCCAAGGGTAAACTGTGGTATCATATCCGACATACGGACGATGATTGGAGTGAACCAGCCTCTCTGAAAAACGGCTGTGTAGTAGTCAATTTCTGTGGTACATTCATTTGTGACCCTATCATTGATTTCCCTTGTGGCGAGGAACTGGAGATAACAGAATGGTCATACCTGAACTGACCGGCATCTGGCAGAATGGCAATGTGGGGCAATGCTCCACATTGCTGTGCCCACGCCATTTGGAAATACATATCCAATGGCATCAACTTTTATAATTTGGGCTTGCCTTGCAAGCCGTTCTTCCTCTTATATATTCACCTTTGACTGTTAAATCTCCTTTTGTATATATGGCATTTCATATTTCGCAATGGCGACCGTGCTGCTTTGTTCAACGAGCACCGGACTTCTTGCCATTGTTTTCTTTGCCTCGATTTCTCCGGTTCTGTCGGTAAGGTAGAACGCGGCTATTCTGATGCTGGTTTCCGCGATCGTCGTGCCATTCTGTTCTTCGGGTATCCCTTCCATAGCAAAATACCTTTGGCTGTGCAGCGTCATAACGGATTCAGTATTATGGTATCCACATTGAGAGGACATACTGGATTTCTCGCTTCATCACTCTGCTTCTTTTGGATTTACAGCCGAAGCGTACCTGGAACTTTGTGTCTGCGGACGGATGCTGTCCTTTGTCTGCGAACCTCGCTCACTTGTTTATTCACCAATCCATATTGTTACAGCTTTTGGTCGTGTTATTCCTCATTTTTCCGTTGCAAAGTTAGTATGCCGCCGGGTACGGCTGAAAGCCTTGGTCAATGGTGTAGCTTCACAAATCTTCCTTTATCGGGCCGGAGGTTTTGACGGCTTACGCTGACAAAAATAAAGAGTATTTGATTGCTAACCTTGTCGCAACCTGTAACTGCACTCACTTGTATTGGCAGCGTAAAAATAATTTAATTAACAACTTAAAGCATTGTAACATGAAACAGATTGAGAACAATTTCGCAGTATCAGGATTCGTAGGTAAGGACGCAGAAATCCGTCAGTTCGCAAACGCAAGCGTGGCACGCTTCTCATTGGCAGTAAGCCGTCAGGAGAAGAGTGGCGAGGAAACGAAACGTGTGTCCGCTTTCATCAACGTGGAAGCCTGGCGCAACAACGCCAACACCGATTCGCTTGCCCAAATCACCAAGGGGACCCTGCTCACAGTGGAGGGCTACTTCAAACCCGAAGAATGGATTGACAAGGACGGCGTGAAACACAACCGCATCGTCATGGTCGCTAACAAGTTCTACCAGACACCCGACAAGGAGGAAGCTCCTGCGGAGCCGGAAAAGAAAACGAAAAAAGGCAAGAAGTAACTCCGGCCTCGTTCCGACAAACAAAGCGGCTTCGGTCGCTTTTGTTTTTGCTCGTATGTTTACCTGTTATACATCTATGGGTTGCCCATTATAAGTTTTCCCCATCCCGTAAACGGCTTCTTCTATTTTTCTTCGAGAGACTTGCTCGGCTGCGCAATGTTGCACGTTGCTCCTCTTTCGCAAGACACTCTGTCGAAATCGCCCGATACAAAAAGATTTGCTAACCGCTCCAAGACTTCGTTTTCTCCCGGTAGGCAAAACATTCTGTTATTTATCGGGCTTGCAGAAGAAACTCGTTTACTGCCCGCCCTTTGATTGGGTTGATATTTTCGACAAGAGGGAGAATTAAATACTGACTTTTACGACTCTCGCTATACCAGACAGGAACGACTGTCATAGGCTGCATTCTGTTGGTTGAATCTTACCTGTCCCGCTGGTAGTCGCTTTTGCTCCAGCCTCCGAATATCACTTTCAAGATTCTGATGAACACCCACAATCCCAATACTGTAATGATTACGTCTCCCATATCACTGATTTATTTCTGATTACTACTTGTAAAGATACGAAAAAATCGCGACATAGATGAATATATAATGTTAAATATCAGTGCAATATGTGACTATTTCAGTTTCTTCCAATAAGGTTCGAGCTTGGTTTGCAGGAAACCTACAACTTCAGGAAAAGTCAGTTCTTGTTGGAGTTTAAGTTTCTTGACAAACGAGTTCCATCGTGTGTTTAAGTCCGTATTGTTGGCAAAATCATTGCTGAATACAATATGATTGTCCGTATAGACAGTCTGGCGATTTTCAAAAGTGGCGTTAATGGCCTCACTTAATATCTCACTGTCATATTTCCCTCCGTGTAAAATAGTGTATAGGTCGTAAAAATCTTTCATCCTACTGTTGGCTTCCGCTCTTACAATCACAGTTTGAAACTTTTCGGCGATTACGGTTTCTAATGAATATGCCAAAATGTTAGTTGCCGGGAATCCGTCAATTAAATTTGGATAATCCAGTTCGGAAGGGCATGGAGTTATCACGTCTCCAAATCCGATATCCATTGATACGTCTTGGCGAATGGTATCAATGGAAGCACCAAGCGTGAGCCTTACACCCGGATATTTCTTTTCAACGGCAATGTCTTCGGTTCTCAGAGTTTCTGTATAAAATGTCACCCCGTCTTGTTGGTATGGAATCGCACAAATCTCGGCAAACACCTTTTTAACATTCTCCTTGTCATTGTCAATATGATGCCCCATAAAATCAATATCCAATGTAGGCCTTGCCATAAAGCGTTCATGCGCATACAACAATGCTCCACCTTTCAGGAAGAAATGGTCGTGGTACTGGCTTATCGACAAACGATAGAGCAAACGCTCCTGGAGGTATCTTGTCACCAACATCTGGTACCCAAGTTTCTCATTCCGTGAGATATTCAACAATTTGGCTTTTACCGAACAGCCGAAATTATGTATTTCTTTTATTGCCATACTTCAAGATATTGATTCAGTGTTTTGCGTATTCTTAGCTTTGATGCGTAATCCATCAGCCGTGAGATATTTTTGTCCGGACGTCTTAGATAGGTTTGGAGGATTTCTGCCATTACATCAACGCCGACTTTGTTTCTGTATTTGATTGCATCGCATACAGAACGTTCCATATCAAAGATAGGAATATCGTATCCTTGTACATTTTTTCGGGTTGCCCCGATAGAGAGCAGATTGTCGGATTGATAAATCAGTTGAAATTCCGGATAATCAGGCAGAACGATCTTTCGTGTTCGTTCAATGGCTATATAGTAAGCATTGGGTATCTGTGTCGTCAAATTATAAACAGACCATGCCGACCAAAGGCATAGTATGCCACCGGGGACTATCATCCGTATATCCACCATGGTATTTGCCAAGGCATCAATATCTGCATATATGCCGTTTTTGAGCCTTACCGCTTCGCCTTTACGGACAGCATCCTGCAACTGTTGTTCTTGCCAGTCGCTCAAATTCTTAGTCGAGACGAAGCCTTCTTCTTTGAGTTTGTCTGTAATACACATCTGTCGAACATATTTACCTTGCAAAGATACTGCTTTTTCTCAAATATGCAGTATGTTTTATAGTTTACTTTATTCTTATTTCGGTTTACGTTTTCCCAGCGGCCCGCTGAACTTGCCCCGATTGAGCGAAACTCCGTATTTGTTGAGTATGCGGAACACGGAGCTGCGGCTGCTGAATCCGCTTACTTTCCAGATGTCATCTATTGAATGCCCGTTGTTGTACATCGCCACGATGGTTTTCTCCCTTTCCGCCTTGCTGATGTTATTCTCTTTGGACGGCTGGTTTATGTTCTGCTTTAGTTGGATGATATGCGCTGAAGCCTTTCGCAATGCGGCACACTCTTCCGGAAGCGCACCGAATATCTCCAACACATCCGCAGCCTTGGTTTCAGGGAACAGGTCGCCACGACTGTCAACCTTGTCGTGAATGGAGATAATCCGCACCACCGTTACACGGCAGAACTCGATGAATGCCGCCAGTTCACGAGAACCACGCAGAGCGTTGCTGAATTTAGCGAGTACGATTTCGTCTCCCCGTTCCATACTTGCCATAAGCTGTTTCCATTGGGGACGCAGTTTCTCGTGTCCGTTTTCCTCCTCAATCACCTGTACACAACCGTATTGCTTCATCCACTCCACATCAGTGTCGAAGCCGTCATAGCCGGCTGCCTTGAATATGTAACCTACTTTTGCCATAGTGCTGTTCAATGCTAAATGATACCAAGTGCAAAGATACAAAGTTTAATTCGGTTAAAATCATACTCAACAAAATATTTTTCAATTATTATACTTTGTATTTTCACTTGTTACGCTCTTGTTTATTTTGCGGATTATACTCGTAAGTATGAAAAAGAAAATAGATTAAAGTTTTATTTTAGAGTATTATTATACAAACTTTTATACTTAACTTTGCCGCCGTAGACCAATAAATATCATGTATAAAGGCTTGTTTAAAGTAGAATCAATGCAAAAATCGAAGAGAGGAAACTTGAAATCATATTCAAAGAAACGTGCTTCGTATGCCAAATCTTTTGCCGTATGTTTTGCCATTGTCACATTGGCATCATGCGGAGAAAAGACCGGCAACAGTATGTTTCATACCGTTAAAAATGCTGCCGATGCTTACAGGTCATACCTGTCCGAGGTGCGAAAGGAAGCAAACCTGCCAACAGACCTTCTGATTGAAAAAATCAACGACTGGCAGTCGCTTCGGGATTCGGCATCTGCCTGTATCGCCAAAGACACGGCAAACCGTATTCACGCCAATTACGAAAGCGAAATTCGTGGATTGCACGATTCGTTGCGCATTGAATTTAGTAACATGAAAAAAATAAGTTGCCTCAGATTAAGAGAATATTTTCGAGGATAGATCTATTTTCGAAGAAGGAGTGTGCCGGTGGCACATGACTGATGAGGAAAGAGATATAGATCGAAAAGATTCCTTAAGATGATGCAGGTTATTTTTTGAAGGTTACTTACCCGTCTGGCTCTGGAGAAGCCGAGAACTTTTGCGGATGTGTTGCTCATCAGAGAACAGACTTCCCGATACCGGCAAGACACGGAGCTGATGCGGTCGGCAGCGGAAGCGGAGCCGTTTTTCAAACCATTGGATTCCGTCCCGACATATAAAGGCAGTGCCGATGCTGTCGTTGAAAAATACCGGATGTTCCTTTCCAAGACCTTGAAATCCGGAATAAGCGGCAAGAGCGAAATGCTTGCTTTCATAAAGGAAGAGGACTGGCTGTTCCGTTCTTTCCTGAGCCATCTTCCGGAGCTTGCCGATGCCGACCTGTCTGCCATTGCCGATGAAACTGAAAAATGCTACCTGTCTGTGTTCCAATCGGCAGAAGACGGCAAAATCTCTTATCGTGATGCCTTGGTATATACAGCCAGGCGAACCAACCGAAGAATCATACTTAACGCTTTGGCTTGCCGTGATGACATCAACCAGGGCAATGTAAAGACCGAAGCGCAGGCAAGGGCTTACGTTTGGATGTTGTTGCAGCCGTATGTTGCCTTGGATGGTTTCAGCGTGGCTGTTCTGTCCGATATGGAAAGGACAACACTTCATGCAGTCGCTGACCGGACACCTCAGATGATAGCCAAACTCAACAAGACTGCCGGAACGGGCAATGACCAATGGCAGGTATTGCCCGGAGTACTAATCAAGATAATGCTCACATCCATTTGACGAACCAGAAACAAATAAACACAACAGTTATGCTACAACTTTTTTACGATGACTTCCTCTCCTTTGTGCCGCTCCAGCTTCCGCAGTTGCTGGATGTAACCACAATGGAACAGCCGCAGTTCTATGACGATTACGTCCTCCTTTCGTTTCCGCTTGCCGACCCGTACGATCTGGAAGAAGTAATGGACATCTTCGAGGACGACATGGAGCTGATAACCCTTTATCATCATATTCCTTCAAGCGCAACGACATTCGGCAGCAGCACCTGTGCCTATTCCAATCCGGCTTTCGGACAGATGTTCAAGATGAACGCGAGAGTTTCTGATACCGGCAAGGTTGACCGCATTGACGTGACCATCTATGAATCCCTGGAGTTCATGTGTTCTGACATCTGTCTTGACTTGAAACTTCACGAAAAGACCGGTCATTTCAAGTACCGCAAGACCAAGGAGGAGTTGCTTGCCGAATTTATATGAGACGGACGATATACCTGCAAATGCTATATATTATCAATATGTACAGGAGTTGGATAGTCGTGGATGACGGATATGGATATAGGCAAAGTGTCGTGTTCAGACGGGGCAGGCCGGTTTCTTGCGTGTGCCGTATGCTCCAGCTCCGTTCCACCTATAAGCACAATGGCTATGAGCGTGGCACGAAATGGAGCATATCCGAATACGAGCTGGACAAAGCATTGGCCAGGTATCGTCAAAAGAATCACGAGCTAAAGGCACGGCTTAAAAAAGGAGCGTCATATCTCGAAGCCAAGGATGTGGAAGCCATTATAGAGATTGCCACCTATGGGCTTGTCAAACTGGAACTGACCGAACTGCCATTATTCAAACAATACTGATTACACAAAGGATTACGATTATGATTTGGATTGTCATCGAAATGTCATTTCCGGCATTGCTCATTATACTGCCCATGTCATTGTACAGGAGCAACCGGTTTTTTATGGCAAAGTTTTACCTCAGAATGGCGGGTAGCGAGAGTGCGAGGAAACTCTATGTGCAGTGTATGCTTATCTTCCTCCTGCTATATCACTATGTCTATGCAGGCGGACACTTCGGAGAGTGGGGAGTTCTGATATCCACCATACCTTGTGCCGTTCTGTTCTCGTTCAGACGTGCCGACAGGTGGATGCACAGACTCCACGAGGATAAGAAAAGGTTCGTTATGGCAGCCTTGATTACATTGGTCAACTGCGCTGTACCATATCTGCACACCACGGCGTTCACGCTTGCCTTTCTTCTTTTGGCTGCCATGTTCTATCCCTCTTGCCGTGTGTTAGCCGAATGGCAGGATGAAGACACGCGCAAGCATTTGAAAGAAAATCCAAAAACAATGTCCGTACATTACTACTGACATCATCACGCGAACCTGCCACGAATAAGTGGATAGTGGCAGGTTAATATAATCCACATATAGTCAAACAAAAATCAAATGAAATGATGAAAGACAAGAATAGAGCCGCCAATCAGGTATTGGCAGATATGATGTTTTTCGACTACCTCAAAGAGAAAGTCGGAGAACGGAAGACAAAGACCGGAGCCTACTACGACCTGTTGGAGAAAGCAACGGCAGGTTTTATCGCTCTCTTTTTGAAGAACCACGAGTATGTGTTGCAGGCTGACCAGTGTCATGTGACCATTTCAGACCTTGCGGTTGAATGGCACTGGCACAGGGCTACCGTCAGGGCGTTCCTTGACAAACTGGAGGAGATGGGATATATTCGTCGGACAAGGTTCGCAAAGAGTGTGGTCATTACCGTGACTTTTGCGCCATTTTACAGTGGTAAAACTCTTGCCTCTTATACCGGTCATAAAGGATCCGGACTTGCCGATGATTTGGACAAGGCTTTGTCCGAATGGATAAACGGCAATCTGTCTGACGAAGATATGGGAGAGGTTTGTGGACAGTATCATGAAGCCGGACGGAAACGGCTTGCCGATGAATCCGGCAAAGATCATTCGGGCGACAAGCCGGCAATAAAGGCAGGTGCAGAAACGGAGTTTGTCCAAGAGATTGTCGAGCGTGTAGCCGTAGCCGGACTGAAACGCGCCATACGAAATTCCCGCTTCGATGACCCGACCGATTTCCTGGAGTTCTTTCACAAGGAACTGGGAGGTGACTGGACTTCACTTTTGGAGGCATCCAAGATAACCGCCAAGATGATTCTGGACGCAGGAAACGACGGCACAGCCAATAGTTCGATAGAAACGGATATGCTTGCCACGCTCAGACAGCCGTTCAGGGCGTTGTGGGCAAAGTACCAGGAGCGTGATTTCTCCCTTTTATAGACTCCACAACCGGTGTTGTAAGTAAAAAACTATTGTATAATCACGGACGAGCCGTGATGCCCTACATTTGTAGGCTTGCCATTATAAGCGTGCAGCGGTGCTTGCACGTTGACCAAACAGATGGAAGTATGGGTAACTCAATACCCCACACGACTACGGTCGGTGGGTGTGGTTGCCGGACAAGCAGCAAGCTGGGGCAAATCGGTTGTCCGATAAAAACGGATGATATGGCTGAAAAATCATGGCAGGTGATGCACATGAACGTGATGAAAGGCATAACCACCGCACAAAGCAACGAACACCAGCGTAACTGGACAGAAAGCGGCTGGACACACGCCATAGACAAGGGAACTTATGACCGCCAGAGGGAACGACTGAATTTTGAGGTCGTAAAAGGCGGGCGAATACAGCCTGTAAACAAGGACAGGTCTATTCCTGAACGCATGGCTGAAAACCTTGCCGGGCGTGGGATAAAAGATCCCAATTCGGATTTGGCAGAACCGAAATTCCGCACAGTCGTGGATTTTATACTGGGCGGATCGAAGTTTCAAATGCGGCAGCTTGCTTTTGGAGACCAGACTGTTGTGTATGGTTCCGGTGACAACATGGACAATGCTTCACTTCAACGAAGACCGGAAATAGAAGAATGGGCAAAGGATATGTACCGGTTCATGAGTGAAAGATTCGGTGAGGAGAATATTGTCGGGTGTTATGTACATCTTGACGAAACCACTCCGCATATGCACCTTACTTTATTGCCAATCCAAGACGGGAAATTTGCGTTCAAAAAGATGTTTGCAGGAAAGGACAAATATGAGTTTTCTGCAAGAATGAAAATGTTACACGATGAACTCTCGCAAGTGAACGAAAAATGGCAACTGGAACGGGGACGTAATGTTTCCGAAACCGGGGCAAGACATCGAAGCACGGAGGAATACCGCCGACACCTTTCGGAAGAATGTACCAATATAGAGGAACAGGTTGTCCAACACAAAAAAGCATTGTCAGACCTTAAAGTGGAAATAAGTCTGGCAGAGCGCAGAGTGAAAGGCTTGACCTCTATGGTGGATAACCTCCGAAAAGCGAAAGCGGAAAAGGAATCGCAACTATCGGCATTGGAACGCACCCTTCAATCCCATCAGGGAGATACGGCTGCCATTATAGCCGAGAGGGAACGGTTGGAAAAAGAACTGGCTTCTATCCAAACGAAACTGGAAGACAAGCAGGATAAGCTACGGACGGCTGACCAACAGCTTGAAGTCCTTAAAAGGGACATGGATGCCATTGGCGAGCGCACGGAGGAACTGAAAGGCGAAGCCTATAAGTACAGTCGTGAAATCCATTCCAACGTGGATGTACTGCTCAAAGATGTAATGCTGGAAACATTGGTTGGAGAGCATTCGGCAAGAGTGGCTGAAATGGGAGCTGCGGAGCAATCCGTCTTTGACGGTTCTTTGTTGCAGAGCCTGACCGAGCAAGGGGCGGAAGTGATGCACTGCGCCACGCTCCTCTTCCTTGGTATGGTCAACGACGCCACTACATTTGCCGAAACGCATGGTGGTGGAGGAAGTAAAAGCAACCTTAAATGGGGAAAGGATGATGACGAGGATAACCGTGCGTGGGCAAGGCGTTGCATGATGATGGCAAGCAGAATGATGCGACCGGCTTCCGTCAAGAAGCAAAAGAGGTAATCGGCAGAATTATGTTTTTCTGCAATGGATAACAAAACAAAATAATGCGTTGAATATGACAAAGAAAATATTTTTAATCCTGGCAGTGGCAGGTATGGGCTGTTCACTGCAAATGAAAGCGGCTGTACCACCTGTGATAAAGGACACTGTACAGCTGGAGTCGTACACGGATGTCGAACAGATGCTCCGGCCTTTGGAGCCGACTTACCGCAAGGGTGTATTCGTGACATCGCCTTGGAACGGTAACTGGTTTGTCAGTCTTCGAGGAGGTGCAAGTGCGTTCATTGGCAAACCTGTTGGTTGTGCCGACTTATTTGACAGGATAAAGCCTACTATTTCCGCATCGCTCGGCAAGTGGTTCACTCCGCAGATCGGAGCAAGAATCGGTTATGGAGGTTGGCAGTTCAAAGATTGCGGACTGGCCACAAATGACTACCATCACTTTCATGCTGACTTGATGTGGAATGTGCTTGGATATCGGTATGGCAAGGTGGAGAATCCTCGTTGGGGAATCATTCCATTCATAGGATTGGGACTATTGCACAATCCGCAGAACGGACATAATCCGTTTGCCGTTTCATACGGAATACAGGGGCAATACCGTATCTGTAAACGGCTGTCTGCATTGTTGGAAATTGGCAATATTTCCACATTCCAGGACTTTGACGGCTATGGTAGAACTAATCGTTTCGGAGATAATATGCTCTCCGTGTCAGCCGGCTTGTCGTTTACGATTGGAAAGGCCGGCTGGAAACGTGCCGTTGATGCGAGTCCTTACATCCGGCAGAACGAGTGGCTGATTGGTTACGCCACACAGCTATCGGAGAGTAATCGCAGATACACCGGACAACATGACAGGGCGATGAGAACGATAAACGAATTGAAGAAGATTCTGGAAATTGAGGGCTTGCTTGATAAATATAGCAGAATGTTTGATGACCGAGAGAGTTTGGGCAATGTCTATCCGGTAAACGATTACAGCGGACTGAACTCGCTCCGGGCAAGATTGAAAAACAGGCATTGGGATGGCAAGTCTCCATTGTCCAATGACGGTTTGTTCAGTAAGTCTGAATTTGCCAATGCCATACTTAATAATGACGGTAGCGTTGTAAACGACTTCTATGTCACAGGTGCCGATTCCCTGCTGTCTCCAGATACGAATAATGACAGCATTTCCATTTATAGTCATTCGGATTATCTCTCCTTTATAGGTTCCGGCAACGAGTGCATCGGTTCACCTGTCTATTTCTTCTTTAAACTCGGCACGGCTCAACTGACTGATAAATCCCAGTTGGTCAATCTGGATGAACTGGCGCGTGTGACAAAGAAATACGGATTATCCGTGACTGTTGCAGGTGCGGCTGACGCTGCCACTGGAACTGCCGATATAAACAATAAGTTGAGCGCATCGAGAGCCGATTATATTGCCACGGAGTTGCGCAGGCGCGGAGTGACTGTTGAAAATATGACAAAGGTCTGTCAAGGAGGTATTTCCAATTATGTACCTACTGAAGCTAACAGACATACCAAAGTCATACTATATATGAAATAGGAAAGTGTAAGATTCTTTTTGTTCAAATTGATTAGTTAAATGTCAATTCTTTTGAAGGGAGAGCCTGTCCGTGATGGATCGGCTCTCTTGTTTTTGATATAGTACAAATTTATCGCCCCTTATACAGGCTGTGCTTTACAAATCATGAATTCCTCCGGCTCATCTTGCCGGCTCTATTTTCCTTTGCAAAGGTACTGCGGCAAGGGAACGCCAAGTACCGCTATGCTGAACAGTTTCGCTAATGGCTTGGTGGACTTGACGACAACTTTCCGCAATTTCCACCAAGTGTTAATTGGGTATTTCATCAACTCCTCTGCCATTTACTTGTCTTATCCCTCTGTTTCCACAGTCTCCTGGTTGCACGTAACATTCAGATCCCGACAAGAAAGCCGATAAAGGCTTCAAAATAAGGGAGAAGAAAAATAAAAAAAAGATTATGGTAAATATGGAAACAAATTCAGATGAGAGAAAGATGATAGACAGAGTTTTACATCGTGATATGGTATTCAGATACCAATTATTAGGTCGTTTACAAACTGATTGCGAATACTACCTTAATTACGGCAATCGGAATATCAAACGCTTGTGGGCAGGCAATGTAAATCTGCAAATTAAACTGATGGTTGAACTTTATAATAGTTTCAAGGAAGACGAAAAACCTCAATGGCTTACAATGGATGAAATTATTGCATACGGAAAAGCAATGGCAGAGGCAGAATAAAATTGATGTATTATCGGACTGAGCCGGTATTTGGCTTCAATCCGTTATCATCGTTTCCTTCTTTGATGGCAATGCCTTTGATAGTCCGTTTAAGTATAACCTAAATGGGACCTAATATCCTTTTTTATCCGGAGGATAATTATCGTTACCTTTTTAATAGTCTGCTTCTGACTTTTATATTTATTGAGAATTATGAACTTTCCCCGGCTCATCTTGTCGGCTCTATTTTCCTCTGCAAAGGTACTGCGGCGAGGGAACGCCAAGTACCGCTATGCAGGTTGCTCCGCTAATGGCTTGGTGGACTTGACAACAACTTTCCGCAATTTCCGGCAGGCGTAAATTGGGTATTTCATCAACTCCTCTGCCATTTACTTGTCTTATCCCTCTGTTTCCACAGTCTCTTGGTTGCACGTAAAATTCAGATCCCGACAAGAAAGCCGATAAAGGCTTCAAAATGAGGGAAAAGAAAAAAAAGATAAAAGTTCAACGATTAAAACAGACAGATTATGCACAGCAAGATTTTTCAAATCACGGAAACAAGGGTTGACGGGGACAACTACTTGAACGAGGACACCCTTGAACAAGGGGACGGACACTATTACGACTATTGTTCGGAGATAGACGAGGAAGAACGCAAATTCCATATCGCCAATCTGATAGAAAAGTCATTGCCCAAAGGGATGTTCACTCTTGTGGGAGAAAACACAATCCGATACAATGGCGGTGCGGACAAGTGGAAAAAGGAATTTGTTACAGCCATCCAAGAAAAGGCACAAGCCGTTACCGTTGAAAACTGCATGATGTGGATTGGGGCAGTGTACCAGCTTGAAAAATTTCTCAAAAATCCGCTTGACCTCGGTTATCAGTTCTATATGGACGAGTATGGCGTTAATGGCTATGCCGAACAATCGTACTCGTTTTTACAGACGGTCAGCCAGTTTGAGCCGGGAAAATTGCTTTACATAGGCGGAGTTATTGACTATCATTTCTAAACGCTATGAGGACAAGACGAATGACAAAGGAACAAGGGAAGCGGTGCAATATCAGCCGATTTCCCAATTTCCACCACACAGGCAGTATTAAAGGAATGAAACGGATGTACTACGGAAACCAAGCACTTTTGGTAAGGTGCGGAGCGTACATATACAATGTTTCAAGTGAACCAAGTATCTATTATCAAGCAAAATAACAGACATTATGAAAGGAACAGAACATTTTAAGCAGGCAATTAAGGCATATTTGGACGAAAGAGCCAAGACCGATGAACTCTTTGCGGTGTCGTATGCCAAAGAGAACAAGAATTTGGACGATTGCGTGACATTCATACTCAACCAGGCAATGGCAATCTGTAAAGAGGGCGGTTGCGGTATGACCGATGACGAGGTTTATTCGCTTGGAGTACATTACTATGATGAAGATGATATAGAAGTGGGTAAGGCTGTCAACTGCGGAGTGATAGTCAACCATAGAGTAGAACTATCTCCCGAAGAACAAGCCGAAGCGAGGGAGAATGCACTCAAAGCCTACCAAAACGAGGAACTGCGTAAAATCCAACAGCGAAACAGCAAACCGAAGCCGACCCCGAAAGCGGTCAGACAAGAACCCGAACAACCGACATTATTTGATTTAGGACTATGAGAGCAAAAACGAGATTACAGCATAAGGTAGTAACCGCCAACGGACGGTTACTGCCACAGACAAAGAAGCAGGAGTTATGGGCATTCCGTCAATGTATCAGCCATTACGCATACCGTACAAAAAACGGAGGAACGACCTGTATGGATTGCGGTTATCAATGGAACGAGAGTAACAAAAAGGCGTGTCGTTGCCCACATTGCGGTGCAAGACTGGAGATACTGGACACCAAGTGCAGGACATTTAAGGACAAAGCGTATTATTCCACACTTGCCGCACAGGACGGTTTACAGGTACAGCGTGTATTTCTTATGAACGTAAACTTCCATAAAGGCAGGAAAGCGGAGTATTATTCTATGGAGATTGCACGCTATTGGGTGGATGATAACGGCAAGACGGAGATAACGGCATTGAAACGCACACTCGGACATTACGCGGACACTTTTGTTTTGGACGGCTGTCTGGAGTTACGGAGAGACAACTATGTGTATAGACGGATTGCCGACTGCAAGGTCTATCCATATTATTCTGCCACTCCAAAGTTAAGACGCAACGGATTGCAAGGCTCATTGGCTGACATCGAACCGACACGGCTTATCGAAGCCTTGTTGACAGACAGCAGAGCCGAAACGATATTCAAGGCAGGCAGGAAAACTGATTTGAACTACTTCCTGCAACATTCAATGTACTTTGATTTGTATTGGAACACTTACAAGATAGTCTTACGCAATGGCTATCATATAGCAGATATTTCTCTTTGGATAGATTACATCCGCTTACTTGAAAGGTGTGGCAAGGATATTCACAATGCCCATTATGTCTGTCCATTAGACTTGAAAGCCGAACACGACCGCTACCAAGAACGGGCAAGGATTATCCAAGAACGGGAGGAGCGAGAGGAACAAAGGAAAAAGGCAAAGGAGAATGAGGAGCGTTTCAGAGAGTTGAAAAGCAGATTCTTCGGACTGTCATTCACGGACGGACTGATTGTAGTCAGCGTGTTGGAGAGCGTGGATGATTATTACAAGGAGGGGAACGCCCTGCATCATTGTGTCGGACAATGCGAATATTATCTCAAACCGCAGTCGTTGGTATTTTCAGCACGGATTGACAACCAGCGTGTTGAAACCATTGAATTGAGCCTTGAAACATTCAAGGTATTGCAGTCAAGAGGGCTTTGCAATAAGGCTACGGAATACCACGACCGAATTATCCGGCTTGTTCAGAAGAACGCCCGGCAAATCCGTAAGCGAATGACCGCTTAATCTGTTCTGTTCTGTTCTTTCTTTTCGTCAGCCACTTGTTACGACACACATTGTAGCAGGTGGCTTTATGCGTGGCTACGGTAACTTGCTGATTACCGTAGCGATTTCTGTTATATAGGACTTAAATGCGCTTTTATAATGTACTGCATATATATCCTTTTGTATAATGTCGGCAACAAATAAAAACTATTGCCGAATTTATATCCTAAAACCTTTATAGGATAATCTCCCATTATAGTCATCGGAGGATTCTCCTTAGAGCCGGCCATCACGCCACACGGCATTGTTTTATCGTGCAAAGGTACTATGGAGGTAGAATGCCAAGTACCGCCTGCGCTAACAATTCAGTGGACTTAACGACAGCTTTCCACGAATGTGCCATTAGTGGTATTTCATTAACTCCCTAGTTGTTTACTTGTCTTATCTCCCTTACCCCATAGTCTTTAACGCACATAAAACATATCCCGGTGGCGAAGTTTGACAGCTTCAAGCAAAGGGAAAAGAAAAAAATGTTTAACATCAAAATACTTTAGAATGGAGTACAACAATCAACTATCGGAGAACGACAAACGCTTTGCGGACGAGTT
>ENA-UONW01000564-UONW01000564.1-human-gut-metagenome-genome-assembly--contig:-CS52-NODE-564-length-54235-cov-19.887874_pt1 | contig 54235 bp, 59 predicted proteins | sample MGYA00242463_ERZ724010 | MGnify/ENA metagenome assembly ERZ724010 | reverse complement strand
AGCGCTATTCTGCATAACAAAAACGCTCAAATTATTTAGGCTTGCATCCTTTGCGATACATGCGTTAGTGTTATACAGATTAGGGTCCTTGGTGAACATTAGGATGTTCACATCCACTGTTGCAGACTCGAACACTTTTTGGCCCGCGAAATCGATGAGATAGAGTGGATTGGTGTGCGACGCAAAAAACTCTCGCGTCTTTTCACCGTAGCCGGCGCGCATCCACTTATTACTTGTGATGAAGGAAAGAATGCCGTGATTACGCAGAAGTCGATAGCCTTTTTCATAAAAGAGGCAATAAATATCTCCAGTTTTTGCGTATGTAGAGTAGCCCAGATCTTTGTAAAGATCACCCAGTTTCGTTCCGGTATCTTCGTCAATTGTCTTTTGAAGCTGGATATAGGGCGGGTTGCCAATAACAATATCAAATCCGCCTTTTTCTCTGAACACTCTGGCAAAATCAAGTTGCCAGAGGACAAATGGCTTCGATGACATGTGAGCGGCCTCATGATAACGGCTGATTACGCCCTCTTCGTGGCCGTCCAACTGATTCATAATAATCGTGTTGCGGAGAGACGCAATCTGATCTTTGAGCTGTTTTTTCTTCTCTGTTTCATCACACCGAAAAAGATCGTCCTGAGTTTGGATTAAGCGTTTGATAATTGAATCAAATTTTCCAGAATCCAAGTCCGTTTGATATTCATCGTTGCCAAGCAGATCGCTTTCTTTAATGAGTCTGGTGCCTTCGAATTCGTCAACCAAACTATTGCCACACAGAATATTGCTTTCAAGGTTGGGCAGCGGCAACGGATTTCTATGGCCTTCCAGTTCGCTTTGTGCGTCAGGATTGATTTCGTCGTCAATGACCAATGCCAACCACAGTCTCAATTGTGCAATGTCAACAGCGGAGGGCTCGATGTCAGCTGCAAAAATACAGTTTCGGATTGTTTCGTATTTCAGAGCATGAGGTGAGCGCTCAAGCTGATACATCATTCGAATAGCATAAGGCTTCATCGTAATCGCAAAATAGCCTGTGATATTCTGGCGTGCTCTCACAATCTCATTGAGCATACCAAGAGGAAATGCGCCGGAGCCAACAGCTGGATCAGCAACACGAACCTCTTGTAAGGCTTTATCCATATCGTGAAGTCTGTCAACAGCAATAGATCCGTTGGCATTTAGTTTGTAAAGCTCTTCAGAGATATACATACCTCCGTTACCCTGACGCTTTTCCTTTACTGTATCTTCATCTTTCATGAAGTCACCGTAGAGAATAAAATCTCGCACGGAGGTCTCATCAATATTAAGAACTCCCGTCAAATAATTGATTAGGCTTTCCTGACACATATAATGGACAACTTCACGTGGGGTATAAAATGCACCTTTTGATTTTCTGTCGTTTACTTCAAGTAGATTTTCAAAAACCTTTCCCAGCATCTCAGGGTCGATTGCGACTTCACGCTCCATGGGCTCATCTTCACTCATAGTGAAGTTATATCGATCAAAAATGTCAAGGATACCATCTGCTTCCCGACCTTTTTCGTCAGCGTTGGAAAACACTTCGTTAGGGATAGAAAAATCGTTGTGCTTCCAATCGTATCCATCAAGCGGCTCAAATAAGCCACCGGAGAGGAAGGGAATACGGCAATGCAGCGCAGGACAATATCCTTGTTCACCTCTGTTGCAGTTTAGCGCATCATAGAACAATGGCTCAAGAAGCTCATTATAAAAGTTCACATTCCGCTGTACGGCAATATTAAACAGTTTGCGCATAAAGTCGTGAGGACCACTGCCCCAGGGCTTGCCCTTAACACACTGAGCCAACACTTCCTCATCGGCATCACTTATACTTTGCAGGCCAGCTTTGGACACGCGGTAAGTCCCGTCTCCTACAGGGCGATATACAATTGGGATCAGCTCTCTCGATTTTGCGCCACGCGCAAAGAACGCACTCTTGTAGTCCTTTTCGCTTAGCGTGTTAGGCCATGCGCCAACACCGAGCCAGCCTTTTTTCTGGAGAAAATACAAAAAGACGATCTGGCCCATAAGCTTTTTGGCAAACTGAGAAGAAGAAAAACCGTGTTGCTCAGCTTCAATACGGAAATCCTCAATGGCTTCAAGTTGTTCTCGCAGCTGGTGAAACTTCTCACAATAAAGGTTGAAGAACTCATCAGTAACCTTTTCAACACTGAACGCCTCTTCCAAGTCATCCAAAGTAGGATGTTCTGGATTTACGATGTTATCTGTGATAAAGCGCTCAAACCGGCTAATCGCTGTATGGCAAGGCTCATTTTGCCCGACCAAATACGAATAGCGTTTGGCTGGAGTAAGGTTTTCGGCTGTCTTCAAGCGACCATTCTCAATCTTCATCTCATAATCAAGACGAACTAGGGACAATCGCCACTTTGTTTCACCTTCGGTGTAGAAAGCGATAAGAGCAGCATCAGCGTTGCCATTCTCAATCAGTTTCTTTGCATAACTTCTCTGGGTGCTTCTGGAATTTTCTACATAGCCTGCCTTCTTCAGCTGCACCGACATAATGATGATTTTTTTATTGTCCGGGGTTTGAAATGTTCCCACATGAATCGAACCATCGATGTGAGAAGAAAAATTGGAAAACTCACGATTGAACTTATCGGGGGATACAAAGTGTACACCAGGGAAGATTTCACTGATAAAGTCCACATAATTCTTTGTGTCGTATGGGCCATGAAGAATTGCCTCGATTTTGCTTACGACTGCATTCATTGGGCACCTCCAGATTTAAGGTAACAGGACAGTATGATTTGTTTTTCAACATCCACTTGGGCTTGAGTCCTCATCTTTCCATCCAAATATGTTTCAGGAACAAGTTTTACAATCTCAAAATATAATTCGAGAACATCGGTAACGACTTTGCTTTTCTTCAAAACATCCTTAGATACTTTCGCAGGAATTTCGCCATTTTCCCAGAGCGTAATTAGCGTATCTAACTTTTCTTCTTGATCATCAGTCAGACGCGGTTCCGACTTTATGGCTTTCAAAAGGCGGATAATCTTAGCGTCGTTTCCTGTAACCATCACCTTCTCAGTTGAAATCTCTTCTTCCGCAAGAAGCATATCATCAAAGGCAGTGCTGTTCTGAGCCAAACATTGATAATACTGACTTGGTACGGTAATGGAAGGGTCAGAGGGTTCTGCTTTAATTGCTTCAATTGCTTGCATGAAAGACAGTTGCTGCACTCTTTCTCCGCCGCTTACAAAAAAGGTTTTTAGGGCTCCCTTCCGGATAAATGTAATTGTTTGGTCATCCTGAATGCGGTCACTTACTTTACCTACTTTTGCTTTCTTGGGAAGTTGCTTAATCAGAGCAAACAATTTGGGATCATTGTCTCGTATCTGGCGGATGACGGCAAGGTAAGCAAGTTCTGGATTTGTACTCTCTTCATTGTCATCCAAATCAGAGTTCAGATCAGTAAACAGTTTCTGGGAAGATACTTCCTCCTCATCAGACAGATACTTGAAATCTTCGCCAAGGGTATCATGGAACGCCTGTAACTTTTCGAGAATGCGTTCTTCTAACGGCATCTGCTTTTTACTTTGTGCTGTCGGGAAGAAATTGAACACATAAATCCGATCATGCTCTGTGCCGACTCTGTTGATGCGGCCAACTCGCTGCATGATTCTGGTCGGATTCCAAGGAAGATCATAGTTTATCAATACATTGGCACGGTGGAGGTTGATGCCTTCTGCCAAAACATCCGTGGTAATCAGCAGGTCATACTTATCGTTGTCCCTGCTTTTGAATTTCGGATTAAAGCTATCCTCGATTTCCGTCTTTAATCCAGGGCTACTCTGACCACTGTAATAGACAATCCGAGCCCCGAAGATGTCTTGCAATTGATGATATAAGTACTCTGCGGTTTCCATCGACTCAGTAAAAACAATGGCCTTTCTACCGGCGACAAGCGGATTTGTAGTCAGAGTGTTGCGGAATTCATCGAGTTTGGGATCGTGATCAATCAGAGACCAAATAAACTGCAAAGACTTGAGCTGTGCATAATCAGACTCCAGATCCCTGAAAAACTGCGAGGTAAATTCTTTGGTCTCAAACTCCATTACATCCTGTTGTTCAATCAAATACAACAGCTTCTTTTCGTCACCATCATCAAGCAAATCATAGACATTTACTTTTTTACTAATATATACCTTTCCGGTTTTGGTCATTTCAATGAAGCGTGCATAAGAATCAATAAAACGCTCCAAAGTTTTCCGGAATGCATAAAAGCTGCTCTCTAAACGCTTTACAAGGATGCCTTTCATAAAGCCACCCATGTTGTGCTGGGAGGACAACATGGTTGCATACTTCTTCTTATCTTTTAGGTAAAGAAGAGGGGTATATCGTGCATACTTAAAGTCTCTAATAATGCTGATTGTTTGGTTGAAGGCATCGTCAGTCTCTTCATCAAACGAATAGACGATCTTTTCCGGGCTTCCGGCTTTGGGAAATGTCAGACCCTGCTTTGCCAAGTCTTCACCATAGAATTGTTGAATTTCGCTGCGGGTTCTCCGGATCATAACCTCTCGGATAAGGCGGTCTCTGATAACTTCTGAGTTCTCGCGCAACTGTGCCATATATGCACGAGAGCCTTTTGGGAGCTTTGATAGCTTAGCATTAAGGCCACGGAAGAAACCCTCAATATTCTTAATGCCGTTAATTGTGCCGCTTTGTTTCGATTGGAAAAGGTAAATCTGGTTTTCTACATCGCTTGTATAGTTGTTGATTGGGGTAGCAGAAATCAAGATAACCTTTTTCCCTCGACAGATTTGATGAAGCTCGGTAAATGCTTCTGTGCTACTATTTCTGAAGCGATGCGCCTCATCAACAAAGACATAATCGTATTTATCTGTTCCCTTAGCAATTACCTTGTCCAACTTTCCAAGAGACTCAACATCACAGCGAGCAACATCGAACTCTTGTAACACACTGCGCCAGTAATCCACCAGAACCGGAGGGCAGACGATCAACTTATATGAATTTCGATTAAAGCTATTGGCGAGCATTGCGCAAATATAGGTTTTTCCAAGACCGACAACATCCGAAATGAAAACGCCATTGTAGGCATCCAGTTTTTGTCTGGCCTGGGTAACAGCATCAATTTGATACTGGAGGCGCATATACCCATCAGGAAGAAGAGTTTCAAAGTTTTCTTTATCAGAATTGATTTCTTCCTTAAAAAACTCGTATAAGGTCTTCAAATAGAGCTGGTAGGGAGTAATATCGCTCCGCATCCAGGTGTTCTGCTCAACAGCCTCAATATAAGTATCCTTGATGTCAACGCTTTGCTTCCAGAGTTCTTCAAATTTATCCAGTGCGAATTTGACATCAGGATAATCTTTGAGTTCAACATTAAACTCAAGGTTATTGACGAGTCCTGCTGCGGAGAAATTGCTTGACCCAGTTATCACGCTTCCGAAACTATCAGGAACCTTTTCTTGATCCTTACGCATGATATAAACTTTTGCATGGATTGGTGCTTCGGTAAACATGCGCAGCTCAAGCTTGCCGGATTTGAGCCAATCCAAGAAGACGCGAACACCTTTTTCAACCTCCGCAGAACTCTCGGTTGTTTCAAACTCGCTTGAAACCTCTGTGGAGACAATATCTTTACCTTCAGCCGCAGAAATGGATGCCACCTTAGCTTCATTTGTGGCCCGGTCTATAATTTTTACAGTAAAGCGATCCGCATTGAGGCCAATCAAAATTCTAATTTTATCTACGCTCTCAAGTGCCTCGTACATCTTGAAGAACCCGCTTGCGCAAAAATATCCGACTAGAACATCAAAGAACTGAGTATTGCTTTTCAGAATTGCAGCGAATCTGCTGTAAAGATCTCGCTCTGGCTCATTCGTAAAGAATTTCAAATCGGTCTGATTCATTTCTCAGTCTCCTTCCTTATACGCTTACTGGAAGCACCTACATATTTTCCGCTTTTGATTCTTGCATCGGCAGGCTTCTCGGCATCTTTAGGCAGCAGCCAACAATAGCCGGTTCGTTCAACGCCAGGAATACGCCCTTCTTTGCATAGCGTAGAAATGCGCCGTACAGATAGGTTCCACTTCGCCGAAGCTTCCGAGATGGTCATAAAGTCCATATCAACACCCCACATAAGCACAAAGAGGTTCTGCTTATGGCAGAACCTCTTGGACAGCTGCCATAAGCAGCGAATATTGCATTGGCCTTATTTTACACCATCTTTGGAATAATATCAACAACAAATGATACCGAAAAGCTATTAGAAGGATCGAATTTTAGTTATTAAAAGGTTCATTCCACACTCGTTGAATTGCAAACGAAGCCCGTATCACATCATCTGCTGTCCCGCTGAAGAAGATATGGTCAGCAAGGTTGGTCATCTCCTTAAATAAATACTTCCAGTTCTGCACCATCCAAACTTGTCAACCGCTTTAGCTCTACCCATGCCATCACATTGAGGTGTGATGGATGAATTCGTTCAACATCAATTGCAACGACATCCATGCTATTGTCTAACAGCCATTTTGCAAGCTCACTGAGCCGCACCATCTTCTGAGCCTTTTTCATATTAAGGGTCTTTCCTTCATAATGCTCCAAACGATCAATAAGTTTGCTGATTTCATCGGGGCTCATACCCCATGCAGGCCGTGGAATCTTCCTTCCTCCTGCATTCTTTTTTGTCTCATACTCTTTTTCGACTTTGACCTTGGCCAGTTCAATTCCCTTTCCCATGTCCATGACAGGTCCTCTTATTGAATTATTTGCCTATCTATTTACACAAGGAACAGGCCGAAAAATAACCACAGAAGAATAATTATTGCGTAATATTAAGTGACTCTATCACTCTAAGCACATTCTTGACAGAGGCACTCTTGGCCCGCTGCTTAGCTCTCTTTTGCTCTTCCCGATAGCGTTTGGTGCCCTTCTGTGCAGGCGGCTTCTTTTGGGGCGCAACTGGCAAGGGGTTTCTCCAGCGGTAGGTATCGTGTTCAACTATGTATTGGAAATAGGGCAGTAAGGTTGCATACACGACCTGTTGACAATGATAGCCAGGCATAAGTTCACAAGTTTCTGAGTCAGGGTGATATGTGTTTTGATGGTAAAGCATTGTATGGCTGGAGTTATCATCCAAAGAAATCTTCCAGCGGCTTCGAGGAGTTTCCACGGCTATGGCCTTCGGTGTGAATTTGAAGGAGACGCCATTTTGAGCGCAGTACTCCAGCAGACTATCGCCTTCGAGTTTATACCTCTTGTTCAAGGGATTACAGCATTGGCACATTTGATAGCCTTCTCTGTAGGCATCTTTGAGATTAGTAAAAGATCCTAAGTTTCCTTTTTGGATACCAGCAACATGGTGGCAGCCGGCGATATGTATAAGATGCTTACGGCTCTTTGTGCTGAAATAATACATTTGTGGCTCCCTTCTTGCGAGGTTACGGGTGGCAGCGACCGCACGGCTTATAGCCCATGCTAATCATATCATCCCGGCTACCTGTAAACTCCTTTTTATTTTTTTCTTTCATGTCTGATACGCTGGAGCAGCTTAGGTAGTGGAACTTCTTCGTGTTTGTGTTCAGAATATAGTCCGCGGCAATAGGTTCTTCTTCCGTGGTGGTGGCGCCTGGAGTATTCTCAACAGGAGATGTTACCGTCTGGTTGGGAATGACAACCGGGGCAACCATCGTGCTGGATTCTTCTGCCGCACGGCTATCGCCTGTTGCGTAGTCAATCTCAATGCCCGGCTGGACATTATAAGCGAAGATGCAGAAGCAAATACCGCCACCCCGATCCTCTACGGAGCAAGCTTCCATCAGGACACCGGTAGCCAACAGATTGGTGCCTTCAAAGATGGGTGTCACCCGGTAGGCCACATGGTTTCCAGTACGCTCCACATAATCAGCGGTCATGTTCTCAAAGGGAAGCATCCCCTCAATATTCAAATAGCGGGTGCCGGTAATCAGGTTGCTCAGGTTTGCATTCTCGCCGGTGAGCTGGTAGCCGATTAGGTGGCAACGGTTATACAGGTATTTATCTGCAATAAGATCGTCGTATCGAACGGTGTGCCAACCACTGGGTTTAACCATGCCGATGCTGCCACGCTCCTCAGTCGGCATGATGTCCCGCCCAATGCAGGCATAGACAACGCCGCACCGACCAAGTTCATCCAGTGCACTGTAGTTTTCCACCGATTGTGAAGAAAGCACCGCAGTATCGAAGTACGGCATATTCCCGTTCATCTGGACATAGGGGCTGCCGGAATAAGAAGGAACATCTGCGATACTGAAAGAAGCAGTCTTACCTGTCGGTAGCTGTGGGCCGGGTTTCTCTTCTGATGGTTGCGTTGTGGCGTTATTAGGCACAAATGGAGCAGGCTCGTCTTTAATGGGCGCTTCAGAATCCGTAGGCAGTTCGGTGGGTATTTCGGTGGCGGGTCCCTTGTCACTTGAAGTTCCCTGCGGATATTCCGAAACAGAAAAATGTGCTGGAGGTACCTCAGAATTGTTCGATGTGCCGGAGTCTGAGAATACTCCAACCACTCCGGTGAACAGGAACAATGCCAGCAGTATTGCGAGGGTTTTTCTCTTCATTTATCTGAGCCTCCATGATAAGTAGCGCCGAGGAAGTTTCGGGATAATTATCAACCTTCGTTCAGTTGTTGCCCTTTGCGCCATACATAGTCAGATCGACTTTGCCGAGATCAACCAATTCTCGTATGTAGGCATCCGCATTGACCTGTGCGATCTTATCCACAACATAGCTCAAGTCTCCAGCCGTCAGGATCATCGACTGGTCTTCCGGATCAAATATGACCTCCTGAGCATCGAAGGCAATCAAGGAATTATCTTGGCTGTCTCTCATCAACACTCTCATTTCTGTGCCTCCTCTCTGATTATGAGGACATCATAGCAAGCAAGCTGTCCGTATTTCAGGACAGATAAAGGTCTTCGAGGAGTTTTTCATTCTTCATTATGAAAACATGATGACGGCCCGCTTTGCTGTTTAACTGAAGCATACGAGGCGAGGACAGCGGCTCTCCGCAACTAAACAGTTTTGTCATCCGCTTGCGATACCACATAATCAACCACCAGTGGATCTCCAACCGGCACGCCAAAACCTGCTTTTTGATTTTCTTCATCATCTTATAATACCTCCAAATATTTCTTTTGGAAAGACTTATCTTTCCAATGGTTAGATAGTAGTACAAGAGCTTTGTCGAAACCCGTCGGATTTGGCGCATTATTGATTATTTTCTGGGAAGAGACGCAAAATAGCACAGGGCAACAGTGTTTCTGTCGGCCTGTGCTATCCCTAAAAAGCAAAAAACAGCCCAACACTATTGGTGTTGGGCTGTATAACTCACTGTGTATTATCTTCAAGAAATAGATCAATGACTTTCATCAAACGCTGCTGGCGGATCTCCGGAAGGTTGGTCAACCGTTCGGCATATTTCGATGAGATGATAGCCGGTGCCACATCCAGGACATCGACAAGCAGCGAGTTGGCATCAATCTGCAAGGCATTTGCTATTTCAATCAAACTCTCAAGGCTGGGGCTTTTTGCTCCGCATTCAATATTGCTCAGATACTTGGAAGACAGATTGACCATTTCAGCAAGCTGGGCCTGCGTGATATTATGAGCCACTCTGGCCTCTTGTATTCGTTTACCAATCGGTTTCGTATCCAAATTGGCACCTCCTAATAGAAAGAATGTCTTTCTATTAGATAGTATATTGAGCATTCGACTCACTATAAACCCGCCAGAGGAAAGACTGTTCCGCCCATTAGCAAGATAATAGGCTGCCAACTCTTACGAATCGACAGCCCATTGCTCAAAGGGTACCACTATTTTTTATAAGGTCACGAATGGCATTCAGTTTTTGACCGATTTCGCGTGATGGCTGTGACAAGCGCTTGCCGATCTCCTTGTTGCAGTAGCCCATGACCTTTAGCTGGAGTATGACGATTTGCTCCTCCGTGAGAAACTTACGCCATGCGTGCCAGAGAAAGGCGGTGTCAGAATTGTATTCGATGCTTGGCTGCATAGAGGTGTCTTCCAGAGACATCTCATATTGAGCCCGGCGACCTTTACGCCTTCTTTCACGCCCCAGTTCTGCCCAGAGGCGATACCACAGGATTGTGGAGAAGGCGTATTTATTCTGAAGCTCTTGGTTTGAGGTGTAAGTAGCTACTGTACGAAGAAACCGTTCAGCGAATAGACCATACTCCTCGTCACCCAGGCCATGCCGACCCATAAATTTGAGCAGCAGACCATAGTGCTCAACAGCAAACTGCCGTTGGTACTCTGTAAGGACGATTTCTTTTCGTCTGCCCATGCGGATCACCTCTCCATGGAGAGATAATCCACGGCCTCAGCGATTGCACACCAGATGCCATCGCCTTCTGTCAGCCAGCTTTCAGACTGATATTTATCGTCCTTATGGTAAGGCACACACTCCCACCAGTTGTTATTGAGCATATCAAGGTAATAGCGCCGGTGTTCTGCATTGATGAGCTCGTACAGTTCCTTATCGGTTTGGATGTAGAACTGCATTGCACTGCCAAACTCTCCAACATTGTTCTTATCCTTGATATACTCCAAGTGCCGTTCTTCTCTATCGCATCTTTCATAGAGGTCTGCACAGACATCTCCAAGAGCCTCCACATCGACGATTAAATCCCCGCACTGGACGGTAGCAACGAGGCCACCGTACCAAAGGGAGTCATACTGGCACTGCCGGATGGTATCTTTCAGGGAAATCTTGATTTGCTTATCGAAGCCTTTCAGCTTGCGAGGCAGCATCCGGAGCAGCTTCCACTTTTGCCAGAACTCGAAGCCTTCGAACACATACTGTTTCATTTCCAATCCCCTCCCTTTGTCAGGCAGTGATCGGCAAGGGTGCCTTGAGCTTCATCATCTCGTCAAACTTGCCACGGTCAATCGCGCAGAACTTGCGTTCCCGAATTTGAATATAGAGCCGGAGCCCACGCACAACATACTCAGTAAGATCCACATAGAGCATGGGTGCATTTGTCAGGTCATAATTCAATCCGAAATTGTCGTGGGCTTCCTGGAACTGTAGCCAGTATGGATTACCGTCATTGAAATACGGATGCGGTGCACCTTCCGGGCGGTCTTCGGAGCCGATTCTGTCGGCCGTGAAGTAGTCGCCTGTGTACTTCAGCGCATAACCCATGCTTTCCTCTCCGGTAGCGGTGCCCATGAACTTAGGCAGTGCATCGAGGAAGAGGAGTGTCTGGCGGATGGCCCTGACCCGCAGATCCAGCTCTTTGTAGAGCCAGAAGTATTTATTGCCTTCAACGCTGTACCCATGCTCCAAAGCAAGGGAGAGCCGCTGGACATAATAGGTCTGGAGCTCCAGAAGAAACTCCTGACCGTAATACTGCAACATCTCATTTCACCTCCAATCGTATTTGCGCTGCACGGGTGAGTGCATCGGCGTCAATGGAGTCAACTCCAAAGGCCTGCTTGAATAGTTCAAAGTAGCGCTCGAATGCTTCGTGCATAAGCGGTGCTTTGAGCGAAGTCATAGACCATAGGATCATTTCCTCCTCTGGTACCGATAAGGGATTGGAGATAAACTTGTTGCCATTAAAGCGCGGTTTCGGTTGATCCATAATTATCTTCAGCTCGCCGGCTGTTGTAGCATTGGCAATCAGCTTCAGCCGCTTATCAAACACAATCTCCACGAGATCGTCTCGGATACCTTCCGTCTGATAGCTCGTGATGCGTTTTGCGGTATCAATGTAGGCGTTCAGCTTTGCCTTATTAACCGCTGTATCTCTGTGCTCGTCGCAGGTGTATTCAGCCATAGCTCTTGACATATTTAGAATAAAATTGATCTCACGATCTTCCGTCCTGGCCATACGGCACCTCCTTCATAAACAGGGGAGAGCGATGCAAAAGCACCGCTCTCCCGACTCAAACAAACCATATTCTTACTGCGCTGCATTCTGCTCAGCAATGATCCTGGCAGCTTCCCGCACCTGCTTCGGGCCGTATGTCAGCTCCCAAGCGTTGATGTAACGAGAGGTCTGCTGCATAAGCTTGAAGAAGTCATAATCATTGATGTTCACAAACACCAGATTATCCTTCTGGTAGCTGCCCTTCTTTGCGTGGATGCCGCCGGTCTGCGTGCTCTCCTTGATCGCCCGGCCGTTTTCAATGAGAACACACCACGGATAGTTCCGAGGTTTCCCATCAGTGCTGACCGAGGCTCTCTTGATAGAGACTTTCGTGACCTTGCTCATACCTTTCTCATCCGGCTCGCCGAAGATTTTCTCCTCCACGAACTCGAACGCTTCCACGCCGATAGACACCCTGCTGAGAGCGTAGGCGAAGAACTCCGGGGACAGGTTGGCCGTCACGCGGACGGTGCTGCTGCCAGTACCCTTGGAGTAATCCTGGAGCACGATCCCGATACAGGATCTGGAACGGCTCTGGCCAACTTTCTCGCCCTGGGCATGGATGTGTCCGTAGTATTCCACCGGGGCCACCTTCAGCTTGTCGTTGAACTCACACAGCTTCTTGTTGGTCTTGTAAACCGCAATCTGGTTATCAATTTTGAATTCTCTCATGATGTCATCAAACCTTTCAAAAATTCTTGGATCAGTAGTGATAGGCCATTACTCCGCCGATGTAGTACGAAACTCCATTGGAAGCGCATCTGAGCCACTCATCAAGGGTCATCAGTTCTTCATCGGCATAGATGTAGGTGCCAAAGCGATCCTCAATAGACTGGCGCAGGGAATACATGAGGTGTGAGAGGGTCTCAGCGTCAGACGACGCTTTGGCAGTACCACTGAACTCCTCCAGCGGCACCCGACCCAGCTTCTCAATAGCATCTTTATACCTGCGGTAAGCTCCTTCGAAGTACCGCTCCTTTGCATCGGCCTTTAGAGTCATGCAGTTCTGTTCGAGGTTAAAAACAGCGTAGTTGTCCAGCATCTGTGCAAAACTCTGGATAGACAACGCTCTGTCATCTGCGTCTTCTGTGTAGTCGGCAATATCGACTCGGAACCAATCAGGCAGTTCCTCGTGAGAGGCCCAAGCGTCTTCCGTTAAAGGAACATGGCTCAATTCAACAATCGTGCTATACAATTCGTCACCCCCTCAAAACCATTCGTAGTAAAATAGGCCAGAGCCTTCCGGCATAGGCCGTGTGGGGATGGACTCACCGAAGCGATCATTAAACTCGGCAGCCAGTTCCTCGTCAATCGGATAGTAGACCGAATTCTCTGTCGGGCCGACCCGCATGGCGAAGAAATCACTGATGGGATAGTTCTTGTACCACTGCTGGATTTTCTCACATCGGAACACATAGCACCTGTCCGTTTGTCGAAGGATGAACTTGGCTTTGATCTCATCCTTTGAGATAGACACATGGGAGGAATCCCCACTGTCAGTGAAATCGGTGACAACAATGGAGCCATCACCGAGATAAGCACCGATGTAGGCATTCTCTGAAAGCGAGTACTCTGCCCGGATCTTCTCCAGGTCGTAGTAGAGGTTTTCGACCATACACTCCTTTGCACAGCTGCGCAAGTTGTTTTTGTTCCCCTGAGCCATGCTGTGCAGGGCAATAGAAGTCAATCCGAGACTTTCAATTTCCTTGGCGCTGTACCGTTCCGTGCCCAGGTGCTCCGAGCGGCTGATTCTATAAATAAACGCATCCAAACCCATAGTCGATCATTCCTCCTCTTCAGACTGATCCCTGAAAACGCAGTGCGGGTTGCTGCAATCCCCGGCGAGATAACATGGTGTTTCCTCGCAATAGTAGGGATGGCAGGTATGCCCGACCTTTTCCTGAAGGACCTCTTCCACCGCATCAACGACCTCTCCAATGATCTCCATATCCCAATCAGGGGTTCCGATGTCTTCTTCCTGATCTCCATGGTGATTCTTGGCTGTAAGCGCACAGATCAGATCGTAACTGGTGTTATCGATCAAATCGTTTCGGTCGCACAAATAGTCTTCAAAGTTCCTCATTCTTGACGCCCCCTTAATCAAACCGATTCAGGTTGCGGTTCATGAGCTCGTGGGCATAATAGCTGATTAGGTTGACCAGCGTTCCCATAGCACGAAAGGCTTCCTTATCGTCGCTGAGTGTTTTGAGCGTATAGGCCGTGAGACCAATAGAACCAAAGGACTTGATGCGGCAACCCGGCGACCAATCGCCGCTGAAGCAGATCGTACCATAGATCCCTTCGCTCCCGCCGTACTCGGTAAAGCCGAGCACATTGAACTCGCACAAGGTTATCCTTTCATCCTTCACGCTGCTGGAAACGCTCTGGTAGTCAAGCGGACACCGGGCCAACGCTTTGGGGTATTCCGGGTCATCCTTTACCAGCTTCATGGTTTCATCCATGAGTTCCTGCAAGGTGTAGTAATTCCGTTTTTCCGTGTTCACAATTTCAACTCCTTTTCCACAAATAATCAGTTGTAGCATTTGATGAATTTGGGATCGTCTGAGGTCAACTCAAACGATCCATCAACATAGACTTGCCCATCCTGCGGAAGCGGAATATGCTCAATCGACGCATTGAACCGCTTGATGGCCGCCTCGATAGAGGGGGCCTCGATCTCGACAATCCCACACACCGACCAGGTGACGGGCAAATTGATTTTTCTGTCCATGTTACTTTCCACCTCCTTCATGACCGCCTGAGGTATCAGCTGCCAGCACACCGGAAGCCATTAGCTTGACGAACTCTAGCTGCCGACGCTTATTCCAGACAGGTGTAAACAATCCAGGAGTGAACCATAGCTCTCCGCCTTCCCCAATCTGGGGGAATAAGTCAGGACCTCCTACCGGGTTTGTCAGCGAGTTTCCAACAGCGACATAGCCGGCATAGCCCAGAAGGGAAAGTTGGATATAACACATAAGTGCGACCGTCCGATCCAGATCTTGCCCCACCAGCAGGAGATCCCGCTGAGGTATCCTGTCCTTTTCCTTGTCCTCATAGGCTGCCGCTGATGCCAGAAGCATACAGCCGGCACCACAACAGTTGTCGCAGGTTGTGGCGTACTCTTTGCCCGTGAGAATGTCTGCATCGGGCCCCATTGTCATTTTGGCCATCAAGTGAGCCACATGCCACGGTGTAAAAAACTGACCGTGCCACTGGCTGCCAAAGTCCAAAGACATATAGAGCCGTCCGAGGAAATCCTGCTTAGGGTTCTGTTCAAGGCTTTTCGCTGTGATTTCAAGCAACCGGTCAAACACCGTCAGTTCCTGCTCCGTGTATCTCTTCAGAGTCTCCTGAAGCTCCTTCGCTCGCTTTTCAAAGCGCTGCCGTTCAGTGCGGTCGAAGGTCAGCGAGAGAACGCAGGCGTGCATGGTAACGAAATCACTCCAGACCGTCCACGGATTATGGCGTTGACTGAGAGAGTCGAAGGTCTGAACAAATTCCTTGGCGTCGGGGGTGTCGAAGGCAATCCTCTTGGCCATATCAGCCATCACCTCCGTCCGTTTCATCGAAGTCTTCCGCAGACACGAGCACGCAACCGCAGGTTTCACATTCAATGCAGACATCATGGGGATCATTCAGATCTCCATAGGCAACACAGACGATTTCATGCCCTACATGGTCGATGATCTTTTCCATCATCCAGTTGCGGGGCTCTAAAGGTTTTCCATTACGCATGGCACACCTCCAGAACAGACTCAACCTTAGGCATATTCCAGTAGATCTCCAGCAGATCCAGGTCATCGAGCCGATAGCCATACTTCTTCGCATACTTCTTCTTGAAAAAATAGCCTTCGGTTGTCTGAACCACCTTGCCGACCATGTTCCCATACTGGCAGGGATAGTTCAGCACGATAGGAAGCGCTGCTTTGACTGCGGCCTGGATTTTTGGCTCATCAGGAAAGGCTCGGTGCTGATTTGCAATATCCAAATTGGGCCAGTCGGCGTACTTGGATTTGAGCAGCTCCAGCACCTTGCATCGGATCTCATCCTGTTTGTCCAGATCATGCTGCCTGTTGAAATTCAGTGTGAAATATGAATAGTCCCGGTCGGGGGGGCCGCTGCCTCGGAAGGTGCTGCTAAAGTCATTGCACCAGAAGAAGAGATCCCACGAGAGATCGTCATACCGAAGGCTTTGGCCCTTGTCGTACTGGTAGCACACGAACTGTTTACTGATTTCCTCCATGACCTGATGCATCGCATCGCTGCGCCGGACTGCATCCTGCACGCAGAGCTGGTGCCAACGCTCCTGATGCATCGAATTGCTCATCATGCTCATCTGCCGGTTTTGCTCACGCTCCTCCGGGGTGTAGACGAAGCTGAAGCGCAGACTGTGGTAGCCGTCACGGGCGAGGCCACGGTCGATCATCAATTTGTCCCTATCGGTCAAATACGAGGTGTCATGCCAAATTCTCATACGGCACCTCCTTGATTCGCCATCGTCAAGGCTGTCAAGGACGATTGCTTGCTGCTCCTCGGTGATAGCTCCGGCAACCACGCAGGTGTTGTCTCGCTTGTAGTTGTCGGCATCCCGGTAGAGGTAGTCGATTCTTGTGTTGCTCATCGTTCACTCCATTCCGCCCGGAACCTCAAATGGGGAGGTTCCGGGCAATCAGATTGGTCAGCGTGATGGGCAGCTTGTTCAGATCCGTTATGTCGAGATAGCCGGTTCCGTAGATCCGCTCAATCTTGTCACGATCATCGCCAATCGCCGCCGCAAAGATTTTCACGCCTTTTCGGTCATACTCCTGCTTGATGCCCCGCAGGTCTGCCTCTGCCGCCGTTCCGGAATAACCGTGGTCATTGGGCTGCCCGTCCGAGATAAGAATGAGCATCTTAGCATCTGCTGGGTACCGATACAGCTTCTCCGCCGCGAAGCGAAGCGCCGCACCATCCCGGTTACAGCTTCTGGCGCTCATATCCATCAGGCGGTACCGATCCTTTCGATCCACAGAGTCAAAGGAGGCGTAGGAGAACAGTTCCACATGGCAGCAGGATGCTGTGTGGCCCATGATTTCAATGGGAATGCCCAGCTTCTCACAAAAGTCCTGCACGACGATTGCCGTTGCACGAGCCTTTGTGATTCGGTCACTTCCACCCATGCTGCCACTTTCATCGATCAGGAGACCAACTGCCAGATTGATGGGGTCCATCGGGAGTCTGGTGTTATAGAACAGTCTTCCATCGTCACGATAGAGTGCGTGCTGATTGAGCCGTTTACCAGCCAGTAGGCCCGTCTGCTTGCCACCCTGGCGCTTATCACGCAGGGCGGCGCTGACGCTCTTCTGGAGCCTCTTGGACAATCGGAGAAGTTCCGGGGCGACTGCGTTGTAGTCATCCACCAGATTCGGATCGACCTGAGACATTCGGTTCACGGTCACATTGATGCCTCGGTGCGCATTGCCATACGAAATGGTATTAGCCTCACGCTGAAGCTCTTCAGACAGCTCCTCCTCCATGGCCTCGTGGACGATGCCCTCCGCCATCTCCTCCAGTACCCGTTCAATATCGGATGCAGCGTGCTGGTACCCATTGCCGGCGTATTCTGTGTTGGTGGTGATTTCTCCATCACCTTCACTGTCAATGCCGTGGGTTACATGGGCCGCAATTCTGGCTGTTTCCTCGGCCAGAACCTTCTGCACCTCCTCCTTCAGAGCTTCCTGCTGCTGTTGGTTGGGCACGAAGGCCTGTGTAGTTGCCGCCGGCGTATTTTTGCCGGTCGGATTCTGAGGCAGGTTAGGCACCTGAGCCTGAAGCGCCGCTTGGATCGCCTGAAGCGCCTCCTGAGCGCCCTGGCCGGGACTTCCTGCATTCTGCTGTTGCTGTCCCTGCTGTGGCTGACTGCCACCAGAACCGGAAGGCTGCTGATTCTGACTGTTCTGCTGCGCCTGCTTCTGCTGGTTTCGAAGGGCATCGAAACAGCGCTGCATAATTGGCCAGAGTTCAATGAGGATGCGATTGGCGGCGTCACAGCGGCCACGGGCATCTTCATCGCCCACGCAGTCATCTACAATCGGGATCAGCTTGATTGCCATATCCAACAGTTCACCGGAGTAGCCGGAGAGATTGTTCACCTCTCCGGCATTGATGTATTGGATCAGCAGGTTTTCAATAATCCGATGATCGTAGAACTTCTTATCGATCATGGCTTGAAGATCAGGCGCACATTCCGCGATGCGCAGGTTATTCAGCGCGATGCCTCTTGCCGGCGTGCCGGGGAACTCCAATGAGTATCTGGCATCCACATAGCCATCCTCCAGGATATTGCTCAGGGTATGAGCCGTTTCCAAAAGTACAGCTCTGGGCACCTCATCGGTGTCATCCAGCATGGCTGTCTGAATTTCCTTTGCATACACTTTCTGCTGCGCTGTCAGACCCTTGGGCATATTGGGATAGAACTTACCCCTCTGGAGCTTTAGGATGAAGGCGTTCCATACGCTGCCATCCGTAAACAGGTTGTGGCCACTCTCATGGGCGTTCAGTCCCTCAATGCTCAGCGAGCGAAGACGCCGGCTGGGCATACTCCAGGTGATGTCGTTGCAGGCGTTGATGTAGACCATACCCCTGCTCATATCGGTGTACGCAAGAGAGGGATCGTCGTGATCGGCTGCCACAAATACCTTCAGCGGCTGCTTATAGCGCCGGGTGGCGCTTTCTGTAATATCCATGAGATACGCCCTATACGCCTTGGACGCAAAGAACTCCTCGTCAGTGATTTTGCTCTTGACCTCCATAATCCGTTTCCGGATCTGTTTATGCGATGTTCTCATTGGCTCACCCTCCTGTTACGCCAATGCGGCGACAGGATCGAAAACCACATCGTACAGAAGGTCGTAGAGCTCATCGGCCAGCTTGAGTGCCTTCATGCCGGGGTAGTACCAGAGCAGGCGGTGCATATCCCCATTGATCGTGATAATCAGAGGACGCTTACTGGAAGCGGGATAGGCCATGGGCTTCACCTTAACTTCCAGATCGGACTTGTCAAACACTCGCTCCAGGATGTGCTGCACAAACTGCGCGTTTTCATCCGGAGTTTTACCCAGATCTTCCGAACAGCACACCGCCGCCACAGAGATGGCGAACTTAAACTCCAGGGGTGCCCAGAAATAATTCATCATTTTACTCAAGTCTCCTTTCAAAACGCCTTCCGGCGCTTTCGTCACGGCTGTTACTCCTTCAGCAGGTAGTGGACATACAGGTTGTAGTCCTTGTCCCTGGTGATGAGGCGCAGCCACAAATCAAAATGCTTCGATTCACCGTACAGGTTAAACTCCGTGGGCTCTGAAGTAGGTTCTGCACACAGCTTGGCCGTGCGTCGGAATGTGCGGAGATTCATAAATTCCGGCATCTTCAGCAGTGCCTCCATGCTGTTTTGAATTTCAGCCACCAGTTCAGGGTCGGTCAGAATGGGAGCGCAATGGAACCAGGTCGTAAACCAACGCCCATTGCTGCAATCACTTCTGGAATAGGCGATCTCCCTAATTGGAATCTTAGAGCAGGAATACGGATTCTCCTTGAGAGGCCCATCATAGGTGTCTCGGAAGGTACATTCCGGGCGAAGCACCAGATCGAACGCTTCCTCAGGAGGAACCATTCTGGCCCGACGCACCGCATCCCAATCCACAAGCCGCAGGTACTGCCCATGGTAGTCCTCCATCGCCTCTTCCATGCCGCAGGATGCGCATACATACACATCAAGGGCCCGGCTGAAGGCGTTGTTGGTAATTACACGGTCAATCGGTCGCCCGCAGCGGAGGCAGGTGGGAACGGGGTTCGTTGCCTTATCCATCTGCTCACGGTCGGCCGACCATGTGGCCATGAGCTCCGGCTTGGGGTAGATACATACTTTCATGCCATTCACCTCCACAATCAGGACGGCTGGTACTGCTGCTCCAAACAGGTGGAGATCAGATCAGCTTGGTTATCGGGATCGGCAGATGCCGAGCTGATGATGGTAGACAGTGCGGACTCATAGGGGTCTTTGGTAATCATGGTAGAAAGTACCCAGGCCTTGAATTCACGCATTCCGCAGCAGCCATCCAGAATCATGGTCTGGCGGCATCGCTCGTCGATGTCCCGCACGACCTTAGCCATTTTCGTGGCTTCCTGCTCATCGGTAAATCCAGTGATCTTCATGATGCGCTGCACCATGGTTGCCAGATTCGGAGCTTCCATCTCATACTTCAGCTCCAGACGAGACAGGATGCTCTGGTTGAGAGGCCTGCAACCCTCATACCCGGCATTGGTCGTCACAACGATGACCGCATCCGGGTGGCGATGCACACGCTCGCCTGTAGGCAGCGTGATGAGCTGGCAGTTGTCCATCAGGGCGTTGAGACCCACCAGGACGCCGGGGCTCATGATGCAGCTGGGCTCCTGTACCTCACAAACATAGCCGTGGCGAATTGCCTCCAACAGGGGGCTCTCCACATAGCGAATGCGCTGGCCGTGCTTTTCCTCCTTCACCATCAGCTTGGATACAGCGATCTCGATGAGCTTATCCAGCACATCGTCTTCCGTCCGATCCTCATCATAGATACCCGTCAACTCCTTATAGACGGAGGGCGGATGCATGATGATGTCGGAGATCTTCGGAAGCTCGCCAATGTCGCTACCTGCTCCACCGGCACTATCCCCGGCATCGGGAATGAACTGGCCAACAATATCCGAAATCTCGGTGTTGGTATTGCAGGTGATAAGGGTGTAGGGAAGATGGAGGCCAGCGGCGATTGCCTGCGCTCCCATCGTCTTTCCGGTGCCGGCAGGGCCCCGGAATAGGAAGTTGCGCATTGGCTGGCTGGTCGGTGTAGTTAACATGGCGTGCTCACAGACTCTGACCACCTCTTTCGGGATGATGTAGTAGTCCGGAAGCACCGGTACCATCGCTTCCTCTCGTGCGGATAACTTCCGCTGGGACAGCGAGAACTTACCCACAAAGTCGGCATGGGAATAGACCGTATTCAATGCGGTGGGCTGCGCACCTACCTGAAGGATGGTGAAGGAACCGTACAACTCACCCGTCGGGGTATAGCTGCCATTGTCCAGCGCCATCTTGGACAGTGCGGTGATATTTCCACTGGCAGGGATTGCGACCTTAATGCCGGCCTTATGGAGAACAGACGCCGCTTCGATGCGACGGTACATGTTGTCACAAAGCGTGAGCGCCGTTTCTTCCGCGATCTTCATATCGGGCCAACCGGCATCCATCTGCTGCTTGAAGGTGTTGAAGCAATCGTGGAACTCCGTGTCGGAGTCGAAGATCGGCATCAGCGCAAACAGCATAGCGGAGCCAGAGCCGCCACCCATGCCCAGATTGTACGGGTTGGGTGTGTCGGAGCCGTCAGGAAACTGGCCGACAATGAATTTGCCGGTATTTACATTGAAGACCACGCAATCGGTCTTGCCAGCGGACTTGTATTCTGCGATCTTGAAAGTGTTGCCCTGATGCCCAACGACGCCTAAACCATCCGTTGCTGCGCCAGCCTCTGTGGCCAGCACAAGTTTGGCATACGCCAAAAGAGCCCGGATAGAGGGGGCGTGCAGGGTGGCTTTCATGACTCGACCAGTACCGTTGTACTGAGAGATGCCATAGTCCTTCGGGCCACTCAGAGCAGGATCATCAAAAGGGGCGGGAATGGACAGCTTGAAAGTCCAACCCTCAAAAAGTTTACATCTTCCCATGGTAAGAAAACTCCTCTCAGAAAGTTACCAGGCCATTGAAAGGCCTTCAGGAATAATAGTGGCGGCGATGTCGTCTTCAGCTAACAGCCGACAGAATTCCTCCCAAACAATTCGCGGGGGAAAGTCGTTAATCTGATCCACCTTTTGCTCAGAGCCGGCCAGTGTGATACACACTTCGCCATCCTCCTTAATCAGAAGCTTGCGATGGCCCTGGGCATTCAGGTTATCGATCATGGTGCTCAAGACTGCCTCGCCGGTATCTTCATACCAGCTCTTGACATCGACCTGTTTCAGCAAATCCTCCGGAGCCAGATCGTCGCTGCTCTTAACCTCAGCATCGTTGAGAGAGACCGCTTGAATCATTACGATTCGGATTTCGCCCTTGCTGGTGATCTCCACCTCGCCGAAGTTGAAGGGCTCTGTGTTGGCTACTCGGATCTTCCAGACGCCTCCCTGGCAGATCTCCTCAACGCTAGGCCGCTTGACCCAGATCCAGGAAACCAGGGGATAGGACGCCTTGAGCTGCTCCGTGATCCGGATATGAATCTGTCGAATCAGGAACACCTCGTTTTCCGGCAGCATCGGGGCAGGTTCCAGCTTGATCGGCTCTGGCTTTGCAGCCGAAATCTGTCCAAGCTTCTTCTCCATGCGTTTCCTGTTCCGACGCTCAACGAGCCCACCGAAGGTGGACAGCAGAAGAGCAATGAACCAGAACAGCAAGGCGAAGAAGGCAACCCATTGCAATGCGGGTTTATGGAAGATTGCGCAGAGGAGCATGGTGGGAACCACCATGCACTTAAAGAGAGTGGAAGCATTCAGTCGGCGTAATTTCGCCATTCAATTCAGTCCTTTCTAAAATGTGATCAGAAAACAAAAAAGAGGGGTCGTAAGCACTCTCAACACTTACGGCCCCTAATGATCTTGTTTTCTTTAGACCGGCAGATCGTCGTCATCGCCGATATACTGGTCCGGATAGGCAGTGCCCTGCTGCGCAGGTGCGGCATTGGCCTGGGGAGCTCCGGCGTCCTCGTCCTTGGGCTTGGGCCCGACGAAGTGCCAGTTCTGGATAGAGACATCAGCAGATGTTCTGGTCTGACCGTCTCGCGTCTGATAGTCGCGCAAGACCAGATCGCCGGTGATGTGGACCATACGCCCCTTCTTCATGCCAGCCTTCTTAATGCGGCCACTCATGGCCTCACCGCCGGTGCAGTTGAAGAAAGTCGCCTGCTCCCGATCGCCGTGCCACTGGTTGACGGCAACGCGGAAGGTGCAGAACTCGTGGTTGTCTTTACCCTGCTTGAATTCCGGGTCGTTTACCAGACGGCCCTCCAGGTTCAGGTTTGCATACGGCATAGTGTACTTCCTTTCCGCCTGTTATGATCAGGCTATCAAAATATATTCCAAACGCTGTACGCAGCAATTTGGCAAATCCAAACCAGCAGGCCATAAAGCCACTGGAATAAAAAACAGCTCCATACAGCCGGCAACATACTGCCAGCTACATGAAGCTGAAAAACGCCTGAGACAATCGCTCAAAGGCTCACTGCTTATCAAGTCCCCGAAGGGAAACACAATCTAATAAGTACAGGAGTATCTTAGCATGACCAACAGGTGTGCGGGAGGATACCAAAATCTACTGTGATTTTTGCAAATAGAATGTTGAGGACATTCCCTGAACATTATACTTCGGTTTTGCAGAGCATATTTTCAAGGGCGTTGGATGCAGTGCAATCATTCTCTTTCAATGCGTGGGTATAGATGTTCATGGTTGTAGAAGCCTGTGCATGACCCAAGCGGTTGGACACGGTACGGACATCCTGATGTGCGGCGATCAGCAAGGTAGCTGAGGTATGCCGCAGTCCGTGATAGGGAATCATAGGCAGTTTGTCGGTTTCGTTCTTGTTGGCGTTGTAGTGGCGCAGAAGATCCTGCAAGGCACTGTAGGGCGTGTAGTAGCTCATCATGGTGCCGTTGTCCTGGGTGAATATCCAGTTGCCCCCTTGCCAATAAGCCCCGACTTTCTAACGGTAGCGGGTCTGCTCATTTTTCTTCATCAACAAATTCGAACAAGTCCTCAACAGTCACATGGAATACTTTTGCAATATCCATAGCCAATTTAAGGGACGGATTATATCTGCCATTTTCAAGGTGAACGATTGTTTCTCGTCTTGCACCAACAAGCTCTGCTAGTTCGCTTTGTTTATATCCTGCCTGCTCACGATATTCTTTGATTTTTGTAACAAGAGCCATATCATACCCCCTTGCTGTCTATAATCACAAACATCAATGTCCGAATGATAGATAAAATAAAAATAGACAAAACAATAATCCATCCAATCATTCCCATATTGATAGCATTAACATGACTAAGAATAGCACAGCCCCAAGCAACTACAACCATAACAGCAACAAAAATCTTCAAACAAAATGAGTCACACCGTTTCAAGTTTCGCTCTGCCATTTCATCAACACCTTCCTTTTTGTATTTCTTAATTCTCATTTGCTGAAATGCAAAAAAAACAGCAAGAAAACAGGCAAGTACATGCTGTAAAGTTGGATACCAGTCTTTCCAATCTGTTCTTGCCCACATCCAGTAGTAAGATACAAGAATGATTGCGTAGATTATTTTTGTTCCAACAATTTCTCTTAAAGATACTTTTTTATTCATTTTTCTTTCCCTCTGTGTTATATATTTCGCACTTGCGGTGTTATAAATATATCACTCCTGCTTGCCTATGTCAATAGGGAAAGTGAAATATTTTTAACTTTCGTTTTTCGGAATAGGGGCTGCCGTCAATCAAATTCTTGTGTGTTACTTTACCGCACATGAGCATTTGCTTCAGGCATCCAGCATCTCATAGCCGAGCATGGTCCGGCCGGGCAGAAGTGCTTCCGGCACAGATGTTAAATCCACTGTGACTTTCTGAAGATAGAGGCGGTAAGCAACTCCGACCTGTAAGTGATGGAGTCCCTCAAGAATCAGCCGCTGCACATCACCACCCTGATTCTCAAAGAGCAATTCTGTCCGTTTGCGAAGCTTGTTCTGTTTGAGATCTCTCACAATCCCATCTGCCGCTTCATAATTATGAGCCTTTGCCGTTCGATAGAGCTCCCAAGCTTTTATGCCGCCAGCAACAGCGATGGCAGAAGTGAGTCCAACAACAATGGCGTCATGAGATGCGATGCCCCAGATTAGGCCAACAACGGTGATGGCCACTGCGCACACAATCGTTTTGCAAACCTTTTGCGTGATCGCAGGTGGGAGTTTTGTATCCATGTCTTACCTCCAAAATAAGAATCGGGGCATCTGCTTCATCATCAAGCAGATGCCCCTTTGGTTTATGCATATTCCAAAATGACCTTACGATCCAGATAGAGATTGGCTACTGTCTGAAGCACAGGCGTGGTGTTCTGAGAGAAGATCTCTTCGTTGGCAATATGGGCCTGGTCAGAGCTCTCATCCGGATACAGGCCTGCCAGCAGCTTATCCGGGGTACTTACATCCCGGAGATTCAAATCAAAGCAGCGCACCAGTTCCGCAGTGCTCAGCGGCGTCTGGCGAATCAAATCAATAACCCGCGCTTCGTCCGCAGTCATGCTGCCGGAGCGCAGCACCTGCACCGTTTCCATGAAGGAGAGCCTGCCTTTCAGGAATAGCTTAACAGCGGTGGCAGTCTTCTTGACGCCAGACAGCTCATAGGGAATGACAAAGGCATCTGCCAACATATTGTAGAGCGCATCAACGCCGGTGTAACCCACGCCCTTCACGACAAGCTTGCGGGCCACCAGATTATCCAACAGAGTGTCCAGAGGCGGTGTATCCATGCCAAGCCCCTTGCACTGCTCCACATACGCTTCCTTCAACTCCTGATAGGTCATGACCTCCCACAGTAAGGTGGTCCAGATCAGGAACTCCAGGGTAGAGATGGGATGGAGCACCCCCAGCTTCTGAATATATGGAACTTTATGGCCCTGCTCGATCTTAAGCCGATAGCTTCCGACAGCACAATAAAAAGTCATCATATAGAGTTGCCTCCTCGTCCGTATTCTAACTCTTATTACGCCACTACGCCGAAGAGAACAACAAAAAATGAACCCTTCAGCTATTTTAGCCGAAGGGTTCATGCATGACCTATGCCTGAAGAGAGCGCCCCAGCGCTCGCTCGATATAGCTGTTGAGGGAGGTCTGCGCCTCCATCGCCCGAATTGCAAGCTGCTTATGGAGTTCGGGTGAAATCCGAATGTTAAAGCTGCCCTTATAGGCCCGTTCCGGCTCCTTACCCTCCGACTCGCACAGCTCCAGATAGTCATCCACTACGCCGTGGAAGTCCTCCACCAGTTCAGTGGCATTTGTCCCCTCATAGGAGAGCAGTGCCCGAATCCCGATGACCTTGCCAAAAAACACTCCATCCGGTTCGGAGAACTCTACGCTGCCAACATAACCCTTGTATTCCATTGTGTTGCTCATATCAAACCCTCCTCTTCCAGTACGTCAATAATCTGTTTGATCTGGTATTCCAGCAGTTCCTTTCGCGGGTGCGGCTTGTGCAAGATGATAGGAGAACGGTTTTCACAAACAAATATGACTCGTGAACCGCTGGTTTTTCCTTTGTTGGATCTCAAATAGTCAAAATATCGAAGCAGTGTTTCGAGATCATCGAAGGTGAGATCCTTGGGTTTCGACTTGAGGCGTTGGATTAGTTTTTCCTTTTGTCCCATATTCAATCCTCCTGCTGTCACTGGTATTATACGCCAGCCAGATCTGAATTGCAACTATTTTTAGTTGCAAATTAGAGTTATTTTAGTTTGCTCATTTCCGGGTCATCCTTCAGTCTGGAGCGTGCCCGCGCGATCCACGCATTGACATTGTTGACCGTGGTTCCATAACGCTCTGCGATCTCACGAGTCTCGTGGCCAAGCAGTTTCAGCTCAATGGCTTCAACCCCCTTTCGGGTGATTCCAGAATACTTGGCCTTGCACTTGCCCAGAGCATCCATGACGCTGTTGCCGTAGATTTTGTCGTCCATGTCATCCGTTGCACCAATCAAATCATAGATGGTGCGCTCATCATCATCGTCAATGAACGGAGATGCGCTGAAGGAGTGGAAATAGTTCTGGTGACGCACATGATCGATCAAGGTGTTGTAAATGTACCGGCAGGCCAGAGGTGCAAATTCACCCCGGCTGGGCTGATAGGCCATGGCGGCGCGGCAGAGAGCTTCGCAGCCAATGGCGTAGAAGTCCTCATAAGCGAGCAACGGCAGGTTGTTGATCTTGATCCGCTTCTGGATGACCTCCTTGACGAGGTGCAGGTTATTGGTGGTCAGTTCACACTGATATTCCGTCATAATGTTCTTCATGTCTCATTCCTCCTCAGCTTGCTGCCTTGCCGCACTGCTCAAGAACCTCCTGGCTCTTCTCAATGAGCTTCTGGCAGCGGTATTCGTTGAACATTCCGATATGAGCATCTTGTACGCGGAGTCCGAAGTAGTCGGCCATCCAGCGGTAGGCAGACTGGCGACTCATGATCCTACGCTGCCAGATTTGATCGAAGGTGCGATGTGCCCGGATGCGCAGGTGCCGCAGATCTCCATTGGCCAGCGGCCCCATAGGTTCCAGCGTGCCGGGATGCACTGCCACATAGGCGTTGCAGGCAGGATAGTGCCCGCAGACATACAGCATGTCTGTGCGTTTCTCATCCCCATAGATCTCAGAGGCCGGTCTAAGCACGGCGACTGCGCCGCAGTATTGGCAGCGAACTGGTCTTCTGGGAATTGTCGTTTTGCTTCTTTTCTGTTTCGTCTTCATAGGCTAAGCCCCTTTCTTTGGTTGTCTTGCTTTTAGCTCTCCTTGCAAATTCCGGGAAGTGTCAGGAAAACAGCAAATAATTTGTAAACTTTTTATGAACAAAAAGAACGGCCGCCGATAGGCAGCCGCTCGCAGAGGGGGATGTTCGTATATGTCCTTTTTAATGGACAGGTTTTATGCTATAGTTTGAGTATCAAATGAAATTAGATCTACAGGAGGATGATACTCATGCCAAGATCACCCAATCATAGACTGAAGGTTCTCTATGTGATGAACTTCCTGCTCCATAATTCCGATGAAGGGCACCCTGTTACCATGCGGCAGATTATTGACCATCTGGAGTCCAACGGAATTTCGGCTGAGCGGAAGAGTATCTATGATGATATAGATGCCCTGCGTGACTTCGGCCTGGACATAGTTCAGGTTGCGTCCGGCCGGAATCATTGCTACTTTGTGGCAAATCGTGACTTCGAGCTTCCGGAGCTGAAGTTGCTTGTGGACTCAGTTCAGTCCTCGAAGTTTATTACTCGGAAGAAGACGCACACTTTGATCCGGAAGATCGAGCAGTTGGCCAGTATCCATGAGGCACAGCTGCTGAACCGACAGGTCTTCGTCTTGAACCGCGTGAAGTCTGTAAACGAGGCCATCTATTACAATGTGGATGCGATCCATGACGGTATCGCCAAGAACAAGAAGATCCAGTTCCACTATTTTGAGTACACGGTGGAAAAGCAGAAGCGTTACCGCCGGAATGGAGCCTTCTATGTCATGAGTCCCTTCGCTATGTGCTGGGACGATGAGAACTACTATCTCGTGGCCTACGACTCCGAGATGGAGATCATCAAGCATTTCCGGGTGGATAAGATGGACAACATCACGGTTCTGGAGGAGGATCGTGACGGTGCCGAGGCATACGCTGCCATTGACATGGCTGTTTACGCGAAGAAGGTCTTCGGTATGTTCTCCGGCGAAGAGGTCAATGTTCAGATGCGGTTTGAAAACCACCTGGTAGGTGCCGTCATGGATCGCCTCGGTCACGATGTCTTTATCGTGGCGGATGGTGATGACCATTTCACCGTTCGAGCTAATGTTGTGGTCAGCCCGCAGTTTTTCGCCTGGATCAGCGGATTTGGCGCCTCAGTTCAGGTCATCGGACCCGATGATGTGGTCGAGGAGATGGCCAAGCATGTGCGAGCCGTGGCCCATCAATATGATCATGTTCAGGTCAAAACTGAAACTTGAAAGAGGAGTGTAAGATGGACATTAAGACTGTAAAAGCTGCAATGCTTGGTGTTATTGTGGGAGACGCTCTGGGTGTACCCGTAGAATTCATGAGTAGAGCGGATCTCACCGCCGACCCGGTGACTGGTATGCGGGAGTACGGCACCCACGATCAACCCGCTGGCACATGGTCTGACGATAGCTCCATGGCTCTCTGCCTGATGGAGAGCCTCACTCGTGGTGTTGACTATGAGGACATGGCGGAGAATTTCCTTCGCTGGGCTGACGAGGGGTACTGGACTGCTCATGGCGAAGTTTTTGACATGGGTATTGCAACGAGGAAAGCTCTGGTCAAATACGCACATCGGACGCCTGCTCTGGAGTGCGGTGCCTCCGGGGAGCGAGACAACGGTAATGGCTCCCTTATGCGAATTATGCCGTTGGCTCTTTATCTGCACGAAAAGATGGGGGCCTGTTGGAATGACGAGAAGGATGCCCATGAGGTCGTACATAATGCATCTCGGATTACTCACGCCCACCCAATCAGCTTGATCTCCTGTGGTATCTACTGCTCCATTGTTAATGAGATCCTGCGTGGTAATGATTTGGAGTCGGCTGTTTATTCCGGTATTGAAAAGGCGAAAGCCGTCTACGCCAAGCAGGAAGGGGTGTCTGGGTATCTCCCTTACTTCAAAGAGGTTGATCTGGAAAAGCTGAAGTCCGTGCCCATCACAGCAATTCGCGGCAGCGGCTATGTGCTCGACACTCTGAAGTCCGCGCTGTGGTGCCTGCTGCATACCGACAGCTTCTATAGCTGTGTGCTTCAGGCGGTTAACCTGGGAGAAGACACCGACACGGTTGGTGCGGTGGCCGGTGGCTTGGCTGGCCTCTGGTATGGCCTTAGTGCGATCCCGGAAGATTGGATTAGCGTCTTGAGCCGGGAAGATGAAGTTTTGGCTCTTTGCGAACAGTTTTGTGAGAGCCTGTGATGAAAAGGATATCTTACGATGTACCAAGATCTATTTGGGATATGGCATGATGACGATGACTACCCTGGCCTGAATGATGTGCCTGAAGAGTCAGCACCGACTGAAGCAGCGTTGTTGATAGCCTCACAGCGCATTGCGCTCGGAGGAAAGGCTTGAAACGCGGAAAGCCGCCACGGCTCTATGCTACTGCATGGATTACCGTGGCGGCTTTCTATTCTTGGCTTGCTTAATTCTCGTCTTCGTCCGGATCAACGTCAGGATCGCAGGTCATGAATTCGAGAAACTTGACATCCTCCATCTCATCGATAAACTCGCAGTTCTCGTTCAGAGCGCGAAGTGCGCCGTTCGCAGTCAGGGCCAGCAGAGAAACGGGCACAGGAACGATGTCCTCGTCGGTCTCCATGATGGCGTACAGATTCGTACAGGCACAGATACCAACGATGTGGTTGCTGCCGAGCACCCTATTCCAGACCTCCTCAGGGGCATTGATGATCCGGCCGTTGACCAACTCGATCTCGACCCGCCCATTCTCCATATTGGTGACGCTGACGATGTGATCGGTGTTGAGCAGTTCGGGCTCGATGTAAATAAAACGACTCATGGTGGTTTTCCTTTCCGCCAACTATGGTTGGCTCACACGGATTTATGGTTACTCTGAAGCCTGGTCAAGACGGTGGCATCAGAGGTGCAAAAGATGTATTGGGCGAAGTCTTCAAGCTGCTTGTCCGAATACCAAGCAAGCTCCAGCTGATAAAGATTCGCCCGTACAATGCTGGGACAGCTCCTCAAGTCGGAGATATAGGTACAGCCCACAAGGGCCCGCATATCTTCAAAAATGTCTCTCATGGGTTGCTCCTTATGCTGATAAATGATGGCTGCGCCGGTATTCCGACACAGCCATTCTCATTGCCTATGCTTCCACTAAAAGGCTCGGATCAATACCCGGTCTTCGGAAGCGTGGGATTGTTGAACCGGCGCACGACCGTCACCAAAGTTGCTTTGGCGGTCTCCCATTCGTTGAGGTACTTGCCGCCGACATCTGCACGATTGATGATTTGGTAGCCATTGCTGACGGTTCCCAGTACCTGTACCCGGATGGTGGGGTTGATGGAGGTCTGGAAGCCGGGAGCGACGGTGCCGAACTCGAACCGCACATCGGTCACATACTCGCCCTGCACCAGACCGAGGGTAGTGGCATTGAGGGTCAGAGTGTAATTATTGGTGGTCAGCAGGTTACTGGCCAGCGTGCGGTAATCGTTCAGATTGGTCTTGAAGGTGACCTTGTAGTAGAGTCGCTGGGTATAGGTGCCAGTAGTCAGGGATACGCCTCTAGTGGCGTCGGTAGGCAGGCGATCATGCCAGTAGAAGCTGTTGAGAGGTACATTGGAGGCATTGGCCACGCCGCTGATGGTGTAGGACATGACCTGGCCGGGCTGCACCTCGCGGTTGCCGGTCTTCTTGATGGTGACATTCAGATTTGCCGCCTTATCGTACTGGCTCAGCTTGATGATCTGGCCGGGATACTCGATCTCGGCCTCCAGCTTCTCACCGTTGAGCTGATAATACGCAGGAGCGGTCACCTCAGTCAGGTAATAGCGGCCCAGAGGCAGAGGAGCAGAAGCGGCAACACCGTGCTTATCGGTCACGATGTAGCCGACCACCTGACCGGATCTGGCGCGGGTGATTTCGTAGACTGCGCCTTCCAGAGGAGTTCCGGCCGCATCGCCGGTCACGGGGTTGTTCTCGGCAGCATACTTGCGCAGCTGGATTTGACCGGTGATCGCCTTATTTTTCCACTCAATCTGGACACACTTGCCGCGCTCCACATAGACGGTCTTGTACTGCTCGTCACGAGTGTAGCCGTCGGCAGCTTCCAGCTCACGGATGTAATACTTGCCGGGCTCCAACTCGCTGTCGATCCAGATATAGCCGTCCTGATCGGTTTCATACTCGCCGATGGGGTTCTTACCGGAATCGTACAGGACGAACTTGACTCCGTAGATGCCCTCACCGGTGTCTGCATCAACCTTATGGATCATGATGGAGGACATCTTCTGATTGGTGATCTCCAGAGTGGCGGTCTCACCATCCTTCACGCAGATGTAGGCGGGCGTAGCGTCCAGCTTATAGCCATCGGCTGCCTTCAGCTCTACGACCTTGTACCAACCGCTCTCAGCGCCGGGCAGGTAGATGACGCCGTTGCGGTCGGTGGTGTAGGTGCCAACAACCTCGCCATTCATCTTGGAGATCTCGAACTTGACGCCCTTGATTCGCTCGCCGGTATCCCCGTCGCTCTTAACGAGCTGGAGGCCGCCGGCAGGGGTGTTATAGAAGGTCAAGGTCTGGGTGTCGTTGGCATTCACCACAACGGTCTGGGTCCGGGTGTTCTCATCAATGCTGTACCCGGAGATGGTCTTGGTTTCCGTTACCACATAGGTGCCGGGCTCCAGACCGGAAATCAGGATTTTACCTTCGGAGTCGGTATAGTAGATACCGTTGGAGGAAATGGTTCCGCCCTTATCGGCGACGAAGCTGCCATCGCTGGTAGTCACCTTGAATTCCACACCCTCCAAGGGAGCGCCAGTGACAGAATCCTTCTTCAAAATGATGAGGGAACCATTAGGCTGGTTGGTGAACTCCAGAATGGTGGTCTCGTTGCTCTTCACAGTGACGGTTTTGGCGGTGTCGTCCAGCACATAGCCGGGCAGCGCCTCAATTTCCTTGACCACGAGAGTAGTGCCGGGATCAACCTTATTGATCTGGATGATGCCATCAGGATCGGTCATATGCTCGCCGGTGGCATTGCCAAATGCAGCGCCATCGGTGGTCGTCACGGAGAAACGGACGCCGGCCAGAGGACTGCGCGTGACGGCATCGGTTTTCTTGATGAGGATGCCGCCGGTGGGCTGGTTCCGGAACTCAAGGGTCACGGTCTCGCCGCTCTTGATTTTGATGCTCTGAGGGGTATCGTCTAGGATGTAGCCGTCCTTCGCTCTCATTTCCTTGGCGATGACAGTCACATTGGGGGCAAGGCCCTCAATCAGAATGGTGCCTGCGCTGTCGGTCGTGAATTTGCCGTTGCTGTTGCCGACGACCGTACCATCACTACAGGTCACCATGAATTCCACATCAGCCAGGGGCTTTCGAGTCACGCTGTCGATTTTCTTGATCAGTAAGCTGCCGAGAGCCTCGTTGCCGAAGGTTACAGTGATCACATCCTGACTCGCACCGCTGAGATAGACGGTCTGAATATCGTTGTCGCTCAGCACATAACCGTTGGGTGCGGAGATTTCTTCAATCACATAGGTGCCGGCATCAAGACCGGTCAGGACGAAGGTGCCGTTGGAGCTGGTCTGGCGTTCAGCAATGATGGTGCCGCCGGTGCCGCTGGTACCGCTCAGGTATCTCACGCGGAACCATGCACCCTGAAGAGGATCTCCGGTACTGGCATCCACCTTCTTGACGATAATGGCGGACAGGGGCGTATTCTCGAAGGTGACGGTCTTGGCCCGGCCGGCCTCGATATAGACCTCCTGGGAGGCAGGTTCCTTGATGGAGTAGCCTGCTGCGGGCTCCAGCTCGGTGATGGTGTACCAGCCGTCATCCAGCTTGTCCAGCTTGAACTGGCCATTCTCATCGGAGTAGAAAGTGCCCAGATCACGGATCTCGCCGGTGCTGGTATTGTTGGAGCGATAAGTCACGCTGAATTTCGCACCCTTGATGGGGTCTGCGGTAATGCTGTCGAGCTTATTGACCGTCAGGGTAGGCTTTGGATAGTTCTGGAACTGGACGGTGCCCGTTCTGTTGGGGAACAGGGTAATCAGCTGATGCTCCTCATTGGGCAGATACCCATCGGGCACAGACTGCTCCCAGATCTCATAGACGCCGGGCATCAGCTTCTCCAGGAAGCAGCGGCCATTCGCATCGGAGGTAACGGTGGTCAGCGTGGAGGAATCCACACGCTTGACTGTGAAGGCGACGCCTTCAACGGGCTTGCCAGTGATGGCATCGGTCTTCAGGATCTCCAGATTGGGCATCCGATCATTGGATACCACCAACTCGCTGATCTGGCCGGGGAACAGCTCCACATGATATTCATGATGATCCTTCACATAGCCTTCCGGCGCATCCATTTCAACAACGGAATAGACGCCGGGCTCCAGATCGGAGATGTTGATCTCACCATTCATATCTGTGATGCGATCCAAATAGTGTGTTCCATCCTGGATCTTCGCAATACGGAAGGTTGCACCGGGCAAACCCTGGCTATTGTAGCTATCTAGCTTCACGAGCCGGAATGCGGGCATCCGGGTGTTGGTGAACACAAACTGGGCATTTTCATTGCCATTGATCTGGATGATGCGAGTGGCGTCGTCGATCAGGTAGCCGTCTGGGGCTTTCAGCTCCGTTACCTGATATGCTCCGGGCTCCAGTGTGGTCAGGTCAATCTCGCCGTTTTCATCGGTCACGTACTCCTTGGAGAAGGTGCCGCCGACATGCTCAATCCGGAACCGGGCGTTGGCCTGGGGCTCCAGGGTGGTGCTGTCCAGCTTGACCAGATGGATACCGGGCTTCTGATCATTCATGAAGATCAGCTGCAAGATGCCGTCGGAACCGGACAGTTCAATCTGCTGGGGATTGGAGTTGATGATGTGCTGGGGATCAGTAGCGACCTCTTTAACGAGATAAGTGCCGGGTTCCAGGTCAGTTAACAAGATCTCACCGAACTCGTCGGTCTTCATGACGCCCAGAGACTGGGTATCACGGAAGATTTCAAAGGAAATGTTGGGCAGCGCCTGCATCGTCTTGGAGTCGTACTTGAGGATGCGAAGACCGGGCTTCTCCTCATTGACGATGGCCACCTCAGTGGTGTCCCCGGACTCGACGACTGCGTTGAATACCTCATCGGACTTGATGTATCCGGAAGGTGCAGCGATCTCGGTGACGCGGTAAGCACCGGGCTTAATCTGGTCAAAGATGGCCACGCCGGAATAGTTAGTCTCACCGCTGTAGGTGACGCCAGACTCAATGTGCTCGATTTGCACCATTGCGCCGGGTAACTTCATGCCGGTGTCGGAATACTTCTGGACACGCAGGGTGCCGTAGGGTGCATTCTCAAAGGTGATGGTGGCCTGCTTGCCATACTCCACCTTGACATTCTGGGCAGGCTCCGCGCTCATGAGGTAGCCAGCGGGTGCCTGACGCTCATAGACAGTATAGTTGCCGGCGAGAGTCAGAGGAATGACGATCTGGCCACGGGAATTAGTGGCGAAGGTGCCCACCGTAGCTCCTTCAGGGTCCACAACCTCAAAGCGAGCACCCATCAGAGGAATGGTGGTGCCTTCCTCATACTTCAGGATTTTCAGAGAAGTCTCGGTAGGCTCCTCCTCAACATCGTCGGTGTAATTGCTGTATGCCGCGAGACTCAGAGTGGTCGTCGGGTCCGTATCGCACATATAGTTTTGCAGGTTGCCGTACTTATCGACCTCGGCACATACTGCATAATAGATTGCGTACTTATACACATCCGTGCGGAACGAAAGCTGGACGCTGCCAGTTTGTCCGGCCACGGAATCCGCAGGATACAGCACCTTGAATTTGCCGGAATAGCCGCTGCCGGTCGCTTCCGTGGTGATGATGCTGATCTCCTCGTTGTCCATGTTGACGATCTTGGTACCAGCGGGCACAGCAGAGGGATCAGTGAAGGCGACATCGATACGATAATCGCACACCCAGGTCTCCGAAGTGACGGTGAACACCTGCTGGAGGTATTCCTGACCATTGACTGTGACGGGATATGCTACTGTCTGATCGGGTTCCGCCACCAGGTTGGGGGTCAGATGCGTGCTCCAGGCAGTGCCACGGCGATAGATGTCTTTTGCGACTGCCAGGATCTTATTGGCACGCTCCAGTTCCACGCCAGTGAGGCTGGAATTGACCTTCAAATTGTTAATGTTCCAGTTGCTGAGCAAATAACACCAGAGCGCCATTTTCGTGGCGTAGTAAGCCTGATATTTGTTTTCAAGCTTCAGTTCACCGAGGCCACGCTTCGGATAGCCGTTTGCGATGATGCCGACGACTTTCGGATCGCTGCCGATCTCCTTGGCGAGATACTTGATGCTCTCACCCTTGGCTACCGTCTGCGGCACCCCGGTAATGTTGGGATTGACACAATATGCAGGAATCTCCTTGGTGTTGCCGTTGCGATCCACATAGTTGTAGTAGGTGTAAATGAGTTCCCTTACGCGCCCGTTGATGGACAGGTAGCTCAGACGAGTACCGCCATTGTAGATGTCAACCTCGCCCAGGGCCTCCTCCACAGAATCGGCTGCGAAGGCCGTACTGGGGATCATGCCGAAGAGCATGATGACAGCGAGGATCATACTCATAATGCGAGTTTTCATGCTGTAGTTCCTCCATTTCGATAAGAATGGAAGGAGATGCCTGCACAGCGCCTCCTTCCTTCGGTTGATGATGGGTAAAAGAATGGCAGTGCACTTGGTGTCAGCGCACTGCCATGATTGTGGGGATTGGATTATTTGACGGAGACATAGTATTCCGTATAGCGGTATGCTCCGTCACAGTAGACATCCCAAGCCTCGTAGGAATACTCGCCGGGAGGGCAACTGTTGAATGGCTCCGTAATCTGGTCGGAGCGCCAGGGCCAGAAGCTGGTTGCTCTGGCATCCTTATCAATCGACAGATTGATGGTTACGAGAGGACTTCCATCCTTCTTAGTGATCGGTTTCCCATTCTGCCAGGTCTGGGGGTTATTCCCGATGGCGTTGTAAAGAGTGTACTGCATCCGGCGGGTCTCAAAGAGGTTCCGGACAAACATATACTCCTTGTCACCGGAAGTGAAGTGGTTTGCCTCCGGAGCAGGCAGCTCAGGCTGGTCGAGCAGAGACCAATCGCAGGTTGGCGCAGGCAGAGTCGAAGTCTCTTCCTGGGCAAACATACTGTTCTGATACTTCTTCAGATTCTTGATCTCATAGACATAGCCATCTGAGCAGGTGATCTTGTCGCCTACTGCGGGCTCAGGCATCCTATCCGCCTGACTGTAATCAGCGCGGGCCGGCTGCTTCACAGTCGGTACAGCATAGGGGGCCTTGCCGGTATAGGGCTTGTCACTCTCCACCTGGACACAGCGATTGACGCTATCCCAGTAGATATTGAAGCCGACTGCTTCACCGATGTCCCGGAGCATGACATAGTTGCTGCCATTGATCACATAGGCGGTCATCTTGACTTCCTTGCCATCAACGAAAAACTGGTGGTTGCTCAGATCGGCGATTACACCCGCCGCGTATGCTGTGGTGCCGCCGAAGAGCATTGTGCCGAGCAGAAGTCCGGCAAAAAAGGAACCGATTCGCTTCATGTTCTTTCACCTCATCAAGTGTATTTTCCAGCCACTCTCTGCGAGGCGATAAGAAAGATGGATGATTACGGATTGCTGTAGGTCCGGAGACCTGCGCAGAAAATGTCTTCCTTGGTAACTCGCTTGTCACGCTGGAGCATCTTCATCTGCTCGTAGATCACACGAGGCACACGCAGGTGGATTGCAACACAAGGCTTGCTCTGAAAGGACTTGGTACGAGCTTCACGATTACGGGGCTTGGTATTCTTCATAATGTTCCTCCAGACAATTTATCAAATCTCCACTGCCTGAACGCACAGGCGCAGAGAGGGCTGGTTAGCAATGCAGGTGATCATGGTGATACGGTTATCACCCATCTCGTTGAGATAGGAATAATCCGTATTGGAGATCGACCCGACAAAGGTGACACTGTAGGTCTTGGTGCCGAGATTGGTGGTGTAGGTGACGGTATCTCCGACCTTTACATCCTTGAGCTCGGCGAAGTGGGCGACGCTGCCGCCGCGATTATGCCCGAAGAGGCCAACATTTCCAGACCACAGGCTGGAGTTGGCATAGTGTCCCGCTCCTTTGGACATGGAATCAGAGGTGGCTCCCTCATAGACCTTGGCTTTCAGACCGACTCGCTTGATGGTGACGGTGCCAATGCTGCCATCGCTGCGCTTGAGCTGGCTGAGGGTGGCGTCGGGCGTATAGGTGACATGGATGGTTCCGTCAGAAGACAGATAACCATTTTCGTGATCTAAAACGGGATACCCACCGCTTTCCACAACAGTACTGCTGCCGCTGAGGCCATACTGGGTGCCGGAGGGCAGATAGGGGCCGTCCATAGACTGCTCCAGGAACTGCTGACTCAGGCCGTATTTCAACTCAGGGATGTCGAAGTCGATCTGATTGGTTTCTCCGTAACGATATGCGGCGTCATAGAGATCCTCATAGTTGGTGCTGCCGTAGTAGTCGGTGACGCCGGCGGTCTCGAAGGTGTAGTCAGCGGCACTGGCACTCACCGCCATGCTCATCAGAGCAATCAGGGCAGCGCAGAGGGTAACGAGCTTCTTCATACTGCTTCCTCCTTAGGCTCCGCATCCTCTACCGGCGCTTCACCGACATCCATCTTGAACCAGTAGGGGCCATTGACGGTCCCGACGGTGTGGGTCATGATGCGGTCGTAGTAGCGGACGCTGATTTTCTTCCCGAACAGCTTCTTGGCTACGCCTTCATCGACCTCAATGGCAATTACGCCGGATGGAACATCCTTCAGATGGTCGATGCGCAGTTCGGGGTTACGGACCTTGAGGGAGAGCTTGCCGCACTTATCGTACTCGTTGTCCTCACCTGTGGATTTATATACTGTAGTATTCTTACGGAATCGGAGGATGAGGAACAACACACCACCGCACAGGACTGCAATTACAATCAGTCCGCCGATGGCCATGGGAGCAGAAATCTCGGTATCGGGCTCTTCCACAAGGATAGGGGTACCAATGTAAGTAACGGTGTACTTGATGCTGGAAATACCGGAGGCAGTGACTTTTCCGGTATATTCCGCAGTGGTGATGTAGCCGGTGGCCACAGTCGAGCTGGCTGTGCCGGAATAGGTGGCGACCGCAGAATAGGTTGCGGGCACGAGTGCGTCGCCTACCAGCGCAGTGCTCTCAACAGACCAGGTGATGTTGGACAGACTGAGAGTTCTGCCGTTCTTCACTGCGGTGGGATCGATCAAGGAAGAGTCGTTTGAGGCGAGCCCGGTAAAGTTCTTGGTGGCGGTCACCGTATAGCTGCTGGTCTTATAGCCAGCGGCCTCAGTCTTGATGGTCTCGTGATCCAGAGCGAGAATGCCCTGGGAAGTGCCGTCATCAAACTCGATGGTGGGCTTCAGCTCTGCCAGAATGTACTTTAGGTCCTTGGACCCGGTGTTGACCGTTATGGTCTCCGTATGCAGCTTCTCCTCGTTGAAGGTCTGCTCCTGCTTTGTCATGCCGGAGTAGGCGTACAGATAACCATCATACTCGAAGTCCCGCTCGATCAGGTCTTCAGGCTGCTGGTCGGGCAGCAGAGTATAGACCATGATTGCCTGCTGCTGTCCATTCAGGTTCTGGTAGTTGATGTCATCGGCCACATAGGATGCGGCGCTGGCGCTGACACCGAGGCTCATGCACAGCGAAAGAGCAAGAGCCAAAGAACAAATCGCTTTCTTCATGTCATAAAAGTCCTTTCTAATGTAGGATGGTTGGCTATGCGGGATCACTGGCGGAAATATGGGCCCGGCCGACCTTGTACTCAGCGATGCAATCGCACAGGATGTCCATAAGATGATCGCAGGTAAGATCAGCATTCATCCAGAGGCACTGGCGATACATATAGATACTGCTGTTGTCGGTGAGAACAATGGTGTGCCAGCCGGTGACGGATTCGGTATTCAGCTCGTTGGCAGCACGATACATGGCTGCGGCATTCTTATTGTCAAAGAGGATCTTATCGGCGATGATGACGGAGAGAATGGGGTGGGTTCTGATCATAGAGACCAGAACCACACACTCCGCTTCGTCATCCTTATGGATGGCAACATAGGTGTCGCCCTTTTCCTCCACGACATTGAGGCACGCCTTGATCACATCACGGCAGTGCGATTCAATACGCTTCTGCTTATTGGGCATCACCATAATCACCTCTTCCTGCTGTGCCGACGGATGATCCGGGTGATCAGACCGAGTGCCACGCCGCTATCCTCATCCACGGAACGAACCTGGAAGCTGACAGTATCGAATTTGCTGGGCAGCTCCTTGGTGCGGTACAGCTTGGTCTTAGCGTTGACGCCTGCCTGAAGCCGCACGAAGATAAGTCGGTCATGCACGCCGGTCACCACACCGAAGTAGTTGGAGCCGGGTACCAACTTACGCAGATTGGCCAGATCAGGATTATCTGCGGCCGCCTTCACGGACAACCGGAGCCGGAACTGGCCGGTCTCCTCATCCTTGATGACGCCCATGACGCGGGCAACCACCAGATCGCCACTGCAATAGAGATCGGCAACATCCACGAACCACTCCCAGGACAGTGCATTGGCGGGGATAGAGGTATCGACGCCGATTGCCTCTACATCGATCCGGTTACTACCAACACCGATGACACGACAAGCAACGCGAATACCCTCCTTCACGCGACCGGTCTCATAGAACTGAGCCTGTCGCCGGAGCAGTGCCGCCTTCCGGCTGGCTACTGCGGCACGGTTCCGAATGTCAACACCGGCGAGCACGAAGTCAATGGTTGCGCCGAGAATGCGACCGAGCCTGGTGCGGACATTCTTGGGTGCGGTCTCATCTTCAGGCCAAGCTTCCATGAACATCTGACGACCGGGAATGACGACCCGGAGGCCTTCATAATCCACAATGCACAGAGGAGACATGGTATCGAGGCCTTCCAGACCACTGACTACGCCGGTCAGGATCAGACGCCGGGCAGCAGCGCCGGCCAGATAGTTCCACTTCACATCATCGCTGTCTTCCAGCGTGATACCACGCTCGGAGTCATTGATGGTCAGCAGATCACCGGGCTCATAGCCGCTGCTGCGGGCAGGGGGACTATTCGCCTGCTCAACAGGAGCGCTGGTCTGCACCGCTACGGTGGCCTGCTCCTCAGCAGGTTCCTGCTTCTTTTTGGGCATATAGCATACCTTCCTTTCAAACTTTAGAATTTATGTCATCGACTCGCTTGCCGAGAGTGACGGAGCCATCTGCTTCGATCAGCATAGTGGGTTCGTCTTTGCTGCTCTTGCGTTTAGGCTTCCGTTCCGACTTGGAATCGTGCATAGCTTTGAGTTCGGGGATTTCCTCCAAAGGAATGGCCCGCTTGGAAGACTTCCAGGCGGGCTCATGGAGGATCGCTTTAGAGCTTTTCAGCTTTTTATAGTCCACATGACGGGAATAATCGAAGCGCTTAGCCCGAAATACATTCTGGCCGCGAATGAAGATCAGTTCCTCGTCTGGTGGTAGACGCAGAACCTCATCCGGCGTCATCAGCTGACGACGACCAAGAGATCGGCTCTGGCGGTATTGTGGAGTGTAGTTGGAAATGCGCATGGAGTTCAGTTCCCGCATGGTGCCTTCCACTTCGACGGAGGCGACTCCGATGCGGTCAGAGAAATACTCTGCGCTCAGCATATCAGTGCATCCTAAAAACACCGTTGAGTCACACGAGCCAAGGATCTCCTGCCACTGGTCATCGGGGTAGCGGTTCTTCATCTGACCGATGTTCTGGAAGAAGCACGCTACGGATACGCCTCTTGACCGGATTGTGCTGCATTTTTTGGTGAAGTCGGGGATCAGGCAGCAGTTGGGGAACTCGTCCAGAACAAACTTCACCTTCGTCGGAAGAACACCACCGTCGCAGTAGCTGTCTGCGTACCGAATGAGCCTGATGAACAGGAAACTGAAGAATAGAGAACTGAGGAAGTCGAAGGTGGAGTCCTGATCGCTCACGATACAGAAGTAGGCACACTTCTTCTTGCCGGGCAGTTCCAAGTCGATCTCATCATAGGAGGTGATGTCCTTGACCTGCTGTGCCTGCATTACCTGAAGCTTACTGCCTAAGCCGATGATCACGCTGGATCGAACAGTTTCAGAGGACTGCTTGAAGATGGAGTAGGGCACATAAGCGGGTGAAGGTGGAAGCACCTCACCAGTGTAGGGGTTCTTATGCTCCTTCCGAACACTTTCAAAGAGCTGCTTGATTCCTTTCTCATCATCGTTGGCGGCCAGCAGTTTGTAGACCTGACCGAGATTGCGATACTGAGGGGGCATTTCCAATGAAACATAGAGCACCAATGCCTTCAGTAAATTGAGTTCTGCATTATACCAGAAGGCATCTTTGTTATCACCGCTGGTGTTAGAGAGCACAACATCCGCAAAGGTCTGAGCCATGAGCTCGCTGCCTTGCACCTCATTGAGGCAGTTCCAGGAATCGCTGTGCTCCATATTGACCAGGTTAAAGACTTTGACCACATAGCCTTGGTCTCGCAGGTACTGGCTCATGGACTCGTAGAGCTCGGATTTGGGATCTGTTACAATTACGCTGTCTCCACGGCGGGCTGCCTGGAGGATCAGATTTCGGGAGATACTGCGGGATTTGCCTGTACCCGAAGCACCACACACGGCTAGATTGGCGTTGAGCCTGGTGCTTCGGGGTAATGTGATGACCTTACCCTTCTCGGTCATCCCCAGAATGTCCTGGTCTGTTTTTGCACAGGTGGTCATTTCAAAGCATTTCTCTGCATCACGGGCACTCATGAAGGATGCGGTGCCGTAGCTGCCTGCGCCGGCAATCACCAGATTGCGATCACGGTCTGTTGTGCCGGTAGTTCCCCAACCGATCCGGAGACCGAAGACACAAATCAGAACGACGCCAATTACCACGCCACCGATGGCCATGAGGCCTTCCGGGAAGGTCAGCAACGCATCAATGATGGCGGAGAGCTTGACGGAAGGCAGCTTGGGTGCTACCTGATAGCTTCCGCCAGCTGCCTGCCATGCTTTGGTATTCAAAATGAATTGTGCGATGATACCCGCCACAAAGAGCAGGGCTGGAATCAATACTGCGAGACTAAGAATCGCAGCAGCTTTCTTTTTCACGATTGTCACCTCCACTGATTGAACGCACCTCAATCAATGGTCCGACTATCGTTTGGATTGCATCTACCTGGTAATCGTAACAGAGAATGATGGGACTCTGACGAAAGCCCGGAATGGCGGGATCGACATTGAGGAGCGCAAGTAGATCACACTGATAACCCAAAATGACTGGCCGTTGCCGGTCTGGGCTCAGTGCGTCGTATGCTCGCGTCGCCGCAGTGGGAGGATTGAATCCCATCAGGGCTAAGCGGTTTTCCTGAATTTGTTTTTCTTCATCCAAAATGATGCTGAGGAGTTCATCGCCTCTGGCGCTGTTTTCCAGATAGAAGCAGTTGTTATAAGCGTCGGATACGGTGAAATAGCGGCTTCTGCTGTTGACGGGGTGTTTGCCGATTTTCTTGGCGGTCTCCATCTTGGTGCCGATGATGACCTGTGCGAATACCGTGCAGTGTAAGCCGCGTGCGTTGAGCAGTGTGTCGATGGATGCCACGGTGTTTTCCTCATTGTTCCGGAGCCAGAACATCCGAGTGAAGCCGGTGTGGTAAAGGCAATAGCAACGGTGGCCTTTGACGATTATCCCCGTTATGCGTGAGGTCTTCGCAACTGAGTTGGGCTCATACTCCTGTATGGCTGCCCGTATCTCCCGTGGTGAAAAGTAATAGGCGGTTTCGGGGTTGCCTATCACGCGGGATGAACTATGGTACTGTGGACTCATGAGGCTCGGCTTGTCCTGAGGAAGGATTGCGGCCCCTGCATTGTGTGCCATGACGATGGAGATGGCGACCGAGTGAGAGCGAAGGATTTTCTCGGTGGAGGGTCGTCCGGTGGTTTCAGAACCCTGCAAAGCCAGTACATAGCTCAATGCCACTGGATCACGCTCGCCGATATAGTCGAGCCCCTCCTGCGTCAGATGCAGAGACCGAATAATCCGCTGTCGATCCTTATCCCTACTGACCGTCACAAGGCCATCCTTAATCGCACGATACTTCACATGACGATTCCACTCCGGATGCCCACCCACACGAGATGCCAACTGAGAAGGAAACTCTCCACAATACCCAACGAACCATAGAAGCTCCAGCATTCTGTCATTCTTACTTGTAATCATGCTCTCGACCAATCCCTCCCATAGACTGCGGTGCTTGCCTGCTTAGACTGCGATGCCTGCCTATGCAACTTGAGAAGCACGAGCCGCCTTCCGCACCTAATCCGAAAGACCCCGGTAATTTTTTGCTTCAAATCCATACCATTTTCCGAGGGGCCAGGTATTGGTTTTCAAAAAACTCGAAATCCATGCCAATTTCTGAGGCCGTTTTTTTGTAGATTTAGGTATGTCTTTTGATGTGCTCTTTCGCCCATTTAGGGAGGGTTTCAGGGAGCATAATGTAGAACTCCGTGCAGTCCCGATCCCCCAACTTGGAGGTCTGGAGCACGGAGCAGAGCATCCCGCTGTCGTTCGTCAGCAGGGCTGCCTCGATCACATCTAAATAGCGCTTGGTCTCGATGTTGTCGTAGTCACGAACCCGGCGCTTGCCCAGAGCCACATCGTACTGATGGACAATACAGATCACGCACTCGCCAAAGCGCTCCATGGGCGTAAGACGCTGGAACTGGGTCAGACAGTTGCGCAGAGGTCGGGTAATAAACAGAGTGTTGTCCCGACCATTGCGGCCAGGCAAGATGGCCGGCACCGTAATCTTCAGCCAGTGCGGTTCTTCCTCAATGCTGACGCAAAAGGCGGAATAGCCAGCAGGATTGTCCTCGGAACTATGTGCCGGCATAAACCGGGAGGCAATGGAGCGCACTCTAAGCGCATTGATTTCAACATTCCGCACGAGAGCATACAGCTCATTGGCCGGATTATAGCGAGGTGCTTCCTCCAGCTTGTTGGCCAAGGCGAACAGTTCCTGGCTGATGGCATCAAAATCACTTGCCGCCTCTCGCATCAGTTCAATCTGCTGCTTCAAAATCATTGCTTTCACCTCATAATTCATAGCTTTCAGCCACACCATCATCGTCAACCAACAGTACGAAATCGTTATGGGAGCGTCTGGTGATGCGGGTAATCTTGTGTAAATCCTCGGTAATGAGGAAACGGACGGTGCTTTCCGGAATAACCTCGACGGCATCATTGATCTGTTCAATCGTCCGATCTGTCACTGGAAGCAGGTCATAGATCCCCATCCTGGTAGACAGCGTGACAATCGCAGGCTCTGCGCCGGGGCAGAAATCAAGCACCTTGTTTTTGACCTTGATGAATGCCCAGAAGCACATCACACACTCTTTCACAAGGCTTTTCTCCAGCGTGAATTTGCTGGAGGCAATCAGATGGGCGTCATCTGTTCGGTAGGCGGTGCCTTCCGAGGATATACGGTGAATGATGGCACCGTATTTTCGATCATTCATAAAATTGAACAGCTCCCGCATCTGGCGCTCTTCAACAGCGCCGAAGACAGCAAGGAGCCGGGTGATATAGGCCAATTCACGGTTTTTCACCATTTTTGAAAAGGACATTTAGATCCCCCTTTGGGTGTATTTGAAGTATGCGTACTGCGTAATTTTTTGGAGTGTGTGCGTATAGCGTAGAGCTAATGTAAAAAACGAAACCGTCGTTTACGCTGAAGGTGCCGCTATACGCACACTATTGAGCTTCCGCCACGATCTGACTAAGCTCATAACGGTCGGTGGTGATTAGCCTTTTCTCCAATGCGGAGGCCTTGAATTCCACCGTGATGTGGTTGCTGTTGGTAGAGATCAGACCCTGACCCCGTTCAAAGCGGGTGATGGACATGATCTCGGCATCTGTGAGCCGGAGGGTGTCTTGCACCTTCTGTGCCTCGTCGTCTTCCAGGTTGAGAATGATTTTGGTCTTGGAGACATTGATGATGCCCTTGCCGTATTTGCCACCTTCCAAAGCCATGAAATCGGAGAGGTCTTGCGTCGCACAGACGGCCGAACCACCAAAACCGCGAATGACCTTGAAAATCTCAAGAACAAATTCGGCTGCCAGAGTGTTGCTCGCACTGCCGATCAGCTGCCAGACCTCATCCAGAAAGATAGCTTTTTCCTTGGTGCGGTCTTCCTTGGCCTTATCCCACACATAATCGAGTACCGTAAACATACCCACTGTGAGCAGGTCGCCGGTCAGCTCGCTGATGTCCAGAACGGTATATGGGTTTGACAGATCCACATTCGTCTGCTTATTGAAGGTCTTGGCTGAGCCATGAACCAGTCTGTTCAGGATGTTGCCCATGCGCTTGGTTTCAGGCGAGTCAATCAGGATATTGTAGACATCCTCCAGAATCGGCATCGTGCGATACTTGGAAGGGTCATCCGGATCGATGAGGGTATCGTTATCATGGGTGATACCCTTGCCGGCATAAGTGCGGATCAGTGCCTCATCCAGAAGCTGTCGTTCTTCATGTGACATATCCGGAATGAGCAAGCTGAAAAAAATGTGGAGCTGCTGGATCTTCCGGGCCAAAATGGAGTTGTCGTTGACTGCACCATCAATGATGGCATTGGCGGTCTGATCCAGTCGCCTAATCTCCATGATGTTGATGCACTGGTTGGAGGCCGGACTGATACTGATAAACTCGCCTCCAATGTTCCGGCAGGCACGCATGAACTCGTGGCCTTTGATGGGTGCAATAATGAAGATTTGGGTGCCGCGTCTTCTCATACGAAGGGCCATGAGCTGCATGGTGAAGGTCTTACCGGCACCGGAGGTCCCGATGATGGCCATATTTGCGTTCTTGTAGATGCGGGAGTTGAAGATGTCCACGATGACCATGGAGTTGTTGTAGGTATTGATCCCAAGAAGGATACCGTTGGTGTCCGACATCTCGAAAGAGGTGAAGGGGTAACAGCTGGCCGCCGAGGAGGTCAGCATATTCCGCTTGCTCTGCTCATAGAGGTGCTTATCCATACGGCAAAATGGCATGACCGCCTGCATCGCCTGCTCCTGGCGGAATCGGCACAGATGGACATCCATATCCTGCGACACCATCAGACGCCGAACCTCGGAGATACGCCATTCCAGATTATCCAAGGAGTCCGCCGTGATGGTCACAAAGATGTTGGCGTAGTAGAAATCCTCGTAATTGGCAAGCCCCTGCTTCAGGAAGTACCCGGATTGGATGGCACCCTCAATGTCGTCATAGTCAGTGTTGGTGTCCGATGTGTCCTTGATCCGGCTGCGGTTGATGCGGATCTGCTGTCCCAGTTTGGACTGGATGCGGTCTTTGGGCATCCTGGTGAAGTAGAGGTCAGCGTCAATACCTTCCCCGGCATTTACCAGCAGGCTTGTCCACCCAGCGGTCACGCGGGAGTTATATCCATCGGAGGGAATAATCAGATAGGCGTGGAAGACGCCATCCATCACGATGTAGGAGCCGTGCGTTAGATCCACACAGCTTGGGGCCAGCACCTGTGGTATGGTGATCTCGTCACGGCTGTTGGAGAAGGAGCGCCGGAGCTGAAGCTGCCGGACACGCTCCTCCACAGGGAAGGTTTCGCAGGTGTCACGATTGAAAATGGTATAGAGGATCTCAAGCAGGAAAGCATTTTCATCCTCATGGATGACCACCTCATTATCACAGTGGAGGAAGTATTGCTTTGCGGTGCGAGCCGCCGTTTCCATGGTGGCAACGATCTCGGAATAGTCCGGCTTGCGATTGGTGTAGGTGGGTTCATACTCGAAGATAATCAAAAATCGACGGGTGATGGCCTCACGGGAACCGATAGTCTGGATCAGATCGTAGTAGTCACGCTGGAGTTCACGGCACTTCTCGTTGGTCTCCCGTTCCATATCATGCTCCAGGGTACGCAGATGCTTGCTGATGTCAGCCCGTTTGGTGAGAACTTTGATCTGGATTTTGACTGGGCTGATCTTCAGCCAGCTTCCATAGGAAGCAATGATGTTCTTCTGCTCCCGCACGCTGCGCAATAAGAAATTTATGGGTTCGACCTCCAGAATCTTGATATAGCGCCCATCAGTGAGATGAACAATGCCGTTTCGGATGTCTTCAATAGGGATCATGTCCTCGGTGAAATCCATCCTCTTCGGCTTTCTCTTGGAGGTCGGATGGGCGTGTTCTTCAGGCTGCTTGATCTTAATGCCCAATGATTCTGGAGGCTGAGAAGATCGCACTTTGTTGTTATGCCGCTGTTTCTTTCCTTCCGGAGCATCTTCTGCATCGGTGCGGTACAGTGTACGGCGGTTGGTCAGCCATTTGAGCCAGTTCAAAACGAACTCAGACAGCGACTCGCCTTCAACACCAAGCACACCGAAGATGCCCAGAGGCAATGGCAGTAGGCACAGCAGCATGATTTTAGGGGTCAAATCCAGCGGAAGCTTGATGATGGGAAAGGCCGTGATCAGCACCAGAATGCTGGCTTCAATCGCATTACGAAACCGGATCGAGCCACCAAACAGGCGTCCGCTGGTCAAAAAATTGGGCGGGATGAAAAATACATCCCGATCTTCATTGCGTTTACTCATAGGGTCTCCTTCATTCATTCCCGATGATCCAGAACGGGCCACCGGCACTGGCTCTCCTACTTACTTCATTCAGTATGATGCTCAAATCCCATTCCTTCTCCGACCGATTATAGGAGGAAGGATCAGCAACAAGAATCTTGCCGTCGGAGGTGACACCACGCAGAACAATGAAATGTCCGCTGCTGGTGAAGTGGCCTTTGGACATCAGTGCCACAACCAGCTTGCCTTCAGAAAGAGCATCGACAATCCGCTGTGGTTCAGAAGCGGTACAGCCTTCACAACTCAGCCCCCACTCCTCAGCAGCACCGGGTATCAGCGTGTGGTAGGAACCACTTTTACTGCACCAGTAGCCATTCTCATAGGCCCACTGGGACATGTGGGGAGGGTCAATAGTCTCAGAAGTCAGGCTGGAGACCACAATGGCCATTGCGGTCGGACCGCAGGCATAACCTCCAATATGGTCGGTGCCATAGGCGGAATTCTTCCAACGGTCATCCAACTGGTTATAGTAGGTGACTTGAGTGTAACCGTCGGTGAAGACAACGCCATCATAGGACAACCCGGAGAAGCCGAATTCTGCATCGCTTAGCCCCTGGTACATACCATCGCTCAAAAGAATAGACAGGTTTTGGGCGTAGTTGTCAGCGAGCGCCTTCTGATCATCGCTTAAGGTGAATACTGCGTCTGCGAAGTACGCCTCGCCCCGGTAGCTGATGGTGTAGACGCGAACGGTAATATCCTTTTCCGTCGGCTGCGCACCTTCGGCGGCGGGCGGCACTTGCTCCTTCCTCGTCACATCGGTATAGCTGTATGAGTAGAGCTGATCTTTGTGGTTTCGGATCACGGCCGCCATGTCGGCAGGAGTGATCCCCGCCACATCGGTGTTCTTACTGGCACAGTACATGGAAATGAAGGCGTTGGCGTTATAAGCCACATCTGCGCCGTAGGGGTTATTGACCTCTTTCTCATCACATCCTGATGAGGCAAAGTCTGTGTCAATCTGGGCGAGCACCTCGACGAGCCCTTCTTGCAGAATTGTGCTGACTTCCGTACTCATGGCAGTCATATTCGCTGTAAGCGCTGCATCATCGGTAATTCCGTTTGGGGTATCGGTGCCATCACCAAAGATGCTCCCAAAAATGATGGAGGGGAGCATGGCCAGAATGATGACCGGGAGAAGTATCGCCACGGCCACAATACCAATAATCCACTTTTTACTGGACTTAGCAGCGCCGAGGGCTGCCCCGTGCATTCCGCCGGTAGCAGCCCCCTTCGCAATACTGGAGATGGTTTTCCCAGTCTTCGCAGCAGCCCGAATCGTACCGGCTGCGCTTTCCTGCTGGGACTTGTTCTCTTCATCCATAATCAGATACGATCCTTTCTCTTGGGTACAGGCGGGAGTTCGGCGACAATGTGGGAGGAATACTCAATCTTGCCGTCCTTCCCTTCGTGAGGCATCTTCTGAACGGTAGGTTGCGCGTACTGCTTGTACCAGCTTTCGCCATCCACCGTCTGGACGGTCTCATAGGGGCTGGAAGGCTGCATGTATTGAGAAGCACTATACATTGCAAACTGTCGTTCTACTCCACCTCCAGCTGGAGCCTCGTAACCGGTGATGCGTCCACCGCCAATTTCCACATCGCTGAAGGTGGGCGGTTTGGAGCCGATAGGTGCAGTTCCGGAGTTGAGTTTGGATGTCACAGACCCATCGCTGGGTGTAGGAGTATGGCCGACTTCCTGCGAAGAGCCAATCCCCATGCCGGCAGCCATAGCCGCAGCGGAGGTGCCACCCTCCATGGTGACAACATCCTCGCCCGGCCGGCTCACATCGGAGGATGCTCCAGTTCCGTCATTACTGGGGATTGAGGTCGTGGGAATAGGCGCACCTTCTGTCCCTGCCACAGCGCTGGCGGCTTGATAACCGAGATAACCGGTCAGGGCCTGCGCTGCTCTTTCACCGGTGATGGAACCGTCACGGGAGTAATTGCCCTTGGCAATCGCCCCCACAACACTGGCAGCAAACTGCCCACCAGAGTTGATGCTGGAATCCACCATTGAGCCGACTACGGTGTTTCGGATACCGGCTTTGCCCTTGCCGGTTAGGCTCGCCACAGCGGCAGGGGCCGCAGCACTCATGGCGATGCCTGCAAGACCTTTGCCGTGGGCAAGGTTCTCGCCAGCGGCCTGTTGGGCTGTTTGACCACTCTGACCTCCGGCCTGTCCACCACGGCCACCTCCGAAGAGGTTACCGATAGCACCACCGGTGGCTTTCGCTGCTGCGCCCAAGGCTCGACCGGCAATCATAAGTTCTCCGAGCATACTACCGCCTGTGCGCCCGACATTCACGCCCAGGCTGGACATGAAGCTGTCGATCTTTTGCGATATCTTCAGGAATGCGAGCGCACACAGGAACCAGATGAATACATTTCCGGAGACAGCTTCAGCACTGCTGGCGTTGATTGCTGCCTCCACATCGCTCTCCTCGATTGCAAATGCTGTGGTGGAGAGCATTTGGGCCAATGCAGCCCCAATCCCCAACAGCATGATTCTCCTATTCTTCATTGCGAGCTCCTTTCACATCAGACAGAAAGCGGGTTGGCGAGGAATGTACCCACCATACTCACAAACAGTCTGAGGCACCATGCATTCATAATCAGGAGGAAAAGCTGTCCACCCAGCATCCTGCACCATGCGTTGAAAATGTTGGAGGTGTTCTCAGAGGCTCCGGTTGCGAATGCCATAGGTGCGGTATAAACAAGAACGCCCACCATGATATATCGCTCTGCGGCCTCCAGAAGGAGCTTCAGGTAGTTCCAACCCAAGGCAAGGAGCAATATCAGCACGATGAGCGACACGGAGCCGCTGGCTATGCAGCCGACGATAACGGTCAGCACACTGCCAAAGCTGGCAAAATCCAGATCGGGCAATGCTGCGTTGGTGATCCATGAATACGGGGTGCCGGCAATATCCAGAACCAATTCCAGAATGTCGGCAGAGAAGTATGCCAGGAAGATAAAGAGTACGGATCGGATGACAAGCTTTACCGGGTCCTCTGCACTAAGGCCGATGCCTGCACCGAAATTGCGGAATAGCTGCCACACCAGGTTGAGTAAAATGAAGCCGATTGCAAATGCCACAAATACCTCGTACATGGTTTCAGCGGCTGGGAAATACCTCAGGAAGATGGTCATATCACAACCTAAGGCCCCCAGCACTGAGCCGGTAATCATGTCCAGCAGGTTCATTACCTGTGTGGCGATCCATTCAACGATGGAATCAAGAATACCCATAATGGACGCCCCAATTAGCCCTTAACGGAAGGCCTGCCGGATGTTATCCGGCTCAGGGGGCTCGTCTAGCGGGATCAGACTGGCGGTGAAAAGGGTCATGGCAATACCAGCGACCATGCCGCCAATGAAGCAGAAGATGTTCTTGCTCATGTTGCAACTCCTTGTTCTCGTGATGTGTCGTCAGGGGGTGTAGGAACCACCGCTGAAGAAAGGCGTGATATAAGCCATGATCCAACCCAGAGAGTTGAGCACGGCCCAGGTGATCACAATTCTCTTGAGCCACGCGCGGGACTCATCCACCGTCTTACCCGACTTGCTGAAGTTCATCAGCAGCAGCGCAATACTGGCGGTGACAATGGCGGCAATGGTGGAGATGGCCAGCACCTGGGTGTAGACATCCTGCATGATCGCCGATGCCTTCGTCCAGATGGTGTCAGCGGCAAAAGCGCTTTGAGACATCAGCGGCATAGCCGAAGTGAGTGCAAACGCCATGTAGAGCGTCCGGCCCTTGTCCCAGCTGCTCAGGTGATTGCGCAGGCTTGCGACCCCCGCCTTGAATTTGGAACTCATGCGGAAAACCTCCTTTGATTTTTTTGCCAAAACGCAAAAATGGCCCGAATCGGAAACGAGACAGTGCAATCCTGCTTCCAATCCGGGCCATCTGGCCAACAAAAAAACCGCCCCGGAGGCGGTCGGTTCGTCGTTTGCAATTTTTGACGGTGCTATCGTAACACAGAATTAGTCTAACTTCAATCGAAAAGCAGTATAAGTTTAGTCTAATTTCTGTCTAAGCGAAAAGCATCTATTCGGGGAGGAACTGTTTGATGAGCTCAATGCAGTCCCGTGCGGTATAGCCCCACAGGATACGGTCAATCGCCTTGATGGCTGCCTTCAGATGGTTGTGGTAGGTCGGAATGGACATGGGGTATCCCAAACGATCCAGTTCCGACAGGATGGCGTCACGGTTTTTCGGCTTCTGCGGAGAAAAATAGGTAACATACAGAAGCTGGTACAGATACTCACCCCGATCCGGGTCCATGCGGAGCCCTTCCAGAGCGTTGTCGATGATCTGGAGCATATTCTTGCTGCGGATGACACTGTTGGCGTAAGCTTCAAGCTTGGAGCCGGATAAGTCTATCCCGGCAAGCTCAGCGTTGACCTCAAGGGAAGAAAGCCTCAGGCCGTGCTCCATCTCCATCCGGGCGTTCATGTCTGCTTCAGAGAGCCGAACAGAGTAGACCACCCGCCGGTACTGCTTCAGCAGATACTTGGTGTTGTGGATATTATCGGTTTTTTCTTTCCTTGTTGCTTTGCCTTCAAGAGTTTCCACACCCAACTGGAGGCCGCGTTCGATTTCGTCGCGCACTACTTCCTTCTCCAGAGCATAGGCGGGTGTAGATGCGCCTTTACTGTTTTTTGCCATTTTGAACCTCCTTCTTGCTTTTTGGGGGGTCTCTTGATTCACCGTTCTCCTGTTCAAACCTACCCCAGTCTAAAGACCCATAGAAGACTAATGGAACTGGTCGGGCAAAAAAAGATGAGCCGGCAGCCCGAAACACTTGAATTCTCAGGACTTTTCCGCCGTCCAAGACAGGCTTGCGTTTTGGGACGCGAGTTTCGACCTTCAACTCAAGGTCTTCCAGGTTCTCAGCCGGGGCAACAATGCTGGTAAGTCCCAGGATCTCCCCAATCTTCAGAAGCTGGAGCTTTTCGCAATCTTCGCCATAGATCATTTCCCGGTATCGGCACGGAGAGATGACCGAACCGTGAGAGCTGGTGAAGCTGACCCGACTGATGATGCCAGCCTCCTCGATTTTCAGGATGAAGCGGCCGACACGGGATTTCGACCAGCCCCAGCGCTTGGCCAGATACGAATAGGACAGCAGAGGCTGACCCTTCATGTTGGCGTAGTAGACGACCGGCATATACTCAGAGCCGGCGACTGTCGGATCGTTGAGGATGGTGTGCAGCCAAAAGTCCATGATGGCATCCAACTCGCTGAAGACCAGCTTACCTTCCTTGCGTCCAGTAGTCAGTAGTTGCCGACCGACGGGTAAGGGGAAGAAAAAGAAACCACTCCCCTTGTAGCTGTAATAGTTATAGTCCAGATGGACACAGTGGCGCTTCCAGTCTGCAATCGTGAACCGCAGCAGGCCACTCTCCTCGTCAAGAAACTCGTAGCTCAGGAACCCATGCTTCTGAAAGTGATCCAGCAGTTCTTTTGCCTGAGCCTTCGAATGAACACGGAGGATTCGCGGCAGTGCAGACAGCTTGCAGACCCACTGGCCGGGAGCTTCCATGTATTGCTGATTAGCGATAGTGCGGGTGTTTGACCTGAAGTTGGCATAGGAAAAGAGCGCCATCAGGCTGAACAGATGAACCGTACCATCGTTTTTGAAATCCTTGTGGTCATTGAAGTATCGGAACCATTTCTTCTGGACCCGTACCTTTGGAAAACAGACGAGCTGCTTATGCTGTGTGCAGGCCACCTCGTCACCCCCAATCTTTTAGATTTTCAACCTCAAGTTCTCTGGTCAAGAGAAGCACAGGCATTTCAGCCTCATCCCATTCCTGTGGGCTTGCCGCCGCCGAACTTGCATCCAGCCGGGCGGGAGTATCATTGTTTTCCCATACCATCGTCGCTCTGGGCTTGTCCACGGCCCTTAGCACGTCGCTACAGTGGCTCCGATATGGTAAAGTCTTGAGGTCGTATTCAGTTATCAAGGTGCAGGTGCGAGATCG
>ENA-UONW01000560-UONW01000560.1-human-gut-metagenome-genome-assembly--contig:-CS52-NODE-560-length-54318-cov-16.503105_pt1 | contig 54318 bp, 48 predicted proteins | sample MGYA00242463_ERZ724010 | MGnify/ENA metagenome assembly ERZ724010 | reverse complement strand
CCTATACGGAAATTTTTTCTTACCTACCTCTTGACTTTTTATAGTTAGTCTTTCAAAATTGCATTTTATGACTACTTCCATTGTACACTATGAAAGAACTTTACGCAAGACACAATTTTGTCAATAGTTCTACACTTTTAGTTTATCGTTTAAATTTCTCTGCCATAAAATGCTTTTACAATAATAAATGCGCAGCCAAACTGCGACTGCGCATTATAAAACACTGTTCTTATATGAAGGACTGCTCTTACATCATCTTCAAAAACTTGTCATACATAGCCAAAAAGCCCTGCATAAAGCTCTTGGCCTTTGCCAGGTCCGCTGCATCCGGATGGCTGGCAGCTGCTGCCCAACGGGCTTCGCTCTCGGGACTGGGACTGTGCGGGCTGCCTGCCGGCATCTTGCGCATCATGGCAATCAGCGCCGGGTCAATCGCACCGCGGATAGATAAAGTACCCAGTACCTTGCAGTCCTTGTTCATCAGTACACCTGCATTTACCAGGGAGCTTACAGCGTGGTCGCTCGCCGGGTCTGCGCCCAAAGTCTGGAACAGCACTACCTTTTTGCCGTGCAAATTCTCCAAATATTTTTTCATCTTTGCGTTCGGTGCGCCCTTGTCAACCCAGTAGCCTGCTACCACAACAGCGAAGTCATCCGCAGCCGGAGCAGCATCAACCTGCGCCAGCACACAGCGCTCGCCTGCAGCCTCAGCCAGAGCCTTGGCAACCTTTTCCGTATTACCGGTTTTGCTGTCATAAACGATTAAAATGTCCTGCATAGTAGTACACTCCTTTTATTTCATATTTTTCATAATACCCATCATCTTCTGGCCTGCCTGCTCCATCAGACCCGGCTTGCCGTAAAGCGCGCATTCCGCAGCTGTCAGCAGCACTCTGTCCATCTGACGATAGTAATATTTTCCCTTCGCCGTAAAGAAATACTTGCCGTCCACAGCATAAAGCAGGTCCAAAAGCTCCCACTGCTCCAAAAGCGGTTTGAACAAGCTTTCCCAATCCGCATCGCTATACTGCTTCAGCAAAGCAAAATCAAATCTGCCGGAATCACACTGTCCGGAAAGCTTTTCGAGGAGCAGATAATTTTCGTTATGCTTGCCCATGCCCATGACAGCGTACTGTCCGGCAGTAGCCTTTTTTACATAATCGCTTCGGTCCATAGTCTTCATGTAATTGTACATTCCCATGTGACCGCCGCAGGCCGCACCACAGGTAATGATGTTCGCACCGCTCTTCACCAGCGTGTTGTAACCGCTGCGTTCATCCTCGCGCATTGCCCAATGGCAGCAGCTCAGCGCCTTGGCCCCCTGCTCCGCAAGCAGCGCATCGGCAGCAACGAACATTTCCGCCAGCATTCTGTCGTTATATTCATATTTGATATTGCCCTTGGCAATCGCCTGACCTAAGGGAGATTTCGGCATAATCTGCAGCTTGTACAAATCCATACCGCTCACACCGCAGGCCAGCGCCGTTCTGATATCGTCCAGCAGCATGGTCTGCGTCTGGCCGTTCAAGCCGTAAATCAGGTCGATGATAACCTTTACGTCTTTGGCTGCCACCTCTTCTAGCTTGGCCGTTACCTCTTCCTTCGCATTAAGCCTGCCTAAGGAGCGGCGCAAATGCGTATCAAAGGCCTGCACGCCAAAGCTGAAGCGGTTCACGCCGCCGGCGATGCAGGCATCCAGCTTCTCCGCAGACAAATCATAAATACTGCTTTCAAAGGTTACCTCGCAGTCATCCGCCAGACTTGCTACACTGTGAATCTTGTTCAGCAGCGCGCTTATCTGCGCCGGATTGAGCACGGACGGCGTGCCGCCGCCAAAGAAAACAGCTTCCGGTCTTTGCTTAGCAAAAACACCCTGCAGCTGCAGAAAATCCAGCTCCGCCAAAAGCGCCTGTACATATTCCTCAACCTGCTCCGCCTCAAAGGGATTGCGGTAAAAGCTGCAGTAGGAGCAGCGCAGATTGCAGAACGGAATATGCAGATACAGCGCCGTCGGCTGCTGCGGCTGCAGAGCAAACTCCTGCAGCATCGTCCCCGCCATTATCCCCGGCAACGGTTTGGTCTTGCGCGGAACATAGGTCAGATCTTTAAAGCTTGCTTCTACAGCAGTAGCCCCCGGCTGGCCGGCAAGAGCCTTATAATCATCACGCTCATAAAAGGCTTGGATATTTTTTGCGTAATCAATCATCAGCCTACTCCTTTACTGCATCAGGGTACATTTTTGTTGCCATGTAGCGTACTGCCTTAGGATATTCCAACCCCGGATTGAGCAGGAACAAATCATCAGGCAGGAAAAATACCTGCTTATTTTTTACTGCGTCGATAGATTGCCATGCTTCATTATTCATAATCTCCAGCTTGGGATTGCCCTCAGCATCACGCGGCGCACCCATAGAGGTGATAAAAATTACCTGCGGATTTTTCTCCAGCAAATCCTCTAAGCTATAGGGAGCCTTGTCAGGCTGAGTTCCCATCGGTCCGCTGACAGGCTTGGTTTCGCCCTGTACTACGTTGCGTAATTTAAGCATTTTGGCACAGCAGCCGGCAATACTGGTTTCCTTTTCCATAGTAATGCCCATGCTGGTGGTGTGCAGAATCGCTACGCTACGCTCGCTTTTAGGCAGCTTGCTTACTGTAGCATTGATATCCTTATCGAGATTTGCCACAACCTTCTGTGCCTTATCATCCTTACGCATTATTTTGCCAATGGTGAGCATGCTGTGCTTAACATCCTCATAGGATTTCAGATTCAGCACAACAACTGGAATATTGTTGGATTCCAATGTATGCAGATAACGCTCGTGCATGCCCTTGTAAGCAATTACCAGATCAGGCTTCAGCTCCACGATTTTTTCTACATTGATATTAAAGATAAAGCCTACCTCGGCAGCATCCTTGGCAAAAGCGGGCACCTTGCCTACCTGTGTTTTGGCACGCCCGACAACCTTGCCGTCTACAGCCTGCACCAGCTCTAAAAATGACGGTGACAGAACCACGATTCTTTCGGGAACCTTTTTCAAGGTAACAATGCGCTGGTTATCATCGGTTATTTTTATTGCGGAGCCTGAACCGGAGTTTCCGGTTAGCGGTGAGCAACCGCTTATACATAAGCATACCATAAGAACTGTAAAAATGAAACTGAAAATTTTTCTCATAATACTTCCTCGTTAGGCAAACAAAGCAGGCCATCGGGCCTGCTTTATTTGTTCTTTTACTTTACCGCTATGTTTAGAATTTATATTCCATACCAACTCTGTACAAGCGACCGAGATTGCCGTCAGAATACGGGCCAAAGTTCTGGTGATTGCTGATGTTGTCAATGCCCAGATAAATCTTGGTATCCTTGTTGAGATGTCTGGAGGCCATGATATTGGCAATGGTGAAGTCCTTGGTTTCGTAAACGAAGTTGCCCATGGTGCTCTTATCGCCATTATTGAAGTAGTAGCCAAGGTTAGATACAAGGTCAAAGCTCAGGTCCCAAGCATAGATGTTTTCCGGCTGATAGGAAACGCCGAAGGTTACCTGATGCTTAGCTCTGTCTTTCAGACGAGTTCCCGCTGTTTTATCTTTAGCATCCAGGAAGGTGTAGCCGGCATTCAGATAAATATTCTTGCCCAGTCTGTGAGAACCGTACAGCTCTACGCCCTGCAGAGTTGCTTCAGGAATATTCTTGTACGCCATAATCATGTCGCCTTTAACGCCGGGATACAAATCCGGATCATCATCGGTCAGCTTACCGGTCCAATAGGTGCTAATCAAATCCTTAACTTCACTTCTGAATACCCCCAGATGAACAGTAGATCTGTCGCCCCAGTCCTTTTCAACAGATAATTCATAGCTTAAGGATTTTTCCGGTTTCAGATCAGGGTTACCAACATAGAATTGGCCTTTACCACCCGGATTTGCAGCATACATTTCCCAGAAAATGTACAAATCGTTTACAGTCGGAGTTTTATAGCCCTGACCAACTACAGCCTTAATACGTACATCATCGGCAGCATTATAGGTTGCAGCCAGGTTGCTGGTCACCTTGTTGCTGAACTGATCACTGTGGTCAAAACGTACGGAAGGAATAATCAGCCATTTCTCATCAGGTCTGAATTTATCCTGAACATATGCTGCCAGATAGTTGATATCTGCCTTGTCAAAAGCTGCATGAGCATCAGCACCGTTCAAAGAGGTACTCGGTTTCTTTAAGCGGGTGCCTTCGCTCTGGTCCTTACGATATTCAAAACCGGCAGTCAGCTTGTTCTTATCACTCAGATTGAAGGTGTCCTTGCCTTCAATAACGCTCAGAGTACGTTTAACAGTATCAATCTTCGGATCCTGCAGAGTCCACTTGCCGGGCCTGCCCATCATGGTCATACGGGTATTATTCTGGTTCTTATAGTTCTTATCGAATACTGATTTATAAGCTCTGAACATCCAGTCCTGCTTATCATCGGAGCCCTTATAAGTAATAGCATAGTCAGTACGCTTATTATCGTTATAAATAGTCTGTACCTTATCCTGCCAGAAACCTGGTTTCATAGTTGTTCTGGTAGTAGTAGACTTTTGGTTGTCCTCTTTAATCTTGCTGAAATCTACGCTTAATTCATTGCCATTATCGAACTTATAGCCTACATTTAAAGAAAGCGGCTGCTGCTTACCATAAAAGTTCATGGAATCTCCGCTGCCTTTGGGATCCAAATACGGTCTGTTTTTATTCAGGCCAGCGTTGATTTTATATGAATAGTTGCCTTCAGCGCCTTGCAGATACAGGTTGCCTTTATAGCCTGCACCCTTGCCGTCCTCATACCAGCCATATTCATAGTTAATGTCAGCAGTTGTCTTATCCGGAGTTTTGGTAATAACGTTAATTACACCGCCCATTGCATCACTGCCATACAGTGCGCCTGCAGGTCCGCGGATAATTTCAACCTTCTCAACGTCCTCCATACGGATACGGTCTACGTCCCAGGCATTGGCAGAGTTGTAAGCAGCCTCGCCGCCTAAACGCTTGCCGTCAACCATAATCAGTACGTGACGGGATTCACTGCCGCGGATGCTGACATTGCTGCGTCCCTGGAAATCATTAAATACATTAACGCCCAAAGCGCCCTTTAAAGCATCATGCAAGGTTTTAGCCTGTGTCTGTTCCAGCTTTTTGCTGTCAACAATCTCTACGGTCGAAGGGGTTTCCTTAACGGTCATTGCCGTTCTGGTTGCGGTAACAACCATGGTGTCCAAAGAAAACTCCTGTAAATTCTCTTCAGCAGCGAATGCTGTCCCCCCCCCATAGTACACCGCCGGTCAACAGGGTTGTCAGGACTAACTTGGATAGTTCTTTTTTCTGCATACTCATACCACTCCTTAAAATATATACCAATCACAGCTATGACAGATTAAAATTCGGCAAAGTCCGCCATAGCTAAAACCAGTCATTTACATATGTCTGAATAGGCATATAAGATTTTTTGCATTCTTATACGTTTTCAAATTCATTACTGTTTATAAGTATATCATTCAAAGACCACCAAGTCAAGAAAAGTATGAAAACTTTTGAAATTTATTTTTACGTGAATTTTTTTAAAGCTAATAGGAAATTCTACATGATACGAAGCAGAATGTTTTATATTCCATTTCCCTGTTGCAGACACACAAAAAAGACTCCCAATTTCTTGGAAGTCTTGAATTGCAGTTGGTGGCGGCGCACGGATTTGAACCGCGGACACTGCGGGTATGAACCGCATGCTCTAGCCAACTGAGCTACGCCGCCATTTGGAGCTGATGACCAGGATTGAACTGGTGACCTTATCCTTACCAAGGATACGCTCTGCCGACTGAGCTACATCAGCATATAAAGTTGGTTGCGGGGGGCGGACTTGAACCACCGACCTTCGGGTTATGAGCCCGACGAGCTACCAACTGCTCCACCCCGCGATGAAAGTTGGTGGATGGGGTTGGATTCGAACCAACGAAGCGAAACGCGGCAGATTTACAGTCTGCTCCCTTTAACCACTCGGGAACCCATCCATAGGCAACATAGATATTATATTACAGCGAGATACTTTTGTCAAGCAAAAACTTCAAAATTTATTTGAGTCTTTGACGCAGGGCCTCAAACATAACTATACCGGCCGCCATCGCCACATTCAGCGATTCCGCACGTCCCTGCATCGGAATAAAGACGCGCTTGTCTGCTGCCGCCAGCAAAGCATCGCTCACGCCGTTGGCCTCATTGCCCATAATAAAAGCAATGCGTCCCTGCAAGTCAGCCTTGTACAAATTATCCGCACCGTCCAGGCAGGTAACCAGCAGCTCATAGCCGGCCTTGCGTGCCGCCTGCACCAACAGCTCCTCGCTCAAACCGCTCAGCACCGGCAGGTGGAACAGCGAGCCCATGGAAGCACGCACTGTTTTCGGCGCATAAATATCAGCGCAGCCCTGCAAAAGCAGCAAGCCGCCAACACCGGCGGCATCCGCTGTACGCAGCATGGTGCCGATATTTCCCGGATCGGTAACGCGGTCCAGAACAAGCAGCATTTTGCCGGATGCCAGAAAATCATCCAAGCGCTTACTGCGCATTTCGCACACGGCAATAATTCCCTGCGGCGTTTCGGTATCGGCAATTTTTTTCAGCACCTTATCGCTCACGCAGACGAGCTTAATCTGCTTGGCCGCAGCCTCTTCCAGCACAGCGCGGGTACGATCATCCTCAATCGCAGTATAAAAAATGCTCTGCACGGCGCCATAACGCACTGCCTCTTCCACAGTACGCAGGCCTTCCGCCAAGAACAGGCCCTGCTGCTGACGATATTTCTTCTGCTTCAGCTCCGCTGCAGCCTTCACCATTGGGTTTTGCAATCCGGTAAGTTCCATCTTGTTTCTCCTCTATACGTAGTCACATTACTTTTCTACTATTATACTAATATATTTAAGCCAACGTCAATCAGCCATTTATTATAATGAAAAAAGCTGTAAAAAGAACAACGCTGGTAATAATCGTCAATGAATTGAACAGGCTGGCCAGCTGTACATTTGCTCCCAGCTTCTCTACAAAAATCGGACCGATAATCGTGCAGGGTGCCATAAACGCCAGCGCAATCACATAATTTATCTCCTGCTTGAAAGGCGCCAGATAAAGAAAGACTGCAGCACACAGCAGCGATATTGCATAACGCACGCTGAACAGCTCTTTAACGTAGCCCATCGCCTTCTTATCCAGCTTGATTTCAAACATCATACCAATCATCAGCATACTTAAAAACGGGTTGCCTGTGCCCACAATCTCTGTAAACGTATACACGCTCTTAGGGAAGTGCACGCCTGCCAGCGACAGCAGCAGCATGCTGATATAAACAACAAACGGCACCGAATGCAGCAGCTTTTGCACAATATTCTTCATGCTGAATTTGTCCTTGCGTCCGTCCGCATAGCCGATGCAGGAGGCCGTCAACGCATAGGTCATACCGGTACACATAATGGAATTGCCCACGTCGAACATACACAGGCCGACTACGGCAAAGGGCGTTAAAAAGGCCTGCGCAAACGGCAGCGTAAAGCAGCCTATATTATAACCCGCAAGGCTGAAGATATAGAAAATCTTGGTAGCCGGCGTATCACCGCGCGTCAGCATCAAGGATACAAACAGCATAACCAGATTACCGCATAAGCCTAAAAAGACGGCAGCGATTAGCGAATAATCCATTTCAAAATGTGCAAAGCTATTGATTACGGCACAGGGCAGCGTAATATTCAAAACAATTTTGCTTACGACCTGATAGTCGGTCGGTGAAAAAAAGCCGCGGCGTTTGCAGATATAGCCTATAAGTATGATGAGCACAAAGGCCAAGGCTTTACTTAAAACTACTAACATAAAACTAAACCCCTCACAAATTACAAAAAAACCTGCTCCCGTGCGCACACAGGAGCAGGCTCAGACCAGCGCCTACGCACCAGTCAGTATTTACTTTTCTCTTACAGAGCAGCTTTAGCAGCTTCTACCAGCTTAGCGAAAGCAGCAGAGTCATAGATAGCCATGTCAGCCATAACTTTGCGGTTCATTTCGATGCCAGCTTTGGTCAGGCCGCAGATGAAACGGCTGTAGCTCAGGCCGTTAGCACGGGTAGCAGCGTTGATACGAGCGATCCACAGACGACGGTACTCGCGTTTTTTAGCGCGACGGTCACGACGAGCATAGGACAGAGCTTTCATTACCAGCTCGTTAGCTTTTTTGAATTGTTTGCTGCGGGAACCATAGTAACCTTTAGCCAGTTTCAGAATGTGTTTATGACGACGATGAGCGGTTACGCCCACTTTAACTCTTGCCATTGTTAGTATCCTCCTTTAAATCTCTTAATTATGCGTACGGGAGCATTTTTGCTACATGCTCTTTGTCAGTCTTGTGCACCAGAGCAGCTTTGCGCAGGTTTCTCTTACGTGCAGGAGATTTATGTTCGAGAATGTGGCTCTTGAAGTTTTTAAAATGTTTGAATTCACCAGAAGCGGTTTTTTTGAAGCGCTTTGCAGCAGCTCTACGGGTTTTCATTTTCGGCATTGTGATTTCCTCCTCTATTATTTAGCAGGTTTTGGCGCAACAATCATAATCATGTTTTTGCCTTCTAATTTTGGAACTCTTTCTACGACGGCAATTTCTTTCAACTGCTGTGCCATACGATTCAGCAGCACCTCGCCAAGCTCAGGATGAGACAGTTCGCGGCCGCGGAACATGATGGTAACTTTTACCTTATCGCCATCTTCCAGGAAACGTACTGCATTCTTATACTTAACATTGAAGTCGTGGTCCTCGATACCGGGACGCAGCTTAACTTCTTTAATGTCGAAGGTCTTTTGTTTCTTACGAGCTTCTTTTTCGCGTTTTTGCTGCTCGTAACGATACTTGCCATAATCCATAATCCGGCACACAGGCGGTTTTGCTGTCGGAGCAATTTCGACTAAGTCCAGATGATTTTCTAATGCAAGCTTCAGAGCGTCACGGCTGGACATAATGCCAAGCTGTTCGCCCCCATTGGCAATAACACGCACTTCACGCGCACGAATTTCTTCGTTAATACGCAAGCTTTCCTTACTTATAACAATTCACCTCCATGAACATCAGATAAGCAATTACTGCTTATAAAATCTGTAACATATCAGATATAAGCAAAACAAAAAAGCGGGCAGAACAAATTCCACCCGCATGAATATCATATCCAACCCTGTCGAGCATTTGCCGCAAGGTGAGAAGCGAGTGGCTTCTGCTTTGTTACTAGAATATGATAACACATAGCCTGATAAGTGTCAAGCTTTTTACAGTTTTTATTTAAAAAGATTTTTGATTTTATTGAAGAAGCTCTTTTCCTCGGGGCTGATATTATCCTTGCTGATTTCACCGAAGCTGCGCAGTGCTTCCTTCTGCTTTTCGTTCAGCTTAGTCGGCACAACTACCTTAATGCGAACCAGCTGATCACCGCGCTGACCGCCGCGCAGGCTGGGAATACCCTTCCCCTTCAGGCGCAGCACCTTACCGGGCTGAGTGCCTTCGGGAACCTTAACGGTTACCTGACCATCCAGCGTAGGAACCTTAATCTCAGCGCCCAGGGTTGCCTGTACGATATTGACAGGTACCTCGCACAGAACAGTAGTGCCATCACGTTCAAAGAACTTGTGTGGCTTCACGTACAGATATACGTAAAGATCACCGCTCTGACCGCCCTTAGCACCGGCCTCGCCCTCGCCGCTTACGCGCAGACGGGAGCCGTTATCTACACCTGCAGGAATTTTTACCTTCAGGCGTTTATTCTTCTTAACAGTACCCTTGCCGCGGCATTCCTTGCAGGGGTTGGAAATAATCTTGCCTTCGCCGTGGCACTTGGAGCACGGACGCTCATTTACCATCTGACCGAACATGGTGTTCTGGGTGAAGCGTACATAGCCGGAGCCGTGACATTCAGGGCAGGTTTCAACCTTGGAGCCGGGTTCTGCACCATCACCATGGCAATGGTCGCAGGTTTCGTCGCGATACAGATTGATTTCCTTCTCTACGCCGAAAGCTGCCTCTTCAAAGGTAATTTCCATATCAAAGCGCAAATCCGCACCGCGCTGCGGGCCCGCTTCGCGGCCGCCGCGACCGCGTCCCTGGCCGCCGAAGAACATATCGAAAATATCATCCATGCCTCCGCCGCCAAAGCCACCGAAGCCGCCGCCGAACGGATTACCACCGGCGCCGCCGGCAGTCTGCGCCTGTTCGAAGGCATCAGGGCCAAGCTGGTCATATTGCTGGCGCTTCTGCTCATCGGAAAGGACGCTGTAAGCCTCATTGGCTTCCTTGAATTTGTTCATGGCTTCTTCGTTGCCCTTATTGCGGTCAGGATGATATTTCAGGGCCAGTTTACGGAATGCTTTTTTTATTTCGTCCTGGGAAGCGGTTTTGCTTACTCCCAGTACCTCATAATAATCTCTCTTAGCCAAAACAGGCGCCTCCTAAAACTTTTCTAACGAATATTATTTAAGCATATAATGCCCAGATGCATGATGGCGGTTGCCACAGCAGCTGGGCACTAATATTATATTACTTTTTTACGTCTGTATCAACAACACAGATGGTGCTTTTCACCCAACCCGAAGGCTGGTGAGAAGGTATCAGATGCTAGGCAGGACGACGACGGCGTACTTTTAGTACGTCGAGGAGTCCTAACAACGCAGACGGTGCTTTATAGACAGGATTATTTCTTGTCGTCGTCAACAACTTCAGCGTCAACAACGTCGTCATCGGCTTTTTTAGCACCTTGAGCACCTGCTGCACCTTGTGCGCCTGCAGCACCCTCTTGTGCCTGAGTTTCTTTATAAAGCTCAGCGCTCAGCTCGTACAGCGGTTTGGTAAGAGCTTCGGTATCAGCTTTAATCTTGTCGAGGTCGTCACCCTTCATGGTTTCCTTCAGGGTGTCAACTGCAGCTTTAACTTTAGCGATTAATTCGTCTTTGCCTTTGCCTTCCATGTCTTTCATGGTCTTTTCAGCCTGATAGCACATATTGTCGGCCTGGTTGCGAACTTCTACGCCTTCCTTACGTTTCTTATCAGCTTCAGCGTTAGCTTCTGCTTCTTTAACCATTCTGTCTACTTCGTCCTTATCAAGGGTGCCGGAGGAGGTAATGGTAATCTTTTGTTCTTTACCGGTGCCAAGGTCTTTAGCGCTTACGTTAACGATACCGTTAGCATCGATGTCGAAGGAAACTTCGATTTTAGGAATTCCACGCGGTGCAGCCGGGATGCCGGACAGCTCGAAGCGGCCCAGAGTTTTGTTGTCTGCAGCCATTTCACGTTCGCCTTGCAGAACATGGATATCAACGGAAGGCTGGTTATCTGCAGCGGTAGAGAATACCTGTTTCTTAGAGGTCGGGATGGTGGTGTTACGGTCGATAATCTTGGTGAATACACCGCCGAGGGTTTCAATACCCAGGGACAACGGAGTTACGTCCAGCAGCAGTACGTTGCCGGTACCTTCTTCACCGGAGAGAACGCCGGCCTGGATAGCAGCACCTACTGCAACGCATTCATCCGGGTTAACTCCTTTGTAAGGCTCTTTGCCCATGAATGCTTTAATAGCAGCCTGTACAGCCGGGATACGGGAAGAACCGCCGACCAGGATTACTTTGCTGATATCGCTTGTGGAAAGACCTGCATCGCTCATAGCCTGACGAACAGGGCCCATGGTGCGTTCAACCAGATCTGCAGTCATAGCTTCGAATTTAGCACGGGTCAGGTCCATATCCAGATGTTTCGGGCCGTCAGCACCTGCAGTGATGAACGGCAGGTTGATGTTGGTGCTCATAACGCCGGACAATTCGATTTTAGCTTTTTCAGCAGCCTCACGCAGACGTTGCATAGCCATACGGTCGGTAGAAAGGTCAATGCCTTCAGCTTTCTTGAATTCGTCAACCATCCAGTCCATGATTTTCTTATCGAAGTCATCGCCGCCCAGATGAGTATCACCGTTGGTTGCTTTTACTTCGAATACGCCGTCGCCGACATCCAGAATAGATACATCGAAGGTGCCGCCGCCGAGGTCGTATACCATGATGGTATGGTCGTCGGTTTTATCAATGCCGTATGCCAGAGAAGCAGCGGTAGGCTCGTTGACGATACGCAGAACTTCGAGGCCTGCAATCTTGCCTGCGTCTTTAGTAGCCTGACGTTGGCTGTCATTGAAGTATGCCGGAACAGTAATAACTGCCTGGGATACGGTTTCGCCCAGATAAGCCTCTGCATCAGCTTTCAGTTTTTGCAGAATCATTGCGGAAATTTCTTCCGGGGAATATTTTTTGTCGTCGATAGTTACTCTGTAAGAGCCTTCGCCCATGTGACGTTTGATGGAGCTGATGGTTCTGTCAGGGTTGGAAACTGCCTGACGTTTTGCCAGCTGGCCAACCAGACGCTCGCCGTTTTTAGCAAAGCCTACAACAGACGGGGTTAAGCGGCTGCCTTCCTGGTTAGTGATGACGGTAGGTTCGCCGCCTTCCATAACTGCAACAACACTATTAGTAGTACCTAAGTCAATACCAATTACTTTAGCCATGATTTTTATCCTCCTGATTACTATCCTTCGGTGATGCGGCAGCTGCCGCATTTTTACCGAATCGATGTGATATATTTTTTAAATTTATTGTGAAGAGCACGCCAGCTTTATTCGTTGGTGTTTACTCTTACCTTACTGTGACGGATAACCTTGTCACCCAGCTTATAGCCTTTTTCGAAAACCATATCTACGATTTCATCATCCAGCTCCGGATTATGACCGCGCATTACGGCTTCGTGGATGTTCGGGTCAAATTTAGCATTTTGAGCTTCGATTTCTTCTACCTTCAAATCCTTGAAGGCATCTTCAAACTGACGGCGGATTTTTTTCATACCGTCGACAACTGCATCCACATTATCGCCCTTTTCGACGCTTGCTTCGGCACGCTCAAAATTATCTAAAACCTTTAAGAACTTGCCAACCACATTTGCTGTTACAAAGGTGGAAAGCTGTTCCTTTTCTATATTGGTGCGACGGCGGAAGTTTTCAAAATCGGCCTGCAATCTCAACAAACGATTTTGCAGTTCTTCGATTTTGGCATCCTTCGGGTCAACCTCAGGCTCAGCGGCTTCCTCCGCATTTTTTGCATCTTCAGCTTTTTCAGCTTCTGCAGTTTCCGCAGTTTCCTGTTCGGCAGCCTTCGCTTCCGCAGCCTCCTGCTCAGCCTGTTTTTCTTTCATTTCATTATCCTGCAAGGCTCTTCCTCCTTAGTTTTATTTATTGTCGGGCTTTTGCTCGAACATCGTTTTCAAATACTTATGCAGGTAATCCATTACGGTAATTACCTTGCCGTATTCCATACGCGTCGGGCCAAGAACTGCCATCGTACCGACTATCTGACCGTTAAGACGGTAGGTTGCCTGTACCATGCTGCAATCCTGAATGCCGGTGAATTTGTTTTCACTGCCAATCGTGATCTTCAGTCCGCTGTCCTCGCCTGCCTTCAGCAAATCGCGTACTACGCGCTCCTCTTCAAGGATACCCAGAAGATTCTTCACACGCTCCACGTCGCGGAATTCAGGTTGGTTCAGCAGTTGCTTGGTGCCGCCAAGGAAAACCTTTTGCTGCTGGTATTTTTGACGCATCTGGCGGATGGACTGTACCAGCGATGTGAACAGCAGCTTATCATCTGCTATATTAGTATGCACCGCCTGCAGCAGGTCCTCGGTAATATTCGCCAGCTCTCTGCCCTCCAGCAGTCTGCTGACGCGTCCTGCCATGTAGTCCAGCTCCTCCGGCCGCATCCCCAAAGGAATTTCTACCACGCAATTGGCCACATTGCCGTCATCTGTTACAATGCACAGGATGGCATGGTGCTCATCCAGAGGTAAAAACTTCATATAACGGAAGCACGCACCGGCATCACGGTTAGCCAGCACCATTGAAACATTCTTCGTCATCCGGGAAAGGATTTTCGCCGTTGACTGGAAGATTTCATCAATGCTTCTGCGTCTTTCGCTGAACCAGCCGTTAATCAGTGCTCTGTCATTATCTGTCAAAGTGCCAGGCTCAACAAGCGAATCAACATAAAGACGATAAGCCTGAGCCGACGGTACACGTCCGGCCGAGGTGTGTGGCTGCTCCAGATAACCCAGGAGCTCCAAGTCACTCATCTCGTTACGGATGGTCGCAGGACTGAGGCCCAAATCATATTTGCGGGCAATCGTCCTTGAACCTACAGGCTCAGCAGTTGAAATATAATCCTCAATTATGAGCTGGAGAATTTTTTTCTTTCTTTCGTTTAACATATTCCCACCTCATTTTGATTGTTAGCACTCTATCATTAGGAGTGCTAACATCTTAATACTAGAATAGCACTAGCCTACTTTATTGTCAACACCTTTTTTATTTATTTTTAAGTTATCACAAAAACTTCAAATATTTGATTGCCGACCTCCATACCACGCTCTGTCAGGCGCAGTCTTTGCGTGCTTGCATCATACGCAATAAGCTTTTGTTCAAACAGCGGCGCCAGCTCGGAGGCAAAGCGCTGCAGCACATCCACGTCAAAGCGCTCACGTGCCTCCGCCAGGCTCGCACCTTCGCTGCGGCGCAGTCCCATGAACATGAACTCCTCCAACAGCTCTGCGCAAGATAACTCTTCTACATTATATAATGCACTTGTGCGCAAATCGTCACCGCCGAAGCTTTGCAGCTGCCCGATATATTCCTTTACCGTACTAAGCCCGGTACGCCGTCTTTGGCCGTCAAAGCCGCAGGCAGCAGCGCCGAAGGCCATGTAGGGATGATACTGCCAATAAACCGTATTGTGCCGCGAATACTGTCCGTTTTTCGCGTAGTTGGAAATTTCGTAGCGCTCAAAGCCACGCTCACGCAAAAAGCTCTGCACCAGCTCATACATATCCGCCGCAGTATCCTCGTCAGGCAAAGTTATTCTGCCCTTATCCACAAGGCTTGCCAACGGCGTGCCCTCCTCCACAATCAGGCCGTAAACAGAAATATGCTCTATGCCCGTATCGGCCAGACGCTCCAACGTATCCTGCAGGCTTGCAAGCGTCTGCGACGGCAGGGCGTAAATCAAATCCGCACTGATGCGTGCAAAGCCTGCTTTGCGTGCCAATGCCAACGCCTCCAGTGCCTGCTGCGCGTTGTGAATGCGTCCTATCGCTTGTAGTTCGTTATCCTGCAGCGACTGTACGCCGAAGCTGATGCGGTCAAAGCCAAGGCTGCGCAATGTCTGCAGCTTAGCCAAATCCGCCGTGCCGGGGTTCACCTCAATCGTTGCCTCGCAGGGCTGCTGCCAAAAGCCGTACTGCTTCAAGGCCTGCACAAGCTTGGCTATACATTCCGTAGGCAGCACGCTCGGCGTACCGCCGCCAAAGTAAATGCTGGCGTTCGCCGCCATATTTGCCGCCTCAGCCGCACGCAGGGCGATTTCTTTGCACACAGCGTCGGTATATTCACGCTTCGCCTGTTCGCCAAAGCCGGCATAGGAAGCAAAGTCGCAGTACAGGCATTTCTGTACGCAAAACGGTATATGCAGATAAATTGCCTGATATTGCTGCCAGGGACGCACATTTTTATTTTCCATCATCATTTATCCTCTCTATATCTTGAAAAAACGCCGCCACAGAAATTACTGCAGCGACGCCTAAGCAAATTTATTTTCCCTTTTTATAGAACCATTTTTTATACGCAAAAAAGACAGCGCCCACAACTAAAATCAAAATCGTTAATCTTTGGCTGTGCTCCTGAAAATTAACTACATCATGACCGATGACAACCTCCAAGGCCGTAGAAGGAAATTTGCCGATAAGGTTGGCAATAATGTAATCACGCGCACGCATGCTGCTCACAGCACCCACCGCCGTCAAAATGCCTGACGGAAAATACGGCAGCGCCCTGGCGAAGGCCATCCACTCCAGGCCGTGCTTGCTGCTTGCCTCATCAATGGATTTCAGCGAGTTGCTTTTTTCAATCAGCTTCTGCGCAGTATCACGGAAGAAGAAGCGCATCAGGTAAAAGCTGACGACAACACCGGTTGTTTCCGCCAGCCAGGAAATAGTAATACCAAGCGGCAGGCCGAAAATCAGACCGTTGGCTGTAGAAAGAAAAATCGACGGGAAAACGCTGCCGGCATTAATCAGCACATCCAGCACAAAACTGATTAAAATCGCCCATGGTCCAAAGGAGCGCAGATATTCCACCAGGCCGTTGACATTGCCGCTGATTGCCAGCGTAAAGGTTTTGTTAAAGAAATCATCGGCAAAAAAGTGAATACCCAAAAACAAGGCCATCAGCAAAACTGCCGCCGTCACCTTAGCACAAACATCAGGATTTTTTAACCAGTCTTTTTTCATGTATTTATACCCTCTTTAAGTATTGAAAATCATATTAAAGCGTTCGCCAAACTGCATTTCCACCAGACGACGGATTTCCGCCCAGTCCTCCGGCGTACGCAGCTGCGCCTGCGCCAGTTGGCGAACCTGCGCAATTACGTCAACATCTCGCATTATATCAGCAATTCGCAAATCTGGCAAGCCATGCTGCCTCAGGCCGAAGAGCTGACCAGCACCGCGCTGCTCCATATCCTTTTCCGCAAGATAAAAACCGTCCTCACTCTCATGCAGCACGTTCAGACGCGCCAGTGCCTCCGGCGAATCAGCGGCCGTCAGCAGCACGCAGTAGGACTGCTCGCTGCCGCGTCCTACACGTCCGCGCAGCTGGTGCAGCTGTGCCAGGCCGAAACGCTCCGCATTTTCAATCACCATCAGCGTAGCATTGGGCACGTTCACGCCAACCTCGATAACCGTAGTGCTCACCAGCACCTTCAGTTCACCTGCCGCAAAGCTGCTCATAATGGCATCCTTCTCCGCACCCTTCAGCCTGCCATGCAGCAGAGCGCAGGGAATATCCTGCAGAAAATCACGCTTCAGCTCCTCATATACTCTTTCTGCGCTATGCACAGCCAGAACATCGGATTCCTCAATCAGCGGGCAGACAACATAAGCCTGCCTTCCTGCCTGCACCTGACGCACCAGGCCGGCGTAAACCTCGCGGCGGCGCTCGTCCGTATAGCACAGCGTCCGCACCGGCTTGCGCTGCGGCGGACGTCCCTTCATTACGGAAATATCCAGATCGCCGTAAACAGTAAGCGCTAAGGTACGCGGAATCGGCGTTGCCGTCATTACCAGTACATCGGGAGCATTCTCCGATTTATTGGACAGACGCGCACGCTGCTCTACGCCGAAGCGGTGCTGCTCGTCCGTCACCGTCAGCGACAGATTAGCAAAGCGCACATCCTCCTCCAAAAGTGCATGCGTACCCACGACCACATCAACAAGGCCCAGCTCCAGATTCAGCAGCAGCTCACGCCTTGCCTTGGCACGCATACCGCCTGTCAGTAAAGCGATACGTACACCGTAAGGCTGCAGATATTGCTCCAGCGTTTCAAAATGCTGCGCCGCCAAAATTTCCGTCGGCACCATAATGCAGCCCTGATAACCGTTTTCCACCGCCTTAGCCAACGCCAGAGCGCTGATAACCGTCTTGCCGCTGCCTACATCGCCCTGTAGAATGCGGTGCATAGGCTTTTTATCCTGCATATCCAGCGAAATCTCACGCCATGCCTGCTGCTGTGCCGCCGTCAGCTCAAAGGGCAGTCCCTGCATTACGTCTTTAACAAGCGCACCGTCTGCAGCATGCTTAATACCTTCTCTGTTATCATGGCTCTGTTGGCGATAGTAAAGCAGACCACACTGCAACAAAAACAGCTCCTCAAAAACAAAGCGCTGCTTGGCACGTCGCAATGCTTCCCAGCTTTCCGGGAAGTGAATATTTTTCAGCGCCGTATAGCGGTCGGGCAAATTGCATTGACTCACAACCTTCGCCGGCAGGCTTTCCGGCAAATCCTTTGCTGCCAGGCGCAGCGCCTCGCTCACCCAGGTACGCAGATTCTTCTGCGTCAGGTTACCGCTCAAAGCATACACCGGGACAATACCCGGCGTTTTGCCCTCATCCTGCTCCAAAGGCTGCACGTCAACCTCGCTGACGGACTTCGTAGTGCGCCCCTGCCTTACGCGGCCTGTAATCTGCAGCATTGTATCCGGCTTCAGCTTCTGCGCCTTATAGCGCTGCCCGCCGAAAAAGTACAGCGTAGCATAGCCTGTTTCGTCACGCACCGTCACGGACGTATAGCTGCGACGGCTGGCACCATAGCCGTTTTTCACCTGATAAACGGTCGCTTTGAAAATCTGCTTACTGTTGTCTACATCCAGCTCATTAATCGTTTTGAGCTTGGCATAATCGAGATAAGCTCCCTGACGCGGGTAAAATTCCAGCAAATCACCTACGCTGAAAATATTAAGAGCAGCCAGCTCAGCTGCCTTTTTTACACCTACACCTTTTAGTGTTGTTACAGGTTCTTTCCACCACATTTATAAAAATACCCTCTTTATCTTAAAATTCCCTTGATTTTCTGCGCTCTTTATGGTATGATACTCATGTTAAATTTGAATGTGCCTTATGTCTTATCACGTTTAAGGAGGTGGGAAACAATGGCATCTATCTGCGAAATCTGCGGTAAAGGAAAACTCGCTGGCAACAACGTCAGCCACTCCAATAGACACACCAAACGTGCTTGGAACCCGAATATTCAACAAGTAAGAGCAGTTGTTGAAGGTTCTGTTAAACGCTTGAACGTTTGCACCCGTTGCCTGCGTTCCGGTAAAGTTAACCGCGCAATCTAATCCGTTCGGATTTAAAAAGAAGCCAAATACCAATCGGTATTTGGTTTCTTTTTTTGTGCTTATTTTACTTTGCAGCCGCACTCGGGGCAGAACTTAACCAAAGAGCTGATTTTTGCGGAGCAGTTCGGGCACAAAATAAAGGCACGGTATTCCGTGAGCTTCTTTTCGAACAGCTCATAGAACTGGTTAACCTCTTTGTCCTCGCGCTTCCAGTTATAAATCTGCAGACGCTCTTTAGTGGAGTCCATGATAACCTGTACGGTTTCTTCATCCAAAGACTGCATAGCCAGCTGCATAATTTTCTTTTTGTTATGGAAATGCAGCTGATGTGCAGCATCATCCTGCTCATCAATAGTTACACCCATCTCATTGACGCACAGCAAGGCAATATTCCAGGCTACGTCAATATCAACTTCATAAAGACGGTTATCAAAGCAACCGCCGGCACCATCTATTCTCATAGCTACCTCCTGCCAGATGTTTTTTCTTAATTATAGCACAAGCGCATATTTGCTGTAAAACAAATCGCTCGTACCGCAGCATTATTTGTTCAGCTCCGCCGCCATTTCACGCACAGTTTTATGCAACAGCGGATGTACCAGCTCCGGTGCAATATCCAAAAGCGGCAGCAGCACAAAATCCCTGTTCTGCATATCGGGATGCGGCAGCGTAAGCTCCGGTGTCTGCATCACGACATTTTCGTAAAGCAGCAAATCCAGATCAATATTGCGCTCGCCCCAATGACGCAGGCGCACCCGCCCCATCGCCAGCTCCGTTGCCAAAAGTGTACGCAAAAGCGCCACCGGCTCCAGATTAGTGCGCACCCTGCACACAGCATTCAAAAACTGCGGCTGGTCCGTCACACCGTAAGGCTCCGTAGCAAAATAGCCGGAAACCTGCAGTACCTCCACGCCCTGCTGCATCATCAGCATCAGCGCACGCTGTAAATTCTTTTTCTTATCGCCCAGGTTACTGCCTAAGGCAACATATGCAATAGCCATCTCAGACTCCTGTTCTTTTGATGTGATGATGGTAGACGCAGCAATTATCTATCACGTTACAGCGAAAAGTTTCTTAACGGCAATTTCGTGCGGAACAAAGACGAAATTGCAATAAACTCGCGCTATGCGTAGTATTTTTCTACACAAGTCAGCTTAGCGCTCAAACAGTATTGCAATTTCTTTTGTTCCAAGCACTTATTGCCTAAAATTTTTATGCTTCCACCGCGATAAATAATTGCTTATGTCACTATTCCGTCGCAGCGCGACAGATAATTGCTAAAAATTACTCCGCACTGCCACGCAAAATAGCTTCCATTGTGCGAATCGCCCGCACATTCTCCTCAACATCATGCACGCGCACCATCTGCGCCCCCGCGTAAATCGCCTGCAGGCTCGTCGCAATCGTCCCCTCCAAGCGCTGCTCCGCCGGCACACCGCCCAGCACAGCACCAAGCGTACTCTTACGCGAAGCCGCCAGCAGCACAGGATAACCAAAGCTCGTCAAAGCCTTCAGGTCACGCATCAAAAGCAAATTCTGCTCCACATTCTTGGCAAAGCCGATACCGGGGTCCAGAATAATCTTATCCGCACTCACACCACGCTCACGCAAAAGCTGTGCTCTCTGCGCCAGATAAACGGCAACCTCCTGCACAACATCCTTGTACTCGCAGTTCTGCTGCATATTCTTCGGCGTACCGCGCATATGCATAAGAATAATCGGCGCCTTCGTAGCCACAACCACGTCAGCCATGCGCGGGTCAGCCTCCATCGCACTGATATCGTTGATAATATCAGCACCGGCAGCAATAGCTGCCTCCGCCGTATCCGCACGATATGTATCAATAGAAATAACAGCATCGGGATAAGCCTCGCGCAAAGCAGCAATCGCAGGAACTACGCGGCGGCGCTCCTCCTCCCCATCCACGCTGTCGCTGCCCGGACGGGTAGACTCACCGCCGATATCCAGCACACCGGCACCCGCAGCAAGCATTCTGCCGGCACGCGCCACCAGCTCCTCCATAGCGGGCACACGGCTGCCCTCATAAAAGGAATCCGGCGTAACGTTCAAAATGCCCATCACGCACATCTTCTCATAGGTCAGCACGCGGCCGTCAGCCAGAGTAGTGCACAGCTTTTGCGGCGTCAGCGCCATTTCCAGATCAATAGCAGCCTGAGGAATACCAAAATAAGGCATCTGCGCCATTTTCTTCAGCAGTACCTTATAATGCTTCAGCGTACCCAAAAGCAGAATATCAACATACTTTGCAGCGCAGGTAACCGCACCTACCGGTGTTACGGCGTCGCCGCCCACCGCCAGCATCTCCTGCTTGATAATATTCGCTGCCGGAGTGCGCACACCCAGCAGCTTGAACGGAACAATCTCCGCCTTATGCGCAAAAATAGGCAGACTGTCGGCATGAGCGCCGATGCTTGCCAGCGCTGCCTCCAGGCCCTCACGGTTAACCCTTAATAACATTCATTCTCACCTTTTTCCACAACAGCAAAGGCGTTATGATTATGGATGCTTTCCATGCTCTCCACCTCTGCACGATACCAGGTAATGCGCTTATCCGCCTCCAAGCGTAAAGCAACCTCACGCACGGCATCCTCTACAAAACGCGGATTCTCATAAGCATGCTCCGTAACATATTTTTCATCGGGGCGCTTCAAAAGGCCATAAAGCGGCGTGCTTGCGGAAGCCTCGGCATATTCCACCAGCTCCTCCAGCCACACCATCTCCTGCGCCTCAACCTCCAGCTTCGCCCAGGCGCGCTGATTATGCGCACCGTATTCGCTGATTTCCTTGGAGCAGGGGCACAGCGTCTGCACCGGCACAACAGCCGTAATGCGCCAACGCAGCTTCTCACCCTTTTCGGCCTTATACACGCAATCGATATCCATCGGCGCTTCCATGCCGCTCACAGGAGCCTTCTTCGTCACAAAATACGGGAACTTCAGCTCGATAAAAGCTCTTTCAGCCTGCAGATGCTGCTTCAGCTGGTCCAAAATAGCCTCCACATCAGCGAGGCCCACAGGGCCGAGAGTGCGCAAACATTCCACAAAACGGCTCATGTGCGTACCGCGCATATCATGCGGCAAATCAACCGCCAGTGTTACCTCAGCTACGCTGTGCTGCGTACCGCGCGCTTTATCGCGCAGCTCAATCGGCCAGCGCAGGCCCTTTATTCCCACATGCTTCAAAGGAATATTGCGTAAATCCTTTTCGCTTTGTACATCCTTCACGTCATTCACCTCTGTACACGCAGCCACTAGTGCGAGTTTCCCAAACTTCTACTTCATATAAATGATAATGGTCGCTCTTCAGCAGCTCAACCAGCTTATTCCAAACCCAGACACTGATATTTTCTGCAGAAGGCACCGGAAGAATATCATTTAGGCAGGCGTGGTCCAAATGTGCCAGCACCTCGTCCTTCACCAGATTCTTCAGCTTAATGAAATCAATAACCATACCCTCGTGGTCGGGAGTGCCCTCCACCTTTACCACCAGCTTATAGGTATGACCATGCAAATGCTCGCACTTGCCGTTATACGCAGGCAGATAATGCGCAGCGTCAAAATCGAATTCCTTGATAATTATCATTTATATTCTCCTCCATAAAGGGTTAAATCAGCAAAACCGTTCTGGCGCAGAGCCTCATAAGCCACAATCGCCACGGAATTAGACAGATTCAAAGAGCGTGCATCCTCAATCATCGGAATACGGATGCAGCTTTCGGGATATTCGTGCAGCAAGGTTTCCGGCAGACCGGCAGTTTCCTTGCCGAAAATCAGCAGGCTGTCCTGCGCATACTGCACATCGGCATAAGAGCTGTGTGCTTTCGTCGTCAGGAAATACTTAGGATTATCCTTATATTTTTCCAGCACCTCATAAACGCTGTCATAATAATGGATATCAACAAGATGCCAATAATCCAGGCCCGCACGCTTCAAATATTTATCCTCTACGGAAAAACCAAGCGGACGGACCAAATGCAGGTGGCAGCCGGTTGCTGCGCACAGACGTGCAATATTGCCGGTATTGCCGGGAATTTCCGGTTCAACTAAAACTATATGCATTTTACTGAATGCCTCCTCAGCTGACTGCTGCGCAGTCATTAATTTATTTTTTCTCCTGCAGTATTTCAGAAACTCTCTGCTTCATACTGCGTTTCTTTTTATTCTTTTCCTTAACCGGTTCAGCCGGTGCCGGCTTAACCGCCTCAACAGGCTGCTGTGCCAGGATTTTCTGATAGGTAGCCATAATCTTTTCGCAATACAGCGAGCCCGTCGCCCAAGTGCCGTTCAAACCGTACCAGGTGTTGACAACACCGCGCTCCAGGCGGATATTATGCGCCAGATCATAGCGCGGATCGACAATATCGGTTGAAGGACGCTTCGTCTGCGTGTAAGCCAGCAGATGCTGGATATGCGCACGCACGCCCAGCTGCGGTGTAGCAAAGGACGCACCGCGCACACCACCACCGGTGGTACCCAACCCGCAGAAATTATTCTGATGATGCAGCACATCACCGCCATAGCGGTAAGCGCCTGTTTCCACCAATGATTGTGCCAATGCAAGATCGGGACGCACGTTTTCACGCTTAGCCTCCTGCCAGTACAGCTCAACCAGCTCCTCTACCGGGCAGGCCAGCTTCACAGCCGGGTTAGCCGCCAAAATATAGGCAATAGCCTGCGCCTTGCTGGCAATCGCCTCACCGTAAATAGCGATATTACGATAATCATCCGGCAGCTGAGTACCGGAAAAATAGAATTTGCCATCCTTCTCCTGCAGCAGCGACGGACGCGGAGCGGCAGGAACCTTTATCGTACCGGCCGGCGGTTTAGCCACCGGTTTGGTAGATACTACAATTTTATCCTTTTCCTGAGTTATTTGGACACCGCGCTGCTTTTTGTTCAGCAGCTTCTTATCCTTTTTATCAGCGATAATCGTCTGCTTGGAGGCAGGCGCTTCATCAGCGACCTCGCGCACAGTTGCCGCACACACGCCGGCGTACAGCGACAGGCCCAGCAGAACACACGCAAAAGTAATTTTTTTATATTTCATAGCGCATTACTCCTATATATATCACGCTATCAATTTTACCGCACATAAGGCAAAATTGTAAAGTTTTTCCCACCCCTGCAGTGAGGAATTCACAAAAAAGTAGATTTAAGCTATAATATTTATAAGATAACAGTCAAGCGCTATCTTATTTAATATCAAGTAGCAATCAGCTTGTCAAATTAAGGAGGGAAAATTATGTCCGCAAAATTCCATTTCATCAACCATGCCTGCTTTATTTTGGAAAAAAATAATTCCGCTATTATCTTCGACCCGTATCTGGACGATAATCCGGAAGGACTCACCGCCAAAGACATTAAGGTTGAGTATATTTTCGTCAGCCACGGTCACTTCGACCATTTGGGCAGTGCCTTTGAAATCGCCAAAAATTGTGACGCTACCATCATCTCCACTGCCGAAATCTGCGGTCTGGCGCAGGATGCCGGCTGCAAAGCACACGCTATGCATCTTGGCGGCACCTTTAAGTTTCCCTTCGGCAAGGTACGCCTGACGCTGGCCTTCCACGGCAGCGGCGTTCCCGGCGGACATGCCTGCGGCATTGTTATTGATTTTTACGGCACTAAGCTGTACTTCGCCGGTGACACCGCACTCTTCAGCGATATGCAGCTGCTGCCCAAGCTCGATGCCTTTGAATACGCAGTGCTTCCTATCGGCGGCAACTTCACTATGGACCCCAATGATGCACTTATCGCCTGCAAGCTGCTGCAGACAAAATACGTTATCCCCGTACATTACAACACCTGGCCGCCCATCGCTCAGGACGTTGAAGCCTTCAAGGCCGCCGTTGAGGACGAAACCGACAGCAAGGTGCTTATTGTAAAACCCGGTAATACTATTGCTATCGACTAAAAATTAAAACTTCAAAAACTTACGCCACGAAGCGTTCTTATTCACGTCGCAGTTGCCGCAATTGTTGCACTGCGACGTTGTTTTTTCACCGAAATATTCCAGCAGCACCTTACGCAGGCACATGGACGTATTGCAGTAGTTGGTCATTTTGCTCAGCAGCTGCAGCTCGTGCTCCTTCCATGTCAGATCCGGCTGGTCATGACCGATAAGATAGGTGTTGACCGCAATATCCGCCTTGTCATAAAGCAGCAGACATTCCGCAGGCAGGCCGTCACGCCCTGCGCGTCCTGCCTCCTGATAGTAGCTTTCGATATCCTTGGGCATATTATAATGCACCACGAAGCGCACATCCGGCTTATCAATACCCATACCAAAAGCATTTGTTGCCACAATCAGCGGTACACTGCCGCCGACGAAGGCATTCTGATTCTCACGCCGCTCCTCCGGCGTCAAGCCCGCATGATAGCGCAAGGCGCTGAACCCCTGCCGACGCAAAAGCTGCGTCACGCTTTCCACCTTGTTGCGCGTAGCACAGTAAACTACGCCGCAATCCTTTTTATGCTTGCGCATAAACTCCAGCAGCGAGCGCTCCTTGTCCTGCGTGCGCTGCACGGAAAAATGCAGATTAGGCCTGTCAAAGCCAGTTACGACAATTTTTGCCTCCGGAATGCCCAAACGCTTGATAATATCACGGCGCACATCCGGCGTAGCCGTCGCAGTAAAGGCTGCCACCAGCGGCTTCGTCGGCAAGGCCTGAATAAAATCAGGGATATTATAATATTCCTTGCGGAAGCTGTGTCCCCACTGCGATACGCAGTGTGCCTCGTCCACCGCCACCATCGTAATATAGGCCTGGCGGGCAAAATCAATAAATTGCTGGTTGACCAAGCGCTCCGGTGCCACATACAAAAACTTGCACTGTTTGTTGAGGGCTGCATGCAACACTCTGCCGTATTCGTTGCTGCTCATGCTGCTGTCAAGATAAGCGGCTGGAATACCGCGGGCCGTCAGCGCCTCCGCCTGATCCTTCATCAGCGATATCAGCGGCGAGATTACCAGCGTCACGCCTTTCAAAAGCAGTGAAGGCAGCTGAAAGCAGATACTCTTGCCTGCACCCGTAGGCAGCACTGCCAACACAGGCTGTCCGTGTAATATTTCACTTATAATTTCTTCCTGCCCTGTGCGGAAGCTGCTGTAGCCATAAAAATGCTGCAGCGCGCGGTGCAGAAAGTCACTGTCTATAATACGTGCCATAAAGCTCCCTTGCTTCGAATAATTTATATTGTAAAAAGTATAGCATATAAGCACTTTTATGTAAAATAACTTTCGTTTTTTCTATGATCAGCTAATAAAAAGCAGGTACAGCCTAAGCTGTACCTGAATTTGTTACTTCAAGCGTCTAATTAGTGTTTACGTGCGTTGAAGCATTCGCGGCAGTAAACCGGACGATCGCTGGGTTTGAACGGTACCATGGTCTCTTTACCGCATTCAGCGCAAACTGCGGGGAACATTTCACGTTGCGGACGGTCGTTTTGTACGCCCATGCGTTGTTTGCGTGCTTGACGGCAAGCCGGGCAACGGCGCGGTTCGTTAGTGAAGCCTTTTTCTTCGTAGAACTCTTGCTCGGAAGCGGTGAATACGAATTCGTTGCCGCACTCGCAGCAGGTTAAAGTCTTGTCTTCTTTCATTGTTTAATCACTCCTAATCATAGATAGAACATACCCCAAAGAACGCATTAAGATGTTTACCTTGGCTTCCCCATGTCATCTATGATAGAAGAAGTTAGGAACTTAAACGGACCACTGAGATACACCACTTACAGTATATAGTAAGCGCCTGCAAAAGTCAATCTTAGTTTATCAAAAATGCGTAAATTCTTTAATAAGAAACTTTTCATTTCTCAACATATCCCAAAATCCGCTTATTAACAGTGCTCACGGTAAAAGCTTGCGTGTAAAATAATGGTGCAGCACCGGTAAGTTCGCAGTCCGATAGAAAAACCGCGACAGCTTTTCAGCTCTGCGCGGTTTTCGAACTTCAATTTTTATTTATGCAGCCAGTTTACAGATTTTCCCTGCTCTCTGGCAAAGTGAGCATCATTGATGGTTTCCGCAATAATATTGCCCTGCCAGTCATTCAGCGTGCTGACAGAAACATTATGCACACTCAGCTTCCACAGATTGTTCAGCGGTATGTCCAAAAGCAGGCAGAGCTGCACGCGGATAATACCACCATGCGATACAATTGCGATATTTTTCTCGTGGCCTTCACGCTCGAAGATATAGTCAAAGGCCGCCTGACAGCGACGCGCTACATCATGAAAGCTTTCGCCCTGCGGCGGAATCCATTCGCCCGGACGCGTCAGGAAATCATCCATCTCCTTAGGCCAGCGGCGGCTGATTTCCGCATACTCCAGGCCCTCCCAGGCACCGAAGCTTACCTCCTGCAGCAAATCCAGCGGCTGATAGGACATATTTTTGCTCATAGCCAGCGGTGCTGCCGTCATGCAGGCACGCAGCATAGAGCTGCAGTAAATCTTGTCAACCGGCAGATGCTGCATATAGGCAGCCAGCTTCTCGGACTGCTCCAGGCCTTTGGCGTTCAGCGGCATGTTAATGCGTCCCTGAAAGCGGTGTCCTTTGTTGCTGTCCGTTTCACCGTGACGGATTAAATATATTCTACCCATTAAGCCTTCGCTCCTTTTTTAGACTGCTCTGCCAGAGAAAATTCCTTCATCTCCGCATGTACGCCTGCTTCCTCAAAGGTTTCCATTTCCTTATAGGCCTTAATGCCGGCATTGAACAGCGTAAAGCAGACAGCAGCGCCCTCACCGGCGCCATCGGGAATGTTCAGGCGCAGCGGTGCCGTAAGCCCCAGCTCCTGCAGGCATTCTTCCGCTCCCGGCTCTGCGGAAACGTGACCGGCAAAGCAGTAATCCAGCACAGCAGGTGCCATTGCCGCCGCCTTTTTGGCAGCCTTGCAGACAGCAACACCATCCAGCATTACGGGAACCTTCATAGCTGCAGCCTGCAGCAGAGCGCCGGCCATAGCGGTGCGTACCATCTCATTATCAGGATTGGAAAGACAGCCGAAGCCCAACAGCTCCAGTCCCTTCTCGTGCACCAGCTCCTGCACCAGGGCAGCGCCCTCTTCCAGAGCGTCAGCCTCCTCCTCCGAGGTTACGAGCAGAGCCACGGCCTTCGCACCGGTTTCTGCAGCAAGCACGTTCACCGGCCATTGGGCGTGCATAATTTTTTCGGCCTGAGCAGCCTCTTCGATACCGCACCATACCAGTAAATCGCGTTTAGGATAATCTAAATCCTCTTTTTCATAAATGCCCTTAATACCGCAATAGCGCGAGGTCATTTCTTCCAGCTTGGCCAGACTTCCGACCGGCTTTATCAGATTATCAAAGCGTGTCTGCGCCAGCTTCATACAGCCTCTGTCCGCAGGCACAATCTTTTGGATTATTTCTTCTATATGCATAGCATTTTTCCTTTCTGTCTCTTTATAATTCGGCAAAATATTGCCAGGGAAATATATCAGATTATATAGGTTGCGAGCATTAGGTAAACCACAACGCCGCATTCCGTCAAAAAGCCGTAGGTATCACCGGTAAGGCCGCCCAGCTGACCGCTGAGGAAATGTGCAATGCCCTGGCAGATAACGAAGGCCGCTATTGCCGTATACAGATACGGCAGACCGCAGGCTGCAACAAGCGCCAGGCAAAGTGCAAAGGCAATATAGGTGTACATCGGCTTGGCATAAGCCTTAAACATATGACCGATACCGGTTTTGCGTGCATACTTATAGTTGACGATGTAGGTAACCATAAAGGTGCGCGTTGCTACGAAAACGGCAACCAGAGCAAACGACAGCTTTACAGGCGGCAGCGTAGTATAGGCAGTCACCTTCAGCAGCACGAGGCAGACGAGTGCGATAACAGCATTAGAGCCTACGTGGCTATCCTTCATGATTTCCAGCATACGCTCGCGGTCACGGGCGCTGAAAACACCGTCGGAGGTATCCATAAAGCCGTCATACATCAACGCACCGATAATAATCAGCTCCGCCAGCACCAGCATCACTGCACGCATTAAATCAGGGGTGTGCAGATAATACAGTCCGTAATTTACCGCACCCATAAAAACTCCCATTACAAGGCCAACCAAAGGGAAGTACGGCACGCTGCGACTGAAATCGTCATCATGCCAGTCCGTGCGGTTGGAAAAGCGGATTCTGGTCAAAAATTCCAGACAAGTTACAAAATCACGCATCACATCACCTGCTTAAATGATTATATACATCCATCGCTGCCTGCAGCACAACAATAGCCAGGGAAGCACCGGTGCCCTCGCCCAGGCGCATACCGGCATCAACAATCGGCGAAAGCTGCATCAGCTCCAGCATTTTCTTATGAGAAATATCGCTGCTCAGATGCGAGCAAAGCATATAATCGCGGCACTGCGGATAGAGGCCGTAGGCCAGCAGTGCTGCAGCCGTGGCATTGACACCGTCAACCATTGTCGGTACACGGCGGCGGGCCGCACCGATAATCACACCGGCCAGACCTGCGTGGTCATAGCCGCCTACCTTGCAGAGAATGTCCATCGCATCACCCTGCTTCGGCATATTTTTTGCCAGGCCGTCGATAACAACCTGACGCTTAATCTTCATGCGTTCGTCATTAATACCGCTGCCGCGGCCGACAGTCAGCTGCGGGTCCAGTCCCAGAAAGGCGCTGGCAATAGCGGAGGTAGAGGTTGTATTGCCGATACCCATTTCACCGGTATAAAGCATATTATAGCCTTGGTCGATGCACATATCAGCCATTTCGATGCCAACGGCAATAGCCTTTTCGGCCTGCTCACGAGTCATAGCGGGACCTTGGGTGAAGTCTTCGGTTCCCCAAGCCACCTTTTTTTGATATACCTTGGGCAAATCGCTCAAATCAAAGGCAGTGCCTACATCGCAGACGAAAACATCGGCGTGCGCATGACGTGCCAGCACGGTAGCACCGGCAGTACCGCGCATATAGCCGTTAATCATCTGGCGCGTAACCTCCTGCGGATAAGCGCTGACACCGTATTTCGCAATACCGTGGTCACCGCACATCAGAACCATCGCCGTCTTTAATTTATCCGGTAAATCCTTGCCGATCATGCCTGCAAGGCCTACAACCATATCCTCCAGCTTGCCCAGATTAGCTGCCGGCTTGTCTATCTTAGCGTAGCCTGCCCGCACTTCTTGCATACGTTCTTCATCAAGAGCAGGTATTATGATTTTCTCCATATCAGTCGTTATTCTCCTTCATCCTCAAATTTAAAAGCCAATTTTTTTACGTCTACGGCCTGACCTGCCACACAATAATAAACATGATCAGCCGCATCTGCCACACGCTGGTTAACCCAGCCGGCAAGGTCACGGTATTCGCGCGCCATCTGATTATCCGGCACAATACCGCTGCCCACCTCGTTCGTAACAAAGACAACGATTTTGCCGCAATTTCGTGCTGCTGCCAGCACCTTGTCAATTTCATCAAATACTACCTGACAGCGCTCCAGGAATTCACCCTCCGGCGCTTCCTTGCCATAAAGCAGGTTACACATATAAACAGTCAGGCAGTCAAACAGAACCGCTCCTGTTTCCGCTGACAGCGCTTCAAGCGTGCGCTCGGCATGATAAGGCGCTTCGTGATTAATCCAACGCGCATCACGACGCTGACGATGCAGACGCACGCGCTCCGCCATTTCCTCATCTAAGATTTCTGCCGTAGCAACGTAATCGCATTTGGGAGAATAATGCAATACATAGCGTTCTGCAAATTCGCTTTTGCCGCTGCGTGCTCCGCCGGTAACCATAATGATTTTTCCAGGCATATTTCAACCTCCCTTCGTTTTTGCAAGCTGCATGCTTTTCATTTTATGCATATATGAAAAAAGCTCCCTTGCGGGAGATTCACCAAATGCAGCTGCAGCCAAAAATTTATATTTACGCATACCAAAGCCAGCCTATCTCCCGTAGGCTCCGAGCTTCGTAACAGGCAGGTCTCCTGGCTTAGCTTCATCGCCCTCAGCGCCTTCCCAACTTGCGTCAGTGACATAATTGCCTGGGCTCCGCTTACAGTAGCGGGACTGCTCCGGATTCTCACCGGCATTCCCTTTTCAGCACCGGCCGCAGCCGGCGCACCTGTCAAAAAAATTCCAAGTATATATATTCGACAGCAATTCCTATAATCCTGCTAAGGCGCAAAAAAAGAGCTGCAAAAGCAGCTCTTTCAGGAATTTCGTTATTTTGCGTAATCAACAGCACGGGTTTCGCGGATAATAACAACCTTGATCTGACCGGGATATTCCATTTCAGCTTCAATCTTCTTGGAGATATCGCGTGCCAGAAGCACAGCGGAAGCATCATCAATAACATCCGGCTTAACCATAATGCGGATTTCGCGGCCAGCCTGTACGGCATAGCACTTTTCAACGCCCTCAAAGGACTCAGAAATTTCTTCCAATCGAGTTAAACGCTTCAGGTAGCTTTCCAGAGTTTCGCGTCTTGCACCCGGGCGGGCAGCAGATACTGCGTCAGCGGCAGATACCAGAACAGCTTCAACACTCTTAGGCTCGCAGTCACCATGATGCGCCAGAATAGCATTGACAATCAGGTCGGACTCACGGAACTTCTTGGCAATTTCGCCGCCGATTTCAACGTGAGAGCCTTCCATTTCATGGTCGATAGCCTTGCCGATATCATGCAGCAGGCCGGCACGTTTAGCCAGAACAACGTCAACACCGAGCTCAGAAGCCATTACACCTGCCAGGTTGGCAACCTCAACAGAATGGTTCAGGACATTCTGACCATAGCTGGTACGATATTTCAGGCGGCCAAGCAGCTTAATCAGTTCGGGGTGCAAGCCATGCACACCGACAGCAAAGGTAGCCTGTTCGCCGGCTTCCTTAATCTTCTGCTCAACCTCTTTTTGTGCCTTTTCAACCATTTCTTCAATGCGGGACGGATGAATACGGCCGTCATTAATCAATTTTTCCAGAGCGATACGGGCAACCTCGCGGCGTACCGGATCAAAGCCGGAAATAATAACAGCCTCCGGAGTATCATCGATAATAAGATCAATGCCGGTCAGGGTTTCCAGGGTGCGGATGTTACGGCCTTCACGACCGATAATGCGGCCCTTCATTTCATCGTTAGGCAGGCCTACTACGGAAACGGTGGTTTCCGCTACATGGTCTGCTGCACAACGCTGAATTGCCAGGGAGATAATTTCTCTTGCCTTGCGGTCTGCCTCATCCTTAGCCTGTTGCTCCAGATCCTTAACCATCATAGCAGATTCATGCTTAACCTCGTCCTCGAGGGATTGCAGCAGCTCCTGCTTTGCTTCATCACTGGTCAGTCCGGAAATATGCTCCAGTTCAACCTGACGTTTTTCCAACATTGCCTCAGCCTTCTCCTGAGCAGCGTTCAGGCGCTGTTCTTTGGAAGCCAGCTTTTCTTCTTTGCGTTCGAAGGATTCGATTTTACGGTCCAGATTTTCTTCTTTTTGCAGCAGACGACGTTCCTGACGCTGCAGGTCATTACGTCTGTCTTTATTTTCACGCTCCATATCGGAACGAAGACGATGGATTTCTTCTTTAGCCTCCATCATGATTTCTTTGCGTTTTGCTTCGCCGGTCTGCTCCGCATCCTGTACAATACGGATAGCCTGCTCTTCTGCAGTAGCAATTTTACCTTCAGCAACATTTTTGCGAACCAGATAACCTACCGCACCGCCGGCCAGACCAACAACAACAGCTGTACCGATAATTTCTAAAATCGTCCTCACCTCCTAAATGTAGATTTTTTTGCACAGTAACAGCAGGCGCCTGCTTGCGTCTGCTATAGATGTCCTTATTCCGTTGAATCTATAATAAATCACTGTATTATCTATTCTGAAATAGGGCAAAAAATAAGGCAACCGCTTTACGCGTCGCCTCGTGAAAATCGTTGATATTAACACGATTGGATAACTACATTATAGTGTATATTTAACAAAATTGTCAAGTTTAACCGCTATATATTGTCTGAAAAATGCAATTTACCCAATATAATGTGCACATATCTTGATGAAAAGCCACGAGCCGCCATAAAGCGTCCCGCAGCCGCATATATTTTCTTGTTGTCAGTTTCTGCTGTTAGCTTGCGCTGATTTCGCTGCACGAAAAGCTGCGCTGCGTTCTCCGCCTGCTGCTCTTCAATGTCAGGCGTAAAGCGTTCCATAATTTCCGCAGCCACGTCCGGGCGTATGCCGCGCTTGCTCAGCTCCAGCTGCAGATGCTGTCTGCCGTAATAGCGTTTGCCCAGCCAGGCCTCATACACCCTTTGGGCGTAACGCTCCTCGTTCAGCAGACCGTAATCCTCGAGCTTGGCCACCGCCTCCAGCGCCTGTGACTTAGTTGCACCCTTGCGCTGCAAGCGCTCCACCATATCCTTATGGCTGTAATCACGGTAGGACAATAAATCCAACGCGCAGTCATAAACCTGCTGCGCGCCGGTAAAGCCTTCTTCCTTTTTCTTATTCCTTAAAGATCGACTCCACATCCTGCAACGGCTCCTCAGCTGCTTCCTTATTATCGCTCTTGGCAATCGTCACTGCGCGGATTTTAGCTTCGATTTCTTGGGCAATTTCCGGATTCTCACGCAAAAAGTCTTTAACCTTTTCCTTGCCCTGACCTAAACGGATATCACCGTAGGAATACCAGGCACCGCTCTTGTTGATAATATCAAGGTCTGCGCCCAGATCAACAAGGCAGCCTTCATGAGAAATGCCTTTGCCATACATAATATCGAACTCAGCCTGTCTGAACGGAGGTGCTACCTTGTTCTTGACAACCTTAACGCGGGTACGGCTGCCGATAACATCGTTGCCGTTTTTCAGCGTGTCGATACGACGTACATCCATACGGACGGTAGAGTAGAATTTCAGTGCGCGGCCACCGGTAGTGGTTTCCGGATTACCGAACATAACGCCAACCTTTTCACGAATCTGGTTGATGAAAATAGTAGCACATTTGGATTTGGAAATCAGACCTGTCAGCTTACGCAGAGCCTGACTCATCAGACGTGCCTGCAGGCCTACGTGGGAATCACCCATTTCGCCTTCGATTTCGGCACGCGGAACCAAAGCTGCAACGGAGTCGATAACGATAATATCAATAGCGCCGCTGCGTACCAGTGCGTCAGCAATTTCTAAAGCCTGTTCGCCGTTATCCGGCTGAGAAATCAGCAGATCGTCAATATCTACACCCAGATGACGGGCATATTCCGGATCCAGTGCATGCTCCGCATCGATAAATGCCGCATAGCCGCCCATCTTCTGAGCTTCGGCAATCATATGCAAAGCAACGGTAGTTTTACCGGAAGATTCGGGACCGTAAATCTCAATAACACGTCCGCGCGGAATACCGCCGACACCAAGAGCAATATCCAGGGATAAAGCGCCTGTAGGGATAACCTCTATATTCATTTTGGCACTTGCTTCGCCCAGCATCATAATGCTGCCCTTGCCAAAATCCTTTTCAATCTGGTGCATCGCCATGTCTAAGGCTTTCTTTTTATCTGCGTCCATCTGCCTGCCTCCTAATATATAAATTTAAATTTAATCGATTCACTGCCTTTATTATACAAACAAAAGTTTCTTTTGTCAAGAAAAGTTTTGTTATTTGATGTTCTGTTTAGCAGCCTCCAGCTGTGCCTGCTTTTCCTTTTCTTCCAACAGGTGCTTGATTTCATCCTGAGTATATTCATAGGTGCTGTTGCAGAATTCGCAGTGAGCTTCTGTTGTTTTATCCTGCGCCAGCTCCTCCAGAGATTTTACATCAAGGCTGCCCAAAGCCGCCAGAATGCGCTCACGGCTGCAGCGGCATTTGAAGCTCAGGGGAATGGTTTCTTTAATATCAACGTCCAGACCGCGGCCGAGAATTTCAATCATCTTTTGCGGAGTATAACCGATTTCCAGCAGCTGGGTTACATACGGAGTCAGGTTAACGTTGTTTTCCAGCTTTTCCAGAACCTCGTCGGTGCAGCCCGGCATAGCCTGAATAAAGAAGCCGCCTGATGCGGTTACGTTGCCGTCCTTGTCAACCAGTACGCCCAGAGCAACGCTTGTCGGTGTCTGTTCGGATACATAGAGGTATTTGGTCAGGTCGCTGGCGATTTCGCCGTCCTGCAGCTCGCAGTAGCCTGTGAAGGGCTCTGCATTCTGCAGATAACGCGTTACGATAATATTACCCTCGCCGATGCCGCCGCCGACATCCAGCTTGCCATTTTTCAGGGGCAAAAATGCATCGGGGTTTTCTACATAACCGCGCACTGTACTGCCTTCGGCATCTGCTACTACCTCGCCCAAAGGGCCGTCGCCCTTCAGACGCAGGCTGATGCGCTCGTTATCCTTCATTGTTGCGGCCAGCAACAGCGCGCCGTTCATCGCACGTCCCAGAGCAGCGCTTGCCAGATGGGAGCAGCCGTGCTTTTTAGCTGCTTCCTGTACCAGATTAGTGGTGCATAATGCATAAATACGTACACCGTCGGCCGTAGCCTTTGTTAAAACATCTTCCATAATATTGCCTCACAATCCTGCCTTACGGCAAAAATTTTACTTGCTTAATAAAACAAGCCCACTAAACTACTGCTAGCGGGCTTGCAAATTTCATGCATGGGGAACAGCCTGTTATCAGCTCTTCCACAATGTCAATTATAAATCATAATAGTCAAAAAGGCAAGCGGTGAAAATGTTACATTTCTTTGAAGAGATTTACCATTTCCATTGCGGTCATTGCGCAGTCTACGCCCTTGTTGCCGGCCTTGGTGCCTGCACGTTCTACAGCCTGCTGAATGTTTTCGGTGGTGAGTACGCCGAAGGCTACGGGTACGCCGGTTTGCATGCTTACCTGAGCGATGCCTTTGGAGGCTTCGGCGCATACATAGTCAAAGTGCGGGGTTGCGCCGCGGATTACGGCACCTAAGCAGATTACTGCGTCGTATTTGCCGCTTTCTGCGAGTTTTTTTGCTGCCATGGGGATTTCGAAGGCGCCCGGTACCCAGGCTACGGTAAGGTCTTCGTCAGCTGCTTCGTGGCGGATGAGGCAGTCGATGCAGCCGCTGAGGAGTTTGCTGGTGATGAATTCGTTGAAGCGGGCTACGACGATGGCGATTTTCATGTTTTTGGCGGTGAGTTTTCCTTCTAAGGTTTTCATGGTTATATTCCTCCTAAAAATTCGTTATATGTTTTACGTTATTTTTCACTCGTAAGTATGGCTTGCATTATTGATACTTTTTGCCCAGGGCGGCAAAAAGTATCCAAAAAACGCCCTTATGTGCTGCTTCGCCGGATTCCGGCGACTGGATTCGCAGAATTTTTCACGTCGCTGATTTTTGTGTGACGTGCTTCCGATTGGTTACGTCAACACTCCAGCGAAAAATTCCTGTGCCTGTCCGTTACGAGCGATGTTCACAGAACATCAATGTGCTTGCGGGCCCGTCGTCCGTTCCGGTCTGCGCAGCGCCAAGTATTGCGTTCTGATTACAATAGCTAGTAATAACGTGCTGAAAGTTTATAAGAAAGCTGTAAATACGTTATAAGTATGTAATTAACATATCGTTCCGTTCAGAAAAAATTTTCCCGTACCCAAAGGGTACAACGCAAATTTCGTGTGGAATCAGTACGAAACATGCGGCGCCGATTTTGTTCGAAGTAATATTTAGGTTTCTGTTGCCTTGTTTCTATGATTCCAGACACTCATTTGCTAAAATTTTTATTCACTACACGATATATCAATTACAATATTTACTGAGCTTTTTTATTTTCCGCAGTTGCAGCCACAGCCTTCATGCAGCTTGTGGCCCATTTTCTCTTCTTTAACGTCGAGATAGTGTTCGTTGTATTCGTTAGGCTCCATGATGATGGGCACACGGTCGGTGATGGTGATGCCGTAACCGGAGAGACCGATGCGTTTTGCGGGGTTATTGGTAATCAGGCGGATGCTGGTAAGTCCGAGGTCTGCCAGAATTTGTGCCCCCATGCCGTAATCACGCAGGTCGGGAGCAAAGCCCAGACGAACGTTAGCCTCAACGGTATCAAGGCCTTGGTCCTGCAGTGCATAGGCACGGATTTTATTAGCCAAACCAATGCCACGGCCCTCCTGACGCATATAAACGACAGCGCCGCAGCCTTCCTTTTCAATCATCTTCAATGCGGTTGCCAGCTGATCGCCGCAGTCGCAGCGCAGGCTGCCGAAGGCATCACCGGTCAGGCACTCGCTGTGTACGCGCACGAGCACATCCTTTTTACCGGCAACATCGCCCTTGACAATAGCAACATGACAAAGGTTATCCAAATCATTTTCATATGCAATGATACGGAAATTGCCGTATTTAGTCGGCAGTGCAGCCTCAGCGGCACGATGCACCATTTTTTCGTGTGCCTTGCGATAAGCAACAAGCTCGGCAACGGTGATGAAAACGAGCTTATGCTTTTTGGCGAACTCGATTAAATCCGGAGTGCGCGCCATATGGCCGTCATCGTTCATAATCTCGCAGCAAATGCCTACGGGCTGCAGGCCTGCCAGCTTACACAAATCAACAGTGGTTTCGGTGTGACCGGTACGCACCAGTACACCGCCCTTGCGTGCGCGCAGCGGGAAAACGTGACCGGGACGACGGAAGTCGCTCGGCTGTGCACCAGGCTCAGCGCATTTTTTCATGGTATAAGCGCGCTCGTAAGCAGAAATACCGGTGGTAGTGTCAACATGGTCAATAGAAACAGAGAAGGCTGTTTCGTGATTGTCGGTGTTGTGCGTTACCATAGCGCCGAACTGCAGCTTGTCCATAACCTCGCTGTCTGCCGGCATGCAGATAAGTCCGCGTGCTTCCTTAGCCATAAAGTTAATAGCCTCGGGAGTGCACAGCTCGGCTGCCATAATCAGGTCGCCTTCGTTTTCGCGGTCCTCGTCATCGGTTACCAGTACCATCTGACCTGCTTTAATCGCAGCGATGGCTTCATCAATTGTATTATACTTAAACTTTTCCATTTTCTACCTCTTTATCGCTGCTCAGATAAACCCATTTTCCAGCAGCATATTTTTATTTAAAGCAGGCTCCTGTGTCTGCTTGGGGTTAAATTTTAACATTTGCTCTACATATTTGCCTATAATATCTGTTTCCAGATTTACGCTGTCGCCCACATCCTTAAAGCCAAGCGTTGTTTCCTTGGCGGTATGCGGAATCAGCGATACGGAAAAACTGCTTTCCGTAACCTGCGTTACCGTCAGGCTGATACCATCAATCGCAATACTGCCCTTTTTGATGATATACTTCAAAAGCTCCGGCGGTGTGTTGACAGTCACTACCATCGCAATGCCCTCAGGCCTGCGGCTGGCAATTACGCCAAGGCCTTCCACATGTCCGCTGACGATGTGACCGTCAAGGCCATCGCACAAGCGCAGCGTGCGCTCCAGATTTACTCTGTCACCGGCATGCAGGCTGCCGATATTGGTCAGGCGCACAGTTTCCGGCATCACGTCGGCGGTAAAGGCGGTGTCATCCATGCTTACTACCGTAAGGCAGGCGCCGTTGACGGCAACGCTGTCACCGATTTTCAAATTCTGCAGTACCTTCACCGCAGCAACTGTCAGGTGATAGGATTCACCCTGCTGCGCCAGCTTCTGCACCGTGCCCAGCTCGGCTACCAATCCTGTAAACATTATTCAGCCTCCTTCGGCAGCTCCTGCTTATCCAGCTCCGGCACCAGACCTGTTATCAGTACATCACTGCCCAATTTTTCGATTTCGACCTCTGTAAGCTGCCAGCCGGTTTCTACCAGGCTGCTGCCTGCACCGCCCACCGGCGGCAGAGCTGCAGCGCCGCCAATCAGCTTGGGCGCTACAAAGGCGCACACTCTGTCAGCAAGGCCTGCATCAAAGAAGGCACCGTGAATCGCACTGCCTCCTTCTACCAGCAGGCTGGTAATACCGCGCTCGGCCAAAGCCTGCACTACCTGCGCCACAGGCAGAACGCCGTCAGCCAACGGCAGACGTACCACCTCTACGTTAGGCAGAGCAGCCAGCGCTTCCGCCTTAACGATATCGGAATCCAAACCGGTAAAGATAATCGTATCCGCCAGCGGATTCAGAACTGCTGCCATCAGCGAAATTTTCAGACTGCTGTCGAGCACCACGCGCACCGGATTTTTGCCGCGCACCAATCGTGTAGTCAGCTCCGGATCATCCTCCAGCACCGTGCCGATTCCTACAAGCACAGCGTCATGCTGCTTGCGCAGGCGGTGTGCGAAGGTACGTGCCTCCTCGCCGGTAATCCATTTGCTATCGCCCGTTGCCGTGGCAATCTTGCCATCCAGTGTCATAGCGTATTTTAAAGTAATAAACGGACGCTTTTGGGTAATCCAAGTAAAGAAGCGTTCATTTAAGCGCTGTGCTTCTTTTTCGCATACGCCGGTAACAACCTCGATACCCTGCAGGCGCAGATATTCCAAACCCTGACCTGCAACCTTGGGGTTTGGATCAAGGCAGGCCACCACAACCTTGCTGATGCCCGCGCGTGCCAAGGCTACACAGCAGGGACCGGTGCGACCGTAATGTGCGCAGGGCTCCAGCGTTACATAGGCCGTTGCACCCTGGGCCATCTGCTTAGCCTCCGCCAAGGCATTGACCTCCGCATGCGGTTCGCCGGCCTTATGGTGATAGCCCTCACCCACAATATTGCCTTCGGCATCCACAATCACACAGCCAACCATCGGGTTGGGACTGGTATTGCCCTCTGCCTGCAGCGCCAGCTCCAAGGCCCGCTGCATATATGCTTCATCTGTCATTCTTGCCAAAATATCACCTTCCAGTAATATAAAAAACCGCATAAAGACCTAAGGAGCCCATATGCGGTAAAAATACAGTTTTGCCACCTTTTCTCATCCAGACTATACTGTCGGTACCGGAATCGCACCGGTTCATGCGCTGCTGCGCTAGCGGACTTTACCGCCGATCGGGAATTGCACCCTGCCCCAAAGGTTACATTATGAAGTTATTTTTATTATAGCGTCAAATTTTCTTCCAGTCAAGAAAACTATACGTGAACAGTATGATTTACTTCGCTGCCTCTTTAATAATTTCGTAGGTCCAGCGTGCAGTGTTGTACAGGTCCTCTTCCTTCAGATATTCCGCGGTAGTATGCACGTTGCTCATGCCGGTTGCCAAAAGGCCGCAGGGCAGGCCGTAGCCGCAAAGATAGTTGCCGTCACTGCAGCCGCCGGTGGTTTTCAGCTCTACCGGGAAGCCCAGTGTTTCCGCAGCACGTGCTGCCAGCTTAATGCATTCGTGGTCCTTGTTCAGCTCCACAGCAGGACAGCCTTCCACTACGTCGAATTCAACCTGACCGCCGCCGGCCTCAACAGCCTCTTTAATCAGCGCGATAGTAGAATCCTTCAACGCTTCCAGACGCGGTACGTTCAGAGAACGCATATCAATGACAAATTTAGCCTCCGGGCAAACGATGTTAGTGCCGACACCTGCGTTGAACATGCCGATGTTAAAGGTAGTTTCGCTGTCCAGACGACCGTAAGCAGGCAGCTTGGACAGAGCGTCTGCTGCCAGCATAATTGCATTGACGCCTTCTTCCGGAGCAATGCCTGCATGGGCAGCCTTGCCCTTGACGGTTACATAAATATCGTACAGCTTCGGTGCAGCGTAGGTAATTTCGCCCGGTGCGCCGCCGATATCCATGCAATAGCCGTAATCAGCCTTAATCCAGCTTTGGTCCATATTTACTACGCCCAAGCAGCCAATTTCCTCGCTAACGGTAAAGCACAGCTGCACATCGCCGTGAGCAACGCCGTCCTCCTTCAGTGCGCGCACTGCCTCCAGCATAGCGGCAACGCCAACCTTGTCGTCACCGCCCAGAGTTGTGGTACCGTCGCTGTACAGCACGTCATCCTTACGGACAACCTTGGTGCCGGTTGTCGGTGCTACGGAATCCATGTGCGCTTCGAACAGCAGCTTTGGAGCATTCGGCACGGTGCCCTTTACATAGGCCCACACATTGCCGCAGGTGCCGCCGGTTTTTTCGTGCGCCTTATCCATCTCAGGCTCCAGGCCGAGCTCGCGCAGCTTCGCCATAATCAGCTCTGCTTCCTGCTTTTCGTCCTTACTGGGGCAGGGAACGCTTACCAGCTCTATAAATTCATCAATCAATCTTGTTTTGTTTATCATTGCAGTCACCTCGTAGTAGTTTAAGATATAAGCATATTATATACCTTAACGAAAGCCGCACGCAAGTTTAACTGCCGGCAATATTACAGCTGCAGATAGCGGCAGGCCAGATACAAAGCGCCCGCAACCAAACCACCGCAGGCACGGATGCGCAGCTTTTTCGCATCCACACGCTCCGGGTCGCTCTTCTGCAGACGGCAGATACCGCCTAGCAGCAGCCAGGCGGAAAACAGCAGCATAGCCGCTGCCAGATAATCCCAGCCTTCCAATTTAGCAAAAATCTCCATTACATCACCTATTCTTTATTTTTTTGCGGACACAGATATGCATAGTGACAGTAAGCACAGCTGTCATTGCAGATGCAGGCGAAATCGTCCTCCTCGCCCTTGCCGCTGATTTCCTCGCACAGCTCTACTGCCTCCTGCAGGTACGATTTATCCAACGGCAGCTGCCAGACGCTCATGTTCTGCAGAAAGTGCAGCTCAGCGCGCACAACTCTTTTGCCGGGGTACAGCTTTTCCGCAGCATCCTTATACAGCGCCAGCTGATAAGCATAGCCCAGCTTCACCTCGTCAGGCTCCGGCGGCGTACCTGTTTTATAGTCCACTATAATCATATTATCAGCTTCGTCAAAGGCCAGCAAATCGATTACGCCCTCAGCCGCCAGCTCCTGCTGCAGAGGCTGTACAAATTCTAATTCACGCTTCTGCTTTTTGGGGAGCGCTTTATACAAATCGCTGACAATATAAGCATCAAACATACTCTTGGCCTGTGTTGCTGCAGCGCCGGGAGCAAATTCATCCAGCGCAATGGCAAAAACAGCCTCCGCATTATAGCCATTATACAGCTCCAGTGCTTTGTGCACAATACTTCCGGTTACACTTGCCGGCAGCTCGTGCGCCTGTTCTCCGGCAACTGTCTGCTCCAGCTCAGGCACTGCCAGAACCTGTTGGTAGTAATACTGGCGCTGGCAATGCAGGTACGTCTGCAGCGCACTTGCGGTAAAGCAGGTACGGCCGCAAGCTGCGTAGGCAGGCAGCGGTGCCAAGGCCAACGGCTCCAGCGCCAGCTGCTGCTGCTCGCCCTGCTGCGCAACAGCCGGACTTAAAGCATCGGCACACAAAAGGCGTACCCAAGGACAGCTGCTTTCCTGCTTTTCCCAGTCAGCTTCAAACACTGCCTGCAGCTGCTGCCACCAGCCCTTAGCGGAAGGCAGAGCGATAACAGCCTCCGGCAGCTTTTCTTCCGCCACCGTACCGACCATTAAAAGCTGCTTTTTGGCACGCGTCATAGCAACATAAAGCAGACGTCTGCTTTCTGCTTCCTCCAGCTCACTGTCGCGCGCCTTCGCCAGCTCGTACACGCCGCTGTTTTGCAGCTGCATTTCCTTATCGGGCACCTTGATGCCCAAAAGCCCCTGCTCGCCTTCCTTCCCCGGCAAATATTTGATAGAAGCGGTATCGCCCTTCACTGATTTATCTAACTGCGGTAAAATAACCAGATCGAATTCCAGACCCTTGGAATTATGTATCGTCATAATCTGCAGTGCATCATCGGCCTGTACGGTAGCGGCAGGCTCCTTGCTGCTGCTTGCGCGCAAATCCTTAACGTTTTGCAGCCATTCCGCCAGCGAAGCCTGCTTCGTTTGGCAATACTGCTGTGCCAGGCGGCGCAGCTTTTTGACATTGGCCAACTTGCTGGGGCCGTTTTCCTGCTGCGAGAGGACGAACTCAGGCTTCAGCTCGGACCAAAGCTGTGCGAACAGCTCCGGCAATGCCATCAGCGCTGCTGCCTGACGTAGACTGCGTAAGCGTTCGGCAGCATGCATAGCCAGCGCCTGCTGCTCCGGCGGCAGGTTCAGCTGCAGCTCACCGCTGCCGACAGCCTGCAGTACATCCCACAGCGGTTTATCATTTTCGGTCTGCCAGAAAAGCTGCGTCAGCGTTGCATCATCCAAACCGAAATAGTTGGAACGCAAAGCACCTGCCAGCTCCAGGCTTGCGTAACGGTTGTGCAACGCAGCCAGCAGATTCAGACTATCCAGAACCTCCTGCTGCTCATAAAAGCCCTTGCCCTTAACTACTACGCAATTTATGCCGTAGCCCTGCAGCGTCTGCCGCAAAATTTCGCAATGCGTCATTGCTCGCAGCAAAATAGCCTTGCTTGCTCCCGGCCTGAGCTGAGGCTCAACCTTGGGCAGCTCCTGCTGCAGATAGGCGGCGATTGCCTCTGACTCCTTCTGCCATTTATCCTCTTTAGCGCCCAGGTCATCATCCTTGGATTTATACGGCACCTGCAGCAGGCAAACCTTAGCACCGCCGGTGTTAGCACCCTCGTGATGCTCCAGACAGATTTCCTCCTTCGGCAAATCCATCAGCTGACAAAAGGCGGTATTGCAGCTTTCGACAATGCTCTGCGTGCTGCGGAAGTTGGTTTTCATGCCCAGGTTCTGTCCCGCATTTTGCGCAATATCCTCTTTTACCCTATTAAAGACGCTGACATCGGCATGACGGAAACGATAAATAGACTGCTTCACATCACCGACGATAAATAGATTATTCGTATTATCCAGCTTGTTGCCGCAGAGCAGATAAATCAGCTGACGCTGGCGTTCGTTGGTGTCCTGGAACTCGTCTACCATAATATATTTATAGCGCTCCTGATACTTTTGCCGCAGCGCCTCATTCTTCTGCAAATGCTCGATGGCCAGCAAATCCAAATCATCATTAAACAGGACATTATTTTCCTGCTTGCGTGCGCTCAGGCAGGCATAAAACTCCTGCAGCACGGCAAGCCAATCCTGCACTAAATCGCAGCCCTTGGCGTTCAAAATTACATGGTTCAGCTCCTGACGCAGATTTTTTAAATTAGTCAGCTCCGCTACCAACGCCTTGCCGCTAACCTTAACAACGCCAGACGCATCCAGCAGTGAGCAGTCCGGCTCCGGCGCCAGCAGCTGCTTTTGCATTTCGTCCAGCAGTCCTGCTGCCTCCGTCAAGGTCTGGCGTCCCTTAGTCTTTGCCCCCAAAGCTTCGCGCGCTTCGATTACCTCGCGCACAGCAGCAAACAGCTTCTGCTGCAGAGCCGGCAGTTCTTCCTTCGCCTTAAGATAAGGCTCTGCCAGATTATCTTCACGCACCAGCTCCGAGAGCTTGTCCCCCAGCGCCGTAACCTGATTAACGAAGCTGTTGACGCCGTAGGTTTGCACCAGCCTGCGCAGGGCAGCGTTTTCCTTGATATTTTTGCGTAAATATTGCTGCAGCGTTTCTTTGAAAAAGTCCTGCGCTTCAAAATCCTCTAAAATCGTAAATTCCGGATCAAGCTGTGTTTCTACCGGGTTATCTCTCAAAATACGGCTGCACAGGCTATGAATCGTGCTTATCGGCGCGCTCTCCACCTTCTGCAGATGCTCCTGCCAGCGCAGTCTTTCCAAATCATTCTGCGCCTGCTCCACGCATTCGCTGACAGCCTGACGCACGCGTCCCTTGATTTCGTCGGCAGCCTTGCGCGTAAAGGTTATCGCCACAATATTCGTGGGATTAACGCTCAAATCCGAGCGCAGGATTTGTACAAAGCGCTTCATCAGCACATAGGTTTTACCGCTGCCGGCACCGGCGAGCAGCGAAACATTGCTTTTAATCGTATTTATCGCCAAAGCCTGCTCCGGTGTAGGGTTCTTACTCATCGCTCTCGCCTCCCTGTCCGCCGTCGCCACTCACCAGCTGCACACGGCAAATATCGTGTAACGGGCAATATACATCGCAGCGCCTGCAGCCTGCCAATGCAAAATCGCCTGCATAAATTCTTTCTATATAATCCTTCAGCAGCTGCTCCTTTTCCTGCTTAAAGCTATCCCAGGTCAGCTCTGCGGCGTTCTTCGGCTTTTTATACGGCAAGTCGCTGTTGCCCACGCTTTCCAGCAAAAAGGCACTTTTGCGCTTGCCCTCCTTCAGCGAATAATAGCAGCCGCCGCTGACTGCAAGCTGCTCCTTGGAAAGCGCCGCCACCGCCAGCAGATACACCGGCAGCTGCAGGTCGAGCCCCTGCTCCATAGCACTGCCTGTGGGAGGAGTGCCGCTTTTATAGTCCGTGATAAAGGCATGCTCGCCGTCGCTGTCGATTCTGTCAACTCTGCCGATGAGCGATACATCACTGCCATCACTGAGCGTCAGGTACAAGGGCTTGCCGTTTTTAGAGCTGAAATCCCATTCTACAGCCTGCGGCGTAAAGCCGCCCCAACGCTGCTGGTCGGCATATTCAAAGCGCAGCCAGCGCACCAGCATACGCCATAAGCGCTGCTTTTCTACCTGCCAGATATCCTCGTTTACGGAAGCAATGGTGCTGCTGCAATCATTACGCGCAGCGGTGCATACATCCTCAAAGACTGCTTCCAGCTCCTCCGTCAGGTCTGCCATAGTTTCGCCGATAATTTTGCTGCCAAGATAAGGCTCGACAAAATTTTTCAGCGTTTGGTGCAGAATATCACCGGCATCCCGCGGCTGCAGCAAATCATCCGCTTCCTCCGCCGCCTGCGCCAGCCACACCTTCTCCGCCAAAAAGCGGAAGGGGCAGGCAGCGTAAGCCTCCAGCCTGCTTGCACTGAAGCGGCTGCCGATTTGCTTACGCAGTAGCTTCGTCGGCAGGGAATTTTGCAAATCGCCATTATATTCCGGCTGCTGTGCCTTCCGCAGAATATCCGCTTTGGCAGCCAGCCGCAGCTCCGCAGAGGGAGCCTTTTGCCCGCTGAGCTCTGCTATTTTCGGCAAATCCGCAGCAGCAAAGCGCTTGTCGCTGTACGCCTCCTCCGCCGAAGCAACACCGAAATCAGGCAGCGTCTGCGCCTTCACATAGTCCTTGTCCAAACGCTTGCCCTCACTTCCCGGCTGCAAAAACAGCTTCCAGATTTCCTCCAGATAGCTGCTGGCCAGGCTTTCGCCCACATCCTCATGCCAAGTGAGGATGAGCTCCTTTTGCGCCGCACACACAGCCTGAGCAAAGAAATAGGCATCTTCATCAAAGGAAGAGCCAACCGTGGGCAAATCATAGCCTGCGTCCGCCAGCTGCTTACGCTCCGTATCGTTATAAATCCAGTTTTCGTTTTTAGCCTGCGGGAATTCGCCCTCGCGCAGGCCCATAATATACACGCTGTCAAAGCTCAGGCCCTGTACGTTGCCAACCTCCGTAAAGAGTACGCCGTCCCTGCGGCCGAAGCGCAGAGTAAGCTGCACCTGTCCCAATGCCTCCTGCAGCAGGCTGTTCCATTGGCTAAGCGTCAGCTTGCAGTCACTGTTTTTCGCCACCTCGTAATCACGCACCAGCTGCTGCACAGCCTTCAGCACAGCATCCTTGCTACGCAGACAGGCCAGCATAAAGTCAAGCGGCACCCCCTGCTTATGCAGACTGCCCAAACGTTCCTCCAATGGCAGCGATTGCACAAGCTGCGTCAGCTGCTCGGCATATTCGCTGATGGCAGCCTCCGCTTTGGTGTTTTCTATAAACGCATCCAGCTGCTGCCACAGCTCCGTTGCATCGCCCAACAGCTCGTGTGCCTTCTGCATAGCCTCCTGACGTGTTTTGAAATACGTTTGCGTGCGCAGGCTGCTTGCCGTTTCCACATCCACATCAAAGAACAGACGCAAAAGCTCGCAGTTCAGCAGCTCCAGATAGGCCGCTGCCGCCTCACGTCCCCTGCCTGCGGCAGTAAGCAGCAGGCGCAGCATAACAGCCAACGGCTGCGACACCAGCGCAGTTGTCTGCGGCAGGCTCACCGGCACACCGTATTCATCAGCCATCTGGCGCAAGCCGCTGTATAAGGAAAAGTCGCGCACGGCAACAACAATGCGATTGGCAGCGTACTTTTCATGTGCCAGCTGCTGCTTGATACGCTTCAGCACCCAGCGCATCTCCTGTTCATCCGAGGCAAAACAGTAGCTTTCCACACCCTCCGCAGGCACAGGCGCGGGCGCATGCCCCAAGTGACGCAGCTGCCGCATAGCAACGCCTGCCGGAGCTTGTCCCAATTCCTCTGCCGCAAGGCTTGCAACAGTCGCGCCAAGAATTTTCAGCGCGTTGACGGTGTTCGTGCTCGCGCGCATAAACTTGGTAATGGATTCATACTTCTCCTTTTCGTCGGAGCTTACCCTGCGTCCTTCGTAGCTCATGCTGATTACCAGATCATCCACATGCTTCGCCAAAGCCTGCAAAAAGTTTATCTGCACCTGATCAAGGCTGAAGAAATCGCAGATATAGATATGCTTCCAGGGGATTTTGCAATCCTGCTTCTCTAACATCTTCTCTGCCAGACGATACTTGCCCTCCAGGTCATACCAGTTATTATTTTCCAGATATTGACGATAAAGCAGATAAAAATTGCAGACACCCAAATCCTTGCCCTGCAGCTCATCCTCCTCAAAGGATTTTTGGATTTGGCCATAGATATCCTCTTTGGTAGCACCGCAGCGCGAAAGCTGGCTTACAAGCGAGGTCATGGCCTTCACAAAGCCTGTTTTATGCGCCAGCGAGCCGAAATATTCCAGCTGCTTGTGCGTAGTCATACCGGTAAGCTGCTTGTTTTCCATCATATAGTCGATGATGTCCTGCACAATCAGCTCCTGACTGCGACGGCTCAATTCCTTGTAATCGGTACCGCCGTTAAGGTTCATCAGCTTGCTTGCCAGAGTATCCATGCCCATGGTTTCTACATTAGCGTACTTGCTGCGCACATCGTCCGTCAGCAGGCGGTTGGGCAGCACCAGCACGCCTTCGCCCAACGGCTGTTGCGAAAGCTTCTCTGCCAGCTGCGAGCGCAGGCTGCAGCCGAGAGGTACATAAATCAACTTTGCCATAACAATCTCCTTCTGTTTATCCTTCAGCGTAATATTGCTCAAATCTTTATAATGCTTATTATACCATAAGCGACTGTCAAAGATTGTCTATTTGAGGAACGGATTTTTAGGGAAAGGAAAAAGGCTGCCACGCAATGTGACAGCCTCCTGAAAATACAATATTATGCTTCGTATTCAGCTAACTTTGCATCAGCCTTCGGGCAGCCTTTTGCGGCAGCCAGCTCGAAGTAGGTCTTGGAGCAGATTTTGTGACCCATTGCCAGATATTGCTCGCCCAGCTTGTACATATCTTCTGCATATTCAATGTCCTTCAGCTTTGCGGCAGCCTTCGGGCAACCTTTGGCAGCAGCCAGTTCGAAGTAAGTTTTGCCGCAGATGCAGTGGCCCATGCCCAGATAATGCTCGCCCAGCTTATACATATCTTCTGCATATTCCATGTCTTTCAGCTTAACAGCAGCCTTCGGGCAGCCTTTGGCAGCAGCCAGCTCAAAGTAGGTCTTGGAGCAGATGCAATGGCCCATTGCCAGATAATGCTCGCCCAGGTCATACATATCTTGTGCATATTCCATGTCCTTCAGCTGTGCGATTGCTTCCTCGGAGCCTTTGGCAGCAGCCAGCTCCAGATAGGTTTTACCGCTGATGCAGTGGCCCATACCCAGATATTGTTTAGCAAGCATCAGGCAGCCTGCAACATATTCTTTTTCTTTAGCTTCGGCAGCAGCGATTTCCTCATCGGTAACGCCGGTTTTTTCTTTGAACCATGCCATAATAGCATCCATATCTTCAGCCTTATGCAGCACGCTTCTGAATTTATAGTCAATCACCTTGGTAGTATACAGGTACTCAACACCCAGGTCCAAGTCAAAATAATCCAATCCGAAAAATGTCAGAATACCATCAATAACAACCTCAGCATTAGCAGGATCCTTTGCCAGCTTAGCAATTTGTAAATACTTTTCAGCAACAGTCGTCATTTAAAAAACCTCTCTTTTTCATTCTTTTGTAAGAATAATCAATTATTAGTTCCTTCGGAACCAATATAATCATATCACGATTGAAATTAATTATCAACTATTATATGGGAAATGGCGGGAAAATGGGAGATAAGATACTCAAAACATCAAAACGCCCTCGGGATCATATGAGGTTTTAGTTCCAAAATGTTCAATTTTCGTATTATATTTAGCACCCAAATTATAGAAACGCAGGCTATCCTTCGTCAGATCAGCAATCTTAAGCAACTCGTTTTGTAAAAAAGTATAGTCATGTGGTTCTACCAAGCATTCAAACACAGAATTCTGTACCCGCTGCCCATACTTCAAACACATTTTAGCAATCTTGTTAAGTCTTCTCCTGCCAGCGGCATCCTGAGTATTAACATCATATGTTACCAATATCAGCATAGTATTTTCTCCTCACTTCCACAAATAGCTCGGATATTCATCTATATCTCCACGTATATATCTGGCTAAAAGCTGCGCCTGAACAAAAGGCACTAATCCCCATGGTATTTTTTCTTGCAAAAACGGATGCATAATTACGTCTTGCTTGCGTTTTTGCCAAGCTTCAAAAAATGTCTTTCGTCCATCGTCATTTAATAATACACTGCCATTTTCCTGATTATTAAATGATTTTTCATTAATCACACGATTATTAATCAATGTAAGCACAAATCTATCTGCTATAATGCTGCGAAACTCTTCCATCAAATCAAGAGCTAAAGACAAGCGTCCCGGTCTATCCCGATGCATGAAACCAATATACGGATCCAATCCGGCTCCTTCAAGTGCTGCAGCACAATCATTAGCCAAAATAGTATACGCAAAGGATAATAGAGCATTTACAGGATCGGTCGGAGGCCTTTTATTTCTATTAGTAAATCTAAAATAAGCCTTATTTTGCAATACAAGCTCATTAAACTGCGCAAAATACAAGCTTGCAGCATCGCCCTCCAACCCTCTAAGTATAGCCAAATCTGTACATTTTCTGGACAGCCTTGTTAAACGCATAATTTCACGGCTGGCTTGTTCAATATTAGCTACATCAACAGTTAAAGCATGGTCACGTTTGGCACGCTCCAAAACGCTACGAGAATTATACAGTTTACCAACAATAAAATTACGCGCTATTTTACAGCTAAGCTCCTCTGAATCCGAAATTCTGTACTGTTCTTTGCGTAACAATACATTGCTGTTATTATGTCCCATAACTCTCGCCAGAAATCTTCCGCTTGGTTTATAAAAACACACGGCTATCCCATGCTCAGCACATTTTCCCAATAACGCCGGACTCGCTCCCATATAGCCAAAATATAAAATCTGCTCAAACATACGCAACGGTAATTTTTTTATTGCAGTACCATTCCTGTTTATTACCACGTTTTCATTGTCCAGCGATAAATAAATATCTTCACTTGTCACAAATAAAGTATTCAGTAAATGTCTCATAATGCATCCTCATTTAAAAATTTTGCATAATAATCCGCCACAACTGTCTTCCTGCATATAACCGGCAAGCAAATATCCTTTAAAGAACATAAGCTACAGCCTTTTTTAGGCTTAACATTCGGTGTATAGCCCTGTCTATAATAGTTATGCATTTCACGCAACATAGATTCTACATTTTCACGCATAGAAGCAGTAAAAGCAATCTCTTCCCGACGATGTGTTTCATTATAATATAAAGCACCTTTAGGTATATCAACATGCAGCATTTCTTCCAAACACATAGCCTGACAGCATAATTGTAATCTGTCAGCATCAATCAGCTTACTCTTTCCGCGCTTATACTCTATGGGATAAGGTAGCCACAATCCTTCTCGTCCATATAAAGTGCATCCGTTTTCAGTCTTGCTGAATTCTACAACATCACATTGTCCGGAAACGCCTAATCTTCTTGAAAAGATACTCAAAGAACGTGTAATTAACAGATTACCGCGTTTTTCTATAAAGCCATCATCATGACAACGTTCATGGACTATGTTACCCTCAATGGTTCTTACATTTTCCTGCCATTGATTTTCTATATGAATCAACGCCCATTGTCGACGGCAAAAGCAAAAATGCTGAATACCTGATAATTGTAAGAATTCATCTTCACAATATTCCATAAGAATTCTCCTTTCTTTTTAGGCTAATCAGAATGCGTTATTTGTGTTAACAAAACCGAAAATGCAACCGTGTTCCGTATTTCAATCCACGTTCCCTTACGGGAGCGAACCCACTGCTACACTCCGATTGCTATCCAGTTGACATTTCAATCCACGCTCCCTTGCGGGAGCGACATAGCTTTTGCCTGTTCCTGCATTGCCGGTAAGATTTCAATCCACGCTCCCTTGCAGGAGCGACCGGCATCAAGATTATAGTGCAACCTTATACATGGATTTCAATCCACGCTCCCTTGCGGGAGCGACGCGAAATAATCTGCTCCAATACCGGGTTTTAAAATTTCAATCCACGCTCCCTTACGGGAGCGACTAGGCTTCGGATTACTGCTACGTAATACCCTGACACATTTCAATCCACGTTCCCTCACGGGAGCGACTTTCAAAGCCATCACGCTGCATATTAACACCTTGAATTTCAATCCACGCTCCCTCACGGGAGCGACCCAGATTTCATCTGGTTGTCAATCAAATCATTCATATTTCAATCCACGCTCCCTCACGGGAGCGACACCTTGATAACATACCAGTCATCTACGGATTCATATTTCAATCCACGCTCCCTTGCGGGAGCGACGGACTGCTCTTGCCTGCTGATATTCCGCAGGATACATTTCAATCCACGCTCCCTTGCGGGAGCGACACAACGGCAGCGAAACTATCATCATCAGAGAAGGTATTTCAATCCACGCTCCCTTGCAGGAGCGACATTGATGCTCGCGGTGGTACTCGTTATACTGAAATTTCAATCCACGCTCCCTTGCGGGAGCGACAATTCGACCGCGCTGCAACTAGCGTAGCACACGTATTTCAATCCACGCTCCCTCACGGGAGCGACGTGACTCGCACGCCGGAGATGGTGGCGGCGGAAATGTTTCAATCCACGCTCCCTTACGGGAGCGACTTTTTGATAGCCTCGCCAGCCTTACCAATGCCCGATTTCAATCCACACTCCCTTACGGGAGCGACGTTTTCATCAAACGCCAGCTCCACATCTTCTGCATTTCAATCCACGCTCCCTTACGGGAGCGACCAATGCCAGCAAGGAAATACCGCATAAAGTGCAGATTTCAATCCACGCTCCCTCGCGGGAGCGACCACCAAACTAATGCCGCTAATATTAGCAGTACCACCAATTTCAATCCACGCTCCCTCGCGGGAGCGACCAATTGTAACCAGCTGTTAACGCCGAAATTTTACATTTCAATCCACGCTCCCTTACGGGAGCGACCCCTGCTGCTTTCGCCTTGTCAAAGTATTCATCGGATTTCAATCCACGCTCCCTCACGGGAGCGACTTGTGGATAAAATCTTCTTATCGGAAATTCTTGCATTTCAATCCACGCTCCCTTGCTGGAGCGACTGTGCCGCGTTATATACGGCATAACGTAAAGCTAAAATTTCAATCCACGCTCCCTCACGGGAGCGACTGCTTTGCTAGTCTGCCCGCAGCCACACCGGCAATCATTTCAATCCACGCTCCCTTACGAGAGCGACCTTAACACGCAGTCTAACGGCGGCTGGATTTCAGAGATTTCAATCCACGCTCCCTCACGGGAGCGACTTAAAACCATTCAGCATAGTGCTGTTCTGAGCGTAATTTCAATCCACGCTCCCTTACGGGAGCGACGCGCGGGACCTGCCTGGCATAACCGGTATTATCGATTTCAATCCACGCTCCCTTACGGGAGCGACCGTTTGCAGATACTTTGCCTATAACATCTGCTGTATTTCAATCCACGCTCCCTTACGGGAGCGACCCCCGCCGTGGAACAAACAGGTCGTTGGCATTTACATTTCAATCCACGCTCCCTTACGGGAGCGACTCACGGATTTGGTCTTCATCTAAAGGTATGCCAGCAATTTCAATCCACGTTCCCTTACGGGAGCGACAAGGTAGCAAACTGCACGCCAAACGCGGTCAAACATTTCAATCCACGCTCCCTTGCGGGAGCGACGAGTCCGCTAGGTATGTAGCTAAGTATAGTCTAAATTTCAATCCACGCTCCCTTGCGGGAGCGACGTAATTTTTTCATCATTAATTGTTTGCCCGGCACCATTTCAATCCACGCTCCCTTGCGGGAGCGACCTATCTTGCTGCTTATTTTCGGCATAGCTTTTTTATTTCAATCCACGCTCCCTTGCGGGAGCGACCAAAATCTGGTGTGTATTTATGTTGTGTAGCAGATTTCAATCCACGCTCCCTTGCGGGAGCGACATCATATGTAACACCTCCTAGATTATTATTATTATTTCAATCCACGCTCCCTTGCGGGAGCGACGAGCACCACCAATAATACTAGCAATACCACCAGTATTTCAATCCACGCTCCCTTGCGGGAGCGACCAAAATCTGGTGTGTATTTATGTTGTGTAGCAGATTTCAATCCACGCTCCCTTGCGGGAGCGACGATTTCAAATTGCGCCACTCTGTCGCCCTTGTAATTTCAATCCACGCTCCCTTGCGGGAGCGACTAGAGATTGCAGATAAAAATAATGATCTTGAGCTATTTCAATCCACGCTCCCTTGCGGGAGCGACGCTATCATTGATTGTAATAGATTGGAAGCCAAGGAATTTCAATCCACGCTCCCTTGCGGGAGCGACGCACGGCCGATAGTATTCCATGGTAATCCGTCATCAATTTCAATCCACGCTCCCTTGCGGGAGCGACCGGTAACGTACTGCAAGCTTATAGTAATGGTATGTAATTTCAATCCACGCTCCCTCGCGGGAGCGACTACTAATAATGAAGAAAGTATGGTTAAATCTTATATTTCAATCCACGCTCCCTCGCGGGAGCGACTGTTGCTCGTTACGTAACCAAGAAGCTTAATGGTATTTCAATCCACGCTCCCTCGCGGGAGCGACAACAACCGCTTTGCCAATCGCATTTTTAGCGAAATTTCAATCCACGCTCCCTCGCGGGAGCGACGACTTTTAAAGCAAGCTACTATTGTAGTAGTGAGATTTCAATCCACGCTCCCTCTCGGGAGCGACTTTTAGTGTTTTTAGATATAATTATACCTATTTCGCTAATTTCAATCCACGCTCCCTCACGGGAGCGACCCGCATATATGACGGAAGAAACCGAGAATGACAAATTTCAATCCACGCTCCCTCACGGGAGCGACGATTAAAGCTTTCGCGCTCTACATTTGTTTCGTAATTTCAATCCACGCTCCCTCACGGGAGCGACCCCTTCAATCTGAATCGCGTAACTCGGACGGCGTGATTTCAATCCACGCTCCCTCACGGGAGCGACGTACTGGCGGTAAGACTGCTGTTGAACACGTTGCATTTCAATCCACGCTCCCTCACGGGAGCGACCG
>ENA-UONW01000559-UONW01000559.1-human-gut-metagenome-genome-assembly--contig:-CS52-NODE-559-length-54324-cov-7.369953_pt1 | contig 54324 bp, 40 predicted proteins | sample MGYA00242463_ERZ724010 | MGnify/ENA metagenome assembly ERZ724010 | reverse complement strand
GCCCAGATGGCGGAATCGGTAGACGCGCTGGTCTCAAACACCAGTGGGGCAACCCATCCCGGTTCGATCCCGGGTCTGGGTACAGAAGGGAAAAGCTAAGTATTTGATAATTCAATACTTAGCTTTTTTTATTTTATTGCATTTATTCATAAAGGTGTATGTGAATGCAACAAAAAGGGCCTACATTTGTGGATACTGTCCCAAAAAGTGTGTCTGAAAAGAGTCAAAAAATGGCTGACACCTGTGTGCCAGCCAGAAAAAGTCTATCAAGTTATAACGACATCTGTACTTGAAAAAGTGAACTTGCTTCTATTCTCCCAATCTGAAATCTGATACATTATCAGTCGTCAATATGTCCGTCAATGGCTGTTTACACATGATATTCAGGCTGATTCCACGCATGAAGATTCAGAATGAAAGCCATATAGGAATTTCTTCTGTTAAAGAATACTCCAAGGCATTTAAAGATTGACATTATTGCTTATATTTGAACGGTATAGAATGATTTATGAAAAAACACATTGTATATGAACAATAAGTTTCTACCGATAGGAGTTTTTCTTTCATTGATGCTGACATCTCTGTTTGCAGGACATCAAAGCTATATGACTACAAAAAATGAGATTGAAGCGGACCTCAACCAGGCTCTAAGCATGACTATAAAGGAAAAGGAGGACAACTTTGTCTCGCCAGATACTATAAAGGCTTACAGGCAGCTGAGAACGGCTTCGGACGGTCAGGTGCTGATAGCTGTGTCTGACAAGAGATTCTGCAATAATCTTAAGAACAGCAAACTGAAAAATAATGCCTTCATCACGTTCGATATCGTGGACAAGCAATACAAGGGCGGCAGGACTGATGAACACATGATATGCAGCGACACTCTAATCATAGAAGACAAGAATGCCGGTGCTACTCTTGCACTCAGGGGATATACAAGGCTGTCGGCATCAACGATATTCGGTCTATCGGACCAGAGGACCTCGTCGGCATTGGCCGCAACGGCATTCGTATGGGCACTGCTTTCTTGGCTGTACATGAGAAAAAAGGCTGAAAGACTTTGCCGTCAGATGGATTTCGGAGGCATTACCTATTCAGACAACGACAAATGTTTCTACGACTCAAACCGCAACCCTATACACTTCACCCCTATGCAGCAGCAACTGATGATGATGTTCTGGAACGCTCCTGCACATTCGTTATCCAAAGAAAGGATATGTTCGGAACTATGGCCGAAGAAGGATGATGCAAACGATACGCTGTACACTCTCATAAAAAGACTGAGACCAATAGTGGAGAGCAACTCCAATCTGGAAATATCAACAGACAGAGGCAAACAGTATTCGCTGAAAATCAGGGGATAAGATATCTGACAGCACATTGTCAGACAAATGTCAGCATCTGTTTCAAGTGTACTCTCGGACTGTATGCTACTTTTGCCCTGAACCAAGGACAAAAGCAAAGCTATGAAACAGACAGCAAATGGAACAGGACAATGCATGCACAATCTGAAAAGATATGCCATATATGCATTGAAAATCGCGATTGCACCGGCAATTATTGCCACGAACGCACTTACGGCCACGGCACAGGAGGCAGACAGTACCGTAACGATTAAAGAGGTGGAGGTGAAAGCCGCCAGAATAGTCAACAAAATCGACGGGATGCTGATATATCCATCTGACGCACAGAAGGAGGCTTCGAACACAGGATACAGCATACTGAAAAGGCTTGGACTGCCTAACATACGCATAGACGATGTGAATTACAGCATATCGTCCATAGACAGCAGAGGAAGCGTGCAGGTACGAATAAACGGCATTGTAGCCGGCAGACCGGAAATGCTTTCGCTCAATCCGAAATATATAATAAGAATCGAATTCATCGACAATCCGGGCATACGATACGGCGATGGAATCGCATACGTGATAAACATAATTACGAAACGTAAGGAGAACGGATATACGGCAGGAACCGACTTAACACAGACCTTGACGACGAGAAAAGGCGACTATGACATATACGGCAAACTGCACAACGGCAAAAGCGAACTTTCACTGAACTACGGTTTCGGATTCAAGGATTTCAGAGGAAGCCGGACGGAAGAAACTGCCGACTATCATCTGAATGATGGTTCCATCAAAAGAATTACACGCAATGACTTCGACTCACGAAGCATGTATTCGAACAATTACGTAAAACTCACATACAATCTGGCGGACTCGACCGACCGCGTATTTCAAGTTTCACTGAACGGAAACTTCAACAACACTCCAGGCAACTTCAATAAAAACAACATCACCGAAGAACAGGAAACATATACCGCCACAGGAACATACAAGAGCAAGTCGTGGAGTCCTGTGCTCGACATGTACTACTTCAATCAGTTTACGCCTAAACAATCAATCACGATAAATGCAGTTGGAACTTACATAAAGACTGACAACTTCAACAGCTATGACGAAGGAGGAAGCTATGAATACAACGTGGACGGAAAGACATATTCTATTATGGGCGAAGCCATCTACGAAAACAGGCTGAAACCTTTCACTCTATCGGCCGGATTAAACTATAAATACAAAAACACAGAAAACAGCTACATCGGCGATGTTTCGTCGGACAACATAATGCGAAACAACCACGTGTATGTATTTTCAGAAATAAAGGGATACTGGAAAAGCCTTAGATATTCCGCCGGAACAGGAGCAAGCTACATGAACTACAGGCAGGGAAAGAACGAGTACAACTATTGGACATTCAATCCGAAGATTGCTTTGGCATACAATTTCACAAAAGGTCTGCAGCTGAGCTACAACTTCAAATCCAACGAACGCATATCCAGAATTGCCATGATGAGCGATGCGACAATACGCAACAACAGCATGGAATGGACCGTCGGGAGCCCTGATCTGAAGCCCAGCAGGGATATCTACAACACACTAAGGCTATCATATTCAAATTCCCGCATCATGTCGTATGCCGAATGTTTCTACAAGATGTGTCCGAATACGAACATGGCAGTTTACAAGAGAACTGAAGATGACAAATTCATATATACACAGCAGAACCAGAAAGAGATTGACGCACTGAACGCCATGGTCTACGTCAACTACTGGATTATTCCGGAGAAACTGTCAATCATGGCATACGGAGGTCTGTTCAGATGCTTCAACTTCGGAGATGACTACACCCACTGCTACACTTCGTACTTCGCCGCTGGAAGCATAGACGCCTATCTGGGAAATTTCTCGATATCGGCATACGCCGACAACGGTTCGCGTTTTCTGGAAGGAGAAACCAAAGGATTCAACGGCGGGTATTCGGTTATGAACGCTTCGTACAAATACAAAAACTGGCAGTTCTCAATTTCATGGCAGCAACCGCTGGTAAAGAGATACAAGATGTTCCAATCGGAAATATTGAACAAGAACCTGAAAAAGAATATAGCCCTATACAGCACAGACTACGGCAACATGGTAAGTCTTAAAATCACGTGGAGAATAGAAAAAGGGAAAAAGTACCATTCTGCCAGCAAGAGAATCAACCTCAGCGACAAAGATACGGGCATCATGAAATGAAAGTTCCCTTATGCTTGGAACGCATACTTACGGCTACGTTACTGCTAAAGTGTAATGACGGAACCTGAATGGAAAAACTCTACCGAACGTAAGGACGACGGGAGGTGACAGCGTGCAAAAGAGCCGGTGCAATGGCCTGTTATGATTCTCACGCCTGGGAAATACCTGTTGATTTCAGAGCTGAAAACAGCCAATTCATCGGAAGATTCGGCATTATCTACCAAGTGCAGACCTCCAACAAAGGCATAGACGCGGGATTCGCCGGTGAAACGGCAGCACGACTGCATGATGTTCGCCGCACCGCAATGGGAACACGACGAGACAATGACCAGACCGTCAGTGGTAAGAAAGACCAAAGACAATTCGTGAGAGAAATCATCGGGATGTTCATCTCCGCCGTTCTCTGCAAAAAGAAGACTGTTGGCATAAGGACGCGAACAGGCATCGACACGACAAACAACAGCAGCTACGTCAGGAGCAATCCACATGCTGTCGTCGACAAAGGAAAAACGGCCGATGAAATCGTCTAAAACGCTATAATCCGGACAAAGAGAGTGGCGATGGGCATGGCTGTAGGAATAATAGTGCGAAGCGAATGCTCTGCTGGAGATGTAAACACGCTTATCGGGAACAGCCTCAAGAAAATGGCGCAAACCTCCTGTATGGTCGGAATGGGCATGAGAGACGAATGCAAAGTCTACAGCATTGATATCCTTGCCGAGAACTTCGGCATTGGCATGGAACTTACGGCTGGCGCCCATGTCGCAAAGAATGCGTTTGCCGGAATATTCGATGAAAAGCGAAAGTCCGTGTTCGGACATTATGGCCGGCGACGACGGACATGGATTATTGTCTATGAGAACTGTTATTTCCACAATGCAATAGTTTTTTTGATTTCCGCAAAGATAAAAGTTTGACCGACACGAAAGCTACGGCACACTCAAAAAAAGGCTTCACACTGGTGCAAACAACAGTATGAAGCCTTGACAGCAAAGCAAATCAAGAATAAAAAATAGCTTGGTTCTAAAATTTAAACCGCGGCCACGAAAGATGCAGCTGCCACTGCCAATCGTGGGCGACAACAGATTCTTCGACAGGTTCACTTATGAGCCGCGAAAGAAGAATGTCGGAACTGTTGGCCCAAAAGACAAACTGAGGGTCGGGACGGAACGTCTTCGAAAAATCAAGAAGACGGTCAAGACAGAACGTGGAAGACACTATGCCGGCCCCAGACTGGACGGCATCGAAAGCGTTGCACTCCTGTTCGATGTGCGCCGGAACCATAAGTATGGGTTTACCCATATACATGGCTTCGCAGATGGATTCGAAACCGGCGGTGCTGGCATAGGCCATGCAACCTGCCATGTGTTCGAGAAACAGTTTATCGTCGAGAGTATGGAAACTCAGTGTCTCATCAACTTTTCTAACGGTGGGTTCGCCCTTCCTATCCCAAAAGAACTGCATCGGAACGTCAGGACGCTTCTTATGCCAGGCTGCAACCTGAGACGAAAATCCCGAGTTGACCATATAGCCATGGATATAATTGCCTGAAGATACAGTCTGACGCATGGCTTCAGTACGCAGCAAAGGCGGAACGACATATATTCGTTGCCTACAGTCGTCCGGCATTCGTCTGAACGACAATGCCAGCATACGGCTGGCACCGATGGCAGTCATGCGGGTGAACAGCTTCAGCATGGCGAGACTTACCGGATTGACCTTTGGGAAACGGAACTTGCGGTGCAGAAAAAGATACTGGTGACCGATGCAGATGCATGGAACATCGGGACGGCATACCAGATAGGTAAGACCTGTCAGAAGCTCATAGAAATTGACGACCCTGTCGGGACGAACGGCATTGATGCGGCTGCTGATGAACCTGATGCTTGAAGCATAGTAAGGCAGGCGCGCAAGATTATAGAATATGCTTGGAGTGATACGGCTTCTGCAGTTGGCCGGAGTCGGAAGGAAATTGGGACTCTCGAACCGTTTGACAGGTGCGTTGATGCGTTTCTTGAAAAAGTCGGGAAGCTCGCGGCTCTTGCTCTTTCCGACAAGAACCTCGACGACTTCGTGGCCTTGACTGCGGAGATGCTGCTCGAGCGTCAAAGCCTGGGTGAGATGGCCACGTCCTTCACCTTGTATTATAAACATGAACCTCATGACGCCAAAGTGAAAGCCGGTTGTGCATTCTTGTTTTCAGGATATGACTCTATGAAGTCGCTGTAGTAGATTACGCTCCAGCATCCGTTCTCGTCTTCGACAAGAGCCGACATGGTTTCTACCCAGTCGCCGGAGTTGAGATAATGGATTCCTTCGTACTGCGTATTTGCCGGATGGTGGATATGCCCGCAAATGATGCCGTCGCAGTTTTTGGCCTTGGCAAACTCGGCAAGTGTATGTTCGAAGTCGGAAATATAGTTGACTGCCGACTTGACCCTGTTCTTGACCTGCTGAGAAAGAGAATAGTAAGGTTTACCTCTCCATGCTCGATAGCGGTTGTAGAGGCTGTTGAAGGACAACAGAAACGTATAACCTACGTCGCCAAGCTGTGCAAGCCATTTCATCTGGGACGTGACACGGTCGAAGATGTCGCCGTGGGTAACGAAATACCTTTTTCCCTGACTTGTGACTTCATAGTCGCGTACGACATGAAGATTGGCAAATGTCCACGGGGCAAAAGAATCGAGAAAATCGTCGTGGTTGCCACGCACGTAAACGACATCTGTACCGCACTTCTCCATCATCTTCATGATAATCTTGAAAAAACGTGTATGGCTGGCCTGCCACCCCCGAGTTCCGCTTTTCTTCATCTGCCAACCGTCGATGATGTCGCCATTGAGAATGAGACGGTCGCAGTCGACACTGCTGAGAAAATGATTCACCTCGTCAGTCTTGGAATGCGAAGTACCAAGATGAATATCCGACAAAACTATAGTCCGATAATACGGTCTGTCATGCATAGTATCCATTTTATTATCTTTTGTACGACGAAAGTAGACCTTTTATGTTTCAAATGGATTTCTATAACATTATTATAAAATTACATTATCATCCATGCTCATACAACAAATGCAGAAGAATGGCCCAGAGATGGCACAAAGGTTGACATGCTGCAATTTTTCAGCTAACAAATACAAGTAAATGCTATTAAATATGAACGCGGGCGCCTTTTAATCATTTTTCAACTACTGTCTTATCGGATATCAATTTTTTTGCCTACTTTAGCGTAGAAATGAAAAACGACAAACACAAGCTGAAAGAGGAGAAACATTGTATGAACAGAAATAATTATTGCATAATACTTGCCGGAGGCATAGGAGTGAGGTTGTGGCCTGTCAGCCGACAGTCGGAACCGAAACAGTTTGTTGACTTCCTTGGATCTGGAGAATCAATGCTGCAGACAACATACAGACGGTTCAGAAAGATTATAGATGAGGACAACATCATCGTTGTTTCAAATATAAAATACAAAAGCCTGATTGCAAGACAATTGCCTAATCTCAAGAACGAAAACCTGCTGCTGGAGCCGATGCGCAGAAATACGGTTGCAAGCGCTACATGGGCAACGATATGCATAAAGCACAGAAACCCGAATGCCAACATCATTGTTACGCCTGTGGACCAACTGATTACTCATGAAGGCAACTTTGCCGACGATATGACCATCGGACTTGACTATGTAGGCAAACACAAAAGACTGCTGACTATCGGTGTCGTCCCTACCCGACCGGAAACGGCCTTCGGATATATTCAAATGGGCGACGAAATAGAATCGGATATCTATAAGGTGAAATCATTTACCGAGAAACCGGAATGGCAGTTCGCCAGAATGTTCCTGGAAAGCAAGGAATTTCTGTGGAATACGGGCCTTTTCCTTTGGAACGTGAACACATTCATGGAAGCTATAACGACACACATCCCTGATGCAATACAGATGCTCAACAAAGCACAGGAAAGACTGGAAAACCATGAAAGCCTGGAGAGCATAATAGACGATATGTTCGCTACATCGCCTAACCTGTCAATAGAAGTGGGATTGCTGGAAAAAGCCGACAATGTGGATGTAATGCTTTGCCACTTCAACTGGATAGACATTGGTACATGGGGAGCACTGTACGATGCACAGCCTAAAGACGAGAACAAGAATGTCACGACCAACAGCAAAAGCATGATGTATGACTGTCGCAACTGCCTTATCCAGGTGCCTAAAGATAAAATCGCAGTCATTCAAGGGCTTGACGGCTATCTAGTTGCAGAAAAAGACAACGTACTCATAATCTGCAAAAAAGACGACCAGGCATCTATAAGAAAGTTTGTCAATGACGCTGAAATAAATCTCGGAGAAGAATACGTCTGAAGAAGAATAGTCTTTAAACGCACAAAACAGGCGAAGCCACGGTGGAAAAATCCATTTTCACATCCGCGGCTTCGCCTGTTTTACGTATCTTATACAAATCAATCGGTCTACAGTCATAGAAGCTTGACTATTTCTGCTTCTAGATTCTTCACAGCATCACTACGCATGACAACTTCATTGTTCCGGTCTATAATGAAATATGTAGGCAATGTCTTGACACCGTAAACAGTAGTAGATGAGCCATCTGTTTCATGGACGCATATCCACGGAAGATTCTCGGAAGCGTATTTCCAGAAATGTATATCCTCGTCAAGCGAAACCTGATATATCTCAAAACCCTTGTCGGAATATTTGTTATAAAGCTCACGCATCTGGCGGGTTCTGGAATCAGACTTCGGGGCACCATACTTGGTAAAATCCAAAAGCACAACCTTGCCCTTGAGACTTTTGAGACTGCGATTCTGACCTTCGGCATCCGGCAATGAAACTTCGATTATACCTGTTTCGCTGATTTTAGAGGCATCGATCTCCGCAACTCTCTTTGAAGTGTTGTCCATACCTCTTACTGCGGCATTGCATATCTGATGCGTACGCTCTGCATCAGGATATCTGCCGTCCCAAGCCGTGGCAACAGCAGCATAGCATTTCACATCTGTGCGGTCATTGAGAGGATCGAAAAGCAGAAATGAACCATAAAGGTCTGTTATAGACTGGCATACGGCATAGTAGGCATATGCTTTTGACGGGTCTTTCAAGATGTAGTCGACCATGATTTTCTTCTTATATGCATCGAGTACATTTCGCACACTATCCGAAATATCTCCCGGAAACATCGAAGTATTCTTCTCAAAAGCAATTATCTTTCGCTGCACATTCTGCTGCATGAGACTTATCTCCTTTATTTTAGCGCAGTTGTCAGAGCCCGACACCTCGTAGTTGGAGTCCATTCCAGGCAAAGAAGCTTTTATGGTTATAGTCTCGGTGGAGTCTACTGACAGATTGATTCTGTGATTGTTGATTCTCAATGCATAAAACTCAGGAGAAGACGGTGAGGCCTGAGAGAATGAGAAATCACCGTCATCATCCAATTCTGCTGAATCGAGAACCTCTACCCCGTTCAACGTCATGGCTTCCAGGTAAAGCACAGAGTCTTCGGCACCGGTAACAGTACCTTCTATATGGAACTTCGGCGTAGTGTCGCAAGACCATACAACAGAGGCAAAAGCCATAAGGTAAAATAATGTCTTTTTCATTTCTTTCATGTATTTACAGCACAAAAATACAAATTACAGCCTTTACGGCATTCCAAAAACAATTCAAAATCAGAAAAATGTCTAAATTGAACAAAGTTTTCTCCTTACTATCAACCGTTTGCTGAATATAAAGACGTATATTTGTGCGAATTTTGATGTAAATAACAATAAAGATGAACGTAATTACGAAAAAGGTCTCACTGCCTGACGGAAGAGAAATTAGCATTGAGACAGGAAAACTGGCAAAACAAGCCGATGGAGCCGTTATGCTCAGAATGGGCAACACTATGCTCTTGGCCACTGTTTGCGCCGCAAAAGATGCAGTTCCAGGAACAGACTTTATGCCTTTGCAGGTTGAGTACAGAGAGAAATATGCCGCTGCCGGCCGTTTCCCTGGAGGTTTCACAAAACGCGAAGGCAAAGCTTCAGACGAGGAAATCCTCACTTGCCGCCTTGTGGACAGAGCTCTCCGTCCACTATTCCCTTCAAACTACCACGCAGAAGTTTATGTAAACGTAATCCTTTTCTCTGCAGATGGAGTTGACATGCCAGACGCTTTAGCAGGCTTTGCAGCATCAGCCGCATTGGCCGCATCAGATATACCTTTCGACGGTCCTATCTCAGAAGTCCGTGTAGCGCGTATTAACGGTGAATTCGTTATCGACCCTACATTCGAACAGCTCAAGAACGCCGATATGGACCTGATGGTTGGTGCTACTGAAGAAAACATCATGATGGTTGAGGGTGAAATGAAAGAGGTAAGCGAGCAGGATTTGCTCAGCGCACTCAAAGCCGCCCACGAAGCAATCAAGCCGCAGTGCCGCCTCCAGAAGGAACTCATGAAGGAGCTCGGAACTGACGTTAAGCGCGAATACTGCCACGAGGTCAACGATGATGAACTCAGAGAAGAAGTCCGCAAGGCTTGCTACGACAAGTGCTATCAGATTACAAAAGAAGGAAACCGCGACAAGCATGCACGCGAAGATGCATTCATGGAAATACGCGATTCTTTCAAGGAAACTTATGCTGAAGCACATGCTGATCTGAGCGAAGAAGAGCTCGAGGAAAAGAACGCAATGATTGACCGTTACTACAACGATGTAGAGCGCGACGCAATGCGCAGATGCGTACTTGACGAAGGAACACGTCTCGACGGACGAAAGACTACAGACATCCGTCCTATCTGGTGCGAAGTAAGCCCACTGCCTGGACCTCACGGATCTGCAATCTTCACTCGCGGTGAAACTCAGGCACTCGCAACTTGTACTCTCGGTACAAAGCTCGACGAGAAACTTATTGACGGAGTACTCGACCACAGCTACCAGAGATTCCTTCTCCACTACAACTTCCCTCCATTCTCTACAGGTGAAGCAAAAGCACAGCGCGGTGTAGGACGTCGTGAAATCGGTCACGGACACCTTGCATGGAGAGGTCTTAAGGGACAGATTCCTGAAGATTACCCTTACACAGTACGTATCGTTTCAGATATCCTTGAATCAAACGGTTCTTCATCAATGGCGACTACATGTGCCGGAACACTGGCCCTCATGGACGCCGGAGTACCTATCAAGAAGCCTGTAGCAGGTATCGCAATGGGACTTATCAAGAATCCAGGAGAAGACAAATATGCAGTTCTCTCTGATATCCTCGGTGATGAGGACCACCTCGGAGATATGGACTTCAAGACTACCGGTACTGTAAACGGTCTTACTGCAACTCAGATGGATATCAAGTGCGACGGACTTTCATACGAGATTCTCGAGAAGGCCCTCATGCAGGCAAAGGCCGGCCGTGAGCACATCATGGGCGAAATGATGAAGACAATATCTGAGCCACGTCCAGAACTCAAGCCTCATGTTCCACGTATCGAACAGATTACAATTCCTAAGGAATTCATCGGTGCTGTAATCGGCCCGGGCGGAAAGATTATCCAGCAGATGCAGGAAGAGACACAGACAACAATAACAATCGAAGAAGCCGACGGCGTAGGAAAGGTTCAGGTTTCTGCACCAAACAAAGATGCCATCGACGCTGCTATGCGCAAGATAAAGGCTATCGTAGCAGTTCCTGAAATAGGCGAAGTTTATCATGGAAAGGTTCGCAGTGTAATGCCTTACGGATGCTTCGTAGAATTCCTTCCTGGCAAGGACGGTCTTCTCCACATCTCAGAAATCGACTGGAAGAGACTGGAAACAGTTGAAGAAGCCGGCATTAAGGAAGGCGACGACATCGATGTCAAGCTTATGGAGATTGATCCTAAGACAGGAAAGTTCAAGTTGTCACACCGTGTTCTGATTGAAAAACCTAAAGATTACGTTGAGCGTCCGGCACGCCAGCCACGCGAACGTCGTGGAGAGCGTCGTCAGCACAACGAAAACAGGGAGAACAATCACGAGAACAAGGAGAACAAAGAAAATAAAGAGTCAAAAGGCGAAGTAAAAAGCAGTTTCGACGATATTATCGGAAAATATTAAGATTTTATCTACGGATAAACATTCAGAAAACTGCAATCTATCCGATACTCAATTATAAAAAGGTGGTCCCGCAAGGCCACCTTTTTTGTTGCCTGACATTTTCCTTGTATCATTCTTTAAAATGCAATACAGACAGGCCTAAATATTTATATAAACTGTTCACGTAATAAAATTCAACAGTACTAAGTTTCAAAATGCACCTTACGAGGAGAAATGCTAAAGACATGGGCCAACAGTACGAATAATCCTACCGACAGATAAAGTTCACAGTTATCACTGTTATAGATTATACGACTGTAAGCTAGATATACAAAAAATGCACCTCGGAAGCATTATCATTTCCGAGGTGCATTATTATTCATGCTTATGACGAGATATTTTACACTATATGCATATTTATAATGATATCCAATGTCATATCAAGTATATGCAGTATACCAAACGTACAAAGGCACTTATTTCTTCGGCACAACAACAGTCTTAAGATGAATGATATAGCAATACAGATGAAATCATCAACGGCGTATCATCTTCAATACAGTCTTTTGACCAGAGATTACAAGTGAATCATCCGACAAAGTCTGCAAATGGAACGTATCGACCTTCTGCTTGCCATTATTGTCTGACGACATCAACAGAGCACCCATATCAATCTTCCAATGGTTGTAATTGCGACCGCTCATATTATAAGTGTCAACAACTCCGTTATCTACAATTGTGAATCCAGCGTTAGGATTACTGTCGAGCACCCATGTATTCTCCAGAACAGACAAGTTAATGACCATTGAAGCATCGCTCTCGTCATCAAAATTATTGTAGAACACATCCACCTTCTGTCCGCATTCCAAGCCTCCATAGACCTGTGCATCAGTAGTAACGATGTCGAGCGTATCGCCATTTTCCTTCACCAGTTCCAGCACATTCATGCTTGTTCCGTCGCCGACACTTCCGACAGCCTCAAGAAGCGAATGTATATTCTGCGATGCATTCATCTCCACAGCTACAGTATCTTTCTCCTTCTCTTTCTTATTGTCCTTGCTGTTATTACCACCACAAGAAGCCAAAGCAAGAAAAACCGACAGCATCAAAAAGCGGGAAACAAACTTTCTCATACGCAAATCAATCAAGTTACACATATACATTACGTTTTACAATACATTGCAAAATAAATACTTTTTTCAGCCAAATACATTTATACTGCAAAAAATGTCAGTTAAAGCGCGATTTTGCCTACTTTCCGTTCACTATAAGTGCCGTAGTTGCTCTGTCCGGTTTACCATTTCCGGTCATCGGCAACGATTTCACCTTTATAATCTCACGAGGGCGCCAGTATTTAGGAAGCTCTGCAACAGCCTCAGCAATCTTCGATTCCAACGGCAGAATGCTCTCGTCAAGAAGCATCACAACAATCTCACCGAAGAGCGGGTCCTTCTCTCCTGCAATTCTGAAATGCCCCTCCGCATCAGCATTGTCCAGCAATTCTGATATTTTGGATTCTATTTCCTCTATCTGCAGTTTTATGCCGCCCGAATTTATGGTATTGTCTGTTCGTCCAAGAATCCGGAACTGCCCATGTTCATTGATTACAGCACGGTCATTCGTCACCAACACTCCATCGCATATATCAGGAGCAGAAACAACAAGGGTTTCGTCGTCGGAAAGCTCCACATGCACATTCGACAGCGGAGTATACCACTTTCCGGCACCTTCACCGCTCAAGCGCCTCATGGCTATGTGCGACAATGTTTCAGTCATGCCGTACGTGCTCCACACAGCATTCGGGAAATCCTTCAGCTGAGCCTCCAGCGCAGGGTCGATGGCCCCACCTCCTATTATCACATTCTTTATCTGCTTGAACTTCCTGCGTCCTTCGTCAGAATCCAATGTCTTGATTACCTGCATAGGTACCATTGCGGCAAAATCGATATGCTCGTCAGTCAACAACAACGGTTCGGACGACGGATGTACCGAAATCAGTTTCAGACCTCTCACAATAGAGCGCACCACCATCATTTTTCCTGCAATATACTGCAAAGGCATGCACAGAAGAGCCGAATCGCCGGGCTTGAGGCCGAGAAAGTCGCATGTCTTGACAGCACTTGCCATCATACGAGCCTTCTCAACCTTCATTTTCTTGGGTACGCCGGTAGAGCCGGATGTCTGAACCTCTACCGTCGTACACTCACTATTCCATTCTTTAAGAAATTCGTCAAGTTCCATATTTTCAAACTACAAACGTCTCTGCATCCGCACATCACCAGACAAGAGCATCAGCCGAAGAAACGGCCGTGCAGTCAAACCAAAGCTTATCGCCTCTGACTTCGAGAGGATAAGCAACATTCTCCACAAAAAGCTGTCCAGTGCCCAATCCTTGCGGAAGCAGACGAGCATCAACACGCTTTTCCTGCATCACTGCACACCAATGAGCTATTGCATTGAGCCCGACGTTGCTCTCAAGAGCCGAAGTAGCCCACCAACCGATATGGCGTTCCTCAGCCTTGCTTACCCACTCCTCAGCACCCACGATTCCGCCGTGAAGCGAAGGTTTGAGAATTATATACTGAGGGCGTATAGTGTCGAGCAAGTCATTCTTCTTGTCAGGTTCATTGACGCCTATCAACTCCTCGTCCAAGGCTATAGGCAGAGGAGTCTCGGCACACAGACGGGCCATGCATTCCCACTGGCCGGCCTTAATAGGCTGTTCAATAGAATGCAGGTCATATTTGGCCAACTGTTCCAGCTTGAACAAAGCATCATCAGGACTGAACGCACCGTTTGCATCGACACGCAGTTCGATATCGTCCTTTGAGAAACGACCACGTATCATCTTTATAAGATTCAGTTCTGAATCAAAGTCTATGGCACCAATCTTAAGTTTAATACACTCGAAACCGAGCTTCAGCTTCTCCTCAATGCGTTCCTTCATTTCATCGAAAGAGCCCATCCATATAAGTCCATTTATCTCGATGCCGCGTATGCCACGTCCGAAATCAGTATCCGAAAGGCACACACTGCGGCGTTTCCAATGCCACACAGCAGTTTCAAGACCGAAAAGCATCGATGGATACGGCCTCAGCGCCTCATAAGGCAATACTGGTTCAGCACCGCAAGAAAGCTTCTCCGCCATATCGCAAAAGGTTCTCAGACGGCTCAAGAACTCCTCATCAGAACAATAGTCGCAGCTCAAATCCACCAGCGGGGCACACTCGCCTACACCGAAACGGGCAGGCTCTTCAATGTCGCGCAGTACAACGTACCACACCTTCCTGACTGTGTACACACCTCTCGATGTACCCGCCGGTCTCTTGAACTTCAATATTCTTGGTAGAATATCAATCTTAAATCTCATGGCAGACATCTCCACATTAAGGAATATAAGGATACTGGTCGAAATCAGGGTCACGCTTCTCCAGGAACGCCTTTCCGCCTTCCTGAGCCTCATCAGTGAAGTAATAAAGCATCGTAGCATCACCAGCCAACTCCTGAATGCCTGCCTGACCGTCGAGTTCGGCATTCAGTCCCGCCTTAATCATTCTTATGGCTATAGGACTGCGCTTCATTATGGTCTTTGCCCAATCCACCACTTCGTCCTCAAGTTTGTCGAAAGGCACAACCTTGTTCACCAATCCCATTTCGAGAGCCTCCTGAGCCGAATACTGTCTGCAGAGGAACCATATCTCGCGCGCCTTCTTCTGTCCAACGATACGCGCAAGGTAAGAAGATCCGAATCCGGCATCGAAACTGCCCACCTTAGGACCAGTCTGACCGAAAATCGCATTCTCCGATGCAATGGTCAAGTCGCACACGACATGGAGCACATGTCCGCCACCGATGGCATAACCGTTGACCATGGCAATGACAGGTTTAGGCAGTGAACGAATCTGCTTCTGCACGTCGAGCACATTAAGACGAGGCACACCGTCCTTGCCTACATATCCGCCGCGTCCCTTGACATGCATATCGCCACCGCTGCAGAAAGCCTTGTCGCCAGCACCAGTAAGTACTACGACACGCACATCCTTGGCCTCGCGGCAATAATACAATGCATCACTGATTTCCCACGTAGTCAACGGAGTAAAAGCATTTCTCCATCTCGGGCGATTGATGGTAATCTTCGCAATACCTTCATAAAAGTCAAAAAGTATCTCTTCGTACTTCTTGATTTGTTTCCATTCTCTTTCCATATAGCTTCTAAATCTTTATCTTTTCAGTTTATGATAATAGTTCTTGTATTCTCGTTCGTTTTCGCCTGCATCCGTCACCACCTCCAATATAGCGATACGGCATTCGCGGCAATATTCGTCATCGAAGAAGCGCTTCAGGCATGAGGCGAATTCATCGGCATTTTCAGCACGCATATATCCGCATCCGTTGTCGCGTGCAATACCCTCAGCATGAGTCACGTGTCCTGCCGCAACATACTTGTCCCTGTAAGGCGACTTCTCTAGTCCAGGCAGGTTTCTGAAAATCTGCCCTCCGCCGTTGTTGAACAGCACAATCCTCAGCATGGCCCCATCGCCTGCATGTACAAAATTGTTCCACAGTCCGTTTTGGTCGTAGAAGAAGCTCAAATCGCCTATCAGCAGAATGGCATCTCTGCCACCCGCGGCAAATCCGGAAGCTGTAGACACAGAACCGTCAATGCCGTTCACACCGCGATTGCAGAACACATCCGACTTGCCTGAGCCCAACAGCTGAAGGTTTCTCACAGCACTGCTGTTGGCAGTCTGAACGGCGATTCCATCGGTGAAATACGGTTTCATAGCATTCAAGACCCAAAGGTCGGTGAAACCGCTGAACGTGTAGCGGCTTTCCGTATCGGCCACAATCTCCGATTCGCGCCGCCATCTGTCGGCATATTCCATATAGGTAGAGCGCGACAACGTCTCGGCCACGGCTCCCAGCATGTCAGCAGGACAGCATTCCACCAGACGTGTCATCGACATGAACAGGTCGGCCATCTCACCGTACTCCGAAACATGCCAATGCTTCAAAGGCCGGCAGCGTCTGAGCAAACGGCGTATGCGCTTCGACACCACATGTCCGCCGACAGTAATCACCAGTTCCGGATTGAGAGCCTCATCGTGTACGGCATAAAGGACTTCATCGAAATTAGCGATTACACCGTCTTCCGCATGCAGGTTCGAAAGCACCTCGGCCACAACCACACAACCGCATTCAGACAATCTCTTGACAAGCGGCGAAAGTCTGCGAGCCTCGGCAGGCGTCAGTTGGCCTACGACAATCATAATGCGCCGACATGACGAGAGTTCGCTATTCATCTCCTCCGAAAGCTCAAATCCGGAGTATACACACGAATATTTCGACAGGCGCACGATGCGTTCATCAGGCAATTCTGCACGTGTGAAACTGAACAGCGGTTCAGAAATAGGCACATTGATGTGCACAGGCCCGTTCCAGCGCTTCATTGCCGCCAAAGCCTCGTTTATAAGACGATTGCAGTGCCACGCTTCTTCAGCATTGACCGCATCGTCGTCGTTCCACGACGGTTCGGGCAATTGCACGGCATGACGGACCAAGCGTCCGAACGCGCCGAACTGCGGGAGCGTCTGTCCGTCCATCTGCCCAACCCACCTCTCAGGTCTGTCGGCCGTTATGACCAGCAACGGCAACGGATGGTAGTAGGCCTCGCTGACAGCAGGCAGAAGGTCGAGCACTGCCGACCCCGACGTGCAGCACACAGCCACCGGACGGTCAAGACATTCGGCCAGACCGAGAGCAAAGAATCCTGCACTGCGCTCGTCCGTCACTTCATGGCAGTGGAAACCGGCCTCGACAAAAGAATGCACCAGCGGAGCATTGCGGCTTCCCGGACAAAGCACAATATGGTCGATGCAGTCCTTGCGCATGAGCGACACCAACTGCAGTATATTTCTCTTATCTGAATACATTTCCTATGGTTTTAAGTTTTTCTTCGGTTTCTGTCCACTCCTGTCCTACATCAGATGTAGGCAAGATGCCTCCTCCTGCATACATATGAGCCACATTGCCGTCAATGCGCGCACAGCGAAGATTGACATATAATTCTGTATCGCCGGCTTCGTCGAGCATACCTACGATACCGGCATAATACCCCCTGTCATACCCTTCATTTTCTTCAATGAACCGTTTAGCCTTTTCTTTAGGCAACCCGCATACAGCCGGAGTAGGATAAAGCTCCTCTACAAGTGAAGGTATAAAACCGGTTCTGACTGGTGTGAAATGGAACACGGTCTTGAGGTGAATCAGATGCCCAGCCCTCGATGTATACGGACCTTCCTCCTCTACAACATCGGCATAGCCGTGCAACTTGTTCCTGATGTAATCGGCAACAATGCGTTGTTCTTCAATATTCTTTGCGCTCCATTCCACCATACGCGTGTCGCTCTCAGGTACAGACATAGTTCCGGCCAGGGCCACAGTGGAATAATGCGAGCGACAACCAGAAATCAGTATTTCGGGAGTACATCCGAACCATACTCCGCCTTCGGCCGTACGGCACAGATAAACCATCATGCGCGGATACATATGGCAGGCCTTTATGAAGCTGTCCAGCAGGGAGCCTCCTTCTATGCGACGTTCACTGCATCGCGAAAGTACCAGTTTGTCGAACTCACCGCGGCTTACAGCACCATGAAAAGACTCAAATGCACGTTCGTAGACCTTACGGCCGTCGTCTGCACGCAAATCCGATGAAACAATGCCGCCGCACCATTCGTCTGGAACATGCGTACGTACGACGTCATCTGGACGCACCATCACGACAGGCCATTTACGTCCCAAAGAGAAAGGCACCATTACAAACCCCCGGCGACCAGCCAATTCGGCTATAGAGTCGGTCACAAAAGCCCCCATGCCTCTCTGCATGACCACCGTAAACTCATTGTCGAACGGCATTCTGAATGCCGCAAAAGCCTCGGCACGCCCGATTCTATCTTTCAAATCTTCAGTCATCCTTCAAAATATAATTCATTACCCTTTCGGTAGATATGAGTTTTCCGTCCTCGCCTACAACATCGACATTCCAGACATGTGTAGACTTGCCTGCATGGACAATAGTGGCGCGCCCGTAGACCTTGCCCTCACATGCCGACATGCCGACGTGGTTGCCTGTGACCTGCACACCGCACACCTTGCAGCGTCCTCCGGTAATGTGCAGCGAACCGGCACCGGCTACAGTCTCTGCCAAAGCCAGTGAAGCCCCTCCGTGCAGGATGCCGAAATACTGTTTAGTGGCCGCACATATCGGCATCTCGGCCAACGCCACATCATCATCAGAAGGCAAAAACCTTATGCCCAAGGCTTCAATCATAGTACCCTTCATTCTGGAATTGAAAAGTTCGCATTCTTCATTTGTAAGCATACAGCAATAAACGATTGTAAAGAGTAAAAAAAGTATACAAATGCTCGAATAAGACATTTATCTCATGCAAACTTAGCACATAAAGCTTTCAACTCCAACTATTGCACATGCGTTTTTGTCAAAATGACAGCTTTTGTTTCTTCAGCATATAGGGAAACGGAATGCCTCATTAGGGAAAATCCTACATGCATTTAGGGATTTCAAATTGCAGGCATCACAATTATTGGAGATATTTGCAACCGATTAAAAATAATGCTTACGGCATGTTATTTACATTAAAGCAAAACCTTAACATATAAAGATATAAAATGAAGTTTTTCTATGATTAATAGACGAAAATGACATTTGCCGAAACACCGGACAAGTAAAAAGATTTGTTTTATAGATATCATTTAACGCTTTTGTTGAAATAACGCTTTTATGTTCTTAATAATCAGGAGACAATAAATATAGCAATAAGTATTAATAGTTTCGGTGTACGGCATTTGTCATTGCAAAAAGAAATTTGCTGCGAGCGCTCGCAGATTTCTTCGCGAGCACTCGAAAATACAGCCGCAGGCGCTCACAATCATAAGCAGAAGCCAAAATGTCACATAATCTTAAGAAAGCACTTAAGCATTTTTTTAACCCTCATATTAACAAGATTCTTTTTTTTCATTATTTTTGCAGGTAAAATCATCCGACAAACGGCTGAATGTTAATTTACTGACACAAGACAACAAATGAATTCCACCAACTGTACAAACATATTGATGCAGGCCGTTGAAGAATTGTCCGAGCCTGAATCATACAAGGGAATGTTTCATAAGCACAGCGAAGACACCCCGCTGCCCTCAGGCAAAGTCTTGTGTGAAATCATAGACCTGGCCAGGGCAATAATTTTTCCCGGATATTACGGAAATTCATCCATCAACAGCGACACGCTGAAATACCATATCGGCGTGAACGTGGAGAAACTGTTCGGAATGATGGCCGGACAGATAGAAGCAGGACTGTTCATGAACGATGCATGTGCCGACATAAAGACAGAAGACATACGCGACAAGAGTATAGACCTGGCATGCAAATTCATCGAAAGACTGCCGAAACTGCGCAGGATACTCGCCACAGATGTGGAGGCCGCATACAACGGCGACCCTGCGGCAAAAAGCTTCGGTGAAATCATAAGCTGCTACCCGGTCATCAAGACTCTTACGAACTACCGCATAGCCCACGAACTGCTGAAGCTCGGAGTTCCGTTCATACCGCGCATACTCACGGAAATGGCTCACTCGGAAACGGGAATTGACATACATCCCGGTGCAGAAATAGGCCACCACTTCACGATTGACCACGGAACGGGTGTCGTAATAGGTGAAACCTGCATCATCGGCAACAACGTGAAACTGTATCAGGGCGTGACGCTGGGTGCAAAAAGTTTCCCGCTCGACAGCAACGGCAATCCTATAAAGGGCATACCGCGCCATCCGATACTCGAAGATGACGTGATTGTTTATTCCAACGCCACCATACTCGGAAGAATAACCATCGGCAAGGGTGCCGTGATAGGCGGCAACATTTGGGTGACTGAAGACGTGCCCGCCGACAGCAGAATTGTACAACGCAGATGACCATGTGCACATCCGACGGCATGCACACACAGAAGACTATACATAAAACAAGGAGAACCAGATAAGATTCACTAATAACGAACATCACATTCAACATCAATACATGGAAGGAAAAGAATTTGCGCTGATAGCCAAAACGTTCCAAGGACTGGAAGAAGTACTGGCAAAGGAAATCACGGCATTGGGAGCCAACAACGTACAAATCGGAAGACGTATGGTTTCATTCACCGGCGACAAGGAAATGATGTACAAGGCAAACTTCTGCCTGCGCACAGCCATAAAGATACTTAAGCCTATACTGCACTTCAAGGCTACAGATGCCGATGAGGTCTATGAAAAGACAAAAACCATCAAATGGGAAGACTATATGGACACGACAAGTACTTTCCTTGTTGAGTCTGTGGTATTCTCCGAAAATTTCAGACACTCAAAATTCGTTGCCTACAGAGTCAAAGACGGCATTGCCGACTACTTCAGAGAAAAAACCGGCGAACGTCCGAATGTAGGCATAACAAATCCTGACATAAGAATACACATACATATAGCAGAGGACGATGTGACCATCTGCCTCGACAGCTCCGGCGAAAGCCTCCACAAACGCGGATACCGCCAGGGTACAGTTGCTGCACCTCTCAACGAGGTTCTAGCTGCAGGCATGATTATGCTCACGGGATGGGACGGCGAATGCGACCTCATCGACCCAATGTGCGGCTCGGGAACAATACTTATCGAGGCGGCGCTGATAGCCCTCAACATATATCCGGGTGTGTTCCGCAAGGAATTTGCCTTCGAAAGATGGAAAGACTTCGATGAAGACCTGTTTGAGAAAATCTACAACGACGATTCGCAGGAACGCGAATTCAACCACAAGATTTACGGCTACGACATCAACCGCCAGTGCGTAAGCATTGCTCAGGAAAATGCACGCGCGGCAGGTGTGAACAAAGTCGTAGAGATATGCCAGCAGGACATCGCTGATTTCACTCAGCCTGCCGAAAAGGCCATAATGATTACAAATCCGCCTTACGGCGAACGCATCACGACCGACGACCTTCTGGGACTCTACTCCACACTCGGAGAAAGACTGAAGCATGCTTTCGCAGGAAACGATGCATGGGTCCTGAGTTTCAGGGATGAATGTTTCGCACAGATTGGATTCCGTCCTTCTACCAAATATGCGCTCTACAACGGTGCGCTCGAATGCGAGTTCCGCAAATATCAGATATTCAGCGGTAAGCTCAAGGACCTGCGCGAAGACGGCATCGACATAAAAACAGACGAGGAAAGAAAACGCAATCTCAAATTCAAGCCTCACAAACACAGAAATGAGGATGAAGACGAGGATATGGACGATGCATCAATGGTCGGAGGCAAACACTTCGGCAAAGGGAAACGCAAACAAGAAGACAACGACCACTACTTCAAGGCCAAGCCGTTCGGAGGTAAAGACCACAAGCGCAGATTTGACGATGATGACAACAAAGGCAGATTCGGCAAAGATGACAGACGCGACAGAAGAGACAAGAGGGACAGACATGAAGGCGGTTCGAGGTTCAAGGACGACCGCAGACGTGATGACCGCAGAAAAGGCGACGGCGACCGCAGAAAAAGCTGGGGCTTCGACAGCGAAGGACGTCCTTTCAGAAAAGACAAAGACAACAACAGAAGATAAATTCTGAAAAATACTCTAAACAGTGCGGAAACAGGCGGACGCAAGCAGGAATATTGATGGCCGGCTGCGTCCGCGCACTTTTTAAGACAATATACATATATAAAAAAACAATGAAAAAAGGCATACTAGCGCTAGCAATGATGCTTTCCATCACCTCGGCCATGACAGCTCAGGAACAGGACAAGAAAAGATTTACACTCGACGACCTCATACCTGGAGGTTCGACATTCTACTCACTCTACCCTAAGAATGCATACCTCACATGGTGGGGCGACAAATGCATCGAACTTGACGTGGACGGATGCTCCATCGTTGACAACCAGACGGGGAAAAGAACAGAACTGTTTGCTACAGACAGGATAAACAGCATACTGGATAAGGCAGACGCGGGAAAGATTCATCACCTTTTTGACGCTACATTCCCTTATGCAGACAAGACTCTCGTGAATGTCAGCACATCAAAAAACAATATCCTCGTAAACTGGGCCGACGGCACAATCGTATGGTCACAGCCAAAGGAAAAGGACATGCAGAATGCCGACTGGAATGCTGAATCGCGCAACATGGCATACACTGCCGACCACAATCTGTATGTCATGACGGCCGACGGCAAGAAACATCAGGTAAGCAAGGACGGAAGCATCGACCTGGTGTACGGAGAGAGCGTTCACCGCAACGAATTCGGCATAATGAAAGGTACATTCTGGAGTCCTGAAGGCAATCTGCTGGCTTTCTACAGAATGGACCAGTCGATGGTGACTACGTATCCACAGGTGGACATTTCTACAAGATGTGCCACCATGGTGCCCGACAAGTATCCTATGGCAGGCGAGGCAAGCCACAAGGTGACTGTCGGCATATACAATCCGGCAAACGAAAATATTGTATACCTGAAGGCTGGCGACCCGACAGACAGATACTTCACCAACATTGCATGGAGTCCTGACGAAAAGAAGGTGTACATGATTGAGCTTAACCGCGATCAGAACATGGCCGAACTGGTGCGCTACAATGCCGCAGACGGAAATAAAGAAAAGGTGCTCTTTGTGGAGACCAACGACAAGTATGTCGAACCGGTAAATCCTATAATGTTCCTGCCTTGGGACGACAGCAAATTCATCTACCAGACCAGAAAAGACGGCTATAACCACATATATCTCTACAACACCGACGGAAAACAACTGGCACAGCTGACCAAGGGCAAGTTCGAGGTCATGGAGGTTCTCGGATTCAACAAAGCCAAGAAGTCTATCATATATGCAAGCAACGAGAAGAATCCGCTGCAGAGAAATCTATATTCGGTAGACATGAAGGGCAAAAGAAAACTTCTCGATAACGGCGAGGGCTACAATTACGGCACTCTGTCTGAATCGGGCAATTATGTCTACAGCAACGGTTCGTCGCCGACAACGGCAAGAAGCATAGACATCATTTCAACCGGCAACGGCAAAAAAGTGAACGTCCTTACAGCGGAAGACCCTTGGAAAGACTACGACGTACCAGAAATAAAGGTGGGTACAATCAAGGCGGCCGACGGAAAGACAGACCTGTACTACAGACTTGTTCTGCCTACTGATTTTGACCCAAACAAGAAATATCCGGCAATTGTTTATGTATACGGAGGTCCGCATGCCCACAACATCGACGCAAGCCGCAACTGGGGTGTCAGAGGTTGGGACATATGGATGGCACAGAAAGGCTACGTGATGTTCTGCCTGGACAACCGCGGAAGCGAAAACAGAGGACTTGCTTTCGAACAGGCTACCTTCCGCCACCTAGGCACAGAGGAGATGAAAGACCAGCTCGAAGGTGTGGCTTATCTGAAAAGTCTTCCTTACGTTGACAGCACAAGACTCGGAGTACACGGCTGGAGCTTCGGTGGATTCATGACAACAAGCCTCATGACTACTTATCCTGACGTATTCAAGGTCGGAGTGGCAGGAGGCCCGGTAATCGACTGGAAATACTACGAAGTAATGTACGGCGAAAGATACATGGATACGCCTCAGACAAACCCTGAAGGATACAAGAACGCCAGCCTGCTTAACAAGGCAGGCAACCTTAAGGGCAGACTCATGATAATCTACGGAGGCAACGACCCTGTATGTGTTCCTCAGCAGACACTTTCGTTCATCAGGGCCTGCATCGACGCAGGTACTCATCCTGACCTGTTCACATATCCAGGAGATGAGCACAACATGATGGGTACAGACAGAATACATCTGCACGAACATATCAGCAGATATTTCGATGATTTCCTGAAATGATTTTCAATTAAAAAGAATTCTACAATACATTAATTCACCAAAAAATATGAGAATACTTCTATTAGGAAGCGGCGGACGCGAACATGCACTTGCATGGAAGATAGCCCAGAGTCCAAAGACCGAAAAACTGTTTATTGCACCAGGTAATGCCGGAACAGCATCTGCCGGCGAGAACGTAGCACTGAAGGCTGACGACTTCGACGGAATAAGGAATTTTGTTCTTGACAATGACATAAATATGGTTGTTGTCGGTCCTGAAGACCCGCTGGTAAAGGGCATATATGATTATTTCAAGAATGATGCCGAACTTTGCAGAATTCCGGTTATCGGTCCATCAAAATCGGGCGCAGAGCTCGAAGGCAGCAAGGAATTTGCAAAAGGATTCATGAAGCGCCACAACATTCCTACTGCAGCATACAGAAGCTTCAACGGCACGAACATAGAAGAAGGATACAAATTCCTTGAAACTCTCAAGGCTCCCTACGTGCTCAAGGCCGACGGACTGTGCGCAGGCAAAGGCGTGCTTATCGTACCTACCCTCGAGGAAGCCAAGAAAGAGCTCAAAAACATGCTTGAGGGTATGTTCGGAAATGCAAGTGCTACCGTAGTCATAGAGGAATTCCTCAGCGGAATAGAGTGTTCCGTTTTCGTTCTCACAGACGGGAAAAGCTACAAGATTCTGCCAGAAGCAAAAGACTACAAACGTATTGGCGAACACGACACAGGCCTGAACACAGGAGGTATGGGAAGCGTATCTCCGGTTCCGTTTGCCGACAAGGAATGGATGAAGAAGGTTGAGGACAGAATTATCCGCCCTACAGTAGAAGGACTAGCATCTGAGGGCATAGACTACAAAGGCTTCATATTCTTCGGACTTATCAACGTCGACGGCGATCCTATGGTGATAGAATACAACGTACGCATGGGTGACCCAGAAACAGAAACAGTGATGCTCCGCATAAAGAGTGACCTCGTAGACCTGCTTGAAGGTGTAGCTGAAGGCAATCTCGACAAGCGCGAGATAGAAATAGACGACCGCTCTGCCGTGTGTGTCATGCTCGTATCTGGAGGCTACCCAGAAGCATACGAGAAGGGATATGAGATTACCGGCATCGACGATGTAGAAGGAAGCATCGTGTTCCATGCAGGTACAGCTTCGAAAGACGGAAAGACTGTCACAAACGGCGGACGCGTGATAGCTGTAAGCTCATACGGTAAGGACAAGGCCGAGGCCCTCGCCAAATCATTCAAAGAAGCACAGAAAATAAACTTCGAGAAGAAATACTTCCGTTCTGATATAGGACAAGACCTTTAAGACTTAAGAAACACGAATCGTGAGACTTGATTTCTTGAAAAATATAGCATCCAGCCAATTCACACTGCCGGTCGCCTGCGTGTTTGCACTGGTGATGTGGATTGGCTTTAATGATGCAGATACGCCTGCAGCATTCACAGACAGCATCATTTGGAACGATATACCGGCAACGATACGCTCGGGCGAAACAGCCGTATTCATTGGACTTGCATGTACTATAGTCATAACATGTCTGATGTTTGAAATGAACAACAAGTTCGCCCTGCTCAGAATACGTTCACGCATGCCCAGCAGTTGTCTGCTTGCCATAATCTCGGCCAGCACATTCCTGCACAACCTGCAACCATTCCACATAATAGCCATTACGACATTTCTATCGCTGTTTGCGCTGTTCATCACCTATCAGAACTGCAGTGCAATGGCCACGTCGTACATGACGTACCTGTTCGTGGGTGTAGGCGCACTGTTCGTGCCTAAGATGCTCATGCTGATACTGTTCTACTGGATTGCCCAGATGATGATGAGGTCGCTCAATTTCCGCACGTTCATAGCAGGAATACTCGGCATAGTGACTCCATTCTGGTTTCTGTTCGGCTATACATACTGCACCGGCGGAATAAATGAATTCCATGAATATTTAAACGAAATAATCAGGCTTACACCGCCGGACTACAGTTCGCTGACAGCAATAGAGATTTGTCCTGCATCTCTTGCACTTGTGCTGTTTGCCATAGGTTCTATAAATTTCTACAAGAACAGCTATAAAGACAAGACCAGAACACGAACAATATACAATGCGGCAATAACAATAGGCATCGGCGGATTTGCGCTTGCAATACTCCTTCCTGCCAACTTCGGCAATATGCTTGCAGTGCCGTACATCTGCACGGCAATTGTCGGCGGACAGTACTTTGCACAAACCTATACACGCTTTTCCAACATTATATTCTTAATTGCAGTACTGGCTGTCATAGCTTCTGCAACCGCACACTTATGGACACGCTAAATGAAATTCTTATAAGCTACGGATATTGGGGTATGGGCATTGCCGCATTTCTTGCGGGAACAATCATACCCTTCAGCTCCGAAGTTGTCATGGCGGCATTGCTGGCCACCAGTTCGATGGCCCCGTTCTTGACTGTGCTTAGCGGCACAATAGGCAATGTGGCCGGTTCAATGGTAAACTATTGGATAGGCACCATCGGCAACATGAAGATAATAAACAAGTATTTAGGTATAAAAGAGGAAAGAATACAAAAGACACAGAGGTTTCTCGAAGGCAAAGGCGCCTGGATGGGAGTACTGTCTTTTCTGCCCGTCGTGGGCGAAGCGATATCTATTGTACTTGGAATAATGAGAGCCAACCCTACAATAGTGCTTATATCCACTTTCCTCGGCAAGTTCGGACGCTATCTGATAATAGCCTACTCGGTAGAGGCTTTTAAATAAAAAATAAGAGAAATAAATGAAGTACAGATAAAATGAAGGAAGTACGGATATGCAAAATCATGCATTTCCGTACTTTTTTGTTCCGTCAAGCTCCAATATACGGACTTCTGTATTTGTCATAGGAACTATATCCTTGATTGTACAGCCGTGGTAAACAGCCTGCACCACACGACAAAAGAAGCCGTGGCTCACAGCAAGCACCGTCTTGCCGGGATAAGTGTTCGAAATGAAATCCAGAAAAACCTTTGCACGCGCCTCCAGTGCGGTCATCGATTCTGCATCGTCGGGAATAGTTATCTTCGTTGTTCCGTCAGCCACCATTCCGGTTATGCCTCCCCAGTCGCGCTCGCGCAGAAGCTTAGTATAATTGATTTCCAGTCCGTGTGCCTCATTCAATATTGCAGCCGTATCACGGCATCTCTTCAAGTCGCTGCACACAATTGCATCGAAAGCTACATCGCGCAAAGCCTCGCATGCATCCTTCGCCTGCTGTATTCCGCGTTCCGAAAGATTGCCGTCAATCTGTCCCTGAAGGATATGAGCCGCATTCTCAACAGTTTCTCCATGCCGGATAAGATATAATCTAGTTGCCATAAATCAACAAATATAAGTCATTTTGAATATCAGAACAATTAAACACAAGGAGTCTCAAATCCCCAATATGTTCCGCAGAACCCACCATATGAAAAACAAAACTATATAAGTATAAACAACGGCATGACTCTGCGTAAACTTCTTAAGCCCGTCCAACCTGCCTCCAAAATTATAATATTCTCCAACAGTAAGCGCAACCGCATACGGCAGAGACAGCATCAAAAACAGATTATAAGAGAATGCCTCAACAATATTGCCGGACAACAGAGCATGCACTGCACGCTGAAGTCCGCAGGCCGGACATTTCAATCCGGTAAGCATAAAAAAGCGGCACTTAGGGAATGCCACATATGCCGTAGGATCAAATATATAATAAACAATACCGGCAACGATAATCGTCGCCGGTATTGCTATGCGTATTTTAATAACCGTATGATGATTCACTCAATGATGCCATAATTATCGACGAATAGAATATCCAATATATTATCTGAACTACGACACCCACACCGATTGTTATAAATGTAAGTATCTTAGCTTTCTTGGCAGCATCGATAGCTTCATACTGAGCACCGCTCATCCAAAGATCATTGACCTTTGAAGCATAAACAATGGCAATGATACCTGTTACAAGACCTATAAGACTTCCGCAACCGCAGAATATCGTAGACAAGATAGCCCATAAAAGGAAATTGTCAGGCTTTCGCAGATTGTTCTGTTCAGGTCCTGCATTTGCACCTGCCGGCTGATTGTTAGTGTATTCTTCCATAATATAAAAATAAGATTGTTAATAAGTCATATATGGATACAAAATAACAGAACATCAATGACATTTGCAAGTTATGGTAATCAAAAAACGGATGATTTATATCAAATGCAAATAAAAATCGTCCATTAATGCACAAATAAGACATTAAAATGCATTTTTGTTCAGCAAATCAAAATAATAAAATTAAATTTGCATGTAAGCTAATATTATTGAAGAATATAAAACTATAAATAACACATAAAAATATGGCATTTACAAGAATCAGTGCAGCAGAAGCCGCCTCAATGATACAAAACGGCGACAATATCGGCCTGAGCGGATTTACACCGGCAGGTACACCTAAAGCAGTTACTGCAGAACTAGCAAAAAAAGCGGTTGAGGAACACGAAAACGGGCGTCCATTCAGAATAGGAATCTTCACTGGTGCATCAACAGGACAGTCCTGCGACGGTCTGCTGTCAGCGGCAAATGCCATATCTTACCGTGCCCCTTATACAACAAACTCAGAATTCAGGAAACATGTCAATGCAGGAGAAATAGCATACAACGACATACATCTGAGCCAGATGGCACAGGAACTGAGATATGGATTCATCGGCGATGTTGATTGGGCCATCATAGAATGCTGCGCAATCGAAGAAGACGGAAAAGCTTATCTGACAGCAGCAGGAGGTATAGCTCCCACAGTTGCAAGACTGGCAAAAAAGGGAGTATTTATCGAGCTCAATGCATTCCACAGTCCTAAATCCATAGGAATACACGATGTTTACGAACCGCTAGACCCGCCTTACCGCAAGCCGATAATGATTGAAAAGCCGTCAGACAGAGTCGGAACGACCTACGTGCAGATTGACCCTAAGAAGATTGTCGGAATTATCGAATGCAACATACCCGACGAGGCAAGAGCATTCAAGCAGGCCGACCCTGTGACTGACAAGATTGGTCAGAACGTTGCCGACTTCCTCATGTCCGACATGAAAAAGGGCATCATACCGGAAACATTCCTTCCACTCCAGAGCGGTGTAGGCTCAACAGCCAATGCAATACTCGGCGCCCTAGGAAGCAATCCTAAAGTTCCGGCATTCAACATCTATACCGAGGTCATGCAGGATGCCGTTGTAAAGCTAATGCGCGAAGGAAGAGTTAAAACAGCCAGCACATGCTCGCTCACAGTGACAAACGATGTGCTGAAAGGCATCTACGACGACATAGACTTCTTCAAGGACAAACTGGTGATACGCCCTTCCGAAATATCAAACAGCCCAGAAGTGATACGCCGACTCGGAGTCATCGCCATAAACACAGCCATCGAAGTCGACATCTATGGAAATGCAAATTCAACACAAATCTGCGGAACAAAGATGATGAATGGAATCGGAGGTTCCGGCGATTTCGAAAGAAATGCATATATATCAATCTTCACATGTTCATCTGTAGCAAAAGGCGGACTAATCAGTTCCATCGTACCGTTCTGCAGCCACATCGACCATACAGAACACGATGTCAACATAATCGTAACAGAGCAGGGTATTGCCGACCTCAGAGGCAAATCGCCTAGAGAACGTGCGGAAGCCATCATCGAGAACTGTGCTCATCCTGACTACAAACAGCTTCTCTGGGATTACCTCAAGATTGCAGACAAGGGTCAGACTTGCCACAAGATGTCGGCAGCATTTGCAATGCACGACACATTCCTGCACGACGGCGACATGCGCCTGACAGACTTCGGGAAATACGTGAAATAAGGCATAAACATCCATACAACAATTAAAAGGACCGCAAGGCTGAATGATGCTTTGCGGTCCTTTTATTTTACGTCAATACAAAAGGCCATGCCTCGCAGGCACAGCCTTATAACTTCAACGGTCACGACATATCATAAATCCTATTGTTTGCCCGAACCGCCACCGCCGCTCTTGACATCGTCGTTGTTTATACTTCTATTGGTACGTTTAACCTGCGACTCCAGTTTGCCGAATCTCCAGTTCACACTGACGCCCCAGCTCAGCTGATAGATTCTGCTCTTGCTCGAATTTTTAAACGTTTCCGCATCGACGGTATTGCTGTAAGTCCGATACTTGTTGAAGATGTTTCTTGCATACAGCGAAACAGTGAGCCTCTTGTCTTTAAGAAATGACTTGTTGACGTTTATGCCGTAATAATAATAGCCGGCTCCGCGCCCCTGCAATGATATGTAAGGAGAACCAACACCACCGTAGAAACTCAGATTTACATCCCAAGGCAAGGTCTGCTGTATATTGCCGTTTATGCCCCCGGTAAATCCATAATTGTGCGCATCAAGCTGCTTACTTCTGTAATCCACATACGCACCGTTCGCATTCAGAGAAAAACGGGTCTTTTTCCACGGATTCCAGTTGCACCACAGATAAAGGTCCAAATCCTGACTTTTGCCCACATTGCCGTACGTACTGTTCATTATACCGTCCTCCATAAAAGAATACGCTTCAATTCCGTTGTCAGCAAAACGGTAGTTCAAAGAAGCGTTCATACTGAATTTCGAGGCGAAAGTATTGAACGTCAAGTTAAGATTATGCGACTTCTCCGTGTCCAAATCAGGATTTCCGTAAGAAACAGATGTCGGATTGCTTGTATCTCTGAACGGATTGAGATACCAGATGTCAGGTCTGTTAATACGCATATTATAACCCAGCTTCAGCGAAGACGACTGTCCGAGAGAGTAAGAAAGCACCAATGACGGAACCAAGTCGTCAAATCCAGCATCGTAGTCCCTCTCCGGGTGAAGTTCATACTCAATATCCATAAACGTATGTTCAAAACGCACTCCTGCCTTCGCACCGAAATCATTCCATTTGAGCTGGTAATCGGCATAGGCGGCCAGAATGTCCTGACGACGTCCATACTTCGTCGACATGTCCATATCCTGAACGAGCTCCCCAGCCCCGTCGTCCTTATAGTATTTTCCGTCACTCTGGTTCATACGGTAAATATACTTTACTCCGGCGTCCACATAATGCATGTCGCTTATCGGGTCGACATAGTCCAGCTGTACGGTATGTTCTTCCGTATGTGCATCGTTGTCGTAGTACTGTCCCTTGAGGTCAAAAGGCACATCGACAACATCGATATATTTAGTTTCATTGTTGCTGCTGTTCGGATTGTAATCGAATTTATACGACAACGTCAGGAACCGCCCTTTTCTCTTGAACGAATGCTGATAATCGGCACTTGCAGTCAATCCCGTGTAAGACCCGTCGGCATCAGTATGCATTCCGTAAGAATAGACCGGCATCAAGCTTCTCGAAAACATTTGTTCAAGAGCAGAACTCCGGTTGCTGTACCCGCTGCTGTAGAAATTGGCGGAAAAAGTGACAAGATTCAGTGTATCGATTTCGTAGCTTCCCTGCACATAGCCGTACTGAAATGTACCATCATACTTTTGTCTGCTTTCCGAATCCAGATAAGCGTTTTCGTCGGAAGTATAATCCTCTCTCCTTCCTGACGAATAACTTTCGGGTGAAACATGCTTGTTTATGCCATAACTTCCAGCCAGCATGAACTTGCCGAGCTGAACAGTGCCGTAGCCGTAGCCTCCGAAACCGGTATTTCCGGCAGAAGCGCCCAAAGTAGCAGTATATCCAGACATACGTCCTCCGACAGTGACAATGTTGATTATTCCTCCGATTCCTTCGGCATCATACTTCGCGCCAGGTTCCGTTATAACCTCTATTTCCTTGACGGAATTTGCAGGAAGACTTTTAAGGACCTCCTTAGGATTGGTGCTCATCATCGTGTTCGGCTTGCCGTTCACATATATCTTGAAACTGCTCGACCCCTTCACCTTTATGTTGTCCTCTCCGTCAACAGTAACCATAGGCACCTTGCGGAGCATATCCATCGTGGTACTAGTTTTCGAATCAGGGTCGTTCTCTATGCTGTACGTAATCTTGTCGGGATCAGACTTGACGAGCGGTTTCTGAACAACGACCTCCACTCCCTTGAGCAGTTCACTCTCCTCTCTTGTATACAAGACACCAAGATTGGCAATGCTGTCAGTATCAGAGAGATGAAACTCACGTCTTATGGGTTTCTTCCCGACAGACGAAATCAAGATACGGTACATGCCTGCCGAATCTATCTTCTCCGAAAATCGTCCCTCGGCATCTGTAACCGCAAGTTTCACAGCATGCAACGTATCACCGCTCCTTTCGATACGTATGGTTGCATATGGTTCACACTCGTCCAACAGCGAATCTCTCAATTCGCCTCTGACGTAGTATCCACTTGATTGCGAACACACCGACAAAGGAATCATCTGAAACAAAATAGATAACGCTATAACGTTTTTCATAATAATAGAAAAGCAACTCTTTTATTGTTCTTAATACTCAAATCAAAGGTAATATGGTGTTCCAGTCACATAGAACACAGCAAAATTGTAATACATCGACCGTATTTGCAACATCGGCAGTATGTTTTAACCTTTGTTAATAGTCTTTGCATTCCTACAGAGCAACTTCACCTACAGCCTGAACACGCGTTCTGCAACGAATAACCATATTCAGCCGAACCTTCTTGCCGGCATATCCGCAACACCGCACGTCTCTGAACAAATATCTGCAGGCGCCTGCAGGAAAAATTACGAGCGCTCATAAATTTTATTGCGAGCGCCCGCAACTGAATTTGCAGGGGCTCACAAAATAAATTGCAGGACTTCAGCAATCACGATAATGCTATAAGTGCAGAAAAATACAGGAAAAAAACAGCAGACGCCGTGCTTATGCGCTTTTCGGCACAAACATAATGTTTTCATGGCTTTATGGGGAAATGCAATATATGTCAGCCGACAAAACCGAATGCAAAGGTCTGTCAGTGCGTCAGGATATGGCATATCTTATCCTGAACACTCCTGCCGGACGATGTACGCAGAACCCCGTTGCAAATCACTGAGAAAGCCATCAGATGGCCGTTAGAGGCATTGCAGTAGCCGGCGAGCGAACTGACACCTTCGAGAGTACCGGTCTTGGCCGACACGTTGCCTTTTGCATTGCCGTGCTTCATTCTGTTGGACAAGGTTCCGTCAATACCCGACACAGGCAGAGATGGATTGAGATAACGATATATTCTGTCGCGGTTGCGATAAGCATAGCGAAGCAAAGCAGTTTCCACGCAGGCAGTCGTGTAATTATATAGGGACACGCCGCTGCCGTCGGCAACCTCACACAACGATGACGCTCCGCCAGCCTTGTTTATGACAGCCTCGATACGGTCGACAGCATCATCGCCGGAAGCCCATTTCCTACCGCTTTCATGCGAAGCAAGCAGATAAAACATTGATTCGGCATAGAGGTTATCACTTTCCTTCAGCATTCTGACGAGAATCTGTTCCACCGTACGTGAACAGCGGTAGACCTGCTTCACATTGTCCGACGGGAGGACTTTCAGTCCATACAGAGGCGCTGAAGACGAGTCGCCGGCAAAGGTTATTCCCTCAGTCTTGAGAAAGTCGGTCAGAGTACACAGAAAATACAGTTCGGGGCGATAAACGCTGATGGTCCGCGAGTTGCCCCTCTTCATGTTTCCGCTTGCCGTTATGACGTTTCCGTTATGGACCCAGTTTCTGGTGACCTTGAATTTTCCGCCGTTGCCGGTTCTGTCCTGCAGTTCAACAAATGACGTAGCCGGTTCGAGCATAGGCTTTCCGTCCGGTCCAGCAGAAACGGTTATGCATCCCCGGTTGAGAATAAGCGGCGTGAGATACGGTTCATTGTCGGACGGAGCATCGTCCCAGCACCACCCTTGTCCCCATATCAGGGTATCCTTCATACTTACGTCGCCGTAGACCTTGCCGTTTATGCGCTTTATGCCCTCGTTGCTTATGGCGCGTGCGAGGCGTCGGAGGTCGCCTGTGTTGAATGCAGGGTCGAAACCTCCTACTACATAAATATCGCCGTTGAGCACCCCGTTGTCCACAGTGCCGGAGATGTAGGCCGAAGTGGTATACTCGCATCCGGCACCCAGTCGGTCAAGTGCGGCGACGGCAGTGAAAAGTTTCTGCGTCGATGCTGGACGCATTATCTTGTTGCCGTTGTATTCAAAAAACAAGGAATCGGCAGTAAGGTCGTATATGCATACGCCCGTATAGAAGCTCGAAGATTCAAGTTCGTCGTGGACGAAATCATCAAGTTTAGCCTGCACATCTTCGTTCCACGCAAACGAATCGTCGTCTTCCGAAACGATTTCCGCTGCAGGGCTGTGAAAATCGTCATTACCATGCATCGGCCTGCAATGTCCGTATCCGTGAATCATCGACAACAATACGGCAGAAACGGCCAATTTGTAAAGTTTTATCATATCTTATGTTATGTCGTTTATTCTTCTGGATTAACAATTCTGTTCCGGCACTTTTCTATGCATGCCACGAATCCGTCCTCGTTGACCGGCACCACAGCCACCGGTGTCCGGCCCTTGACATGTATGAGCAGATACCTGGAGAAGGAATGTCCGAATATTCTGAAACGATTTATACGCTCAATGCGCTCAATGTCGAGCAGATTTATCTGCAAGGTCTTCGAGAAGCGTCCGCGTCGGATGACCAATACTCCCGATGTCTTGACGGTGTATGCAGTTTTAATCATCATTTCAATTATGACCACCATGAACAACAGCGCCACAGCCATCAATATGCCGTTCTTGCACCACATGAAATAGACCGCGGCAACCGTAACGGCGGCCAGCAGAAGCAAGCTGCCAGCTTGTATTCTAGCTTGAAAAACCCTATCCATATTAAGTTTTTTACGCGCAAGTTACAAAAAATAAGAATTTAACATCACTAAAAATAACACCCACAAAAGGATTTTGCTAATTTTGCAACAACTAATAGGCCTATATATGACAAAAAAGTTCGATTTTCTCATTATCGGTTCAGGAGTTGCCGGAATGAGCTATGCCCTAAAAGTTGCCAGGGCAAACAAAGGCAAGATAGCCATAATATGTAAAACTACACTCGAAGAGGCCAACACTGCAAAAGCACAAGGCGGAATAGCATCTGTCACAAATCTGGCCGTGGACAACTTCGAAAAGCACATCGAAGACACCATGATTGCCGGAGACTACATAAGCGACAGAGATGCCGTCGAACAGGTGGTACGCAATGCTCCGGCCCAAATCAAGGAACTGGTGAATTGGGGCGTTAATTTCGACAAGAACGACAAAGGCGAATTCGACCTGCACCGCGAAGGCGGACACTCCGAATTCCGCATTCTTCACCACGCTGACGACACAGGCGCCGAAATACAGAGAGGCCTGATGGAAGCTGTCAGAAACAATCCGAACATTGAAATACTCGAAAACCATTTTGCCGTAGAAATCATAACACAGCACCATCTTGGCGTACGCGTAACACGCCGTACACCAGACATCGAATGCTACGGTGCATACGTGCTCAACCCTGAAACCGGCAAAATCGATACATACCTGTCAAAAGTAACTCTCATGGCCACCGGCGGTACAGGTGCCGTATACGCAACGACCACCAACCCTAACATTGCTACCGGCGACGGCATAGCAATGGTTTACCGCGCCAAGGGAAAGGTAAAAGACATGGAGTTCGTGCAGTTCCATCCGACAGCGCTCTACCACCCGGGAGAGACCCATCCGGCATATCTGATTACAGAAGCCATGAGAGGATACGGCGGCATACTCCGTCTGCCTAACGGAGAGGAATTCATGCAGAAGTATGACAAGAGACTCAGTCTTGCACCAAGAGACATCGTTGCAAGAGCCATCGACAAGGAAATGAAGATACACGGCCTCGACCATGTATGCCTCGATGTGACACACAAGGACCCGGAAGAGACAAAGCACCACTTCCCTAACATCTATGCAAAGTGTCTCAGCATCGGCATCGACATCACAAAGGAATACATCCCCGTAGTGCCATGCGCCCACTATATGTGCGGAGGTATAAAGGTTGACCTCGACGGACAGTCAAGCATCAAGCGTCTGTACGCCGTCGGCGAATGTTCATGCACAGGACTTCACGGAGGCAACCGACTGGCATCCAACTCACTCATCGAAGCTGTCGTATACGCCGACGCGGCCGCAAAGCACAGCTTGAGCGTCATAGACGACTACGAATTCAACGACAAAGTGCCTGAATGGAACGACGAAGGCACAATGACAAACGAGGAGAAGGTGCTCATCGCTCAGGACGTCAAGGAAGTCAATCAGGTCATGAGCACATATGTAGGCATCGTAAGAAGCGACCTTCGCCTGCACCGTGCATGGGAACGTCTGGATTTGCTCTACGAAGAGACCGAAGACCTGTTCAAGCGCGTAAAGCCGACCAAGGAAATATGCGAACTCAGAAACATGATAAACGTAGGATATCTGATTACCCGTCAGGCTCTTGAGCGTAAGGAAAGCCGCGGACTCCACTACACTGTCGACTACGAAAAGCATGCTTATGACAAGCTCAAGAAAAGCTACAAATAAATCAGCAAACACAAAAGACTGACTAACACGGTGCACTTGCGGAGGTTTCCCCATATATCCTGCGCAAGTGCATAATTTATTATTTCGGAGACTCAAAAAATCCATTTTTAATTATCAATCATTTATGAAAATCAAAAAAATCTTATTCGCAGCAGCGATCATGCTCTCTGCCGCAGCATCTGCACAAGTACAGGGCGGCATGAATGAGATTCCTTTCGATCCGAACGTCAGAAAGGGAACATTGCCCAACGGGCTTACATACTACATCCGCCACAACGAATGGCCGGAGGACAGAGCCGACTTCTACATCGCTCAGAAAGTTGGTTCAATCCTCGAAGACAAGAACCAGCTCGGACTGGCGCACTTCCTCGAGCACATGTGCTTCAACGGAACAAAACATTTTCCTGGCGACAACATCAAGCTTTATCTGGAAAGCATCGGAGTGAAATTCGGAGAAAACCTTAATGCGAGCACAGGTTTGGACGAAACAATCTACAATGTCGACAACGTACCTGTAAACACACCAGGTGCCATAGACTCATGTCTGCTCATTCTCCACGACTGGAGCCACGACCTCTTGCTTGAAGACAAGGAGATAGACAAGGAGCGCGGTGTCATCAACGAAGAGTGGCGCGTGCGCAGCAGTGCAATGATGCGTATGTACGAAAGCATCATACCTGAGTTATATGCAGGAAGCAAATATGCACAGGGACTGCCTATCGGAACGATGGATGTTGTCATGAACTTCAAGCATGACGTTCTCCGCGACTACTACCGCAAGTGGTACCGTCCGGACCTTCAGGGACTGGTAATCGTCGGCGACATCAACGTTGACTCTGTTGAGCAGAAAATCAAAAGTATTTTCTCTGACATAAAGATGCCTAAGAACCCGGCTGAACGTATCTACTACCCTGTACCAGACAACAAGGAACCTATCATCACTATTGCAAAGGACAAGGAGCAGCAGAACACCATTATATACATGTTCAACAAGCACGAGATTTATCCTGACTCTCTGAAGTCAAATCCTGCATACTACATGCTTGAATATGCAAAGTCAGCGATGGCCAGCATGTTCGCAAGCCGTTTTGCAGAACTGACACAGCAGGAAAATCCTCCGTTCCTCACAGCTTCTGTTTATGACGGCACATACTTCATCTCCAAGACCAAGGGTGCCCTCAACAGCATCACTGTATGCAAGGACAACAACTATAAGGAAGCTCTGAAGGCTATGTACCGCGAAGTACTGCGCGCAGCACGCTACGGATTCACAGTAACAGAGATGGAGCGATTCAAGGAAGACTACAAGTCTATGCTCGACAATGCTTATGCACAGAAAGACAAGGTGAAGAACAACGACTACGTTCAGGAGTGCATAAACAACTTCACAGACAACGAACCTATGCCGGGCATCGAATGGGAATACGAAAACATGAAGAAGCTCGCAGATATGCTTCCAGTACAGGTGGTCAACGAAATGGTCAAATCGCTCGTAACAGACTCCAACTTCGTTGTAACTGTATTCTGCCCTGAGAAGGATGGCATCGTATGCCCTACAAAAGATGAGATACTCGCAATCCTCGACAGCGTAAAAGCTGAAAAGATTGAGCCTTACAAGGAAGAAGTTTCTGACGAACCTCTCGTAAGCAACCTCCCTGCTCCAGGAAAGGTTAAGAAAATTGCCGACGGTCCGTTCGGAACAAAAGTCCTCACACTCTCAAACGGCATCAAGGTATACATCAAGAAGACTGACTACAAGCCTAACACCATCAGCATGGAAGCACGCAGCTGGGGAGGTACATCGCTCTATCCTGACAGCGACTACATCAACACCGGCCACGCAGACATGGTAAGCCTGGGCGGATGGGGCAACTTCAGCGCCATTGACCTCCAGAAGAAACTTGCCGGAATCAATGCTTCGACAAAACCATTCATAAATGACCAGTTCGAAGGTATCTCAGGTTCTTGTACAACTAAAGACTTCGAAAGTCTCATGCAGCTCGTATACCTCAACTTCACAGCTCCACGCAAGGACCAGAGTGTTTTCAATTCTACAATGGAACGTTCAAAGGCTGCCATCAAGAACCAGGATCTCAACCCAAGAACAGCTCTTCAGGACACAATAATAAAGGTTGTCTACAACAACAATGTGCGTTCACTCCGCTTGAAGGCTGACGACATTGACAAGATTAACTACGACCGCCTGCTTGAGGTATACAAGGAACGCTTTGCTGATGCCAACGACTTTGAATTCTTCTTCGTCGGCGACATCGACATCGACAGTGTAAAACCTCTCCTCGAGAAGTATCTTGCAGTGCTCCCTACATTAAAAAGCAGTGAGAAATACAAGAAGACTGACAACTTCATGAGCAATGGCATATTAAAGAATGTATTCGAGAAAGAGCAGGAAACACCGTCTGCACTTGTCAACTTCGTTTACCACACACCAATGAAGGACGACATGCAGAACGCTGTAAAACTCGATATGCTCAAGCAGATTATGCAGATTGTCTACACTCAGACAGTCAGAGAAGACGAGGGCGGTGCATACTCTGTAGGTGTATCAGCCTTCATAAACGACTTCCCTGAACAGACAGGCGTATTCTCAATAGTATTGCCTACTGCCCCTGAGAAGCGTGAGGCTATGACAAAGGTTGTCTATGACAATATTGCCGACATGGTAAAGAACGGTCCTAAGGAAGAAGATCTCCAGAAAGTCAAGGAGTACATGCTCAGAAGCTATGCAGAGAACGTCAAGAACAACAGCTACTGGATGAACGTAATCATCTCAGATGTAAGATATAAGACAGATACTTACACCGGCTATGAGAACTTCGTCAACGGCGTTACTTGTGCCGACATACAGAAAATGGCAAAGACCATCTTCGAAAGCGGCAACTGCATCGAAGTTGGCATGACAAGTCCTGTAAAGAAATAAGAAACATTATAGGATAAAAAACTCCAATACAGAAAATCCGCAGACAGGAGCATAAGACTCTTGCCTGCGGATTTTACTTTATATATACTCATATTATATAATATATAAATAATGCCGTTCGAAATTTATATAATACAGTCAACCACAATAGATATTGTCCGGAAGAAAGCCTGATACAATAGGCTATAATAAGCAATAAGTCCGGCTGTGCAATTGCCTTAAGACCTAAATAATCATCATTCCGTGTTCGTGCACGCGAAGCCTCAATTCCTTGGCCCTCCCGTCAGTGACCTTATCCATAAGAGCCCAGAACTGCGGACCATGGTTCATCTCTACCGTATGGCACAGCTCATGCTTGATGACATAATCGATGAGGTCGGAGGGCAACGCCATAAGATACAAAGACAAAGCAATGTGCTGGCGTGCAGAACAACTGCCCCAACGTGTACGACTCGAACGTATGACAACAGACTTGTACGTGAAACCGTAATCACGTGCTATCTTCTCCACACGTGCAGGCAGATATCTCTTTGCGTGCCTGCGCATAATCTCCACTACAGCCTTATGAAGCATGTCCTGCGAAGCCGTATAGTCAATGCCTCGTGGACAAATCAGCACACTGTCACCACCACTGGTGTTTACATAAAATCCATTACGGTCGCCCTCTGTCAGTCTCAAAGAAAAAACATCAGTCGAAATGTCGAAATTTCTGTCCACGACAACAGTTCGTTTCTGCATAATCTTCTGTTTATCAAGCAATCCCGTCCTATACTTCTCAATAACACGCTTCAAGTCAGAAATATCGTACGACATGGGAACAGTTATTCTCACTCCGTCAGCCAAAGGACGCATAATGATGCGTCTGGCCCTGCTGTTGCCGTAAATTTCTATATGTCCGAGCTGTTCGTCTTGCCAAACATAATCCATACAAAAAAGTTTATTATAGACTGCAAACATACAAAGAATATCCAACATTTCACACCAATAAAGTTCCCTTACAAACAGTTCCATCCAGCACCGATTTCTGACTCCTCTTTAACGGCCTCGACGACCATATTGACATATATCAATAAAAATGTTTTTTTTACACTTATTGCTTGCAGAGTCATTGTGGAAACGCACACAGTTCATACCTTTGCAGTGTCAAAAGAAACAACACAGACATAACAAATATATACATCTGCACACGCAGTTATTGATTAACTAATTGACGAAAAATAAAGTTCTCAAGAAGCTGGCGACAGTGTTAAAGTATTGATTTATATAGGTGAAAAGATTATCATTAGGATTTAAAAAACATATACAACATTGCAGTGATGCAAGAACTTCTCAATAGGTTATTAAGGTAAAAGGATATTTAGGTTAGAAACAAAATGAAAGTTAAGAAATAATAGTTAAGCATTGCGGTTCCTGAATAATAATCAGGAACTTTTCTTTTTTATATACACCTACCCTTCTTATCGACCCTGAAGAAACAACGACAAACCATCAACAGATTGTGCGAACCGATTTTTCAGCTAGACTTGTACATTACGCACCGTTAAGATGCCATACCTGCCAGAACAGAGACAAAAGCATGAAGAATCGATTATATGTTAAAGAAGATAAAAACAAAGACAAGCATTTTGCGTAAACAAGTCTAAGCTTGAACGAAAAATCGTACATTAGCACAATAAACTGTAAAATCCATGAATGACATCTAAAATCCGTAAATATGAAAAAACATATACCTCTAACCATTGCCTCAATTCTATTCTCGGCAAACGTCCTGGGCCAAAGTTTACCGATGGACGAATTCATTGACAATCTCATGTCAAAGATGACGCTCAAGGAGAAGATAGGACAGCTCAACCTGCCAGTAACAGGAAATATAACTACGGGTCAAGCGAAAAGCAGCAAGGTTGCCGAAAAGATTTCCAAAGGCGAAGTTGGAGGTCTCTTCAACCTCAAAGGTGCTGAACAGATACGCGAGATGCAGAAGATTGCTGTGGAAGACAGCCGTCTGGGCATACCGCTCATTTTCGGCATGGATGTCATACACGGCTACGAAACAGTTTTTCCTATACCTCTCGCACTATCATGCTCATGGGACATGGATGCAATAGAGCGCTCAGCTTCAATTGCAGCATACGAGGCCAGTGCCGACGGCATCTGCTGGACTTTCAGTCCGATGGTCGACATATGCCGTGATGCCCGCTGGGGACGCATAGCTGAAGGAAGCGGCGAGGACCCCTATCTGGGTTCAGAGATAGCCAAAGCCATGGTGAGAGGCTATCAGGGCAACGACTACGACAATGAGCACATCATGGCGTGCGTGAAACACTTCGGTCTGTACGGAGCAGCTGAAGCCGGACGCGACTACAACACTGTCGACATGAGCCGCGTACGCATGTATAATGAATACTTTCCGCCATACAAGGCTGCAGTCGAAGCTGGAGCCGGCAGTGTCATGAGTTCATTCAACGAGGTCGACGGTATTCCGGCAACAGGCAACCGCTGGCTCATGACCGATGTACTGAGAGACCAGTGGGGATTCAGAGGGTTTGTAGTAACCGACTACACATCGATACTAGAGATGACAACGCACGGCATAGGCGACCTTAAGAAATCTTCGGCTATGGCACTCAACGCCGGCATAGACATGGACATGGTGTCCGACGGATTCATAGGCACGCTCGAAGAGTCTCTTTCTGAAGGCACAGTCACTATAGACGAAATCAATACTGCTTGCCGACGAATACTCGAGGCGAAATACAAGCTGGGTCTCTTCGATGACCCATACAGATATTGCAGTCTGAAGAAACCGGAAACACGCATATATACTGACAACAACCGCAAGATTGCCAAAGAAACAGCAGCCGAAACGTTCGTACTTCTCAAAAACGATGACAATCTGCTTCCGCTTCAGCGCAAAGGAAAGATTGCCCTCATCGGCCCACTTGCCGACACACGCACAAATATGGTTGGAACATGGAGCGTAGCGGCTACTCCGGAACGATACAGCACACTTCTTGAAGCAATGCGAAGATGTGCCGGCGACAAGGCTGAAATACTCTACGCCCCTGGGTGCAACCTTATGTACAGCGAGAAATACCAGAAAGATGCCACATGGGGAGGCAAGGACATACCTCGTGTCAACGACTCTCTGGCCATGGCCGAAGCACTCGACATCGCATCAAAGGCCGATATCATCGTTGCCGCAATGGGCGAAGCAGCCGAGATGTCAGGCGAATCAAGCAGTCGTGCCTATTTAGAGATGCCCGATGCTCAGAAAGACCTGCTGAAGGCTCTTAAAAAGACCGGCAAGCCAATCGTTCTGCTCAACTTCTCAGGACGTCCGACAATATTGAAATGGGAAAAGGCGAATATAGATGCCATACTCAACGTGTGGTTCGGCGGAAGCGAGGCCGCAGATGCCATCAGCGAGGTCGTATTCGGCGATATGAGTCCGAGCGGTAAACTGACAACTACTTTTCCTCAGGCCGAAGGACAGCTGCCTATGTACTACAACCACAAGAACACCGGACGTCCGGCAACACCAGGCAGGGGTTATCAGAAATACCGCAGCAACTATTTCGACGTCACCAACGAACCTGTATATCCGTTCGGCTACGGTCTCAACTACACCACATTCGCCTACAGCAATTTCAGACTCAGCGCAGACAAGATGGACATAAGCAACGGCCACGTAACCGCTGCAGTGACTGTGAAAAACACCGGAGAACGCGACGGCGACGAAATAGTACAGCTCTACATCCGAGACATGCAAGGAAGCATCACGCGACCTGTCAAGGAACTGAAAGGATTCAAGCGGATACATCTGAAAAAGGGCGAAAGCCGTGACGTATGCTTCGACATAACTCCCGACATGCTGAAATTCTACAACTACGACCTAAAACTGGTATGTGAGCCAGGAGAATTCCAGATTATGGCAGGAAGCAGCAGCGAAAACACCGCAAAAGCGATGCTGACAATCGAATAATGCGAATGGGAAAATGGCTAAAGACATCTAAATCATAGATATACAAACAAAAATTTCAACACGTTATCTTTATGAAAAAACTAATCTTATCTGCATTCATGCTGGGCTTTGCCGTTTTGGCCGGAGCACAAAGTGCCGGCGACATAAAACTGCCGGAACCTAATCTGGACAGGGGGACAAGTGTCATGAAAGCGCTGAAGGACAGAAAATCCGACAGGACATGCAACGGAAAGGAACTCAGCCTAAACGACCTTTCCGACCTCGTATGGGCGGCCAATGGAGTGAACAGACCCGCCGACGGCAAGCGCACAGCACCATCGGCACTCAACAAACAAGACATCGACGTATATGTCATCACAGCAAAAGGTGCATACAAATACATCGCCGCGACGCACACACTGCAGCTTGTAGCTGAAGGCGACCACCGCAGTGCTGTGGCCGGAGGACAGGATTTCGTCAACAAGTTTCCGGTATCGCTGGTCATGGTGTCAGACCTTTCAAAATTCGATAAGGGAGCAATCGAAGCGGGCTTAACAGGAGCCATCGACGCAGGCATCGTTTCGCAGAACGTCTGCATATTCTGCTCATCGGTAGGATTGAAGACCGTCCCACGCATGAGCATGGATAAAGAAGAACTGGCAAAGATTCTCAAACTCAACGAAAATCAGCTTCCGCTGATGAACAACCCTGTAGGATACTAATCAAATAAAAGGACAATATGATAAAAAGAAACATCATCTGCATGATACTCGCGTTTCTGTTGATTCCGATGAGTATCTCAGCAAAGAAGAAAGAGATGAGCGACCGCGAAGTGTGGGTCGACATCATGTATAAAATGGCAGAACCCGTGCTCAAAAACATGGCCGAAGGCACACTGCAGAAGAACATGGAACTGGAGCTCAGCCCAACGTGGGACGGACGCAACAAGAAAGTGGCCTACATGGAATGCTTCGGACGCCTCATGGCCGGACTGGCTCCGTGGCTCAACCTTCCAGACGACAACACCAGCGAAGGACAGAAGCGCAAACAGCTCCGCCAGTGGGCACTGAAGGCATACGCCAACGCCGTAGACCCTGAAAGTCCCGACTATCTAGGTTGGAAATCAGGCGGACAGACACTCGTAGATGCAGCATACGTCGTGGAAAGTCTCTACCGCGGATACGACTCACTGTGGGTTCCGCTCGACTCTGTTACAAAGGCGCGCTACATAAAGGAACTTCAGGGACTCCACCGCTACGACCCGCCTTATACAAACTGGCACCTCTTCGTTGCCATGGAAGAATGTTTCCTCATGTATGTAGGAGCAGACTACGACCAGTACCGCATTCACATGGCCATGAACAAAGTGGAAGAATGGTATGTCGGTGACGGCTGGTATTCCGACGGTCCGTCGTTTGCATTCGACTACTATAATTCGTATGTCATCCAACCGATGTACGTGGAATGCCTCGAAATGATAACAGCCAAGAGAGGCAACGACACATGGCTCTGCCGCAAGAAAGGTCCGAGAAACGGTGCTAAGAAACGCCTGGAAGACGCAGTGAAACGTATGCAGAAATACAGCGTCATACTCGAGCGCTTAGTATCGCCGGAAGGTACATATCCTGTGTTCGGCCGCTCCATACCTTACCGCATGGCTGTGTTCCAGCCGCTGGCACAGCTGGCCTGGCGCAAACAATTGCCTGAACAGCTCCACAACGGCCAGGTTCGCGCAGCCCTTACTGCTGTTGCCAAGAACATGTTCTACAAGGCAAACAACTTCAACAAGGGCGGATTCCTGACAATAGGATTCATGGGCAACCATCCTGACGTGGCCGACGTGTACACAAACAACGGAAGCCTCTACATGACCACCCTGGCGTTCCTGCCTCTCGGACTGCCTGCCGACGATCCGTTCTGGACAGACCCTGCCGAGAAGTGGACAAGCAAGAAGGCTTGGGAAGGCGAAGACTTCCCTAAGGACCACAAGTGGGACATCAACCGCGAAATTCTCTATTGGGAATAACCAGACAGACAAAAACAGGGCATTGCAACATGCCACAAATACACGAAACAGCCGTCAGACAGAGTGTCGAACCTTATCTGACGGCTGTTCTGCATATATATCCATTCACGGGCAAAAGTCTACAACAAGACTTCAAAACATGTCCTAAAGCTTCTCAAACATAGTCAAAAAGATGTAGAATATACATTTTTTCAAATTCTGTGCAGCCGTTTCGACATAAATTCATAACTTTGTTGCCTGAATTGGTTCTGGTGCTGCAATTCTGCTATTCGGATTAAAAGGGAATCGGGTGAGAATCCCGGACAGTCCCGCTGCTGTATAAATCCAAGAATAATCTTGAAAAAAGATCCCCCGCCACTGATATCGAACGACTTTCGCAGGACGCGAGCCAAGATAACAGCCAAGGAGTCAAAGTAGAAAACATGGAACAGACAAACCACTGCTTTACTGCCACAAGCACTTAGCTTCAAGCGAAATTCTCTTAATATCGGGAAGGCTTCAAGATTAGGAACAAGTCAGAAGACCTGCCATTCGCTGCATGGACGTATCTACTCGTGGGATAGGGAAACGACCAAAAAGCATATGAGACGACATGTTGTCTGTTCCGCACATGCGGTAAAAGACAGGTATAGAAAAAAAGAACGTGCAGCCGGAAACTAAGATATATGGGGTGTGCGTCCTTATGTCATGCAGTGCAGCAAAAGTCCGCCTACAAATATGAGGACATATATATTGGGAGGACATACAGCCAATTGAATTGAAATAAGATCAATCATATAATAAAAAAACAGATATGATAAACAAAGTTTTGATCGCCAACAGGGGCGAGATAGCAGTGCGTGTCATGCGTTCATGCCGCGAGATGGGCATACGTACAGTAGCCGTATTCTCCGAGGCCGACCGTACTTCGCGCCATGTGGCCTATGCCGACGAGGCATATCCTATCGGTCCGGCTACAGCCAAGGAGAGCTACCTGAACATTGAAAAGATTATCGAAACAGCCAAGATGTGCAATGCCGACGCAATACATCCGGGCTACGGTTTCCTTTCAGAGAACGCAGACTTTGCAAGGCGATGCAAGGAAGAGGGCATAATATTCATCGGCCCTGCAGCAGAAACGATGGAGGCCATGGGCGACAAGATTGCGGCACGCAAGCGCATGATTGCAGCCGGCGTACCTGTGGTTCCAGGCACTGAACAGCCGCTGAAAAGCGCAGAAGAAGCAAAGAGAATATGCAACGAAATAGGTTATCCTGTGATGCTCAAGGCTTCCATGGGAGGCGGCGGTAAGGGTATGCGCCTGATTCACTGCGAAGACGAAGTGGAAGAGGCATACAACACCGCACGTTCTGAGTCGATGTCTTCATTCGGCGATGACACCGTATACCTTGAGAAATTCGTTGAAGAACCTCACCATATAGAATTCCAGATATTGGGCGACAACCACGGAAACGTGATTCACCTCTACGACCGCGAATGCTCCGTTCAGCGCCGCAACCAGAAGATTGTCGAAGAGAGTCCGTCGCCGTTCCTTACCGACGAACTGAGACACGAAATGGGCGAAAAGGCCGTTGCCGCGGCCAAGGCTGTGAACTACTCGGGAGCCGGCACGATAGAGTTCCTCGTCGACAAGAACCGCAACTTCTACTTCCTCGAGATGAACACACGTCTGCAGGTTGAGCACCCTATCACAGAAGAGGTTGTCGGTGTAGACCTCGTGAAGGAACAGCTGAGAATTGCCAACGACGAAGTTCTGCACCTCCGCCAGGAGGACATCAGACAGCGCGGCCACGCCATCGAGTGCCGTATCTGCGCCGAAGATACTGAAAACAACTTCATGCCTTCACCAGGCATCATCAAACAGCTCACGGAGCCTAACGGCATCGGCGTGCGCATAGACAGCTACGTATATGAAGGCTATGAAATTCCTATCTACTACGACCCTATGATAGGCAAACTCATCGTATGGGCAACAACGAGACAGTACGCCATAGAACGTATGCGAAGAGTGCTCTACGAATACAAGATTGCCGGACTGAAGACAAACCTCGGATATCTGAAACGTATCATGCACATCTCCGACTTCGTCAAGGGAGAATACAACACTCTCTTCATCGAGAAGAACTCGCGCATGCTGCTCCGCAACAACGGACAGAACGAGGAACTGGAGAACGTTGCAATGGTGGCCGCATACATCGACTACATCATGAACCTCGAGGAGAATCAGAGCGGAAACTCTTCTGACGCAAGACCTATAAGCCGCTGGCGCGAATTCGGACTTCAGAAGGGTGTATTGAGAATATGATGTGAAACATAGAACAAACTTGTACGACAATGGAAATACATATAGGCGAAAGAACTGCCGAGGTGGAACTCGTCAGCAAAGACGGCAACAAGGTCGAAGTGATGATAGACGGCAAGCCATTCAATGTGGACATCGTAACGGCTGAGAACGGAAGCTGCTCAATCCTGCACAACGGCAACTCATTCAATGCAGAAGTGCTGCACGATGATTGCGGCAAGGGATATGACGTGAACATACTTTCACGCTCATTCCACATCGATATAGTGGACACTCAGGCCAAGTATCTGCGCATGAAGAAGGGCGGCGACGAAGCTCAGGGCGACAAAATCGAAGCTCCTATGCCGGGAAAAGTTGTCAAAGTATGCGTAAAGGCCGGAGACAAGCTCAAGGCCGGAGACATCGCAGTGGTTCTCGAAGCCATGAAGATGCAGAGCAACTACAAGGTGACTTCAGACTGCACGGTGAAGGAAGTGCTTGTGAACGAAGGAGATTCGGTTGAAGCAAATCAGGTGATGGTAAAACTCGACGTCGAAAACAAAGAGTAATAAAAAAGAAATCATGGAAAGAGAAAAAATATATGAGCAGTTCGAGGAGATGGACAAAAAGGCATCTCTCGGCGGAGGTATAGAAAAAATTGAGAAGCAGCATGCTTCTGGACGCATGACTGCCAGAGAACGTATAGACATGCTGCTCGATAAAGGTACATTCTGCGAGCTCGACAAGTTCGTGACACACAGATGCAACGACTTCGGCATGGACAAGAAGCAGATTGCCGGAGACGGAATGGTGACCGGCTACGGAAAGATTGACGGACGTCTGGTGTTCGTATATGCATACGACTTCACTGCACACGGAGGTTCGCTCAGCGAAACCAACGCTGCAAAAATCGTAAAGGTTCAGCAGCTTTCGCTCAAGACCGGTGCCCCTATCATTGCGCTCAACGACTCGGGAGGCGCACGCATACAGGAAGGTGTGAACAGCCTTGCAGGATATGCATCTATATTCTACAACAACACGATGGCATCCGGCGTTGTGCCTCAGATTTCAGCCATCCTCGGCCCATGCGCCGGAGGAGCCTGCTACTCTCCTGCCCTGACAGACTTCATCTTCATGGTAAAGGAAAACAGCCACATGTTCATCACTGGTCCAGATGTTGTAAAGACTGTGACAAACGAAGAGGTCGGAAAGGAAGAACTCGGAGGTGCGGCAACCCACAGCACAAAGAGCGGTGTGGCACACTTCATGTGCTCCAACGAAGAGGAGACACTCATGAGCATCAGGGAGCTTTTGAGTTTCCTGCCTTCAAACAATATGGAAGATGCACCGGTAGCTCCTTGCACAGACGACATAAACAGGCTGACAGAAAATCTGCAGACTGTAATACCGGAAGATCCAAACCAGCCTTACGACATAAAGGACATCGTTGAACCGGTGCTCGACAACCAGTATTTCTTCGAGGTAATGCCTCACTTCGCAAAGAACATAGTAGTGGGATTCGGACGTCTTAACGGACGCTCAGTCGGCATCGTAGCCAATCAGCCGGCATACCTGGCAGGCGTACTCGACATCGACGCTTCGGACAAGGCTGCGAGATTCATCAGATTCTGCGACTGTTTCAACATCCCTATCATAACATTTGAGGATGTGCCTGGATTCCTCCCTGGAACAAATCAGGAACACAACGGAATCATCCGCCACGGAGCAAAAATTGTCTATGCATACGCAGAGGCAACCGTTCCTAAGATTACACTCATCACACGCAAGGCCTACGGCGGCGCATACATCGTAATGGCAAGCAAACCGACCGGAGCTGACATCAACCTGGCTTACCCTCAGGCTGAAATCGCAGTGATGGGAGCAGAGGGCGCAGTAAACATACTCTACAGAAAAGCATCTGCTGAAGAAAAGGCTGCCATCATCAAGGAGTATGAAGAAAAATTCTCCAACCCTTACAGAGCTTCTGAACGCGGTCTGATTGACGAGGTCATCATGCCTCGCGACACAAGACACAAGCTCATTCAGGCTCTCGAAATGGCAAGCAACAAGAATCAGAGCAATCCGCCTAAGAAGCACGGCAATATGCCGCTCTAAACAACAGCATGACAGGATATGCACTTAACAGACATTAAATTCGAACAAGACCATTTTATTGAGAAAATATATTAAGTCCAACTATTATATTTATCTACCATGAACAAATCACGTTCTTTTTTGCGGCGATTCACCGTGTTATCGCTTTTCGGCTTATCGGTGAGCAATATGTCCGCACAGATTTCTTATGAACAGTTCTGTGCTCCACCGCAGTCGTCACAGCCTTGGGTCTATTGGATGTGGGTAAATGGAAACGTCAGCAAGGACGGAACACGCAAGGACCTTGAAGCCATGCATTCCGTAGGTATCAACGGTGCCATACTTCTTGATGTAGACCAAGACAGTCCCGACGGCCCTGTTTGCTACAACGACAGCAGCTGGCATGCCATATTCCATTCCGTAGCTCAGGTAGCCGATTCCTTGGGTATGGAAGTCGGTGCTAACAATGGTGCCGGATATTGGGGGACAGGAGGTCCATGGATTGCACCAGAGATGGCCATGCAGTGGGTTGTAAGTTCCGAGACCTATGTCGAAGGAGGCCGCAGGTGGAGCGGAAAGCTCAAGAGTCCGGCTTCGGGCGATGATTACCGCGACATAGCCGTAGTGGCAATTCCTGTTGTTGATACAGTACCATCAATGCGCTATTCCATTTATGATTTCCCTCTCAAGAGCTGTCAGAATCCCGGTAATGCAGGTCCTGTCAGATACTCATGTGCGCCGATGACATATAGGGCACTGCAGTGGCCTGGATTTCCGCGTTATCTCATGTATCGCGGCACACAGAGTGCACCTCTTGCCGATATGGCTCCATCATCAGTAGTTATTCCTGCAGATAAGATAGTCGTGCTTACCGACAAGATGGACAGCAGCGGAAACTTCACGTGGGATGTGCCTGAAGGACAGTGGACCATCATACGTTTCGGCCACCAGTGGACAGGAAGCAGTATAGGTCCTGTCATCGACAAGGTCATAGGTCCTGAGACCGACAAACTCAGCCGTGATGCCACACGTTACCATTTCGACAAGATGGTGCGCAAACTCAAGGAGAGTGCCGGTTATCCGTCGTTCGACATCATCCACATTGACAGTTGGGAAGGAGGAGGGCAGAACTGGACTCCAGGCTTCGAAAAGATATTCCGCAAGAAGAGGGGCTATGACATTCGTCCGTGGCTTCCGGCGCTCACAGGGCGCATTATTGGTTCTTTGCAGGAAACGGAACGTTTTCTCTACGACTTGCGCCTTACCGTAAGTGAGCTTTTCGTGGAAAACTATGTCAAGGAAATGCACGATTTGGCCAATAAAGAAGGTCTTAAGTTCTCCTACGAATGCTACACCACGCCTGCCAACGACATGAATGCCATGCAGTATGTCGACATTCCCATGGCAGAATTCTGGATACCTATAGGATGGCATCCCAACTTCGACCCGACGGTCAAGCTGATGGCTTCGGCAGCCCATCTCAACGGCACGCACATCGTTGCCGCTGAAGCACTGACATCTTCGGGTTCTGAGCGCTGGCAGTGGCATCCTGCAATCATGAAGTCGCTGGTCGATAAAGCCTTCTGCGGGGGCGTCAATCGTCTTGTCTTCCACCGCTATTCCAGCCAGTGCTTTGATGTTCCAGGTCCTGGAGTGCAGATGAACATGTGGGGAACGAAATATGAGCGTACGAACACATGGTGGAACTTTTCTGGTCCGTGGCACGAATATGTCACGAGATGTCAGAACTTGCTTCAGCAGGGCACATTCTGCGCCGACGTCTTGCTTCTTCAGTCAGAAGAGCCGGGACGCCGTTTTGCCGGAGCTTCGTTCAAGGGGTATGATTATGACGTCATAGGCGAACAGGCATTCCGCAAGGTTGATGCCGACGAGCGTGGTTGTCTTGTCGATGGGCGCAGTCCTTACAAGTTGCTGGTGCTTCCTGAAACAGAAACGATGTCTGTCGAGATGCTTTCTCACATACGCAATCTTGTGCGCCGTGGTGCTTCTGTGCTCGGCAATCGCCCTATTTCCGTGCCAGGTCTTGCCGATTATAAGAAACTCGAAAAGAAGCTCTCTTCAATTGCCGACGAACTTTGGGGCAAGGCATCCGATGCTCCAGCCGTAGAGAGGCGTTTCGGACGTGGCCGTGTGTTTACGGGCATCACCGTTGAGCAGGCGCTCGAGCGCATGGGCGTAGCGCCTGATTTCAGCCTACCTTCTTCAGGCATTGATGCCATACACTTGTCAAGCGGTTCCGACGATTACTATTTTGTAGCAAATACCTCGTCAGACACAATAGCCGATGCCTCATGCATCTTCCGCATTTCAGGTCGTCCTGTGGAAATCTGGGACCCTGAAACAGGCAACTGCTATGCGGCACAGTATGCCGATACGCTCGACGGACGTACGGTCGTTCATCTCCCTATGCCGTCTTCGCGCAGCTGGTTTGTAGTGTTCCGCGGAGCAGGCCTTTCGGATAAGCAGTTGTCGGTTCTCCCTCTGCACCGTCAGAAGTTCAATGAGAAACCGGTAGACGGGGCATGGGAAGTCGTTTTTCCGTCCTATATGGTTGCCGATTCTGTTCAAACTTTCCCAGAGCTTATCTCTTGGAGCAATCATTCCGACAGCGAGGTCCGCTACTTCAGCGGTACAGCACGCTACACGAAGACAATAAACATCGATTCCGATATGCTGGACAACGGCTCACAGCTTATCTTAGACCTTGGAAGGGTAGAGGTCATGGCACGCGCCACTCTCAACGGTAAACCGCTCGGCACTGCATGGCACAGTCCTTATCGCTTTGACATCACCGACGAAGCCGTTGCAGGCGATAACAAACTTGAGGTCGAAGTGGTTAATCTTTGGCCGAACAGACTCATCGGCGACGAACAGTTTCCTGACGATATCGGCTATGACCGCGACGGAACGATGCCACAGTGGCCTTCATGGCTTTCCAATCCGTCGTTGCGCGCATCCGACCGAAAAGTATTCTCTGCACGCAAGCAGTGGAATGCCGATGAACCGCTGCTTCCTTCAGGACTGATAGGCCCTGTGAAGCTTTATAATGAAAAATAATTATACATATATGACAAAACAAGGCCTGATTCATCACGAAATCAGGCCTTGTTTCAGTTATTTTGGAGTATTGTTGTCTTTATCTTTATTATTCAGAGATGAGTGGTATACCAATCCTGCCAATACTCCCAATGGAATTCCAACTCCTATGTTATGCATAATAATTCCAAAAGGTAAGCCGATAATGATAATACCCCATAAAATGCAGGTACTCAAAGATTTGTTTTTATGTTTCTTTTCTTTGGTATTTTCGTCTTTTTCCATTGTTTTTTCTTCTATTATCCGTTGGTGAAATAAATTGATAAAGGACTATATATGAAATGTTGTTTTATACATTGTCGATTTCTAGTAAATCAGAAGTGATTGAACGATGTAATTTACATTCATCGTATGCACAACTTATATGCAATATTTGCAAAATTGCGACAGTATTTTTGTGGTGAGCAATGTTCTATATAGCCTTGTTTCACAATACGTATTTCTTCAGGAATGGAATCTTATTAATGACGTATGAGCTTGTGAACGACAGTATGCTGAACAGTAGAAAGAAGCCTGTAAAGTTCATAAATGGAACAATTGAAGCTGTATCTATGTGCAGAATTTTGTAGGCGAAATTGATGAATACAGTATGAACCAGATAAGCTCCGAAACAGTATGGGGCTGTTTTGTTGGCAAAAGTCCAATTCAAATTCAACTGCTTGAAGAGCAGAAATATAACAGAGGCATAACATATCACAAGAGGATCACTATAGCCATCTACGTCAATC
>ENA-UONW01000558-UONW01000558.1-human-gut-metagenome-genome-assembly--contig:-CS52-NODE-558-length-54342-cov-91.243963_pt1 | contig 54342 bp, 41 predicted proteins | sample MGYA00242463_ERZ724010 | MGnify/ENA metagenome assembly ERZ724010 | reverse complement strand
TTTATTTACTGCCAGGGACGCTTAGGCAATGGAAAAATTAACGAACTATTGATAATAACAAATGAGATCAATTTATGCTATTATGTTGGCCATATTACTATTGGCCACTGGTTGTAGTGATTCATACTGCCCTTCGTTGGATAAGGTTGTCACAGTGGAGGAAAGTGATTTCTATGAGATTTCTCTTTCCGGACTCAAGCCAAGGGAAATAGATCTTGACTTGATGGGGATTATCGGAGCCCGTTATTGCGACTCTTTGTTGGTTGTCACGACTTTGGGGACGGACCGGTTGCTTCACTTGTACGATCGCCATTGTCTGGAGCGCAAAGGAGACTTTTTCACCAAGGGACGAGGACCGAAAGAATTGTTATTTCCATTATTCGGAAGTTCTCTGAGCCTGGATAACGAATCTGGCTCATATATGATGCGTTTTGTGGACCGGTATTCTGACCGTCTTGTAGAGGTGAATCTTTCAGAGTCCATTATGAATAAAGATCTTGTTTTAAAAGAACGTGAGTTTAAAAGCGGGGAGGAACTCTTCACGGCGCTGCCTTTGGACGGATCCCGTTGCTTTATGAAGCGAATGGTTCAGAATGGCACTTGTTTGGAACGTTATGTCCGGAATGTCGAAGGAACAGAAAGTATGAGCCAGCCAATGCTCAAGTTAAACTCCTGTCAGATAAGCAATAATGATGGCTATAATATTAATTTGTTTTCAGGAGTAGTTGGTTATAACAGCTCTCGTCATCTTATTGTTGAGGCGATGTGTCTGTTGAATCTTGTTCAGGTATATCCTGTTGAGGGCGATGGCGGTTACACATTGTGCTATGGAAAGACTATGCCTGACATCCGTGTCCTTGAAAAGCAGTCGCCTCAATTATGCACTTATCATACAGGTTTGTCATTGAATGATAGTTACTTCTCTGTTATGTACACCGATGAACGTGCGAGTGGGACGACAAAGGAAATCCACGGCTATGCCTGGGATGGCAGTCCATTGTTCCGAATACCATTGCCTTCGAATATTACCAAATATGACATCGACAGTAAGACCGGATCCTTATTGACGGTTGATGAGGAAGACCATATTCGGGAGTACAGTATTGAATATCTAAAGTCGTAAGGAGAGACCTGAGAGGATCTCATTTGATGTGGATGAGGACTTGCGGTCGATCATAGGAGCGGCCTGCAATGGTGGTGATTCTTTGCTGGATTTCCCTTAAGGGCGTGAATGCTCTCAAGAGAAAAATGATTATTTTTGTGCGGTAATCGCTCATTAGGGAGCGTATAAATAGCACTAATATGAAAAAGTATTGTTTGATTTCATTTGTTTCCATCCTTTTTATTGGTGGATTATTTGTGACAAGTAAACTTATCGTTAATGATTCTTATGTTTTGTTTAATGCGAATGTAGAGGCTTTGTCGAACGAGGAGAGTTCGTCAGGCATTCTTACTTGTCATAATGATTATTTTTATAAGGGAGGCTATTCTGTCCGAGATTGTGGAAATTGCAGTATGCAATACGATCATAAGGCATCTTTTTGGGCATTACCTGACATATGTAAGAAATGAAATATTGGTACAAATTTATTGCTATTATAGGAGTAATATTAACTTCTTGTGAGAATAAATCTACCACGACAGTTTCTTTTCCTCAAAGAATTGTCGTAGAGAATTTTCCTAAAAATGAATCTCTTTCAGAATGTAGAAGTTTTTCAGTAGAAGCTGTAGGCGTGATAGATATCGCAGTCAAAAATAGATTGTTGCTGTTGGCTTCATCTTCGGATAGGGATAAGTATATATCAGCTTATAGTTTGGATGATGGTGCCTTTATCGGTAACGCCTTAAAAAAGGGAAGGGCGAACGGTGAGTTAAGAGGTGCTAAAAGTTTTGGAGCTCTTGGTCTCAGGACCTTTGGTGATAAACTTTATTCTTATACTTTTGATGGACAGAATAATCTGATTCGCATTGATTTATCGGAGTCTTTCAAACAGGAGCATACGGTGTTTGACCTGATTATTGAAAGAGCCCCGCTAGAGATTCCGCGTGCTTATTATTGCAACGATTCCCTGTTTTTGATAACTTCTGCTGCGGATGATTTCAAAAGCAGAATCAGATCTTTATTAAATGTGAATGGGGTTAATGACGTACCTGAGTACCTCAAGTTTCTGAATAAGGTTAGCGTAAAGAATCCAGATGATATTAATGTTCTGTCAACATTAGTGGCATTTGATTCAGAGCGTCAACTTGTGGTGGAGGCAGGACTTCAGCAGAATTCAATACAGTTGTATTCATTGTATGACGATTTCGCTCGGACAATCATTATTGGAAAGCATTTGATGTCTATTGAACAGTTGGCAGCGGAGAGAGATGATCTGATAAGAGATCAATATGTACATATAAATGCTTATGATAGTTATTTTGCTGCCTTGTATTATGATGCCACTGAAGAAGAACAGTATAAAGAAGAAAAACTGCCCCGACTTCAGTTTTTCTCTTGGAACGGAGATCCAATCTGTGAACTGTTGGTGCCTTTCCCTGCTTCATCGTTTGACATTGATCATTCAAAAGGAAAGATGTATTTTTTGGACCGTATATCCGAGTCTATCAACGAATGTCCCTTGCCAGATTACTTAATTTGGGAATAACAAATCGAAAGAAATTTAGGTAAACCTAGATAGGCAAAAAATGGCTAGATGGATTATTACATTAGTGGCGCTAAGTGTGACTCTGTGTGGGTGTTCTTCAAGGAATATCTCCTTGGCGGTTTTCGAGAATGTGAAGTCTGTAAGGGAATTCCCCTGTTCTTCTACGCTTGAGAACGGTGAGGATTTGAACTTTGTCCCAGCAGGAGCCCTTGATATTGCTATAATTGGAGATACTATAATATTCTCGGTACCCTCTGAAAAATTTATATATGCTTATGACATAGCAGATGGAACTTGTCTAGGCTCATTTCTTCGTAAGGGAAACGGTCCTTATGAGTTTCTCAATCCGCCTTTTATGCAAGATTTGGTGATTTATGATGGTATTGTCGGCATTTATGATCCTGAAGGACATTTCTATGATTTTGACCTTGAACAGTCAATTAATCAAAGTGTGCCGAAGGTCATAAAAGACATTGAAAAGTTACCTAGGGAATTGAAAAGTTGTTTCAGGATAGATGATTCCTCTTATTATTGTCGAAGACTTCGCTCAGATGAGAAAGGGCAACAGCGCTTTCTTTGGTCAAGAGGAAATGAGACCTATAATGGTTCTATCGAGGCATTGAATGAGATTCTTCTTGAAGGTAAAGGCGATGGATATCGCCATAATTTGCTGTCGTCCATAGCTGCCTATAATAAAGAGAAAGATATTGTTGTGGAGGCTGCTATATATCAGGATGTCATCAATATTTACTCTTTGCGCAAGGCGTTCGAGTTGTCCATAGTAACAGGAGAGAATATTAATACGATAGAAGAGTTGTCAATGTTACCGTATGGCGATTTCAAGGATGCGTATATGGATCTTCGCCTATACGATGACTGTTTTGCCTGCCTGAGAGCAGGGAATTGTTTGCAATTCTTTGATTGGTTTGGAGCTCCATTGATGCAAGTGCTGCTTCCTAAACCTGCTACGGCATTTGATATTGACTGGGACAACAGATTCTTATACACATACAATATTGAAACTGAGAGGTTATTAAGATACAATATTGGAAATGAGATAGAGTAATATGTAATACGATTATGCTAACATTTTCTTAGTTATGAAAGGAATATTTTTTAGTATATGGAGGCTGCCATCGGCAGCTTCCATATTGGCGTTAGTCTTGCTGTTGGGTTCGTGCTCCAATGTAGATAACGTTTATGATTCAATGCGCAGGATTGTAAGTGATGGTGCTCCTGCTTACAATAGTGTGCGGCTGGAACAGCTTCAGTTGGATTCCGTGCGCTATTCCGGAGAGTCTTTTTCGTGGGCGCAGGAGAGTCAAGGAATATGCTGCCTTGACATATTCTATGGTTGGCTTTATAGGTTCGATGCGGAGGGACATCTGATAAAGAGGACTCTTGGCAACGGCAGAGCGTCGAATGAGTCAATAATCAAGCATTATATGATCGGCACGATGTCTGGTGATGGTGAACTTGCGATTGCGGGATCAAGTCTGGATTTCGAGTACTTCTCAAAAGATTTGACCGCTGTCAACAGGTTCCTTATCGTGAAAGACCAACAGAAGGAATATGCCCCGTCAGAATTCCTTGCCTACACAACACCGGAAGACTGTATCGCCAGATTCCATAAGGGTAAACTCTATGAAGGCCTGATAACAGATGATGCGGATTTTATGTTTGGTCCTGATTATGAGAAGGAGGTTTGCCACATCGGCGTTGTGAATATGACTGAGGGGAAAGCGTTAAAGTCAGAGATTCAAGGGCTGCCATCTATGTTCAGTGATGACAGGGCAAAGTACAGGGCTTTGGATTTTGTGATGTTTGACATAGACGACCAGGATAATATGTACGTGGGATTCGCCGCAGATTCATTGGTTTATGTATTTGATCACAACCGTAAGCCGAAGTTTGCGTTCGGACGCTCAGGAGTTAATATGGACACAGACTATGAACGGTTCGGTTCTTTGGACGAGATGAATGCCTATAGGACAAACATAACGAAAAAAGGATACTATTACTGGATTGAATATATTGACGAGACCGGAGTATGTTTCAGATCTTATAAGAAAGGAGCGGATTCAGAATACGATGGACTTCAGGTGTATAAGGATGGAAAACTGTTGGCCGATTGCGAGACTCCGAAGGGGTTCAAGGTCGTCGGTTACATCGCTCCATACTATTATTCTCAAATCATTGGTGGCGAAGAGGATGGCTCTCTGATGGTATATCGGTTCAAGTTGGATTGATTCAGGCGGTAAATTAGTGTTGTGGTTTTTCTGGCTACAGTTCTCTTATCATTGGCCTTGTTCGTCTGTCGGCGAGAGGTGGCTGAACGCATAGTCGTCTCTGCGCTGTCGCTATGGCTTGCCTACGAGTCGGTGCTTGGGATTATGCAGTTGCTTGGGATCGCTGTCTCTCATAACAGTATGTGCCCTATGACTGGAGGATTCGCTAACTCTGGTCCTTATGGCGGGTTCCTCGCTGTCTGCATAGCCGTGGTTTTTGCGGCCGCGTGGAAATGGCGTGACTCCGTAAACCTGTATGATAGAATACTATTTTGGTTATCATCTGTTTCCGGATGTTTGGGCATTGTAGTTCTGCCCGCATCAATGAGCAGGACCGGTTTTGTCGCGCTGGTCGTGTCAGCGGTTGCTTTCGCCTTGACCAATACGGAATCAAAGTCATATTTAAAATCACATAAATGGTTGATCCTGTCTGTTATAGCTGTGACCTTTGGGCTCGTTGCGTGGGACACATTCGCGATGGCTTCATATCCTTTGGCTGTGTGGCAGTTACGATTGCTTTTGGCTGTATTCTTAGGGGCGGCGATAGGCGTAAGTGTGAAAGTCGGAAAAAAGGGAAGGCTGATTTTGGTCCCGGCACTCGTCTGCCTGTCAGTTGGATCAATGTTGGTATGGCTGCCGGAAAACAAACACAGAAAAGAGGCTGAGAGCAAATGGCTTGAGGAGCGTAGGTTCGCGGACTTTGAGATTTTCGATGGTATGGCGGACAGGTTGGCGGAACTATACCCGCTGCTCCGAATGAAGTTCCGTTATCTTTATGATGAAGCCGAACGTAATTATATTCATTCGCACAATATGGTGCCGTCACGGTTGTATCCTTACATTTTGCTGATGGAAATGGAAGAAAAGAGGGGAGACACAAAGCAGGCATTGTCTTATGTGCGGAAGGCTTTGTCCCTTCCGGTGAATGATAGGAATATGTCGATGCGTGATCTTCATAATAGGGCGAAAAAATTCTATGATGAACATTCGGAAGATTATTAGGCTGTCGCTTATTATCCTGACATCCACGCTGTCGCTTGTCCTTCTTCATTTGGTTGGCAGGGCTCTGATAGGAGACTCTTTTATAGTGAGAGTGGAGTCTATGGAACCGGTGCTTCATAGCGGCGAACGGGTGTGGGTGAACAAACTCAAGATGGGGAGCGAGGATCTATACCGACTATGATTTCACGAAACCGACATTATCGTCGTTTCGTTTGCCAGGTTTCTCGAAAGCCAAAGCGGGGGATCTGGTGGTTGCGAACTATCCTTAAGCGAGGTCCAAGGACACGATCACATTCCGGATAAACTATGTCTATCTGAAGCGTTGCTATGCCGTGCCGGGAGATACGGTGAGAATAAAGAATGGCTATTACGTTAATCCCCGGACAGGTGGACACATAGGTGATCCGAAATACCAGCGGATCTTGTCTGAAACTCCGGATTCGGTTTTGTTGGATGCGGGCGTTGTCTTAAAGGCTATGCAGGTGAACAAGAGGCTTGGGTGGACGATACGTGATTTCGGACCGCTGCCCGTCCCGAGAAAAGGAGACACCATTGAGATCAATGCTGACAATTACAGGACCTGGCGCAGACCTATATTGTATGAGACTGGTAAGCGCCTGAGCGAGAATGGCGGACAAGTCTTCCTTGGGCAGGTACCATTGAATGAATATACCTTCAAACACAATTGGTATTTCCTCGGCGGCGACAACGTTCTGGACTCCCGCGACAGCCGTTATTTCGGCCTTGTGCCCGAGGAGTACATCGTCGGGATTGTGATCCAATGAACGAAATGTGCGATCATAAAGGCAGATAACGGAAAATATTCAGTAAATTAGCAAGCACTAAAAAATGTTAGGCTACGATGAACCTTAACCATAGAATAACCACGGCTGCGGTTTGCAGCTGTAAAACCAATAATTATATGCTTATGAGAAAAAAGTTTTTTTATTATTAAGTGCAGTTTGCCTTGTCTCTGCCTTATTTACCTTTAATGCCTATGCGGGAATAGAAGACGCGGGGGATATTACTCTACCAGAAGGAGATCTCGATGTTGTGAATCGCTGCCGGTGCAAACACGAAGGGTGCTATGGCGGAAATGCTGTCTCTTTAAGAGCCGCTTGTGCAAAGTCGAATGATCTTTTGAATTGTGCTGACTTTGCGGGAAATTGTCCGTAATATTGTTTTATAAGCATTTGTGGAATTAATTGATTTATAGAATGAGACGTTTTATTCTTTTAATTACCCTATTCTTCATGGGTTATGGAGTATCTGCTTCGAGTTTTGACAATGCGCAGGACACGTTGCATGCTTCTGTGGTCAGAGGGGAACGTAGCGCACGCTCCATCGTCAAGGATGCGGCGCGTGATTTCTCTAAGAACTATGCTGATTATTACGCCTCATTCTTGATCATACGGACCATTAAGTGCGACGGGAAATACAGAGAGGTGCAAGGCGCTGTGGGCGTGTTCGCCTCTCTGGATTTCAACCAGAAAACAAACACAAAACTCTACTGGGATGACCGAAACGCAATGGGAAGACTGTACGTCTGCGACACTTTTGTCAGCGAGAGCCTTTTCGCTGACAAGAATGAGGTCAATCCGGTCTTGAGTGTTAACTCGAAAGGCCAGACTAATGGGGTGGACGCACTTAAGGTTAATTATGTCAACTACTTCGATGTGTCTGCCCTGGACCGGAAAAGAGCCGTTGAGATATTCTCGCCCCTGAACCCCAAGATGGTAGGCAGCTACAGCTACAAGAGTTACGGCACCGCCAAGGTAGGCGGCAGGGATGTCCGTGTCATCAATTTCAGCTCGAATGCCAAAGAACTTTCCATCAAGGAGAGGATCCTGTGTTCAGGACAGTTGTTCATTGACTATGACGGGCGGGTTCAAAAGATTGTGGTGAAAGATATGGATGACAGGTTCACAAGATATGTCAGGAACTTTTCACCGATGTCCCTTGCCACCCCGACCACCTACACGATAACCTACGGTGAGAAGAACGGAAAAATCTACTCCGAGAGCATAAGACAGGAATTGTCATGGAGAGTACCAGAGGGCGGTGCCGAAGACCTTTACTGCGCTGAGACAAACCCTTTCCGCAACCCGTTCAAGAATCGTGTCGAGACGGATTTCATGATGAAGTTCTCGGAACCTCGGATGCTCAAGTCCGGAGAGGATCATGGCGAGGCTACTCCGGCGTACAGTATCTTGTGCTACAATGATTCACGTGATTTCAACTTTTGGAAGCGGATACTCTCAAAGGAGATTGATTTGGTTCGATTCATGAAGGACACGGGAACAACGTGGGACATCCTTTGCGGACAGACGCAGACGCGGCAGGAGAGAGACCTTGTTGTCCGCTGTGGGAACGATGATGCCAAGGTGTTAAAGGAGAAGAAGAAGTTGGACGCGAAAGCTTCCAGGGCGAGGAAAACTTATCAGTTATTATTCAAAAAAGACTATACAGATGGTTTCAAATAGTCATAGATGCCTTATTCTTGGCAATAAAGTTTTAATAGTCATTGTATTGTCAACGCTGCTCGGACTCTTGTCCGCATGCACCGGAAGTGACAGTCCGTACGATAGCGTCGAACACTTCGGAAAAGAGAACATAGTTCGCACATCCTTGGTGTTTGATACCTTGAGGCTGGATGCCCAATATACATCCCTTTCCGGACAGTGGCACATGAAGGACAGCCTCTTGTGTTTCGTCGATGAATATGCCGTCGGGATCAAGGAGTATGACCTCAGTGGTCACTTCATGGGGGAGCATATCCGCCAAGGGAAAGGTCCTGAAGAAGTCCTGGCCGCCTCTTTTATCTCGACGTTCGACAAGTCCACGGGAGATTTCATCATGCAGGACTCGAACTGTTTCATCCATAGGTTCTCGAAAGACTATAAAAAACTGTTCTCATTGAACCAGGCTTGGTTCACCGCGCTGAGTCCGAACGATGGAGATGTTGGAAACAAAGGTTGGTCTGACCTTTACAATCATCCCGATCCGGAGGTCCCGGAAATGTACGAGTACAATTTTGAGTGCAATAGAATGCAGGCGATCGACTCCGTCGTGATAATCCCGACCATCACCGAGCACGTAAGTTACAACGGTTACGAGAAGCGGCAAAGCAAAGGATTCTGGACAGACTCCTACATATTCATCCGTTTCCGTCCTGAGGTGGTTGAGTCTAGTAAGGTGATATTCGGCCATTATCCGCCTGTCTATCACAAGAGAAACATCCCGGTGTTCTCAAAATATGACTTCTATGCTGAGAAGGATGGCCTTGCCGTCACTTTCGCCGCCGATCCGAGAATATTCCTGATGGACTATGACGGCAATGTCACCGGCTCGTTCGGCTTTTCTGAGAAGGGTGTCTCTGGAAAGTACCCTGAAACCACATCTTTCGAGGAGTACGAATCCAAGTGCAAGAAAATGAGGAAAGAGCACGGCTATTATGACCGGCTTGTCAAATGCGGTGACTACATTTTCCGGATCTGTCGCCTGGACAAGGCTGCCGGGACAATTCTCCAGATTTATGATGGAAACTATAATCTTGTCGGACGGGTTCCAGTCAGTGACGGTTTTGAAGTGATTGGTGAATATGATGGCACCTATTACGCTTACGACAGCCTTGATCTGGACTCGGAGCAGTTCATTTTACTGAGTTTCAAGTAGTGCCTATATAATTGATAGTTTTCGTGAAATATCTATAAATGTTATGGCAGGCATCATCAAAATTTCTGACATAGCTGGATACAGATCAAATCAAGTGTACATCAGAAACTCCAAGCACACGCCTCTTAGTCCCGAGGCCGTCAGGGATGCGATGCCTGTACTTTTAAATCTGCTTAAAAATGAGCCAGACGCTTGGACCCGTGCCGTTCTGGGACACTTCATTTTCACGTTCATACACCCATATATGGACGGAAACGGACGAATGGGGCGTTTCCTTATGAATGCTATGCTCGCCTCCGGTGGCTACCGCTGGACAATCATCTCCAAAGACATCATAGACGACTATATGGCAGCCATTGAGAAAGCCAGTGTCGATGGAGATATTCGTGAGTTTGCCACTCTCTTATCCGGCATCGTCCGGAACAACAAATGATAGACCCTAGTCAAGTGAGTCTGGTTCATCATCTTCTGTTATAGTGTTTCAGGTCCATTATGAATCAAAAACTTGTTATAGAAGAACGTAAGCTTAAAAGTGGGGATGAGCTCTTCACGGTGTTGCCTCGGTGGAATACATCGTCGGAGTCGTTATTCAAAATGTGTGACTTAATCTTTGAGTGGTGGAAGAAAACAAGATTCTCGGATAATTCGATGCCTTGCCTGAAATAATTGTTATCTTTATGGTGTAAACGGCCCCTTAATGGGCCGTTATCTGTGACATGAGATCATTAGAGATAGTCATTAGAACAATTGCGGTGGTCGCCATCATAGTATTTGTCTCTTCCTGTGCGAGCAAAGAGGCCAAGCGGATTATGGACACGGCGGATGCCGTTATGTGGACAAGGCCTGACAGCGCTTTGGCTGCGTTGGAATCGATTGATACGCTGGGTCTTAAGGTTAAGGAGCAGCGTGCGAGGTACTCGCTGCTTTACACGATGGCGTTGGCCAGAAATCATAGAGATATCCCTGATCTGCGTATCATCAAACCTGCTGCGAGCTATTATGAACGTCACGGTTCCAATGATGACAGGATGAAGATGTATTTCTATCTTGGGACGGCGCAGTATGACACTGGAGATCCTGAATCCGCGATAGCGAGTTATCTCCGTGCGAAGGAGTATTCCTTCCACTCGGACAATCTTGTATTCAAGGGAATCATCAGTTCCTCTATTTCTGATGTCTATTTGTGGAACAATAATAATTCTGAGAGCATTTTATATTGTAAGGAGGCCTGTGATTATTTTGCACAGGCCAAGGACTCTTTCAGGCTGTGGAACACTACTGGATTGTTGGCTAATCGCTATTCGAACATTCGGGACTGGGCGAAGGCTGACAGTCTTTATTCTATTTTCTTCTCACAACCAATCCGTGACACCTCCATTTATGCGAGGCAATTATTGAACCTTGCGTGGAACAACATCTTCAAACCTGGTTCTGACCCTCACGAATCAATTGACTTGTTCAGGAAGGCTACAGGAGAATTTGGTGGAACGCCTTCCCTCAGCGACTATTGCGTCTATGCCTATGCTTCTGAAATTATTGGAGATTACGATACTGCAAATGATTTGATCCGACAGTTGGAGAATGTGGACAGCAGTTCGACCATTTTAAAGATCTGGAAGTATAGGATATCAAAGCATCGCGCAGACTACAAAACTGCTTTGACATATCTTGAACAGTCTCTAAATGATCAAAATTCAGAGGTCTTGGAAACGGTTGGCCAATCAGTGGCGTTGGCGCAGTCGGATTATTATGAGAACAAGTCCTTATTGCTGGATAAGGACAGAAGGCTCCAGCGTCAGGTGAAATGGATGATCTTCCTTATTGCCGTGATGATGGTGGCGTCTGGCTTGGGCATTTATTCAAAACGCAAGAAAATATGGCAGCGTCAGGTGGAGGAGATGTCATTCATTAATGACGAAGTGAGTCAAAGACTTAACGAGGCTCTACTAAGTGAGAAGGAGCATTTGCGCTCCATAGATTCGCTGGCCTCAGCTAATGAATTGGCTGAAAAGAATATACAGACCTTGTCGGAGAAACTTTCGAGCGCAGCCGAAAAGGAACAGGTGTTGATGGGATTGAGAGCGAAATATGTCCAGGCGAACAAACGGCGGTACGCCCAATTGAATGTCTTGTGTCGACAGTATCTGGAATCTCCCAATGCTTCCAGAAACGGAAAGGATAAGATTTATGCTGAAGTCAAAAAGATCCTTGCGATATTGGATGAGCCGAACCAAAAGGAGCTTGAGTCTATGCTTGATGACAATCTCGATGGCATAATGACAAAGCTAAGGGCGGCGATACCGGATACCACTGAGAAGGATTTTCGTTTTATCTCATTCTTGGTTCTTGGTTTCGACACCAAGACCATATCCAGAATGATGGACTACAATGTGAACACGGTTTACACAAAGCGTTACATCATTAAAGAAAAAATTTCAAAGCTGGACGGCGAAAACAAGGCTCTTTTCTCAGAATTTATATCGTGATTGATATAATTGCCTGATTGTTCGTGTCTTATTAATTTTGATGTGTTGTCTGCTTTTAATTAAGATATTGATATTTAGAAACTTAATCTGTGTAAAATGAGAAAGTAAATTTCAATTTATTTGTAACAGATTAAAAATTAGTGCGTTATATTTTGAGAGAGTGAAACTATTTTTCATTGTATAACCGATCTTTCTCCCGAACTTTGCAGTCGGAAATAAAACATTTTTTATATAATAGTCTTTATATGAGGTTGAACGTATTAAAGGTACTATCTGCGATTCTCTTTTTGACCGTTTTGCTACCATCCTGTAAGGAAGGCGGACAAAAGGCTGTGACTCCTGCTGAAATTGTAGTTAAAGTCGATGTCTCGGAATCAGATAAATATTTCGATGCCTGTCAAATTGCTGATCTCGAGAAAGTCATTCCCCTTGAGACTGTCGGCGACGCACTCGTTGGCGAGATTGACAAACTTGAGATGGACGACAACCACATAGTGATTCTGGACAAACGGATGCGCGCTGTCTGGCTGTTTGGGACTGATGGCAAGTTTATCCGCAGGATCGGGTGTCTGGGCAATGGACCAAAAGAATATGTCTCGCTTGATGATATGTGCTTTGACAAAGAAAACGGAACGGTCTGGATTTGGGATAGGGTCAAGCAGGTGATGCTTGAATATGACCTGACCGGCGAGCTCTTGAAAGAGGTTGCGACAGGTTTCAGCTCGAACGTCTTCGCAAGGACAAGGAATGGCTTCTGGCTTTATTACTCCTACCTTAAGAATCCGGACAATAACAGCCTTATTCTTGTCAATGAAGAAATGGATCACCTTGTGAAAGGCTTTTTCCCGACAAAGGAGCCTTTCCCGGTGTCTTTGACTTCAGGCTTCACCTCTTGGGCCGGGAAGGAATATTTCTACTTCCCTCTATCTAACGTCCTGTATTCACTGGAGGGAACGGAAGTGCGTCCTTACATTGAATTTGATTTCGGAGAGCGGACATTGCCATATTCAAAAATAATGAATATGTCCCGCGAGGAATATGAGACTTTAGTTGGTTCAGGCACTTATTTGGGAGGTTTGAATAATATCCGGCTGTCTGACAAGTATTGCTTTTTCCGGTTTTCGTCGACCGTCCAGGATAAATATGTCACCGCCTATTATGGTGTTTTAGACCTTAAGACATCAGCGGTTGAGGTATTCTCTTACTTGAATGTTTCGGATTTGCTTGTGGATTTTTCGTCTCTCTTGTGTGTGACAGCCAACGAAGAATTGGTATATCCTATTTATCCAAGTAAGCACAACCCGATTTATTACGACGAATTGCGGACATTGGTTCCGGATGTGTCGGAAGAGTCGAATCCGATTTTGGCGTTGTACAAGCTGAAATAAATTGCAGCATAAGTATCGTGAACCGTTTGATGGGAGCCAGAATCTACAGAAACTATGACTTCTCAAGTACCAAATTGTCTTCTTTCAGGATGCCGGGACTTAGGAGATTATCCGTCGGCGATATCGTGATATTCAATTATCCGTTCGTCGGCAGTAAAGACACGATTGGTTTTAAGATCAATTATGTCTATGCCAAGCGGTGTCTGGGAGCACCAGGTGATTCGGTAAGGATAGAGGACGGCTTTTACCGTGATGCGGAGTGGAGGATTGTCGGTGAGAGTGAGTACCAGTACAGGCTTCATAATATCCCGGACAGTTCACTTATGAAGGTTAAAGGGTGTTATTATGCGATGAATGGATGGAACGTAAAGTGTTTCGGCCCCATTTACGTTCCTGGGAAAGGAGATAAGGTCACAATTGGAGAAACTGATTTTCTTTGGTACAGGAAGTTGATCAAATATGAAACCGGATTTATGCCGACAATTGACGGTCAGGGGCGAGTGTTTTTGGATGGCAAGATCCTGAGTGAATATACCTTCAAACACAATTGGTATTTCCTTGGCGGAGACAACGTCTTGAATTCGCGCGACAGCCGTTATTTCGGCCTTGTGCCCGAGGAGTACATCGTCGGGATCGTGATCCAATGAACGAAATGTGCGATCATAAAGGCAGATAACGGAAAATATTCAGTAAATTAGCAAGCACTAAAAAATGTTAGGCTACGATGAACCTTAACCATAGAATAACCACGGCTGCGGTCGGCATATTCATTCTCCTTCTTGGGGCAACGCCTCTCTGGGCGCAGCGGCGGATGTCGCTTCCGGAGGCGATCGGGACGGCGCGGAGCCAGTCGGTGGCGGCGCTGGAGGCGAAGCACGCCTTTGTTTCGACCTATTGGGCGTACCGCTCCTATCAGGCGAGCCGTCTGCCTTCGCTTGTGTTGTACGGCAACCTGATGAACTTCGACCGGTCGCTCACCTTGCTGCAAAGCTACGAGGACGGCTCATTCCGCTACGCCAGCACCTACAACCTCCAGAACAGCCTCGGCCTTCAGGTCGCCCAGAACATAACCTTCACCGGCGGAAGGCTTTATGTCTATTCCGACCTTTCCCGCATCGACCAGTTCGGACTCAACAAGAAACTGACCTGGTACTCCCAGCCTGTCACGGTCCGCTACGTCCAGCCGCTTTTCTCCTACAACCAGTTCAAATGGGATAAACTCATTGAGCCTAAGGAATATGAACGTGGCCGTCGCCGCTACGTCGAGTCGATGGAGCAGGTCACGATCAATGCCGTGTCGGCATATTTCTCGCTCGTCCAGGCCCTGAAGAACCAGGAGGTTGTGAAGGCGAACTACGAGAACACCGGGAAGATGCGCTCCGTGGCGGCGGAAAGGATGAGACTTGGAAGCGTCACGAGGGCTGAATATCTCCAACTGGAACTCCGGGCTCTCAACGACAGCATCTCGATCGGAGAGAGCCTTGTCAACGTGCGTCAGGCGCAGATGTACCTTAACTCGATTCTGGGCTATGATGAGTCCGTGGAGGTGGAACCGGTGGTGGACGATGCCCTGCCGGACATTCTGATGGATTACGATCTGGTGATGGAGAAGGCGATGAGGAACTCGACGTTCAGCCTTGACAATCAGATAAGTGAGTTGAATGCCGCCTCGAATGTGGCGAAGGCTAAGGCGGACAGGGGCATCTCGATGAGCCTTAACGCCCGCTTCGGCCTGTCCCAGACCGGCAATGGCCTGCCGGATGTCTATAAGGATCTTCTGAACCAGGAGGTTGTGGGTTTGACTTTCAGCGTGCCGATCTTCGATTGGGGGCTTGGCAAGGGAAAGGTGCAGAAGGCCAAGGCCGCCGAGGAGGTCGTCAAGGCGCAGAACCTCCAGAGCGAGAACGACTACCGCAGGAAGATATTCACCGCCGTCGGCCAGTTCAACAACCAGCGTCAGCAGTGCATGGCTTCCCGCAAGGCGATGGAGATAGCCTCCGAAAGGTACGAGCTGATGATGGACAAGTTCAGGCGCGGCTCGGCCACGGTGACCGACCTCACCAACGCCCAGAACGACAACGAGTCAGCGATGGCCAAATACATCACCGACTACTCCAACTTCTGGACCTACTACTACACCCTCCGGAAGTACGCCCTCTACGATTTCATCACGGGAAAAGACATCGACGTCAACGTCAAGGAAATGGTTGAATGATTCAGAATCAATGAATATGAGAAAGAATATACTTGCGTCCCTTTTTGCCTTCGGCCTCGTCATGATGGCCGTTGCCTGCGGAGGAAACAAAAAGACGGAGGAGACGAAGGACGGGAAACTGACCTACACCCCTCAGATAAACGAAGTCACTGTCGTGAAATTGGAAAGGAAGGATTTCGCCCGTCAGCTCCTGTCCAACGGAAAACTTGTTGCCGGACGTAAAAGCGCGCTGCAGTTCAGGACAACCGGAAAAATCGCGGCGATAAACGTCCGGAATGGTGAATATGTCTCCTCAGGTGCCGTCATCGCCACCGTTGACCGTCCCGACTTGAAACTGTCGCAGGAATCCTCCCGGCTTTCGCTCCAGAAGGCCGAGCTGGATTTGTATGACTATCTTGTGGGACAGGGATATTCCGCCGGGGACACCACCTCGGTCCCCGCCGACCTTTTGGCCATGGCGAAGATGAAATCCGGCTATTCCGCCGCCAAGAACGATTTTGCGCGCTCGTCCTACGAGATCGCCGGAACGGTTCTCCATGCCCCGTTCTCCGGGCGTGTCGCTGACATCAAGCAGAAGCCGTTCGACCAGAGTCCGTCCGGTACTTTCTGCACGATTGTGGACGACAGTGTGCTGGAGGTGGATTTCTCGGTGATGGAGTCGGAATATTCATTCCTCTCCGTCGGTCTGCCGGTGAGGATCCGTCCGTTTGCTGACGAGACCAAGGAATATTCAGGGAAAGTCACCGCCATCAATCCTCTCGTGGATGAGAAGGGGCAGATCTCCGTCACCGCGCAGGTCCGGAACGACGGCTCGCTGATCGATGGAATGAACGTCCGTGTGATCGTGGAGAGGATGATTCCGGGACAGCTTGTCGTGCCTCGCAGCGCGGTGGTGATCAGGGACAATCTGGACGTGCTGTTCACCTGCACGGATGACGGCAAGGCACATTGGACTTATGTCACGATACTTTATTCCAATGGTGAGTCCTACGTGGTCGAGGCCAACAAGGACAGGAACGCCGAACTGAACGAAGGCGACCAGGTGATTGTCTCCGGCAATCTCAATCTGGCGGACAACTCTGATGTGCTGGTAAAAAGGTAGGCAATGCTGAAACATCTGATAGACAGACCGATAACCGTGACGATGATAACCCTTGTCATCATTGTTCTGGGCATTGTCAGCATACGTCTGCTGCCAGTGTCGTTGGTTCCGGATGTGGACATCCCGTACATAACCGTGCAGGCCACATCCTCGGAACTTTCGGCCAGAGAGATGGACGAGAGTGTGCTGAAGCCTCTGCGCCAGCAGCTTATCCAGATCAACGGGCTTGAGGACATCGTCAGCGAGGCGAAGGACGGCAGCGGGACGATCCGGCTTACGTTCAACCACGGTTCGGACATCGATTATCTTTTCATTGAGGTCAACGAGAAGATTGACCGGTCCATGTCCAGCCTTGGCGACATCGCCCGGCCTAAGGTCTTGAAGGCCAGCGCCACGGACATTCCGGCGTTTTTTGTGAATATTACTTCTTCGGTCGCTGAGCCTGTCGAACCACAAGCTCAGGGACAGCCTCAGAATCGGTCGCTGAGCCCGTCGAAGCGCACCGAGCCTGAGGCCCAATCGGACTTGTTCCCCGTAACCGAGTCCTTCTCCCAGATGAGCCGCTTCGCACGTGACGTGATCAGCAAACGCATCGAACAACTCTCCGAAGTCGCCATGGTCGATGTCAGCGGCCTTGTCAGTGACGAGATTCTCATAATTCCGGATGAGTCCAAGCTACTCCAGGCAGGGATGACAATGAATGAGTTCGAGAGTTGTGTCAAGAGTTCCAACATCCGCCTTGGCAGTCTCACAATCCGTGACGGAGAGTACCGCTACAATGTCAAATTCGATTCCCGGGCTTCCTCCAGTGAAGACATCGCCAACCTCTGGTTCAAGAAGGAAGGCCGCCTTCTTCAGATAAAGGACGTCGCCAAGGTCGTCGTCCACCCGGCAAAACGAACCGGCCTCGTCCGCTCGAACGGAGAGGATGCCGTGTGTCTTGCCGTCATCAAGCAGAGCGAGGCGAAGATGTCGGACCTGAAGTCGGCCATGAACGGTCTGATGGACAGTTTCCGGAACGACTACCCTCAGTTGAGTTTCGAGATCACGAGAGACCAGACCCAGCTTCTTGAATATACCATCAACAACCTGTTGCAGAACATCATAGTGGCCCTCCTTCTGGCGAGCGTCATCATATTCCTCTTCATGAGGGACTTCCGCTCTCCGGTGCTGGTGATCCTGACGATGCCGGTGGCGCTGATATTCTCGATGCTCTGCTTCTATGCCATCGGATTGACCCTGAATATTATATCCCTCTCCGGTCTGCTTCTCGGAGTCGGAATGATGACTGACAACACGGTCATCCTTGTCGATAATATAACCGGCCGCTGGCAACGTGAAGGGAACCTGCGCTCCGCTGTCCTTGAGGGCACGAAAGAGGTGAGGGGAGCGATGCTCAGCTCCGTGCTGACAACCTGCGCGGTGTTCATTCCGTTGATATTCATGAGCGGCATCGCCGGGGCGATGTTCTACGATCAGGCTATGTCGGTGGCCATCGTGCTGCTGACCTCCTACATTGTGACCATCCTTGTGATTCCGGTCTATTATTACTGGTGGTTCAAGGGTTCTGACGGCTTCCGTCCGAGTCCTTTGCTGGAGAAGATCAATTTTGACGAGCCTATCCGCCGCTGGGACGACAGGCTGATGGAATGGTTCATCCGGCACAGACTGGTCGCCTGGGGACTTCTCGCCGTCTCGATTATAGGTTTGGTGTTCTGTTTCCTGGAGATGCCGAAATCCCGTCTGCCGGAGATGACCCAGACGGATGCGATAATGAAGATTGACTGGAACGAACACATTTCCATTGAACGTAACACGGAGCGGATCAGGGATTTAGAGAAAAAACTGACCGGAAGCGTGGAGCAGATGACGGCTCTTGTCGGTTCTCAGCAATTCATTCTGAGTCATAGTGGTGACCAAGGAATTTCCGAAGCGTCCATCTACGTCAATTGCAAAGATGCCGGCACATTGAAAAAGGTGCTGGGTGAATTAAAGGATGAGGTGGAGAATGAATATCCGGAAGCGGTATATTCATTCGAAGCTTCAGGGAATATCTTCGACATGGTTTTCGCCCGGAACGAGGCTCCGCTCGTGGCGCGCCTTCGCCCAGTGAGGAACAGGGAGGTTGAGGTCGAACCGTTGAGGAACATGCTCTCCGAGGTCAGGGAAGCGTTGCCTGGAGTGACCGTGGCGGATCCTCCGGTAAAGACTGACGCTCTGTTTGTCGCTGATCCTGACTTGCTTGCGCTTTATGATGTCGGTTATTCGGAACTTGTGTCGATTCTGAGGAACTCGCTCAACGAGAACCGTCTGTTCAACATTGTCCAGGGAACCAGCACTGTTCCGGTCGTGACAGGCTCCAACGCCGCCGGACTTTCGGAGATCCTGCATGGCACTTTCATCGAAAAGAAAGGCCTTGACGGGGAGACATCCCGGATTCCGGTTTCAAATCTTATGCGGCAAACCTTTGCCGAGGATTTGAAAACTTTGGTCGCAGGCCCGGAGGACAATTACTACCCTTTGGCTCTCGATGTTCCGTCGAAGGACGTGAAACATGTGATGGCCGCGGTGAGTGACGTCGTGCGAAAGAATGGTGACTTCGAGGTCGGCTATTCTGGTTCCTGGTTCTCCAACAGCAAGATGATCGATGAGATGATCATCATAATGCTGGTCGCCATAATCCTGCTCTATCTGATTCTGGCCTCCCAGTTCGAGTCTCTGGTCCAGCCGCTGATCATCCTTTCGGAGATTGTCGTGGATGTCTTTGTCGCCTTGCTGGTTCTATGGATTTTCGGGGTCAGCATCAACCTGATGTCGATGATCGGCCTGATTGTCATCACCGGCATCGTCATAAACGATTCCATCCTGAAAATTGACACGATCAACCAGATGCGCAAAGCCGGGGAAAGCCTTGAACGCGCGGTCATCGACGCTTCATCGCTTAGAGTGAAAGCAATCATAATGACTTCATTGACAACCATTTTGGCCGTCTGCCCGTTCCTGTCAAGGGGTAGCATGGGCGCGGACCTCCAGTACCCGATGTCCCTGGTGATTATCGCGGGAATGCTTGTCGGAACCCTTGTCAGCCTGTTCGTCGTGCCGGCGTTGTATTATTCGATCTACAATGGAAGAAAGAAAAAATAGACTTTCTCCATTTTCGGTCGTTCTGATTATGGTGGCGCTGTCCCTTGTCGGGCTGGCGGCGTTGCCGCGTCTGAACATCCAATACACACCGATGACGGAAGGCCGTACGGTCTATGTATCTTTTTATTATCACAACGCCTCTGCGGAAATCATTGAAAGCGAGGCGACATCCAAGATTGAAGGAGTCTTGGCGGGGATACGCGATGTCACAGACATTTCCTCTGTTTCACGTAAAGGTTCAGGCTCCGTTTCTGTCAAGTTCCGCAAAGGCTCGGACATGGACGCGGCGCGCTTCGAGGTCGCCTCGGCGATCAGGAACGTTTACCCAAGCCTTCCTGATGAGGTCTCCTATCCGGGAATATCCTTGTCTGGCGGCGGACGGGTCTCGCGGATATCCTATCTCGTCAAGGGCGGGATCCCTTCCCGGGAGATTTCCAAATATGTCAAGGAACACGTCCTCAGCCATTTGGCCGCCATCCCGGGAGTGGACAAGGTCAATGTGGACGGCGGTGTTCCTTTCCAGTGGGTGATCACGTTCGACGCCGACAAGATCCAGTCCGTAGGAGTCACCGCCGATGAGATCGCATCGGCCTTCAATTCATATTACCGTGAGGAAATCCTCGGAATGACAGAAACCTCTGAAGGATTGATGACGGTGCGTCTTAAAGAAGCCTCGGACAAGGATTTCGGATCGATTCCCGTAGATAATTTCAAAGGCCGTGTGATTCACATCGGGGACGTTGCCCAGTGGCGCTATGAGGAAGCGGTGCCGTCAAGTTACTATCGTGTCAACGGTTTGAACACCATTACTTTGACGGTGGAGATAGCTTCTTCGGCCAACCTGTTGACTGTCGCTTCCGCCGTCAAGGAAAGGATGGCGGAGCTTCAGAAAGGCTTCCCTTCGGAAATCACCGCCGGCATCGCCTACGATTCCTCTGAGTTTGTCAGCGAGGAACTCAGCAAAATCTATGTCCGTACCGCCCTCTGCATCTTGATTCTGTTGATGTTCGTGTTCTTGATCAACAGGTCGTGGCGGTATATGCTGATCATTGTCTTCACTTTGACGGTCAATGTGTTGACCGCCTTGATGATCTACAGTTTGGCAGGTCTTCAGATCCACATCTACACCCTTGCCGGAATCACGGTCTCTCTCGGAATAATCATCGACACCTCGATCGTGATGATCGACCACTACGCCCATTTCAAAGACCGGAAGGCTTTCCCGTCCATCCTTTCGGCCGCGGCCACGACTGTCGGCGCATTGATGATGATCCTTCTGCTTCCGGAAAAGGAAAAAGCCAACCTCGTGGACTTCATCTGGGTGATTGTCATTAACTTGGGACTGTCGCTGATCATCTCCTACCTGTTCATCCCGTCGCTGATGGAATATATTCCTGTAAGAATGTCGGGTGGCAAGTCTGGACGTTCCCCAAGGAAGCTCCGCCGGATCCTGCGTTGGAACAGGTTCTACGCTTCCTACATCGGCTGGGGGGTGAGGCATCGTTGGGTGTATGTCCTTTTGTTCATCGTGGCGTTTGGAATCCCGCTCTGTCTGCTCCCTACCCGTCTGTCTGATTATGACAAGGACAAGGCGGACAGGTTCGACAGATTTCTGGACAAGATTGTCACCTGGAAACCTTACGACAGGAACCGTCAGTTGATAGACAAGATAGCCAGTTCCTCCTTCGGTCTGTTTTACAAATCCTTGAACCGCTCCAATTTCTACCGGGAGCCTGAAAAGAAACGTCTGATCATCAATGCCGGCATGCTTGAAGGCTGTACCGTGAACCAGTTGAATGATGTCGTGAGGGCGATGGAGAATTATCTGTCGAAGTTCGATGAGATCTCCGTATTCACCACGTCGATATATTCCTACGACAACGCCGAGATTTCGGTGGAGTTCAAGCCTGAGTATGAGAACTCAGGTTTCCCTTCCGTGCTGAAGTCCGAGGTCACGAGGATGGCGATCAATTTCGGCGGGGCGAACTGGAGGGTCTCCGGAATAGACGACAATAATTTCAACAACAACATCGTCTCGTCCTCCAAGAGCAACCGCATCTCGCTGAAGGGCTACAACTATCAGGAACTCAGCCGATATGCCGAGAAGCTGATGGCCTATCTCTCCACAAACCGCCGTGTCCAGGGCGCGGAGATCTGGTCGGGAGGTTGGAACGGCCGCCCTTCGATTGAGTTTGTGCTGGATTATGATTTTGGGCGGATGACGCTCGCCGACATCAATCCTTATGCCTACTACAATGCATTGGGCTCCTTGCTGTACGAACGGAGGATCGGGACTTCTGAATATGATGGTGGAGCCGTCGATGTTGTCCTCCGTTCCTCGGATCTGGACAGATACGATCTCTGGCACGTTCTTAACTCTCCGATTGATGTCGGTCAGAAGAAAATGACGCTTTCGAGTGTCGGGGGCATTGACAAGAGGCGTACCGGCGTGACGATCAAGAAGAACAACCAGTCCTACGAGCTGGTGGTCTGCTACGATTTCATCGGTAGTTGGGAGCTCAGCCGCTCCCTGTCCCAAAAGGCTGTGAAGTATATGAACGATGAGGTACTCCCGATCGGTTTCAAGGCCGAGGTTCCGGGCTGGGGCTGGTTCGACACCGCCAAGCAGCAGTACGCCTGGCTGCTGTTTTTGATTCTTGCGGTGATGTACGTGATGCTTGCGATGACATTCGAGTCGTTCCGTTACCCGCTCGCCGTGATCTTTATGGTTCCGGTCTCTTTCATCGGCCTCTTCCTTGCCTTCGGCCTATCGGACTTCTCCTTCGATCAGGGCGGTTTCGCCGCCTTCGTGATGCTCAGCGGCATAGTCGTCAACGCCGGCATCTACCTCATCACCACCTACCAGTCCCTCCTCAGTGCATCGGTCCCTGAGCCTGTCGAAGGGACCACCTCTGTGACTAAACAAACTCACCGACCAGCCGAAGCGGCCAACATCCGCCTCTACGTCAAAGCCTACTCCCGCAAGATCAACCCGATCACCCTCACCATAGTCTCCACCATCCTCGGCCTCCTCCCGTTCCTCACCGACGGCCCGGAGGAAGTGTTCTGGTTCGACTTTGCCGTCGGCACCATCTCCGGCATGCTATTCTCGATCCTTGCCGTTATATTCATCCTTCCGGTCTTATGCGTCAGCCGCAAATAATGATTGTGGATTTATGCAATGAAATGTTCCGGCAAATAACGTAGTGAACAGATTGGATTTTTGATCGTCTTGGGTTATATTTGCATGAGTGTGTTATTATATTGGAGGCGATTGGTCCTCCTCGGAGGTTATGGTATGAAAAAGTTCATAGTCGCAGGAATATTCATGGTTCTGTGCACCGGGCTTCAGGCTCAGTCGGTGGACACTACATCTATTTATAAAGACAGGAAGGACAGTCTGAGCGCTACTGTTTTTGTCGGGCATCAGGAGAACAGCATTTCAAGAGGTAAGACATTGAGAACGGAGCTCATCTCCGCCTCAGGACTTCAAAAGATGGCCTGTTGCAATCTGGCGGAGAGTTTTGAGAACTCGGCCAGCGTGACTGTGGGCTATTCTGACGCTGTCACCGGGGCGCGTCAGATTAGGCTTCTGGGGCTTTCCGGGACATACACACAGATGTTGGACGAGAACCGCCCGGTGATGAGGGGAATCACCGCTCCTTATGGATTGTCTTACGTTCCGGGGCCGTGGCTGGAGAGCATTCAGATCGCGAAGGGTTCTCCGTCCGTGATCAACGGCCTGGAGTCGATGACCGGGCAGATCAACCTTGAGCACAAGAAGCCGACCGAGGAGAAGCCTCTTTTCATCCAGGCTTCCATGATGAGCGACACGAAGGCGGATTTCAACGCGACATCAGCTTGGCGGCTCAGTCCGACAATATACACGATTCTTTTGGGGCATGTGAGCGGTAACTTCAAGACTTACGACATGAATCACGACGGTTTCCGGGACGATCCCAGGATGTTGCAGTTCAATGTGGCGAACAGGTGGCTTTACTACACGCCGGAACTTCAGGTGCGATGGGGCGTGAAGGCTGTCCGTGACCGGCGTCAGGGTGGAATGGACGGCTACGATAAAGACCGGTTACAATCATTGGTCACCGAGCCTGTCGAAGTGACCGATCCGGCCCGCGGATCTGTGGTTCGACAGGACTCACCAACCGCCGAAGTGACCTCCATCAAGGAATCACTCTCCGGCACCCCTTGGGGCACCGACATCACCAACAGTCTCCTGAACGCCTACCTGAAGGTCGGCAAACCTCTTCGTGAGGACGGCTCATCCAGCATAGCCGCCATCGCTGACTGGTCGTGGCAGAAAAGCGACTCGTGGTTCGGCGCGTCATCCTACCTTGCGAACCAGCAATCAGGTTTTGTCAACCTCCTTTACAGGAATATGTTGAATGAGTCCCACGACTTCACTGTCGGCCTTTCCGGCACGTTCGACCACATCGACGAGGCCGTCTCAAAACTGGACTATGGCCTGTGGAATATGACAGACGGGAATATTCTGCGTCCATATTCAGGGATAGCGGATCATTTCTTCGGAGGAGCTTACGGGGAATATACCTTCCACGCCGGGGACATATTCACATCAATTGTGGGAGTGAGCGCCGATTGGTACAAGGGAAACGGGCTCAAGGTGGCTCCGAGGGTGACTTTGAAATATTCACCGGCGGAGTGGCTCGTCGCGAGGGCGAACGGCGGCAGGGGATTGAGGTATGCCGATCCGGTCGCTGACAACATCGGTGTGATGTCCACTCATAGTTGGCTCAAAGGGGATTGCATGGAGCGGTTGCTGGAGGATTCGTGGACATTCGGAGGGAATGTGACTTTCTACTTGCCGTTCGGGGTGGATCCTTCCAAGACTTACATCAGTTTTGATTATTTCCGCACTCAGTTCGTGCGTCAGTCGATGGTGGATTATGAGGTGCCGGGGGTCGATGTGAACGGCGGACGTGAGATCTGGTTCTTTGATTCAGATGGAAGACGCTCATATTCAGACAACTGGCAGGTGGATTTCAATGTCGAGCCGTTTGACCGTTTCACCGTGGCCTTGACCGGGCGCTATACTAACGCGCGTCAGGAGAATTATGGTGGCGAATTGGTGGAGAAGCCGATGCTCAGCCGCTTCAAAGGAGTGCTGAACCTCCAGTACAAGACCAATCTGAGCAGGTGGATATTCGATTTCACGGCTTCTGTTAACGGCTCGGCGAGGGTTTATGATTTTATGAAGGATTTGAGGGATGGGGATGGTTCATTGCTTTACGCTGACGGGCGCACTCCGGTCTATCCTTTGCTTTACGCACAGATTACCAGACGGTTCCGAGGATTTGACATCTATGCGGGAGTGGAGAATATCACGGATTTCACCCAGAAGCACGTGCTGGTGGGAGATAGGAATGCTGCCGGGGAGTGGTCTCCTTGGACTCCGGGATTCGACGCCAGTTGTGTCTGGGGGCCGATTATGGGGCGTCGGATCAATCTTGGCGTGAGATTGACGCTCTGGAGGGCTACAAAGAACGATTAAATCATTATCTTTGCATGATGAACCTTGGCGTGGACTGGTGCGCTGTAATTTTAAGGGTTATGAAAAGAATATTGTTGATGGCGGTCGCGGCCATGATGCTGGCTGCGCCTTTTGCCGCGGCTAAGGCTGCACTTTTTGAGGGTTTTGTCACGGAGAAGCCCGCTGACAAGAATGTCGGTGAGGTGGTTTTCGCTACGAACATGCACTGTGACAAGTGTGTGAACAAGCTCAATGAGAATCTGGCGTTCATCAAGGGAGTCAAGGACTTGAAGGTCTCTCTCAAGGATCAGACAATCAAGATCAAGTATGACAAGCGCAAGACCGATGAGAAGACACTTGCGGACGCCATCAAAAAACTTGGCTACAAGGCCGATAAAGTGGAGAAATAACGATTATGAGTCAGAAACCGTCTATCCCTAAGGGAACACGTGATTTCGGTCAGCGGAACATGGCTGAAAGAAATTATATCTTTGACACCATAAAGAAGGTCTTCAGGACTTTCGGTTATGCGCAGATAGAGACTCCGGCGATGGAGAATCTGTCAACCTTGCTCGGAAAGTATGGCGAGGAAGGCGACAAGCTTCTGTTCCGGGTTCTTAATTCAGGTGATTGCTTCTCCAAGGTCAACTTTGAGGATTACCGCGCGGAAGACGGGGAAGTGAACAGTGTCGCTCTTTCCAAGGAAGTTTGCGAGAAAGGTCTCCGTTACGACCTGACCGTACCTTTTGCCCGTTTCGTGGTCCAGCACCAGAACGAGATTTCCTTCCCGTTCAAGCGTTTCCAGATCCAGCCGGTCTGGAGGGCTGACAGGCCGCAGAAAGGACGCTACCGCGAGTTCTACCAGTGCGACGTGGATGTGATCGGAAGCAAGTCCCAGGTCAATGAGCTTGAGCTTGTGCAGATTGTGGACAAGGTGTTCAGTCTTCTGGACGTGAATGTTTTGGTCAAGATCAACAACAGGAAGGTTCTGACCGGCTTCGCCGAGATCTGCGGATTCCCGGACAAGGTCGTGGACATCACGGTCGCGATCGACAAACTGGACAAGATCGGCCTTGAGAGCGTCGAGGAGGAGATGCGTGAGAAGGGCCTGACCGATGACGCGATCGCCGTTATAGAGCAGATCCTCAGACTGTCCGGCTCAACTTCCGGGAAACTGGCTTTGATGCGTTCCTTGATGGACGGTGGTTCCGCTTCCGGACTCGTCTCCGAGACCGGTCTCAAAGGTCTTGACGAACTTGAGGAACTGTTCGGCCTGATTGAGGCGGCCGGAGTGAAGTGTCCTGTTGAGATTGACCTTTCCCTGGCCCGTGGCCTGAATTACTATACGGGTGCGATCTTCGAGGTCAAAGCTCTTGACTTCCAGATCGGAAGCATCTGCGGAGGCGGTCGTTACGACAATCTTACCGGAATCTTCGGTCTTCCTGATATGTCAGGAGTCGGCATCAGCTTCGGCGCCGACAGGATCTACGATGTTCTCAAAGGCTTGGATAAGTTCCCTGAGTCATTGGCCTCCAGCACCACGCTTCTGTTTGCCTGTATGGGTGCCGATGAGCTTCGCTATGTCCTCCCGGTCGCCGCCGCTCTGCGTTCCGAGGGCGTTTCCGTCGAGGTTTATCCGGAGCCGTCCAAGTTGAAGAAGCAATTCGACTACGCCGGGAAGAAGTCCATCCCGTTCCTCTCAATCAACGGTGGCAACGAGGTTGAGGCCGGCGCCATCCAGCTCAAGAACCTCACCACCGGCGAACAGAAGTCCTTCGCCAAGGCCGACATCTCAGGAATGAAGGAGTTTATGAATATACAGGAAGAGGAACCGTAAAGCATTCATCAGCCGGAAGTCTCCTTCTGAAATTTTGCACGTTACCAAAATTTCAGAAGGAGACTTCCGGCTGAGTAATTCAGAACCGAACATATTTTATATGCATAGATCATTTTACACTCTTTGCACATATTTACACATGTTTTTTTGAAATAGTTTTGCATTCCAGAAAAATATTCTTACCTTTGTAGTCCAACATCGCGGGGTAGAGCAGTTGGTAGCTCGTCGGGCTCATAACCCGGAGGCCGGAGGTTCGAGTCCTCCCCCCGCTACCACCACGGACACTGATTGCTCAGTGTCCGTTTCTTTTATCCCCTCACCCCTCACAGAACCCCGTAGAAGAAGTCCGACTTATCCGAAAAGTTCGTTCCATCAGTTCGTGAGGAGGTTGATCGTAGTATGGGGAATAAAAAACAGACATCCTTTTTAGGGGGAAGATGCCTGCTTTTACGAAATGCTTTCATGGCAATATGAATGTTAGGCTGCTGTGCTGGTGATGTGCATGAAATACTGCGGAGGAATGAGCGGAGCAATTCATCGGATGGTGTGGTAGAAGTGCCAGTGATGGCCATCGGGCTGAAGGCATTTTGTGAAAATGTGGGAGAAATGAGCGGTGATGGCACGCCATGGCTTGCGGTCGTTTACAAAAGTGACCTGAAAAGGTTGCTTTTGAATATGGAAGGCCTTGTGTTTACTTAAATGTCCGGTGCTTGTCGTCTAATATTCCACTTTTGTGAGGAATAGGGCGTTGCCGGGGACGGATTCGCCGGCACAGGAGCGGGAGCCGCCTTGGGTGAGGATGGCGATCCAGGATTCGTCGCGCTTGCCGCGGCCTACCTCAAGGAGGGAACCGACTACGGCGCGGACCATATTCCTGAGAAAGCGGTCGGCGCGGATGGTGAAGACGAGGTAGTCACCTTCCTCGGCTGGGGAGCCCATGATTCTGACGTGGTCGGGGGAATATGCCTCCCAGCGGGCTTGGGTGACGGTGCAGATGGAGGTCTTGTTGCTGCTGCCGACCTTTTCGAAGCAGCTGAAGTCGTGGCGGCCAAGGAGTGCCTGTGCGGCGCGGTTCATCTTGTCGACATCCAGCGGGAAGGTGTAGAGGTAGGAATATTCCCGCATAAAAGGGTCACGGCGGCGGTGGATGAAGTACTTGTACTCACGTTGTGTGGCATCGAATCTGGCGTGGAACTCAGGATCACAAAGCGCAATCGAATGTACCTTGATTCCGGCGGGCAAAATGGCATTTATTTTGTAGCCAATCGCGCTTGCGTCAATGTCCGGATTCGAGGCCTCGAAGTGGGCCACGTAGTTGATGGCGTTCACCTTCGAATCGGTCCGTCCGGCGCCCGTGACGGCAATGTCCTCCTTCAAGAGAGTCGAAAGAGCATTCTGAAGACACTCCTGAACAGTTGTTGCATCGTTCTGAATCTGCCAGCCGCAGAATGACGAGCCGTCGTATGAAAGGGTGATCCGGTAGCGCATTTTGATAGGATTGTTTTGATTGCAAAAATAGTAAAAACAGTATAATATGGAAAGTGTAAACATCAAGGAACTCAATGACAGGATCCAGAAGGAGAGCGCCTTCGTGGATATGCTGTCCCTTGAGATGGGCAAGGTCATCATCGGACAGAAGCAGCTGGTGGAGAACCTTCTGATCGGACTGCTCGCCAACGGACATATCCTTCTGGAAGGTGTGCCGGGATTGGCGAAGACTTTGGCCATAAGTACTTTGTCAAAGGCGATCGACGCTAAGTTCAGCCGTATTCAGTTCACCCCTGACCTCCTTCCTGCCGACCTTATCGGAACGATGATATATTCACAGAAGGATGAGTCGTTCGAGGTGCACAAGGGTCCGGTCTTCGCCAACTTCGTGCTCGCGGATGAGATCAACCGTAGCCCGGCGAAGGTGCAGTCGGCCCTTCTTGAGGCTATGCAGGAGCGTCAGGTGACGATCGGCGACCAGACGTTCAAGCTTCCGGAGCCGTTCCTCGTGATGGCCACACAGAACCCTATAGAGCAGGAAGGAACCTATCCGCTTCCTGAGGCTCAGGTGGACCGTTTCATGCTGAAGGTCATCGTGAAATATCCTAAGAAAGAGGAGGAAAGGCAGATCATCAGGATGAACAACACAGGCGAGTTCCCGACGGTCAATCCGGTGATCAAACCGGAGGACATCGTGCGCGCCAGAAGCGTCGTCAGGGATGTCTATATGGACGAGAAGATCGAAAGGTACATTGTGGACATCGTCTATGCCACCCGTACTCCGGACGATTATGGTCTGGGGAAGATCAAGGATCTCATCTCGTTCGGAGCCTCACCTCGTGCGAGCATCTCATTGTCAATGGCTTCCAAGGCCTACGCCTTCATCAAGAGAAGAGGCTATGTGATTCCTGAGGATGTCAGGGCCGTCTGCAACGAGGTCCTGCGCCACAGAATCGGACTGACCTACGAGGCCGAGGCGGAGAATGTCACGACCGAGCAGATCATCGCCGAAGTGCTCAACGCCGTACAGGTTCCGTAACGGACTATGTGTAGTTGGGTTTTAATCAGACATTTGAATCATGGCATCTAATTCCTCAGCCAATGAACTCCTGCGCAAGGTCCGCAAGATAGAGATCCGCACCAGGGCTCTGTCCCACCAGATCTTCGCCGGTGAATATCACAGTGCCTTCAAAGGCCGTGGAATGGCCTTCAGCGAGGTGCGTGAGTACCAGTACGGAGACGATGTGCGTTCGATGGACTGGAATGTGACCGCGCGTCTGCGCTCTCCTTACGTCAAGGTTTTCGAGGAGGAGAGGGAGATGACGGTCGTCCTTCTGATCGACATCAGCCGTTCCGGCCTTTTCGGAACGAGTGAGAGGACGAAGAGGGATCTGATCGCGGAGATCGCCGCTGTCCTGAGTTTCTCGGCCATAATCAACAACGACAAGGTCGGGGCGCTTTTCTTCAGCGACAGGGTCGAGGAGTTCATCCCGCCGAAAAAAGGACGCAGCCATCTTCTGCACATCATCCGTGAGATCATCGAGCTCAAGCCTGAGTCCAACGGAACCGATGTCGGGCAGGCTCTGCGGTACCTGACGAATGCGATGAAGAAGAAATGCACGGCTTTCGTGCTTTCAGACATGCTGGATGCCAATCCGGACGGATCGCCTCGTTATGAGGATGCACTTAAGGTGGCCCGCAATCGTCACGACATCTCTGTGATCAAGGTTCACGACCCACGCGAGAGGACGATTCCTGATGTCGGTCTTGTTCACGTCAAGGATTCCGAGACCGGAGAATCGGCTTGGATCAACACTTCCAGCAAGAAGACAAGGGCGGAATATTCAAAATGGTTCGGTGCCGTTGAGGATGGGGAGAGAAAGCTGTTCAACCGCTATAAGATTGATTCTGTGGACATCGCCACCAATCAGGATTACGTCAAAGGTCTGATGACATTTTTCGGGAGGAGATAGATATGAAGAGATTGATTTACGGGTTGCCGCTTTTCTGCGCCGCGATGATCATCACCATCGCCGCCTCCGGACAGCAGGCTCCGCAAAATAAAGGTATGCTGATAAAGTCGGAGGATTCCTTTCTGGAACCTTTGCGGAAGCGCGACACAGCTCTGATCGGTGATCAGTTCCGTTACGGATTCCACCTCAAGGACGTGGTGGAGGGGACCCGTTTCGCCCTGCCGGATTTCTCCAAAGGATTTATGGACAGCGTGGAGATTGTCCTGCCTTTCATGGTGGACACTGTCAAGATCCGGGGCAAAAAGAATGAGCCGAAGTCATACGACATCGACGTGTCGATGATCATAACATCCTTTGACGAAGGTAAATACGAGCTTCTGCCACTGTCCTTGGTGAGAGCGTCCGGTGTGGACAGGATTGACACGCTGGTCTTTGCGTCAAAGACACTTGACATCTTCACGATGCCTGTGGACACGACCACCTATCAGATTCACGACATTAAGCGGCAGATCCGCTATCCGCTCAAGGCTTCGGAGGTAATCCCTTATGTTTTAGGAATATGGGGTGTCGCGATTGTGGCTGTTCTGATTTGGGCGCTGTTCGCTATGAGACGCAAGAAAGAGACCAACGTCATCCACAAGGATCCGCCTTATCTTGTCGCCCTGCGAAGACTCGACCATTTCCGTGGCAGCAAATACTGGGTTCCGGAGAAGCAGAAGGCATTCTATTCCGGAATCACGGATGCGTTGAGGGAATATATTGACGCTCGCTACGGCATCGACGCCATGGAGATGACAACAGCCGAGATATTCAAAGACCTCAAGACCTCAGGTGTTCCGGCTGACCTTTACGAGGAGATGAAGACGCTTTTCGAGACAGCTGATTTCGTGAAATTCGCCAAGGCCTCGGCCTCGGATGAGGAGAACGCTGCCGCGCTTCCTGCTGCGGTACGCTTTGTGACAGTTACTTATCAGTCTCAACTTGCGGAAGAAGAGGCTGCCCGGAAGGCTGCCGAAGCGAAATCTCCGGCTAAAAAAGAAGGAGGAGAGGCGTAATGTTCTTTGAATATCCTAAACTGCTTTGGCTCCTTGCGGTTCCGGCTCTGTTGGTTCTGCGTTATCTGTACGTGGAACTGAAGGATCGTCGTCCACATCTGAGAGTCTCAAGCGTCACGCCTTGGAAGAAAGGTGGAAAGACAGTGCTCGGGGTAATCAGACATATTCCGTTCATTTTAAGAATCGCCGCGCTTTCGCTGATTGTGGTCGCGATCGCCCGTCCACGTTCGTCTACCAAGGTTGAAAAGGTTGACACCGAGGGAATTGACATCGTGCTTGCGATGGATGTCTCCACGAGTATGTTAGCCAGAGATTTCACTCCGGACCGAATCAGCGCCGCCAAGGACATCGCCATCGAGTTCATCGCGCAGAGACCGTCCGACAGGATGGGAATCGTGGTGTTTGCCGGAGAGAGTTATACCCAATGCCCGCTGACGACAGACAGGGCCACCCTGATCAACCTGATGAAGGAGATTTCCACTGACTTGATAGAGGACGGAACGGCCATCGGCAACGGACTTGCCACAGCCGTGGCCAGAATCAAGGATTCTGATGCCAAGAGCCGTGTGGTTATCCTGCTGACTGATGGTGTGAACAACAGTGGAGAGATCTCCCCGGAGACCGCCGCCGAGATCGCCAAGACCTATGGAATAAGGGTTTACACAATCGGAGTCGGAGCCAATGGCGAGGCTCCATATCCTGTGATGACTCCATGGGGAGTACAGATGCAGAATGTCAAGGTTGAACTTGACGAGAAGCTGCTTTCCAACATCGCTTCGACGACGGGTGGAAAATATTTCAGAGCCACCGACAACACGAAACTTGCTGAGATATATTCAGACATCAACAAGATGGAGAAGGCTCGCACGACCATCGACAGCTTCCCGGTCTATAAGGAACTGTTTGGCACTTATGCGCTCATGGCTTTGATCTGTCTGTTGTTGGAGGCTCTTGTTAAACTGTTGATAAGGAGGTTGCCATGATAATTTTCGCCGCACCGCATTATCTTTTGCTGTTGCTCCTGATTCCGTTCTTTTTTCTCGGAATGGGGCTATGGTTGTGGAACAGGCGTCGCCGTCTGCGCAAGTTCGGAGACGAGGCCCTTGTGAACGAACTGATGCCTTCTTGGTCACGTAATAAATTGTGGGTGAGGACTGTCTTGTTCTCGTTGGCGTTTTTCTTCTTTGCTATCGGTCTGTCCAGACCTCAAATGGGTGCCAAACTGAAGGAACACAAGACCAGAGGGGCTGAGATCATGATCGCCCTTGACGTGTCCAACTCGATGCTTGCCAAGGATTATTCCCCTAACAGATTGGAAAGGGCTAAGCTGGCTATTTCCAGAATCACAGACAAGCTTCAGGATGACCGGATCGGCTTGATAGTGTTCGCCGGAACATCGTTCGTCCAACTTCCGATCACATCGGACTATGTGAGTGCCAAGATGTTCCTGAACACCATCTCAACTGAGTCCATTCCTATTCAGGGAACTGCGATCGGGGATGCGATCAACACTGCTATCCGTGGATTCAGCGCGCAGAGCGAGCACAGCCGCGCGATCATCGTGATCACTGATGGCGAGAACCATGAGGATGACGCTGTGGCCGCCGCGAAACAGGCTGCCGAGGCGGGGGTCAAGGTCTATACGATCGGCGTGGGATCAGCTGACGGCCAGCCGATTCCTATGGACGGAGGCCTTTTGAAGGACAAGGACGGGAATATTGTCGTGACTCATCTTGACGAGAAGACCCTCAAAGAAGTCGCTTCCGCCGGGGGCGGGGCATATGTTCATGCCGGTAACGATGAGTTTGGCCTGACACCGATCGTCAACGACATCAGGAAGATGGAGGATGAGGAATACAATTCCGTGGTCTTTGAGGAATATGACGAGCAGTTTATGTACTTTCTCGGAATAGCGTTGGCGTTCTTCGCCCTTGAGATGCTCATCGGGGAAAGACGCTCGCGCAGACATTTGTTTGAGGAAAAGAAATGAGGATTATATTGAATTATTCATTGACGGCTTTTTTGCTGATGCTTTCCTGCGCGGTGGCTTTTGCACAGACAGACCGCAGGGAGGTCCGCGCAGGCAACCGTCAGTTCAAGAAAGGGAATTGGCAGAACGCTGAGATAGAGTACCGTAAGGCTCAGGTGAAGGACACCTCTTCATTCGCCGCCAATTACAACCTTGCCGGGGCTCTTTATCGTGAAGGGAATTACGATGAGGCCGGAAAGTCTTTGGAAAGATTGAAGGATGTCGCTCCGATGTCGGCCAATTCCGCTGACTATTATTACAACCTTGGCAACATCGCTGTCCAGAAGAAGGACTGGAAGTCCGCTGTAGATGCCTACAAACAATCCTTGCTCCGTAATCCCGGGGATTTGGACGCGAAAGAGAATTATGCCTATGCCAAGCAGATGCTGAAGAATGAAGGTGGCGATGGCGGTGATGACCAACAGAATCAGGATCAGAATCAGGATCAGAATCAGGATCAGAACAACGACCAGAACAACGACCAGAACAACGACCAGAACAACGACCAGAACAATCAGAACAACAATAACGGGCAGAATCAGGATAACGACCAGAACAAAGACCAGAATCAAGACCAGAACCAGAATAATGATCAGAACAAGGATCAGAATCAAGGAGACCGGCCGAAACCTCAGCAAGGCGAGGGGCAGGGGGAGGCCAAGATCTCCCCGCAGCAGGCTCAACAGATGCTGAAGGCGGTTCAGGCCCGTGAGAAGGAGACTCAGGACAAGGTCAACAAGGAGAAGGCGGCTCTGCTGAAATCCCGCCAGAAAGAGAAGAATTGGTAATAGTGTGAATATGAAGAGATTGTTTTACATTGCGGCTTTTTTGCTCATAGCATTGTTTGAGGCCTCCGCCCAGAATGTCATCCGGGTTGAAGCTCCTGATGTGGTTGCTGTGAACGAGCAGTTCAATGTCACTTTCATCATTGAGGGTGAGAAGAGTCCTTCGGACTTCCAATGGTCTCAAGGTGATGATTTCCAATTGGTATGGGGACCCCAAAGAGGCTCAAGCTCCAGCGTGCAGATCATCAACGGGAAGCGTTCTTCTTCCCATCAGACCACATTTACCTATATTCTGATTCCAAAGTCTACGGGAACATTCCAGCTTCCGGCTGCCACGGCTATGCTTTCGGGAGACAAAATAACTTCCTCCCAGACCTCGATCCAGGTAGTGAGCGACGGGGCGTCTTCCTCGCATTCATCGGGGCAGGGTGGAAACTCCTCTGGTGACGGACAGCGGTCATCTTCCGCATCTGGAGAAATCTCTTCGAGTGACCTGTTCCTTAGGCTGTCGCTAAGCCGTACGGAAGTGGTTATAGGGGAGCCGGTCACAGCCACGCTCAAGATCTACCAGCGAGTCAACGTGGTGCAGTTTGAAAATGCCAAACTCCCTACATTCAATGGATTCTGGAGTCAGGAAACCTATGTCCCAACCAGCATTGAGTTCAAGCGTGAGAGTCTGGATGACAGAATCTACCAAACCGCAGTGCTCAGGTCCTATGTCCTGATCCCTCAGCAGTCCGGGACAATCACGATCGACCCGTCAGAACTTGTCTGCGTAGTGAGCGTCAGGAACAATGCGCCAACCTCCAACAGTTTGTTTGACAGGTTTTTTCAGGATGACTACCGTACCATTCGCAAAAGGGTCACAACTTCACCTGTCAAAGTCAAGGTGAATCCGCTTCCGTCCGGACAGCCAGCCTCGTTCGGTGGCGGTGTCGGCAGTTTCGGAATATCCGCGCGTCTGACCACGGACAACCTCAAGACTCATGATGCCGCTTCATTGATCATAACTGTTTCCGGACGCGGAAATGTGGCGTTGCTTGAGGAGCCGAAAGTCAATTTCCCGCCTGACTTCGAGGTCTATGACACCAAGGCAACGGAAAACACGGACAAGAGTAATGGCGGAACATCGGGCAGCAAGTCTTTTGAATATCCTTTCATTCCGAGAAGCCATGGTGATTTCACGATTGATCCGGTGGAATATTCATACTATGATGTCAATGCCGGCAAGTATGTGACTCTCAAGACCGATCCGTTGCACATCAAAGTGGCCAAGGGAAAGGGAGGTGATTCCGTTCCAGCCACAACGGTCTCTTCCGGAGTCGAGAGAAAGGATGTGAAGAGCCTTGCTGATGACATCAGGTTCATATTCACAGGCAAACCGAATCTTTCCGGTTCGGGGACGTTCTTTGTCGGGTCGGTGTTCTTCTGGATTCTGTTGGCTCTGATGATGTTTGGGGCAACCGCTGTGTACCTTGCGTTCAGAAAGGTGGCCGCGATGCGGGCGGATGTCGCCGGGACTAAGAACAGACGCGCCACAAAGATGGCTCAGAAGCGTCTCAAGCAGGCAGGCGAATATCTTGACAAGAGTCTCTACACTGCTTTCTATGAGGAACTTCATAAGGCTCTCATCGGATTCATTTCCGACAAATTGAACATGGACATGTCAGAGATAAGCAAGGAAAACATAGCTTCCGCGCTCACGGACGGCGGTGTGAGTGAGGAACAGACAGAGGCTTTCACAGACCTACTGGACGCCTGTGAGTTCGCGCGTTATTCTCCTGATGGAGGAAACGATGCGATGAGATCTCACTACGACGATGCGCTGAAGGTGATCTCATCAATCGATTCAGGTCTCAAGACCAGAGGAAAATCATTTAGAAAGGTCGCCACGGTTGTGACATTGTTACTTTCCATTGGATTTTCAATGAATATCCAGGCGAAGGATCTGGATTCTCTCTGGACAGCGGGTGTGCAAGCCTACACTGACGGGAAGTTTGCCGATGCCTTGGCGGCTTGGACTTCCATTGAAGAGTCCGGTCAGAAATCCGCCACGCTTTACTATAACCTTGGTAACGCTTGGTTCAAACAAGCCAACTACCCGAAGGCGATTCTGAACTACGAAAGAGCTTTGAGGCTTGATCCGTCATATTCGGATGCCCGTTACAATCTTGAGTTCACAAGTAATTTTGTGCAGGACAAGATCGAGCCTGTTCCCGAGTTTATTCTCAAGAGTTTCGCCCGGAAGATATGCTATTTGATGAGTTCCAACGCCTGGGCGGTCATATTCCTTGTGCTGCTTGCAGCCGCGCTGGTGATGGGACTTCTGTTCCTGCTTGGGGCGTCGGTCGGCAAAAGACGTGCGGGCTTCTATTGCGGAATTGTGCTTCTGTTGCTTTCCGCCGGAGCCTTGAGTTTTTCAGTATGGCAGAAATCCGACAGCGTGAAGACGGACACTGCGATTGTGATGTCTCCGGTTTCATCGGTGAAAAGTTCTCCGTCATCCGGCTCGTCAAAGGATCTTTTCGTGATCCACGAAGGCACGAAAGTCACGATTCTGGACGAGGTGGGTTCGTGGAAGAACATTGCCCTCGCCGACGGCCGTCAAGGCTGGATAACTTCCAACGAGCTTGAGGTAATATAGTTGAATATAAATGAAAAAGGCTGACCCTGAATGTCTTCGGTCAGCCTTTTTTATGTGTTGTGCGGCTTAGTCTCTCGTCAGCGTCTGTCCGCCTATGAACTCACGCATGATGGAAGTTGGCGGAATCGCTGAGATCTCGCCCGGTTGGAGGGCTACAATGTAGTCCAGAAACTTGAGCAGACGAACGGCCTCGGTGTAGGCAGGGGAGTTCGGCGAAATCCTGCGTAGAAGCGGTTCGGCGTAATATTTCAGCATCGGAAGCTCGAAGATCAGGGCTGAGTTGAACAGCACGTCCGCGTTCTCCTGGAACGGGAATATATTTTTGCTTTCTCCCCGTCGCACGCTGTTCCATCTCATGATGGTCTCTTCGGGAGTGATGCCCCTGACACGGTTGTCGCGCACCATCCTGCGGAGCAGGCGGTTGTCCGATGTGGACATGTTGTTGTTCTCGTCGATGTTCAGCGAGGTCAGGGCGGAGACATAGACTCTGAATATCCTTGAATTGTCAACCGTTGAGGTCATCTCCGGGTTCAGGGCGTGAATGCCTTCCATGATCAGGATGTCCTTGTCCTCAAGGCGTAGCTTGTTGCCCTCGAAGATTCTGTTTCCTGTCTTGAAGTCGAATCTTGGAATCTCAACCTCTTTCCCCTCAAGAAGTTCGTTGAGCTGTTTGTTGAGGAATTCGAGATCCATGGCGTAGAGCGACTCGAAGTCATAGTTCCCGTCCTCGTCCTTCGGAGTGTGATCCCTGTCCACAAAATAGTTGTCCAACTCGATGACTTTCGGCTTGAGCCCTAACACCTTGCACTGTAGGGCTATTCTGAGTGATGATGATGTTTTTCCGCTTGATGACGGTCCCGCTATCATCACGATTCGCTTAGTTCCCCTCTCCAAGTAGATCCTGTCGGCTATCTTTGCGTAGTTCCTTTCGTGGAGGGATTCCGCCAAGTTGATGATGCTGACGGCCTTGCCGTCTTTCACGGCCTTGTTCAACGTCCCGATGCTCTCGATGTTGATGATGGAACACCAGTCGGAATATTCCTTGAGGGCCGCCGCTATCTTGCCTTGGCGCTTCATCGGCATCACCTTGCTGAAATCTGTCATCATTGGTGACTGGAGGCAGAAACCGTCACCCATACCGCTGATATCGAACACTTTTAGATAACCTGTCGAAGGAATCAACGGTCCGTGGAAGGTGTCGGCCTTACCGTCAAGGTAATAGACGCTGCAACTGAATGTCCCCAAGCTCTTCTGAAGCTCGGCCTTCTGCGGCTGGTTGTTGGCGAGAAATAGAGACTCTGCCTCTTCGGAGAACATCTTTACCTTTGTAAACGGCAGGTCCTTCGCCACTATCTCCTTCATCTTCTCCCTTATCCTGTCAATCTCGTCATCGGTGACAAAATAAGGCTTGTGCCGCCCGTCTTCGTTCTTCCCCTTCTCGATGATTTCGCAGTATAGTCCGCTTGGCAGCGAGTGGTCGATCACAAGCACTTTGTCAGGATAAAGTTCCCTCACGGCATTCTGTAGCACGAAGCACAGCGACCGCACGTAGCTCCTTCTCCCGTCCGGGTGGTTGTAGCCGATAAATTCGACTCTGTGCAGGTTCGCCGGCTTGAAACTCAGCTCCTTCAGCTTGTTGTCCACCAGCGCGGCCAGCACATCGAATTTTTGGCCGGTCTTCTTGTCCGTGACAGATGAACAATACTTGTCCGACAAAGCCTTCAAATCCCGTCCGTTCTCAATCTTATGGTTCTTGCCGTCATTGACGCAGAACAATGTTATCTCATTCTTGTTCATTTTCAATTTTAATTAAAAGGAATCTCTCAAAGTTAATCAAAAATGATGTCAAACTTGCCGTTGTAACAATAAATTAACATTTAGCGTCGTTCCTGATTGCTTAATCAAGGAATAATGATTATATTTGTGAATGTTTAACCACAAACTATCACTAAAGAGGACAGTAACATAATAAATTTGAACGTATGAAAAGAATATTACCGTTTGTTTTTGCAGCCATCATGATGGCGATTTCCTGTACTAAAGAGAACAATGATGAACCGTACAACCCTGACGGCTCCCCGATAACGCAGGCGCAGGCCTTGGAGATTGTCAAGGAGGACATTGATGAGTATGATTTTGTTTGCGTAAGTAAGTCTATTGTTAAGAAAGGTACGAAGTTTCGATCATGGGATGGACATGAAGGCACAGTCCCACGCAAGTCATGGGTAGTTATCATTAACACTAAACCATTGGCGAACAGTGGTCAGTGTTGGCTATATATCTACATAGATTCTTATACGGGTAATGCGGACATGGATTCTTGGGAATGGGGAGAACCAGATAGCTTTGAGTGTGATTTGGTAAAATGCGAAATGGGATCATCATCGAAAGAGGAGTCCATGGCATTTCTCCCTCGTGTACCTATTGCCAATGCCTCTGTTTCTAATTCTTCATCGGATAATTGGGCTGTTATCATCAGCGGAGGTGCTAGACCAGAGATAAACTGGGAGCGTTACTGGAACAATTGCTCTGCAATGTACAAATGTCTGCGGAATGTTTATAATTATAGGAGAGACAGGATATTTGTCTTGATGTCTGATGGCGTGTCGTCAGATCCTGACAGGCGCTTGAATAACGGATGGTATGAGTCGTCTCCTCAGGATTTGGACGGAGACGGCAATGATGACATTAATTATTCAGCCACAAAGGCGAATATCTCAACGGTTTTCAATTATCTTCGAGATCATGTTGCTGTTGACGAGCAGGTTCTTGTTTTTGTCACCGACCACGGATCAAGACATGATGATGAATCCTACATCACTCTATGGGGAGGGTCGGAGATCTCTGCCTCGGAGTTTGCAAATGAGGTCAAGAAGATAAATGACTCATCCCGAAAGCATGTAGTTCTTGGCCAGTGCTACAGCGGTGGATTCATAGGCCCGCTGTCTTCTTGCTGGAACGTGTCTGTCGCAACCGCCTGTGCCTATAATCAGGCCTCTTCTGCAAGAAGCGGATCCATGTATGACGAGTTTCTCTATCATTGGATAAGCGCTGCAGCAGGAAGGGCACCGGGCGGAGCAGTAGTCAATGCAGACCTGAACGGCTATGACGGAGTATCCGCGGAGGAAATATTCCGCTATTCCCAGAATAAGGATGAAAAAGACGAGGCCTCTCAGTATGCATCCTCTCCAGGTCCAATGGGTGAGAAGTACGGGCTGTCAGGCGAGGAGTTCGGATATCCGGTTTTTACTGCGGGGGCCAGACATTTGACATCGGACGCGGAAGGATATCCTTTCGAACTGTCGAACCTACCGAGAGCATACACAACGGTGTGGTCATCAAATAAAAACAGTGTCTATTTTAGGCAGGACACGCCAAGTTCGGTCAGAGCGTTTAAAGATACAGATGACGCCATGGCAGAGAATCAGGTCAAGGTTGATCTAACCACATCATTTAAGACCTATTCATTCAAGTCTGACATTTATTTGTGGGAATCAGGGATTAATTTCACGGAGACGTTGATCGGAGGTTCCTTAAGTGGAGGCTCGTTTTTCCTGCCGTTCAATTGTTCCGATGTGACATCTTATGAATGGATGATAGATGGAGTGGAGTATGAAGTTATCAACAGCGGAGCGCATTTCATAGATTTTGTGTTGACGGGCGAGGTTCCGGAGGAATATGCGGTTTCGGTGTCATTCGAGAATCCGTTAGGCAGCGGTACGACAATCGTAAGACGTTTTTACTAATGAAAGCAAGGTTGATAAATATTCTGCTGTTAGCGTCACTGCTGCCGTCAGCCTTAGTGTCCTGTGTAGAGCCGATAGACCTTGATGCTGGCGAAGAACCTCAGGTGGTGGTGAACTGCATACTGACGGAGGAAGACGTCCAGACATTGGAGATGTACTACACTCCGACCTCGATGGACGGAATCCGCCGTCCGGTCGAAGACGCGGAGGTTATTCTAAGGTGCGGCTATGCCGGGGCCGGAAAGTTTCACTATGTCGGTGATGGCCTTTGGCAATGCGAGTACAGACCCGAATACGGCAAAGAGTACAATTTAATGATAGTGATGGAGGGCCATGTCCTTCAGGCATCCACTAAGTTCCCTGCTGACGTGACCGTGGCCTGCTATGGCAGAGGGTATGACGCAAGCGAGGGACGTCATAAGAAAGGGTACCTGATGTACTCATACGAGCTGCGCCTTTTCAATCGTTCCCCAGAGTGTCCTCGTTATGGCTATCCTTGCCTTCTCGCCAGCCACCTGTGGGCGTTTCCTAAAGACAAGGGATGGGGCGAGGACTACCAGAAATACATAGCCACCAGCCACCTCTGCGCTGACGACTTCAACCTTACCTCCCTTCGTGTGCGTGATCTTCCGTGTTTCTCGGCCGACTCGATCAAGGTGATGCCCAAGTGGCTTCGTGAGGAGTTGGGCTGGTATCCTTTGATGATGGGAGACTTGCAGGTGCATCAGGGTTTCGTGCGCATCGACATTCCCAAGGACTACCATAGCGGAAAGGCACAGGAGGAGTTGAAAGATTCCCCGATATATACGGACATATCTTTTGTTCTGGCAAGGCCGTTCCCGACATCGTGGTCGAACTATGGAAGCCCGTATCAGGAACCGGGCGGTTTGTATGATATCTACATTCTCTCTAACGAAGCAGACAACTACTTCAAGGATGTTTACCGTAAGCATCTCAATAAGGACAATTTTCTTTTTGAGTACGACACGGAGAACATCTATTCGAACATCTCCGGTGGGATTGGTGTTTTCGGTGCGATGATCCACCGGAACAATGAGACCGGCATAAGGGGCTACCTGAATGATTTTGTACAGAAAGACAACGAACAGGAGTAGGATTAAAGTATTATATTCGCAGTTATGTGACAAGTGATTAATATCAATGTAATTGTAAAATTAATCTGAGCGTGTGAAAAGAATATTAACGTTTGTTTTGGCTGTCGCTATGGTGGCGATATCCTGCACCAAAGAGAAAGAAAACAATGAGGGACCGTACAACCCTGACGGGTCACCGATAACCCAGGCGCAGGCCTTGGAGATTGTTAAGGAGGACATCGATCAGTATGAGTTGGTTTATGTAACAACTGCTATCGCAAAAAAGAACATGATACTTGATATTCCTATGGATGGCTCACGTGTTGTTAAAGTCCCTTGCGATTCATGGATAGTGGCAATAGATTCAGATCCATGGGCAAATGGAGGTCAGAAATGGTTGTATATTTATGTTGATGCATATACTGGTAACGCAGATAAAGAATCGTGGGAATGGGGCATGCCTTGGCAAGAAGGGATTGAATTCATATGCGTGAAAAATACAGTTTTAGGAAGCACTGAAACTGAAATGGACATCCCATTTAACTCTTACTCGTATGGTAAAAAATTAATGGAATCAGGCGATAATATGTCTGACAATTGGGCTGTGATTATTAGCGGAGGTGCTAATCCTATCTTGAATTATGAGCGCTATTGGAACAATTGCTCAGCGATGTACAAATGTTTGCGGAATGTTTATAATTATAGGAGAGACAGAATATTTGTCTTGATGTCGGACGGTGTGTCGTCAGAGTCTGACAGGCACTTGAACATCGGATGGTATGAGTCCTCTCCTTTAGATTTGGACGGAGACGGTAATGATGACATAAATTATTCGGCTACTAAGGCAAACATATCCACGGTTTTCAATTACCTTCGAGACCATGTCAATGCTGACGAGCAGGTTCTTGTTTTTGTCACCGACCACGGCTCAAGGCAAAATGATGAATCATATATCACTCTATGGGGAGGCTCGGAGATCTCGGCCTCGGAGTTTACAAATGAGGTCAAGAAGATTAACGCCTCATCCCGAAAGCATGTGGTTCTTGGCCAGTGTTTTAGTGGTGGATTTGTGGGTCCGTTGAAGAGCGCGTGCTCAAACATATCCATAGCTACCGCTGCATCTGCGGATCAAGAATCTCATGCGATGCTTGGTCAGAGATATGACGAGTTTCTCTACCATTGGATAAGTGCTGCCGCAGGGAAGACTCCGGACGGGTCAATAGTCAATGCAGACCTGAACGGCTATGATGGAGTCTCCGCTGAGGAAATATTCCGCTATTCCCAGAATAAGGATGAAAAAGACGAGACCTCTCAGTATGCATCCTCTCCAGGTTCCATGGGTGAGAAGTACGGATTGTCAGGCGAGGAGTTTGGCTATCCTGTTTTTACTGCGGGGGCCAGACATCTGACATCGAACGCGGAAGGATATCTTTTCGAACTGTCAAACCTGCCGAGAACATACACAACAGCGTGGTCATCAAATAAAAACAGTGTCTATTTTAGGCAAAACACCCAGAGTTCAGTCAGAGCGTTTAAAGATACAGATGAAGCCATGGCCGAAGATCAGGTCAAGGTTGATCTAACCACATCGTTTAAGACCTATTCATTCAAGTCTGACGTTTATTTGTGGGAATCAGGGATTAACTTCACGGAGACGTTGATAGGAGGTTCATTAAGCGAAGGCTCGTTCTTCCTGCCGTTCAATTGTCCGGATGTGACGTCTTATGAATGGATGATAGACGGGGCGGAGTATGAAGTTGTCAACAGCGGAGCGCATTTCATAGATTTTGTGTTGACGGGCGAGGTTCCGGAGGAATACGCTGTTTCTGTGTCGTTCGTGAACCCTTTGGGTAGTAATACAACAATCGTAAGACGTTTTTAACAATGAAAGCAAGATTGATAAACATTCTGCTGTTAGTGTCGCTGTTGCCGGCTGTTTTGGTGTCATGTGTGGAGCCGATAGACCTTGATGCTGGCGAAGAGCCTCAGGTGGTGGTGAACTGCATACTGACAGAGGATGACGTCCAGACATTGGAGCTGTACCGCACATCCACGGTGTCGGGAGGGGAATGTATCCCGATCACAGACGCGGAGGTGCACCTGACTTACGGCAACAATCGCGTGGTGGAGTTCTCCTATGATGACAAAGGAATGTGGAAGGCGGAGCATAAGCCATACTATAACCAAATATATTCATTGACGGTGGCCATCGGTGACCGCGTGCTAAAAGGAACGACGAAGTTCCCGGCAGACATGACCGTGGCCTGCTATGGTAGGGGGTATGATGCAAGTGATGGACGTCATAAGAATAAAGGGTACCTGATGTACTCATACGAACTGCGCCTTTTCGACCGCTCCCCAGAGTGTCCTCGTTATGGCTATCCGTGCCTTCTCGCTAGTCATCTTTGGGCGTTTCCTAAAGACAAGGGATGGGGCGAGGACTACCAGAAATACATAGCCACCAGCCACCTCTGCGCTGACGACTTCAACCTTACCTCCCTTCGTGTGCGTGATCTTCCGTGTTTCTCGGCCGACTCGATCAAGGTGATGCCCAAGTGGCTTCGTGAGGAGTTGGGCTGGTATCCTTTGATGATGGGAGACTTGCAGGTGCATCAGGGTTTCGTGCGCATCGACATTCCCAAGGACTACCATAGCGGAAAGGCACAGGAGGAGTTGAAAGATTCCCCGATATATACGGACATATCTTTTGTTCTGGCAAGGCCGTTCCCGACATCGTGGTCGAACTATGGAAGCCCGTATCAGGAGCGAGGTGGCTTGTATGATATTTACATCCTCTCTGACGAAGCAGATAACTACTTCAAGGACGTGTACCGAAAGCACTTGAATAAGGACAACTTCCTGTTCGAGTACGACACCGAGAACATCTACACGAACATCAAGGGCGGGATTGGTGTTTTCGGTGCGATGATCCACCGGAACAATGAGACCGGCATAAGGGGCTACCTGAATGATTTTGTACAGAAAGACAACGAACAGGAGTAGGATTAAAGTATTATATTCGCAGTTATGTGACAAGTGATTAATATCAATGTAATTGTAAAATTAATCTGAGCGTATGAAAAGAATATTAACGTTTGTTTTTGCAGCCATCATGATGGCGATTTCCTGTACTAAAGAGAACAATGATGAACCGTACAACCCTGACGGCTCCCCGATAACGCAGGCGCAGGCCTTGGAGATTGTCAAGGAGGAGATTGATGAGTATGATATGGTATATGTATCTAAATCAATAGTGAAAAAGAATACAAAGTTTAAAACTTACTTTGAACAGTACGGGGTTGTCCCTCGTGAATCTTGGGTGGTATTCATTAATACTATGCCTATAGCTAATAGCGGCCCATTTTGGCTATATATCTATATTGATCCATATACGGGCAATGCAGACATGGATTCATGGGAGTGGGGATATCCTGATAGTTTTGAGTATGATATGGTAAAATGCGAAGTAGGAGCATCATCGAAAGAGAAGTCTATGGTTCTTTTCCCTCGTGTACATGTTGCTCGTGCCGATGTTTCTGATTCTTTATCAAATAATTGGGCCGTCATTATCAGCGGTGGAAGGAATCTTTCATATAATTATGAGCGTTATTGGAATGACTGCTCAGCGATCTATAAGTGTCTTCGGAATGTTTACAACTATAGGAGAGACCGGATCTTTGTAATCATGTCTGACGGCAAGTCTGAATCTTTGGATCAGCGTCACCTGATTAGTGGGGCATATAGATCATTCCGGAGGAATACGCTGTTTCCGTGTCGTTCGTGAACCCTTTGGGTAGTAATACAACAATCGTAAGACGTTTTTACCAATGAAAGCAAGATTGATAAACATCCTGCTGTTAGCGTCGCTGCTGCCGTCGGCCTTATTGTCCTGTGTAGAGCCGATAGACCTTAATGCTGGCGAAGATCCTCAGGTGGTGGTGAACTGCATACTGACTGAGGATGACGTCCAGACATTGGAGATGTACTACACTCCGACCTCGATGGACGGTGCCCGCCGTCCGGTCGAAGACGCGGAGGTTATTCTAAGGTGCGGCTATGCCGGGACCGGAAAGTTTCACTATGTAGGTGATGGCCTTTGGCAATGCGAGTACAGACCCGAATACGGCAAAGAGTACAATTTAATGATAGTGATGGAGGGCCATGTCCTTCAGGCATCCACTAAGTTCCCTGCTGACGTGACCGTGGCCTGCTATGGCAGAGGGTATGACGCAAGCGAGGGACGTCATAAGAAAGGGTACCTGATGTACTCATACGAGCTGCGCCTTTTCAATCGTTCCCCAGAGTGTCCTCGTTATGGCTATCCTTGCCTTCTCGCCAGCCACCTGTGGGCGTTTCCTAAAGACAAGGGATGGGGCGAGGACTACCAGAAATACATAGCCACCAGCCACCTCTGCGCTGACGACTTCAACCTTACCTCCCTTCGTGTGCGTGATCTTCCGTGTTTCTCGGCCGACTCGATCAAGGTGATGCCCAAGTGGCTTCGTGAGGAGTTGGGCTGGTATCCTTTGATGATGGGAGACTTGCAGGTGCATCAGGGTTTCGTGCGCATCGACATTCCCAAGGACTACCATAGCGGAAAGGCACAGGAGGAGTTGAAAGATTCCCCGATATATACGGACATATCTTTTGTTCTGGCAAGGCCGTTCCCGACATCGTGGTCGAACTATGGAAGCCCGTATCAGGAGCGAGGTGGCTTGTATGATATTTACATCCTCTCTGACGAAGCAGATAACTACTTCAAGGACGTGTACCGAAAGCACTTGAATAAGGACAACTTCCTGTTCGAGTACGACACCGAGAACATCTACACGAACATCAAGGGCGGGATAGGTGTTTTCGGAGCGATGATCCACCGGAACAATGAGACCGGGATAAGAGGTTATCTGAATGATTTTGTGCCGAGTGACAGAAAATAGGGATATGTTCGTTAGTTGAAAAAGAATATTAATATCATGAAAAGAATATTTGTTTTGGCATGGTTGTCTCTATTCCCTTTGCCAATGACGTTCGCTCAGACAAATGAAGTGAAGGACACCTTGCGCGGGTCTGTTGTGATCGGGGAGAAAAGTGGGGCGAGGGAAGCCGGTACACGGATCATCAAGGTGAAGGATTTTAAGAATATGGTGTCCGCGACAGGGAATGCTGACGTGATCAAGTATATTCAAACACTTCCTGGTGTGTCAACTGGTGGAGAAGGCTCCTCCGCATTCTATGTCAGAGGTGGGAATCTGGGAAGTAACCTTGTCACTTTGGATGGAGTCCCTCTCTATGGATCAAGCCATCTGTTGGGGTTTACATCGGTATATTCACCGGATGTCATCTCTGATGTGATGTTTCAAGTTGGTGGCTTCACCTCGGAAGAGGGCAACCTTACCGCATCTCACATAAAGCTCACAAGTGAGGATGGCGGGTTCAACCGCTCTCATGGCAAGGCTAATGTGAGCAATTTTATTCTTGGGACAAGTTTCTCGACACCCCTGCTGAAGGACAAGATCTCTTTTATCGGATCTGTAAGGCTTTCGCCTATTGGATTGGAACTTAGGGCAATAAAAGGCTTGTCATCGGCATTGGACAGTATTGGCAGCCCTAAAGCTCTTGTCTATGACGCTTTCGGCAAGGTGAGTTGGAAAATCAGTGACAGGCATAGACTGTCCTTGAGCGCCTTCAACAGCATGGATGCTTACAGTTATGACTATGGTGCGAACTCCGAGGAACACATCCAGTGGAGCAATTTGATCGGAAATCTTCGGTATGAGGGATCCTTGGACGATTCTTGGAGTGTCCGTGCCGGACTGTCGTACAACAAATTCAGCAACGCGCAAGGAATGGTGAAGATTCTTGGCGGCACAGACAACGATCTTGCTGTCCATAGTTCCATCGACGAGGCCACGCTGTCCGCATGCGCGAACTATGATGGAAAGATATTTCATTTTCAAGGAGGACTCAAAGGACGTTATGCCAGGTTCGATCCTGCCACATCCCAGAAAATCACAGGTGGAACCCTACTGATGGGCTCGTCGGATTCTCCAGCGTCTGGTCATGTCACGAACTGCCTGACAGGCACACTCCATTCGCAGATCGAGTTTGAGAAAGAAGGCTGCTATGATTTTCGCGCGTCCGGTCGATTGAATTACAGCCGGACTGACAGGACGGATGTCTTGGCTAAATCCGCTTCCTTTGATCCGGAGGCCAGTCTTCTTGCAAGGGTGAATGTCGCTTCTTGGTTGGGATTTGAGGCCACGGCGGATTGGACAACCCAATATTATCACACGTTGGAAGGAGTCCCGCTTGGGTGGTCATTGGACTTGATTGTGCCTTCGGACAACCAGTTCGGGCCAGAGAAAGCGAGCCAATATTACGCAGGAATGTTCCTGTCTTTTGAGAAGCATCGCCTGTCGCTCGGATGTTACACGAAGAAAATGAAGGATCTGGTCTATTTCACAGATGCCACATCTCTTTTCAGCTCTGCCGCCGCTGGATGGCGTGACAAGATTGACATCGGTGAAGGTTCTTCAAAGGGGGTTGAATTCCTTTATGAGAAAGCCGGCGAGAAGCTGAATTACAGAATCGCCTACACCTGGTCAAAGACGGATCGTACGTTTCAGAACGTGAATGACGGGGTGTCTTTCCCGGCCAAGTTCAACAGGCCTCATATCCTGAATGTTTCGGCTGAATATTCAATCTCTAAAGATAAACATCGTGAGATTGCAGTGAATACATTGTTTACCTATCAGTCCGGCCATTGGGAGACTGTCGCCTCCGGCTATTATCAAGGATTTTTGATCAAGGAACCGGATAAGGTCTCGCTTAAATATTTTACAACCGTCAACAATTTCGAGATGCCTGCCTACATCAGAATGGACCTGGGATGCAGCCTGAGGTTCAATCTTGATAAGAGATGCCACCATACATTGAATTTGGGAATATACAATGTCCTGAACAGGCACAATCCGTTCAGTCTGACTTATGACACTGAGGACCGGACTTGGAAGAAGGTCAGCATATTCCCGATCATGCCGAGTCTGAGCTGGACGTTGGAATTCTGATGGTTAGGGCACTGATAGGACTTTCGGAAAAGTCGTCGTAAGAAAAAATATTTCTGTTTCTTATGACGATTTTTCTATTTCTTTTGAAAATTTACGTTTTGTTGCGCCATCTTTGCCAGTGTACATAAAGAACTCAAACTATGTTAATAGACATTCTTGGGGCAAAGTGCGTCGGCATCGAGGCTGTCCCCGTCACCGTGGAGGTGGACATAGCGCATGGAATAGGAATTCATCTTGTAGGGCTTGCGGATGTGGCGGTCAAGGAAAGTCTTTTGAGGACAGTCACGGCTCTGCAGTCATTGGGATTCAGAATACCGGGAAAGAAGATTGTGATCAATCTGGCTCCGGCGGATGTTCGGAAGAACGGCAGTGGCTACGATCTTCCGATAGCTGTGGGAATCCTTGCGGCATCCGAGCAGAAACATTTTCCCGGATTGGACAAGTACCTTATCATGGGGGAGTTGGGGTTGGACGGCTCTGTGCGTGAAGTACAGGGTGCCCTGCCGTTCGCTGATCTTGCGGCTGGCATGGGAATATCCGGGTGCATCATTCCGCTTCGTTCGGCGTTGGAGGCCACCGAATGCAATGACCTGTCGATATTCGGAGTGGAGACATTGACTGATGTGATAAGGATCCTTGAGGAACAGGAGGATTGCAGCGATCTTCTTGTTTGGAACACAAGACTTTACAGGAAACTGTCCAGAAACGCGCAGCGTGTCCGGAAACCCTCAGGCCAGGACGTGATGGACTTCTCGGAGATAATCGGTCAAGAGGGGGCGAAAAGGGGAGTGGAGATAGCTGCCGCCGGCGGGCATAATCTTATAATGGTAGGACCTCCTGGCAGCGGCAAGAGTTCTTTGGCGAAGGCTATGGCCGGAATATTGCCGCCGATGACCACGGAGGAGGCCATAGTCACGAGCAAGATCTACTCTGTGGCCGGAATGAAAGGCTCGCAGATAGGCCTGATCCGCACACGCCCGTTCCGCGCTCCCCACTACAGCGCATCCCTCCCGGCGATCATCGGCGGCGGAGCCGGAGCCGACATCCGTCCCGGGGAAGTCACGCTGGCCGAAAACGGAATCCTCTTTCTTGATGAATATGGCCAGATGCCGAAATCCGTTCTGGAGGCTCTCCGAGGCCCGATGGAGGACAGGAAAGTCACAATCTCAAGACTCCGCTCCAAACTTGAATATCCCGCCTCCTTTATGCTTGTCGCCGCATCGAATCCCTGCCCATGCGGCTACTACGGTGAAGGAGACCGCTGCCGTTGCACTCCGGGTCAAAGGCTGAACTACCTGTCCAAACTCTCCGGTCCGGTGATGGACAGAATCGATATTCAATTATGGCTTCATCCTGTTGACACAGTGAAACTTGTCGGCCGCAGGAAAGGTGAACCCAGCGAGGTCGTGGCGCAGAGAGTCCTGAAGGCAAGGATGCTCCAGAAACAGCGTTTCGCCGATGACGGGATATTCACGAACGCCGAGATGAACAACCGACTCTTGGAGAAGCATTGCCAGTTGAATGATGAGTGCCGCAAGGTGATGGAGCTGCTTATCAGTCGCCTTGGCCTGTCCGCCCGCGCATATTCCAGAATCCTGAAAGTCGCCAGAACCATCGCCGACCTCGAGATCTCGCGCGACATCAAGCCTGAATATCTCCGCGAAGCCGCCTCCTACCGCTTCCTCGACCGCCTCAACCTTGAGACTTTCGGATAAACTTAATCCTCCCAGGAAACCGTTCGAGACTCATCCGGATTGACCGTGATGTGCACCCGCAGCGTCTCCTCCGGCAGGATTTCCTCGATGTTCTCCGGCCACTCCATAATGCAGAGACACCCGCTGTCAATATAGTCGTAGAACCCGATGTCAAGAGCCTCCGCGATCTTGTTAATCCTGTAAAAATCAAAATGATACATCGGCTCCCCCGACCCGGTGCGATATTCATTCACAATCGCGAAAGTCGGAGAACTGACAGCGTCCTCCCGCACACCGAGCCGCCGGCAAATGGCCGTGGTGAAAGTAGTCTTCCCAGCCCCCATAGGAGCGTAGAACGCCAGAATACTATGCCCTTCCGTCTGCGAAAGGAACTCACCCGCAGCCCTGTCGATGTCCTGCAGGTCCTTTATGATGATCTCGTGTCTCATATCAAATGAATTTATGGCCTTAGCCAAGTCTCCGGGTTCTGCGGCGTGCGCCCAGACCAGATCTGGAAATGTAGCTGCGTCTCCCCGCCGATCGTGTCAACCGTCCCGACAACCTGTCCCGTCTTGACCTTGTCCCCGGCCTTGACGCTCACCGTCCCCAGCTTGCAGTAGAACGAGAAGTAATTGCCATGCTGCACGAGCACACACTTGTTGTACCCCGGCATCACCACAATCTGCTTCACATCCCCGTCAAAGACTGCCTTGATTTCTGTTCCGGCGGCAAGTGCGATTGTCACACCGTTGTTGAACGGAAGCTTGAGGTTTGTATAGACCGGATGGAAACGCTGGCCGAAATGATCCACGACAGACCCGTCCGCAGGCCATGGAAGCTTGCCTTTGTTAGCCTCGAATTTCTTGGCAAGAGTGTAGTCGATTGGCTTGCGCTTGGCTGTTGACTTGCCTTTTCCGGCCTTACCTGAGCCTTTCTCATCTGTGGCGTCACGGATGATCCTCTCGATTTCCCTGTTCAGGGCATCCACCTCACGCTGCTTTCTGGACAAGTCCTGCTGGTACTTCCTCTTGTTCTTTTTCAGCTGGCTGACAAGATTCCGCGAATCATTCTCCTCGGCCTTCAGCTTGTTCATCTCCGTCACCCTCAACGCCTTGATGGATTCGGCTTCCCGCTTCATGGCCGCCAATGCCTCGCTTTCCTTTTTCAGCTCGGTCTGGACATCAATGATTTTCGAAGCCTGTGAGTTCATCTGCTTTGAAAGATCCCTGAGGTAGCCGTAGCGTCTGAATGCCTGCCCGATATTGTCGCTGGCGAGGATGTACATGTACCAGATCTTCGCGCTGCGGTTCACGTAGGCGCTTCTCACGAGCCGCGCATAATGGTCGGACAAAGTGTCCAGCCGCGCCTGCATGAGGGCAATCTCCCTTTCCTTTGCCGAGATAGAGCCGGAATATTCAGCAATCTCCCTGTCGCTTTCGGCGATGAGTTTCTTTCTGGATTCCACCTTGCCGCTGATCATGTTGAGACGGCTCAATGCGCTGGCGCTTTGGGCGGCGTTGCTTCTGAGCTGGCCGTCAAGAATCGCTATCTCTTTCTGCAAGCGGGCCTTGCGAGCCTCCTGCGACCGCGTGTCCTGGGAATATGCCGGGAGTTGCCAAGCCAGAGCCGCAACAAGGGTCATGAATATTCCTGCAATCCTTCTCATTCTTTTCCTTCCGCCTTTCTGTTCTCCGCTTGAGTTCTGTACACTTTTGCGAGATCTGTCTCTCCAAGCGCCTCAAGCACAATTGCATAGTGCTCCAGACATGTCGCGCTCTCCTTGGCCCCGTAAAGCATCGCATGCTTGAATTGAGCCTTGGCTTCCTTGTCTTTTCCGAGCAGATGCAGGATCCAGCCGTATGTGTCAAGGTAGGTAGGGTTGTCCGGTTCCTTGTCCACAGTCTTCTTGCTCATCGCACAGGCTTTTTTGAGTTTGCTGCCCTTGAGGGCAAGATAATAGGCGTAGTTGTTGAGTGCCGGCGCATAGTCCGGATTCAGTTTCAGAACCTTGGCATAGACCTTGAACGCTTCCTTCTCGTTCCCGAGCTCGTGGTACATGTCGCCGATGGAAGAGAGCGCGGGGATAGTGATTGAAGTGTCCCCCTGTGCTATCTCGATGATTTTGCGATTGTTGTCTATTATTCCCTGCCAATCCTTCCTGTTGTAGCAGGCCACATTCTTCATGTCCAGAAACGCAGTCTCCTTTGGAAACTTGACCAAAGCGCTGTCACAGGCTTTCTCCATTGTGTCCCAGTCTTTCATGTAACCCAGAATCTGCACGTAGGCCGCTGTGGTTCCGAGATTGTCCGGGTGCAAGGTCATGTTCTTGTGGATCAGCTCTTTCGCCTTGTCTTGCCTTTCGGTGGAGTACCAGTAGAGTCCCGAAGCCATGAGAGCCGCGCTGTCGGTCGGGTGGCACAGCACCAGATTGTCGTACAAGGTGTCGATCTGCGGTCTGACGCTCTGGATGAACCTTGGGTCGGAGCGTGTCACCAGCATGCCAAGGTACTGTGTCTTGGCATGTACATCTGTCTGGTCGTCAGACACGAACATATTCAAAGTCCGGAAGAACTCCGGAAAGTTCCGTCGGGTCCTATAGACTTCTGACTCTCCCAGAAGAGCCGGCATGTAGCCGTTCTGAAGATCGAGTGCCTCCTTGTAGTACGCCAGGGCCACGGTGTCCTTGTACTCGGCCATGGAATGGTCGCCGAGCTTGGTCAGCACATAAGGAGAGGAAAATTCTTTGTTGTAGTCCTCAAGGGTCTTGAGCGCCTCCAACGGCTTGTTCTGCCTCAACAGTATGTCGTATTTTGTGGCGGTCACATTCTCGCTCTTGCCGAAGACAGACTCAATCTGATCCAATGCGCCAAGGGCTTTGTCGTACTGGTTCTGCTTGAGGTAGAGATTGACCAGAGTGAAGTAGAGGTCGTCCTTTTTCGGGAAATCCTTCAGCAGTGCTTCGTAGGTCGCGATCGTCAGGTCATCCTCTCCTGTCAATGAATATGTCCGTGCGAGCCTTTCCTTGTACCAGAAGTTGGACGGATCCAGCTCCGCGGCCTTCTTGAAAGCCGTCTTCGCGCCGTCCAGGTCGTTGGCGTAGAGCCGGCACATGCCAAGGTAGTACTGTGCGGCGTCGTTCCGTGGATCAGCCGTCAGTATCCTCTCCAGCGTCACCTGCGCCTCCTTGTACTGCCCTTCGTCCAGCGCCGAGACCGCATCAATCAGCTCGCCGTCAATCCTTTTCCCTATCTTGTTGTTGTTCTGTGAATATCCCAGGCCGCACGCCATCAGCATCCCGGCCAGAACCACCATAATCAGCCTTTTTTCGTTCATATTATCTTGTAGGGCTTTTCTTAGTAACCTTCAAAAGATAACCTGCATCATCTGAGGCAACTTATTTTTTTTCATGTTACTTAGTAATCAATAGTTCGTTAATTTTTCCATTGCCTAAGCGTCCCTGGCAGTAAATAAAA
>ENA-UONW01000556-UONW01000556.1-human-gut-metagenome-genome-assembly--contig:-CS52-NODE-556-length-54374-cov-11.425413_pt1 | contig 54374 bp, 32 predicted proteins | sample MGYA00242463_ERZ724010 | MGnify/ENA metagenome assembly ERZ724010 | reverse complement strand
TCCTTGACATTTCCGGAAAGAAATATGCGTTTGATTCAACAACGATTCCGTTATGTCTTGCAACATTCCCATGGGCAAAGTTCCGAAACAAGAAAGGAGGAGTTAAGGCTCATGTCTTATATGACATTGAAGCACAAGTTCCTGCCTTCTATACCGTAACCACTGCATCAAAGCATGATTCTACATTACTGTCTTCAATCCATTATGAACCAAATGCTTATTATATATTCGACAGGGCTTATGATTCCTTTAAAGAACTCTATAAGATACATCTTACAGACTCTTTCTTTGTTGTCAGAGCCAAGACGAATTTAAAGTATAAGACAGTCCAATGGAAGCGAAGAATGCCAAAGAATATAATGACAGATGCGGAAGTGAAACTGACCGGCTATCTCTCCGAGAAGAAATATCCTGAGTCATTCAGACTCGTCCGATATTACGATGAAGAAGATGACCGTGAGTTCACTTTTTTGACAAATGCAAAACAACTTTCTGCACTGGATATCGCCAATCTTTATAAGAAAAGATGGTTAATCAAGCTGTTCTTCAAATGGCTCAAGCAGCATCTCAAGATAAAGAAATTTTGGGGCACAACAGAGAACGCTGTTCGCATACAAATCAGTGTGGCTATTATCACATACTGTCTTGTGGCTATTGTCCAACATGATATGAAGTTGAAACGCTCAACCTATGAAGTTTTGCAAATTCTCAGCATATCATTGACTGACAAAACCCACTTGCGTGACCTGTTCGATAAGACTAATTTCAATGATGTCAAAGATCTAAATAATCCCCTTATTCCGGAGCTATTTGATTAATTGTTTAACTCGTCCCATTTTAACGGGACACTAATGCGGGACACTAATGATTTACCTACTAAAACTTGCAAATATCAGAAAAAATCCTTATCTTTATATCTGTATCTGAGGAGACTATTGTCTAGTCTCCCCTTTTCTTTTAATTATTTTATTTTCCAGTCCATATTCTATGCGGTTCTATAACCTTTACTATTAATATATAGTAGGTAATATAGGACAGCATAGAATATGGACTCATTAAACTTTAAGGATATGAAGAATTATACCATTATTCCTAATTATGCAAGTGAGAAGTTCTCTCCTAATGATTTATATACTCTAACTGGAATATACTTAACAGCCAATGACAGGTATATCACAGATTCAACCTATGAACAAATAACCAACTTCACAGGTCAATCACTAAGCTATATCAAGGATTATTTCATGCCAAGATTAAAAGACACAGAGTTCTGCAATCAAATTCAACCATTCACAATGGAAAATTTGAAAAGAAAAAGATACTACCTACCCCAACCTACTGAAAACTTTAGAATTATAAAGAAAGAGGTGTTGACAGATACAAATCTAACATCAGAAGAGAAAGGGTTTATTATAGCTTTATATTGTAATTGTGTCAATAACTCATTTAATCTAAGTTTGTCATCATGGAAGTTTTGGGAGTCTAAAATTAAAGTGGCTAAGAGTACTTTCTATAAGCTAAGAAAGTCACTTGTAAGTAGAGGGTATTTGAGAAGGTTAGAAGATGTACCTGAAAATCCTGAAACAGGAAACCACCCTGAAGACTATATGCTATGTGTTCCTTGGTTAGGTGATATAAGTTATATTGATTGGTTACATCAGTATAAAGATGATGATATAACAATAAGGAACATATTCCTTTCAAATTATAGAGTAGCACCAGTATATTAACATTAGCAATACATAACTATATTTACTCCCTATTTCAAGTATTCTTCAATTTTCTATTTTATTTTTTATAAGTCTATATGCAACTCAATTAGCATCAACAGCCCCCTAATCTTGCAATATTGGGCTACTCCCCCTATCATGTTTGTGAGGATGAAGCTAAAGTAGATTGGATAATGAACTAGAATAGGATGCTCATTACACTGAGATTAATAACACTACTCATTACTTCCCCCTATGCACTTGAAGGTAATCAAAATTAGAATTACCTCATTAAGTACAACAATTAAATTACAGAATTATGGGAAAGTTAAAGTTTTTAGAGACAATGACTATCAATGAGTTCAAGTCTCAGAAGGAAGTTAAAGCTATTGAAGTGAAGCAGAATCCACACACTGGTAAATGCTTCTTTGTATATGGCTGTGAAACTGGTGCAGTGAGTGACAAGTTTATTAATGGAGAAATCACCAATCCAGTTATTTCACAAGTATGTTCACCTGATACTGGGGATATGTTCTACATGCTCCATCAGAAGGGTGAAAGTGATTGTATGACCTTGGCAACTTTATAAAGGTTATGCTTACCACTAGAAGAGTAGTTCAGTTGAAAGACTGGCTACTCTTTTTTCTTTATACACTAACCATCAACAATTAATAGATTACAATATGTTGAATTTAAGAGTATCATCAAAGAAGCAGGCTAAGATAAAGCTTGCTCTACAAGGTTGTGCAGGCTCTGGGAAGACCTATTCTGCACTATTATTAGCCTATGGTCTGACTAAAGACTGGACTAAAATAGCCATCATTGATAGTGAAAATGGAAGTGCTGATTTGTATGCCAGTTTAGGCAACTACAATGTATTACCCCTTCAAGACAACTTTACACCTGAAACCTATATTGAAGCTGTAAAAGTATGTGAGGATGCTAAAATGGAGGTGATAATCATTGATTCTATATCCCAATGTTGGGATAACCTTCTGGAGTATCATGCTAATCTACAAGGCAATTCATTCACTAACTGGCAGAAGATTACACCAAGAATTAATGCCTTCATGCAGAAGATTCTACAATCTCCAAGCCATGTTATTTGTACCATGAGGTGCAAGCAGGATTATGTTCTTAGTGAAAAAAATGGCAAGATGATTCCTGAGAAAGTGGGGTTAAAAGCAGTAATGAGGGATGGAATAGACTATGAATTTACTATAGTCCTTGATATTAACATGAAACATCAAGCCATTGCATCAAAGGATAGAACAAGTCTATTCATGGGTAAACCAGATTTTATTATTACATCCACTACAGGGCAAATCATACTTGATTGGTGTAACAATGGAGTAAACTTAGATGTGATAAAGCAGAAGATAAATCAAGCTAAAACCATTGAAGAACTTACCTCTATCTATCATCAATACCCTGAATGGTATCAGCAACTTACTTCTGACTTCATGCAAAAGAAGATGCAGCTACAAGAAGAAATTAATAAACCAACAATCAATTACTCACCTAATTTTATACATTATGGAAGCAATGCAATTAATACCAGTACACAGAACTAATATGTCTGTATTGGCTAACCAAAGGACTAATATTGAAACAATAATACCTATTGAAGTATTAGAGAATGAACCTACTAACACTAGAAGAGTAAATAAATTACCATTCATTGAGGCTAATACTAAAGAAGTCACTATTGAACATCTAAGAAATGATTGTGTAGTGCCAGTATTCAGCAAGGATAATGAGATAACTATCAGTCACCCTTCATTTATTGAAATGGTTTGGGAAGCTGCCAATCAGATATTTCCCAATGAGAGAATTGAAGAACCAGCTATCAGAGTAAGCCATGTCATTAAAGGCAGAACACCCGAAGCTATTCATAAACCAGTGAAGGATTTACTTGAATCAGACAAGACCATTTATTATGAAAGAATGATGTTCTGCTTTGAGATTCCCACTATCCATGAAGATATAATGGGCAATAGATTGAATCTTACTATTGGTGGAGTAAGGGCATATAATCATGAAAACTTGTATAGTAAGAAAGGTGTAGAAAAATTCAAGGTATTTATAGGCTTTAAGAACTTAGTTTGCTGTAATATGTGTGTCTCAACTGATGGTTACAAGTCTGAGTTAAAGGTGATGAGTACTGCTGATTTATTTAGTTCAGTGATGAGGCTATTTCAAGAATACAACATAGCCAAACACCTATACTACATGAGTGCTTACAAGGATAGTTATATGACTGAAAGTCAGTTTGCACAGTTCTTAGGTAAAAGTAGATTATATCAATATCTTCCAGTTGAACAGAAGAAAAGACTTCCTCAAATGCTGATGACTGATACTCAGATAGGCTTAGTTGCTAAATCATACTATAATGATGATAACTTTGCTCTTCCTGAGAATCAGAGTGCCATATCCATGTGGAATGTGTATAATTTGCTTACTGGGGCTAATAAAAGCAGCTATATAGATAATTTCTTAGACAGGTCACTAAATGCCACACAACTTACAGAAGGACTAAATAAAGCTCTATATGGCACTAATGAATACAACTGGTTTATCCAGTAACCAGTTATGATTAGCACTACTTCTTCAACACCCACCCTTATCTCACCTCTTATATCCATTATGTTAGGAAATTCATGTTAGCCTCATTTACATCCTTATTTATAATATAGAGGTAAGTGAGAAATAGGTGTTTGTATTCACTTCTCTTATAAAAAGAATATAGAAGTGAATACATTCAATAGCCTAACACCTTCAAGTACCTCAGGCTAACCTGAGAAAAGTGTACACGTAACTTCTGAAAGTTAGATTATATGCTGGAAGTTAGATGTACACAGTAGCCTCTCAGCTCTGAAAATGAACTATAAGAGTGAGGTTTGAATGTAGATTAATAATCCCCCTCATTAAACTAATCCACTTCAAGTGGTTAGTGAAGGGTGATTAGATGAAAGAGTATTCATAGATTTACATTGAGGTTAAAGCCTTATTGTATTGTAGTTTATTGTTGTTCAAGCCTCAGCCTATAATAGGTTGGGGCTTTTAAATTGATTGAATCATGACAGAATTTTATTTAATGATAAAGTGGATTGTATTTAGTATTGTAGGTTTAGTAATATACCTATGGTTAGACAGAGATACTAAGAAATAAAGATTAACTTTGTAATACAAGAACATAGCCCATACCAATGGTGCTAATATGGATTGAGACCTATTAAAAGTAGTCTTCGGATGATTGTTTATATGTGGAAAGTCTTAACTTTGCAACAGAAACAATCAAATGATTGCTAATGAAATAGAAGTTTAACAAGACATATTAGATAAAGAAGTGTTTGCTTCTTACTTGTGAAGTCCTAAAATCACCACTTTGAAGACTAACAATCACAGCAGTAAGGGAGTGAATGCTCATACCATCAGGTGTGGGCTTTCCTTGCTTGTGATTGTAGGTGTTGTGGTGATACCTTGGACTCAGCAGGAAAGTACCACACTTCTTTTGTGGTATGGCTATAAAAAGAAGAATATGAATTGGACTATTTTTATTATTGCTATCATTATTCTTATATGGTTGCATCACCTCTATCAAAAGAAAATAGATATAGAAGAAAGAAAAGCTAATGTTTCAAGTTGCTCTACAATTCCTCCTTGGATTTCTCTACGACAGAAATTTAAGTCATACTTAGATTTTAAAGTTATAAAGGAATCTGCTTCAAGTTTACTAATTGCAAATAATAAGGGAGAAGAATTTTACTTCCAAATGGTAGCTACTAACAATATAATTGTATATAGGGTAAATGGCATTATAAAAAAAGAATGGAAGTTTCCGTTTTGGGCTCATGAAAATATAATGTATCATGATATAGACCAGTTTTATAAGAAAGAACTTCTAAAAAAAGCTTTACAGCCCAACATCCCATCTGTTACTTGGAAAGTGAAAGAAGAAAGAATGTTTACACAAGAAGAAATAGATGCTGTTAGTCAAGCTATAGTAGTAGCCTCCCAATATGGCAACTCAGTAGAATTTACAATGAAACTAGGTGGTAGATGCGCATATATCCCACTTGATAAAAGTTCTAATATAAGTGTAGGAGAGATTGTTGATATGAAACAAGCCAAACTTCTAACATTGGAGAAAGAGGGAGAAAGCAATATTGTAAGAGTTAAAATATAGATGAATATATGGCATTCCTTATATCATGGACTTAATCAAACTAAACTACCTATTATAGTGGTTGAGATAGAGGATAAACACCTTTGCTTCATCTTAGATACTGGGAGTACATGTTGTTTGATTGATAGTAATGTAGTAGAATATTTCAAGGATATAGTAGAGCCTATTGGGAATTACTGCATCAGTGGAATAGATGGAACTAAGCATAAGGTAGATGTGGTTATTCTACCTTTCAACTTTGAAGGTTATACCTATAAACCAAAGTTCTGTGTACGGCAACTATCAGATGCTTTTAAAGGCATTGAAGAAGATAGTGGAATACAAGTACATGGATTATTGGGTACTGACTTTTTAATAGAGAATAAATGGATTATTGATTTTAATAAAGCAGAATTAAGAAATGAGTGACCTATTATCCCAAACTTACTTTTGGATATTTTTATTATTAGCAATGTTTGGTAGTGCAAATACTACTACTAAACAATGGGCTAAAGCCCAGTTAGATGATACTCCCATTTTTCAGACAATGTTTTATCAGTTTATGGGAATATTGAGTTTTGTAATATTTATCATTGGCTTGGTTGTCATTGCATGTATTCATGAGTGGTGGTACTCCATAATAATGCTGATATTATCTCAAGTTCTGAATAGAATGGCATTGACTATTTTCAATGTACTAGGAATTAGGCATAGTATAAATCTTTTGAGTATTATTGCAATACCAGTTCTAAGTATTGTTGTTGCATGTGTAATATGATAGACTATGAAATATGAACCACATGGAGAAGTTGATTTAGAAAACTAATCATTTATAAACCCATGGTTTAATTTAATAGGTTGGATAGTTATTATTCTATGTGTATGGTATAACCAAAGCTATACTATTAAGAAGATGACTTATAAGCAACCTGAATTTTCATGGGAGAAGCCTATGAAGATAAAAATGTCATGGAGTAGAAGATGTGTGGTTGTTTTCCAATGTCTAATTATTGATGTTAAGAATAACCCTCGCTATACCCTTGGTTGCTGTGCCTTTCTATTATATCTGATTATTAGGTGTTTCATTTAATAGAAAGAGAAGATTAATCAATATCACTTAAAGCTTACCTCTTCTAGTAGTATATGATAACTGCATTATAAACTTTAAATAAAGAATTGAATTATGGAAAAGAAACAAGAAACTTAGCACTTCCAAGTGCTAGTATTGGCAATGTATAAGCATTGCCATTGTTGGTCAATAGTTGTTCTATTGACTAAATCAAGAGAGTATTAACTTACTGACAATTACAGACATAAGTATAATAATATAGTAGATTGTGGTTCTGAATGTCGTGGGTTCGAGTCCCATCTGCCACCCGCAAAGAAGAGGAAATTCGAAAGAATATTCCTCTTCTTTTGTTATTGTCCAAACAATCCCCCAAAGGGAGGCAACGTGGAATCAATGTAAAAAATTGTAGGGATACTCCTCACAGAGTATCCCTACATCATAGGAAGGAATCAATTACCTAAACCAGTCCTTGTACAAAAGAGTTTACTTTCTCAAAATGTTCAAAATAGCTGGAAACTTATTCCGATATTTTGCATTCTGTATCAATCACACTTAATAGTACTTCCTTCCTTACTTTATCAAGCCAGTGATAAGACAACCCGTTATCACCTTATAGAAATAAGAATACAAAAAGAATATTTCATCTTTCAAAAAACATTCTATACCAATAACTCTACTATTTTCGATTTCCGACATGCAAATATAACCCTTTTTGTTTATACGAAAAGCAAAATCAGTTATCTTTGCAAAGATGAAATTCAATCAAATATGAAAATTCTCTGGATAGACCTCAATAGCTCGTATGCACACTCTTCGTTGGCACTCCCTGCACTGCACGCACAAATAGCAAAGAACAATTCCGTAAAATGGGAAATCGTATCTGCCACCATCAATGAAAACGTAGGAATGATTGTCGACGAAATATACCGGCACCAACCCGACATCATTGCCGCAACGACATGGTTGTTCAACCACGAACAACTGTTGCACATCACAGCGAGATTAAAAGCATTGCTTCCCAATAGCTGCTTCATCTTGGGTGGACCTGAATTCTTAGGAAACAATGAAGACTTTCTGCATAAAAACCCTTTCATCGACTGTGTATTCAGGGGAGAGGGAGAAGAAGCATTCCCCCAATGGCTGTCTTGCTGGAACCAGCCGGAAAAGTGGAACAGTATTCCGGGACTCTGCTATATGAATCCTCAAAAGCAATATATAGACAACGGCATAGCCCGTGTACTTAACTTTTCACGGCTCGTACCACCGGAAAACAGCTGTTTTTTCAACTGGAGCAAACCATTCGTACAACTGGAGACTACCCGAGGCTGTTTCAACACATGCGCATTCTGCGTCAGCGGTGAAGAAAAACCGGTGCGCACACTGTCCATTGAAAGTATCCGTGAACGCCTTCAAATTATCCACAGTCATGGAATAAAAAACGTACGCGTCCTCGACCGGACCTTTAATTATAATCCGCGCCGTGCTAAAGAATTACTGCAACTTTTCCTGGAATTCAACCCGGACATATGCTTTCACTTAGAAATACACCCTGCACTATTATCCGAAGAGCTGAAAAATGAATTGAAAAAGCTACCTAAAGGATTGCTCCATCTCGAGGCCGGTATTCAAAGCCTGCGCGAACCGGTCCTCCAGAAAAGCCGTCGGATGGGAAGCCTGGAGGACTCACTGCAAGGTCTTCGTTTCCTATGTTCCCTACCCAATATGGAAACACACGCCGACCTCATTGCCGGCTTGCCTCTATACCGCCTATCCGAAATATTTGAAGATGTGCGTACACTTGCCGGATACAATGCCGGCGAGATACAACTTGAATCCCTGAAGTTACTTCCCGGCACAGAAATGAGAAGAAGAGCGGAAGAACTAGGCATCCGATATTCTCCTCTCCCCCCTTATGAAGTGCTTCAAACAAATGAAATCAGTGTCAACGAGCTTCAAACAGCCCGGCAACTGTCACGTCTTCTGGATGGATTCTATAACACAACTGCTTGGCAAGCCATCACCCGCAAGCTGATTCTGGATGACAACGACTTCCTACGTCGCTTTCTGGAATTTTTAATCGATAAAAATCTTATAGACCAGCCCATGAGCCTGGAAAAGCGAGGCCTCGTACTCTATGAATTCTGCAGTATGCATTATCCGGCCTATAAAATCATGGTCACCATTGCCTGGATAGAGGCAGGCATGTCATTAAAGAAAAAACCAGCAGAGAAAGTCAAGACCAAGCGCCAGATGCCACCGGAATATTGGGAAGTCATCTATGGAAACTACAAAGAAAGCCTCCGCTTATGTTTTCTACCCATTGACGACAATACCCAAAATGGTTATTGGTTCGGCTTCGAATCGGAAATACAAAAAGCAGAACCAGTATTCAAAGCCAAAGGAATAATGGAGAGGTATCAAAATACACAATCACCGCAGATTAACACAGATAAAAGTTCTTGATTATCAGAAATTCTATAGCAATCTGTGTAACCTGCGGCGAGTTATGCCCTCATTTCTTCTCCTATCCGCAGTGGAAATACTTCTCGACCAGTTTCAGCATCTCCTCCGGACTGTCTTGTATCTCTGCACGCAAGGTTCTATCCTCGTAAGAACGCAGTTTGGAAATAACCCCATCAACCATTGCAGGACTGAACACATGATATTGCTCAAAGACAGCACGCTGTCTTTCCAAACAATCGGCAGAAGCGGCACAACTGTCAGGAAGCTGTTCCAGTTGTTTCAACTTATCTTCATTTTCTTTCTTGTGGATATTTACATTGACATATGTTTTTTCTGCAATTCCTAAAGCATCGTCTATCTCAAATCCATAACGGCAAGCTACAGCAAGTCCGGCAATCAATTGATACAAATCGGCCGAACCGTCAGGCGAACGCATTTCCACCGTCTGTTTCTGTGTAGTATCATAATGACTTGGGGTCTCCAACGGATTTGCCAACATGCACATATCCGTTTTTGCCGACCAGCCCAACGGAACGCGTACCAATACCGAACGGTTGCGGTCGCCCCAGCAAATGTTGGTCGGTGCTTCCTGATGAGGAACCAGACGAAAATAGGAAGTAGGATTTGTATTACCGAAAGCCGTAATGGAAGAAGCCAGCTTCATCATGCCCGCAATGGCCTTACGGGCTGTTTCAGAGAGTGCCCCATCTTTCAGCATCTGGTTCTGCCCGTCCTTCATGATACGCATATGTATATGCAATCCGGAACCGGCTTTTCCTGCCGTGATTTTCGGTGCAAAAGTAATGTTATATCCATACTGGCTAGCCAGATTACGAATAACCCATTTTGCTATCACCAGTTGGTCAGCAGCCTCCTCGGCACGCACCGGCAGGAACTCTATTTCATTCTGCTCATAAATCTTATCGTCCAGCGTAAAATTACCGACTTCAGAATGCCCATACTTTATCTGTCCGCCTGCCTGCGCAATATATGACATACATTCCGTACGGAAATCATTGAACTTGGCATAAGGGGCCGATTCGTGATAACCACGCTGGTCGGTAGCCGGAAACAATCCGTCATTTTCAGAAATGACATAATATTCCAATTCTCCCATAGCCTGAAATTCCATCCCCGTAACCGTAGTGAATGCCTGACATGCCTTACGCAGGGTATATTCCGGAGAACTTTCCAGCGGTTCACCATCCTTATTGAAATAAGAACAGAGCATTGACAGTGTGGGCAATTCAGAAAAAGGGTCTATAAAAGCGGTCCGGAAACGCGGCACTACATACAAATCACTGCTACCGGCCTCTATAAACGGAAACAAGCTGGAACCATCTACGCGTTCACCACATGTAAGTATGGCATCAAGGTATGCTTCATTATTGATGACAAAGTTCAGTGTCTTCAGTCTCCCGTCTGCCGCAGGATACATGAAGTTCACCATACGAATGTCGTTCTCCTTTATATAGGAAACAATGTCTGCTTTCGTAAATTCGGAAGCCGGTTTTTGAAGGGCAGCCACCAATAGATTGGGGCTCATGGATAATTCCTGGTTCATAATACGCTGATTGTTTTTAGTTTTCTATATGGTTAACAAAACACATGCAATTTTCTGTCACAATAAAAAACTGCTGTTTCGCAAAGATACTAAAAGTTGTATCAGAAAAAAAACAAACAACCTAAATCTTATCAGAGAGCCTCAACCTTTTCCGTCGTATCCCCACTTCACGTAAATAGCCCCCCAAGCAAATCCTGCTCCGAATGCTGTAAAAATCAGTTTATCCCCCTTTTTCAGCTTATCCTCGAAATCCCATACACACAATGGAAGCGTGCCGGCACTTGTATTTCCATACCGTTCTATATTGACCATTACCTTTTCGGGAGATACTCCCAAGCGTTGCGAAACAGCAGTAATTATACGCATGTTTGCTTGATGGGGAATCACCCAGTCAATGTCCTCCTTCGCCAAGTGATTCCTCTCCATGACCGCCTCACAAGCATCCGCCATATTGGCCACAGCATATTTAAAGACTGTACGTCCTTCCTGATAAATATAATGCATCCGATTGTCCAGTGTATAGTAAGATGGAGCACATACGGAGCCTCCCGCTTTGATATGTAAGAAGGGCAGACCTTTCCCGTCTGTTCTCAATACGGCATCCATTACTCCCATATCCTCCCGGGTGGGTTCCAGCATGAAAGCGGCAGCACCGTCACCAAAAATAGGACAGGTAGTGCGGTCTGTATAATCAATCACCGATGACATCTTATCAGCTCCTACTATGACAACCTTCTTATATTTTCCGGAACGTATAAAATTCGCCCCCGCCTCCATTGCATACAGAAATCCACTGCAAACAGCCTGCATATCAAAAGCAAAAGCATTGTTCAGGCCCAATTTGTCACATAAGATGGATGCGGTAGAAGGAAAGTGATAATCGGGAGTAGTAGTAGCTACGATAACCAAGTCAATGTCATTCGGGCTGGTCTTTGTGCGCTGCATCAGTTGTTTCACAGCCTTACGAGCCATATATGAAGTTCCAAGCCCCTCCTCATGCAAAATGCGTCTTTCCTTTATACCAATGCGCCCCATAATCCATTCATCATTGGTATCCACCATTTTAGATATTTCATCATTAGTCAAGACATAGTCCGGAACATATCCTCCAACTCCCGTAATCACTGCATTCAAATTCTCCATTAATCCTATCCAGTTTAGTGTAAAATCAGGAATAACCCTATTTAAATATGTTATCAGAATATCACACTTTTTTTCAGAACAGTCGTGTGACAATCTTTAATTAATGGGCGCAAATATACGAAAAGAGAATAGAAATCAATGAATCTGACAACAAAAAGACATTAACTGTCTACAAATAATAACACTTTAAAACACAACGGGATTCACTACTATCCGAACCCTGCAGGAGTACTTCCGTATAACCTTTCTGCAAACAAAGAACAAAAAATCCGCTACCTGCAACGATGACGCACGATTGGCCGCACAACCGGCCACATTTCCTTTTCCAGCGAATGGAGCATCGCAGGCGGTTGGATGGAAGTTTTGATTACTCACATACTCATAACCGCCATACGTCCAATGCGTGTCTACATTCCCATTATCCGGGTCTGGCATATCCCACAAAGAAACACCAAACCGTGTATACCGGCGGGGAATGGGGAAGAGGAGATAACCTTTCTTCAGTATCTCCGTTGTCATGGGGCTCATTTCTTTTTCCATCTTTGTCTATTCTTAATTCGATAACATGACAAAGGTAAGGGACCAGCCAAGGGGATACAAATAAACAGTTAGAATCGGCTAAAAATTAATGAAATAAATAAGGTGGCGGAAGAGGGACTCACCTCATCCTCCACCACCCTATATATAATATACTAAAATAATCAGAATGTATTAGAAATACATTCTCTATTTTGCATATTTTTATTAATAAAACATGTTGCAAAGTTAGAATGGGAGAGACGTTGGCGGCTGCCATGCCATGAAGGATAGCACCCTCAAAGTCACTTTTCAATTCACTAATGATTTCACCTTCATAGGTAATACAATCCTTTTTAAGACCAAGAACTTTGCCAAACAAGCAATTGTCTTCTTCACCGTATTCCACGCTACCGAAATGTCCTTTGTACTTTAACTGTCCTATACTATTTTGTTATCTTTTGTTCTTTACTTTATTAATATTTCTCAATCAGTCTATTCTCACGAATATAAGTTAGTAATTGTTCATCACATCTCCTTTCATTATATTCGACGGATGCGGCTTATGCATTATATACGAATTTTTCCATCCGAACTAACCAATTTACTTCCTACCCCCAACTCCTCCCCTTCCTCCTTGAAGTAGCCCAGCACCGTGGCTGGCGTGAGACGGCAGCGTTCCACGCCTTTCAGGCGACTCTGAAAGGTGTAGCGGGAGCACAGCACGAGGTAGAACCTATAGTTCAAGCTACGGTGCAAGCGGTGCTGAAGGCAGGCTCTGACATCTTCAGCGGAGAGTTTCATTCCTTTGTTTGGGGTTGCTTTCATTGTAATGGTTATTTTAGAATTGACTGTTGATGTGACGGATTTGCAGAACGCATCATCCATCTGTGCCGGATGCATAATGCACACCGGGCAAACGGATGATGCGTTGGGAGCAAATGCACGTTGCGTTTTCGCTGATAAAGCCTTAATGAGCATTAAGGGTTGTTATATAATATAATATTAACCGCTGCCGGTTTGGAGGTTAGTGGAAAACATGTACATTTGTAATGTGTTTTTCATAGTATTAGATTTAAGGTTAACAAAAGATTGGCTGTCTGGGATAGATGGCCTTTTTTATGTTGTTTTCTGACCTGCTTCGTAGGATTAAGTTTTTAATAGATAAATACTTTAAGGCAGGCACAAGGGGATAAAAAAAGCCCCACAAATCATTGAATTTGTGGGACTTGTATGTTTACTGTCCGGTTTTTCCCGGTTAATTCAGCGGAGAGACAGGGATTCGAACCCCGGGTGCCTCGCAGCACAACGGTTTTCAAGACCGCCGCAATCGACCACTCTGCCACCTCTCCAAAACTTCTTTTTCAGAAGTGCTTTTCTTTTAAAGCGGTGCAAAGATACAAATCATTTTTTATTCTACAAACTTTTCTGCACAAAAACAGAGCAATTATACCAAAATTCTTGTTTATACCCACTACGGAACGAACATAACGGCATTTAGGCTATTTGTTGAAATTTATCAAGGGCAAGACAGAGTTTTATAACTTACTGGCTATCAGTATATTTACAAAGAACCACATTCAGTATACGATTGAACCCTATTCAGTATACGACTGAATGGCATTCACTATACGACTGAATTAGGTTCAGAATACGACTGTTCCTTAAACCTACATCATTTGTAAATAATGCAGATTATTATTCGGTTCTTGTTTCAATTCATAAACCACATATAAAGAAAGTATTAACATCTCTACTCCCCCGGACATTCACTACCTAATAATAGTTATTTTATGCTGTTCAACATAAAAAGAGAAGTATCTCTTATAAAATTACGGAATTTATTCAGTATTTTTGTGCGCTCTAAAGGATAACATTATCTAACCTACTAACAAAAACAAATTTTATGGAATTGAACAAAACCTTTACCAATGGGCTTTGGAATAAAGAAATCAATGTCAGTGATTTCGTCAGTAAAAACATCGCACCCTATACCGGGGATGCATCTTTCTTGCAGGGACCTACCGAACGTACCAAACGTATCTGGGACATCTGTCTGAAGGCTCTCGAAGAAGAAAGGAACAACAATGGCGTCCGTTCACTGGACAATACCACCGTATCTACCATCACTTCTCATAAAGCCGGGTATATTGATAAGGACAATGAACTTATTGTCGGTTTGCAGACTGATGAACTGTTGAAACGATCCATCAAACCTTTCGGAGGCATCAACGTGGTAGCAAAAGCATGCCGTGAAAACGGAGTGGAAGTGGACGATAAAGTAAAAGACATCTTCACCCATTACCGCAAAACACATAACGACGGCGTATTCGATGTATATACCGAAGAAATCCGTTCCTTCCGCTCACTGGGATTCCTTACCGGATTGCCCGACAACTATGCCCGCGGACGTATCATCGGCGACTACCGCCGATTGGCTCTCTACGGCATCGACCGTCTGATTGAAGCCAAGCAGGAGGACTTGCGCAACCTCACCGGCCCGATGACCGAAGCACGCATCCGTCTACGCGAAGAAGTGGCGGAACAAATCAAAGCTTTGAAGGACATCAAGGTTATGGGCGAATATTACGGACTCGACCTCAGCCATCCGGCTACATCAGCTCAAGAGGCCGTGCAATGGGTATACATGGCATATCTTGCTGCCATCAAAGAGCAAGACGGTGCTGCCATGTCATTGGGTAACGTATCTTCGTTCCTCGATATATTCATTGAATACGATCTGGCTCACGGAAAAATCAATGAGACGTTTGCGCAAGAACTGATAGACCAGTTCGTCATCAAGCTGCGCATGGTACGCCATCTGCGTATGCAGTCGTACAATGATATCTTTGCCGGTGACCCGACTTGGGTGACCGAAGCCATCGGAGGACGCTTCAATGACGGACGCGTGAAAGTCACCAAGACTTCTTTCCGCTTCTTGCAGACGCTATACAACCTCGGTCCTTCTCCGGAACCAAACTTGACCGTACTGTGGAGTCCCGAACTGCCGGAAGGCTTCAAGGATTTCTGCGCCAAAGTTTCCGTAGATACCAGCTCCATCCAGTACGAAAACGACAACCTGATGCGCGAAGTGCGCAACTGCGACGATTACGGCATTGCCTGCTGTGTATCCTACCAAGCCATCGGCAAGCAAATCCAGTTCTTCGGCGCACGTGCCAACCTTGCCAAGGCCCTGCTGCTTGCCATCAACGGTGGCCGTTGCGAAAACACCGGAACTGTCATGGTGAAAGGTATTCCCGTATTGACCGGCGAGACACTGAAGTTTGAGGAAGTTATGGCCAACTACAAGAAGGTACTGACTGAAATAGCCCGTGTCTACAACGAGGCCATGAATATCATCCACTACATGCATGATAAGTATTATTATGAGAAGGCCCAGATGGCATTCATCGATACCAACCCACGCATCAATCTGGCATACGGTGTTGCCGGCCTTTCCATCGCCATAGACTCACTGTCCGCCATCAAATATGCCAAAGTCACTGCACGCCGCAACGAAATCGGCCTGACCGAAGGTTTCGACACTGAAGGCTCATTCCCCTGCTTCGGCAATAATGACGACCGTGTGGACCACCTGGGAGTAGACCTCGTTTACTATTTCAGCGAAGAACTGAAAAAGCTGCCTGTCTACAAGAATGCCCGTCCCACCCTTTCCTTGCTGACTATCACCTCCAACGTGATGTACGGCAAGAAGACCGGTGCCACTCCGGACGGACGCGCCAAAGGTGTTGCCTTTGCTCCGGGTGCCAACCCAATGCACGGACGTGACAAGAACGGTGCCATCGCTTCCTTGAGCTCCGTAGCCAAATTGCGCTACCGCGACTCGCAGGACGGCATCAGCAATACGTTCTCCATTGTTCCTAAATCACTGGGCCCGACACCGGAAGAACGTGTAGAGAACCTGGTAACCATGATGGACGGCTACTTCACCAAAGGTGCCCACCATTTGAACGTAAACGTACTGAACCGCGAAATGCTGGAAGATGCCATGGAACATCCTGAAAAGTATCCGCAACTCACCATCCGCGTTTCCGGCTATGCCGTGAACTTCGTGAAGTTGAGCCGCGAGCATCAGTTGGAAGTCATCAGCCGTTCATTCCACGAAAGAATGTAATATGATAAATGTACACTCCTACGAAAGTATGGGAACATTCGACGGGCCGGGTCTCCGGCTCGTCGTTTTCCTGCAAGGATGTCCATTCCGTTGTCTGTATTGTGCCAATCCGGATACGATTGATGTAAAAGGAGGCACTCCCACCACTCCGGAAGAGATTCTGCAAATGGCTATCAGCCAAAAGGCATTCTTCGGGAAGAAAGGAGGTATTACTTTCTCCGGCGGTGAGCCTACCCTGCAAGCAGAAGCGCTGATTCCTCTTTTCAAGGAGCTGAAGGCGAACGGCATCCATATCTGTCTGGACAGTAACGGAGGCATCTGGAATGAAAAGGTGGAAGAGCTCTTTAGTCTGACTGACCTCGTGCTGCTGGACATCAAGCAATTCAATCCCGAACGCCACCGTACGCTGACGGGACGAAGCAACGAACAGACACTCCGCACCGCTGCCTGGCTCGAAGAACATGAACACCCCTTCTGGCTGCGCTATGTACTGGTCCCCGGTTACAGCGATTCGGAAGAAGACACCCGCCTGCTGGGTGAAAGTCTTGGCAAATACCAGCAGATACAACGGGTGGAAATACTTCCTTATCACCGTCTGGGTGTTCACAAATACGAAGCCATGGGATGGGATTACAAATTGAAAGAAGTGAAGGAAAATACTCCGGAACAACTGGAACGGGCAGAAAAACTGTTCAAAGAGTATTTCACGAATGTGATAACCAACTAAAACAGAAAAGCAAGGCTGTCCGGATATGATTCCAGACAGCCTTGCTTTTCATTTATAGGGTAAGAATCCTATTCTTTCAAGTTATAGGTAATCTGCTGTACATCATCACTACTGCCACCCACCATAAAGACGAAATCACCAGGTTCTACCATATAATTCATCTCATTGTCATAGAATCCCAGTGCATCGTCAGTTATCTGAAAAGCTACAGTTTTGCTTTCACCCACATTCAGATGAATTTTCCTGAAGCCCTTCAATTCCTTTATCGGACGCGTAACAGAGGCTACCTTATCCTGCACATACAATTGAACTACTTCCTCTCCTGCACACTTACCGGTATTAGTCACTTTTACCGACACCTCCGTATGGACGCCTGCAGCCTTGCCCGGCAGCAGTTTCAAATCAGAATATCCAAAATCCGTGTACGAAAGCCCATATCCGAAAGGATAGGCAGGCTCAGTGGAAGCATCGATATAAGATGCCTTATAGGTCTGTTTCAATGCGGTAGGGCGGCCGGTGCTCTTATTCTGATAATAAATGGGAATCTGTCCTACGTGTGCAGGAAATGTCATGGGCAATTTAGCCGAAGGATTATACTCTCCCCACAACACATTGCATATGGCATTGCCGGCCTCACTTCCCAGCCACCAAGTACACAGTACCGCATCAGCATGTTCCCTTATCTCATTGAAGATTACCGGACGCCCACACATGACAAGAGCAATGACAGGTTTTCCAGTCTTTGCCAGTTCCGACACCAGCTTCTGCTGCCCCTCGGGTATGGCTATATTCACTTTGGAAGCCTTCTCGCCACTCTGACCGAATCTCTCGCCTACCGCCACAACAATGACATCCGAAGCCTCAGCAGCCTGTAATGCTTCCTGCAATCCGGTCAACTGATTGCTCTTCATATCATAGCCTTCAGCATAGCTCACCTCCAGTCCTTTCCGGACCAATGCATCATATAAGGTCACCACTTTGTTCCGGTCCGTAGTGGCAGCCCAAGCACCTGCCATATCGTACTGGGATTTTGAGAGTCCTCCTATCAAGGCTATCTTCCTCGTCTGTGCCGTCAACGGAAGCACAGATTCCCTATTCTCCAGCAATACAACGGAACGCTCGGCCATACGGAGCGAAGCATTACGGACTTCGGGCGCATTGAGTATTCTGGCCGCTCTTTCCGGATTACAGTAGCGAAAAGGGTCCTCAAACAATCCCAACTCATATTTCTTCTCCAATATACACCGTACTGCATCATCAAGCACACTCTCCTTTACTTTCCCTTCTTGAACAAGCTCCTTCAGATAAGTCAAGTAGCAGGTACTTACCATCTCCATGTCCAGACCAGCATTCAGCGCTTTGGCTGCGGCATCTTTCTTGTCAACAGCATAACGGTGGTTCACCAATTCCTCTACCGAATTATAATCGGACACAACAAATCCCTTAAATCCCCACTGCTCTCTCAATAGCCGGTTGAGCAAGAAATCATTGGCAGTACAAGGAATATTATTAAAATCATTGAAAGCACTCATCACGGTAGCTGCTCCTACCTTTATGGCCGCCTTATAGGGAGGCATATAAAAATTGGCAAAGTGGCCCATTGACATATCCACACTATTATACTCCTTTCCTGCTATCGGTGCACCATATCCGGCAAAATGTTTCATACATGCCATGACAGTCGTCGTGTCTGCCAAATCGTCTCCTTGCAAGCCTCTGACACGCGCCTCCGCTACCCGAGAACCATAATAAGGGTCCTCACCGGCCCCTTCCATGACGCGTCCCCAACGTGCGTCCCACGAAATATCCACCATCGGGGCAAAAACCCAGTTCAAACCATCGGCGGCACTTTCCAAAGCATTGTAGCGTGCAGCTTCCTCAATCATGGCCAAATCGAAACTTGCAGCCTCGGCAAGCGGAAGCGGAAATCCGGTACGATAGCCGTGGATAACATCCAGTCCGAAAATTAAAGGAATGCGCAAACGCGATTGCAAAGCAAGCTCTTGATAACGGCGTATATCCTTTACTCCTATCACATTCAGCATAGAGCCTATTCTGCCTTGCCGGACATACTCTTCTTTAGGAATATTTCCACCGTCGGGTCCGGTAAAATTCCCTCGGTAGGTGCATTGTGCAAGCTGGCCTATCTTTTCATCCAGCGTCATCTGCTTCATCAAGCTTGAGATGAATTTCTCCTTCTCCGTAGTTTGTGCCGAGGTAAAGGTGTTACCAAGTCCCCACAGACAAACCATCAGTATTATTATCTTTTTCATACTGCCATTCTTGTTTTGATATTTATTTTATCATAAAACAACAGTTGCCTTCAATGGTAAATCAGCTGAAGAAGGACCTGCCAGAATCTCAAAAGTCCCCTTTTCCACTACAAACCGATGTGATTCCACATCATAGTAGGCAAAGGCTTCCTCATCCAGCAATATCCGAACGCGCTTGGTTTCACCCTTCTTCAAGTAAACCTTATCGTAGCCTTTCAACTCCTTCAACGGACGCGGAACAGAACATTCCACATCCCGCACATATACCTGAGCCGCTTCCGCAGCATCCATCTTTCCGGTATTCTTGATGTCAAAGCTTACCGTAACCCGGCTTCCCCCCGTCTTCTCAACACTCAGATTACTATATTCAAAACTACTGTATGACAGTCCATACCCGAAAGGATAGAGCGGCTGCTTTCCGTTCCGGTCATATCCCCTATAACCTACGAAAACACCTTCGGCATACTGCACCCGTTTATGAGGTACATTGCGATTGTCATAATAATTACCATATACCGGATTATCTTCCCATTTTTCCTCGATGCTGACTGGTAGTTTGCCACTTGGCGAAAGCTTGCCCGTAATGATTTCGGCAAGGGCCTTTCCACCCTCCTGCCCCGGATACCATGCCATCAAAATAGCTTGTACACTCTGCCCCCAATTGCGGAAATCTATTCCACCTCCGGCATTCACCACCACAGCCACATTATCATGAAGTGAAGCCACTTTATTAATGAGATATTCCTGCCCGTATGACAATGCAAACGGACGGTCGAACCCTTCACCTTCTGTACTGCTGTTGAACCCGGCACATACAATAACATTCCTGGCATGCTTCAGTGAAGAGGCCAAACGCTCCTCATCCATCATTCCTGCCTGGAAACTGACAGTCGCCTCACCCACATTATCAAAATATTCAATACGCAACCGGTATATCTCCCCTGCACTGACCTGCATAAATGCACTGCGGGTACTGAATGAATGGTTCCCCCAATCTCCGGTAATCAGCTTATCGTTTACAAACAGACGGTATCCGTCATCGCCAGCCAGCTGGAACTTGACAGTTCCATCCTTGTCAGCCTTGTAAACTCCCGTCCAACGGGCAGAAAACTGATCTACCGGCATGCCGTCGAACGGTGTACCGTATTTCCAGGCATGGTCTATGGCAGGCTCTATGGCAGCTTGAAAGAGTTCTCCGGTAAGATTACGAGTATTATAATATTCGCCCTTAAAACCGTTTTGCGTAAAACTGCCATCCGTATAAATCTGTTGGGACATATCCTTATAAAGAATGCTGTCAGACAGCAGCTCTATCTGTCTGCCGCCCTTCAACTGAACCATACCTTCATAGAGTGACACTACCGAATAAGGGGTGACAAATCCGCTTCCTCCTCCTGTGGGAATAATATCGGCATTAGGCCCGATTACCAATGTTCTACCGTTCCGGTAAGGCAACGTACCGTTGTCATTTTTCAATAAGACTACTCCTTCTCTCGCCAAGTCAAGTGCAATTTCCTTAGACTGTGCATTGTCTTTATCGATAGATTTATCTTCTCTCGGAGTATCAAGTGCTCCAAAAGCAATCAATGTCTGGAGTATATGCCGGACTTTGGCGTCAATGGTCTCTTCCTTCACGATACCATTCTCTATTGCCGGAATAAGAATTTCCCTGGTCATGAATTTACCGACGGGCATTTCCAAATCCAACCCTCCATTAGCGGCTCCCACACCGGAATATACAGATGTCCAGTCAGACATCAGGATACCTTTAAATCCCCACTGTTTGCGCAGTACATCAATGTTCAGCCAGCTGTTTTCGGTGGCATGTACCCCGTTCAGCGGATTATAGCTATCCATAACCGCCCCTACTCCTGCTTCCTGCACAGCTTTTCGGAACGCGGGAAAATAAATTTCCTGCAGCGTGCGCTCATCCACATCTGAGCTGGCATGATGTCTGCTCCACTCCTGGTTATTGGCCGCAAAATGCTTCACCGTAGCCATAACTCCCTCTTCCTGCACTCCCAAGATATATTCTTTAGCAGTTTCGCCCGTCAAATAAGGGTCTTCACCAAAATACTCATAGTTTCGCCCGCATAGAGGAGAGCGGTAGATATTGACTCCAGGCCCCAACAGAATACTTACCCCACGGGCCTTTGCATCCCGGGCCAAACCATGTCCCAGCTCTCTAGCCAACTTACGGTTCCATGTCGAAGCCGACAAGATGCCACAAGGATACAAGGTACTTTGAGTATTGTTACGTATGCCTTGCGGACCATCGGCCATCCTGATTTCGGGTATGCCAAGCCGGGGTACAGCCCGGATATAAAAAGATTTGGGACCGGAAATGTAATCGATTTTTTCTTCCAGCGTCATTTGAGAAACCAACTCCCTGGCACGCTGCTCCACCTGGGGAGTAATACACACTTGTGCTTTTGCCGTGATTGCACAACAAAGCAATAGCCCGCTTAAGGCTACTTTCTTTTTAATCTTCATTTTGTCTATTTTACTACGTGTTTGTTATATTGCCGGGCATGTCCCGACCTACTTTCTTTCTTCTCAATCAATAAAAAACCGTGTCCCTTCATCCACCAACGAAGAAACACGGCCGAAAGTTATTAAGAAAATTCTGAATCTACAAGAAAGTGGACAAAAACATGTCTGTCCTGCTATCAATAAGTAAGACGTATACCGGCCTGCAACGTAAAGTTACACGGGTTCTCCTTGCGTATAGTCTGTATCGACGAACCGTCATCAAAGAAATAAGATACTCCCGGTTCCACATACAGGCCCACCCTATTGCTTATGTTATACTGGGCACCGACAGCACCCATGACAGAAAGCTGTACCGGTTTCACAGTCTCACTCTCAGTACCAATCTTGCCATACACACATTTTTCAATGGCACCCCCCGCCGAAACGTACATCGTAAAGTTCTTTGCATCCACAAAGTTCCAGTTGGCCCGTACCGGAATGCCAATATAATGCAGCTTCTGGCTTATCTTTTCCGAGCTGCCCTCATACCTTACGTCAGAAGCAAGATAGGTATACGTCAGCCCGCTTTCCACAGAGAAACCCTTCGCCAAGTTTTTCCGCACCGAAACACCGAAACTGAGCGGTTGTTTATGGTCTATATCCGCAATTTTCTTTTCGCGTCTTTGCAGATAGGGCATACCATCCTTAAAAACCAGTTCCTGCCCGTCGGGAATAGTAACAATGCCATTGGCCGTAGAGGATAAATCTACGTTACCGCCATAAATAGGACTTCCAGGCATGTAGTCCGACATCACATTCGCTTCCCCTTCATTCGCCAATGAAAAACCTCCCGTATTTCCTACGGACAAGCCAACCGCCCATCCTTTAGCATCCCTACCAGAACTGTTTTTTTCCGGAAGATGCAGTTTGTCCCGGCCTGACGGACGATAGCGGTCTTCCCTTGTCTCCGGTTCCTCGGCCTGCATTGTAGTTTCATGGTCCGTATCTTCCACTACCGGTTCTTCCGCCTGCTGTCCAATACCGACAACCTCATCTGCAGTTTCAACCGGCAGCATTTCCTCCTGCTGTTCTTCGCCAACCGATATTCTGATATGTTGTGCAACCAAAGGGTGACTTGCCTCCTTATTGGGCGCCGATGCATTTCCATGTGCCCGATAAGCAGGCTCTATGGAATTAGTCCGTATGGCAGGTACTGTCTGTTCCGGCAAGACGTCCGGAGCCACAGCCAAAGCGGGCACTGACGTATGCCGCATTTCATTCCCTACCGGACTCTGCAACAGCCACAGACTGACGGACGAAACCGCCACCAGCAACACAGCTGCCGCGGCCACCGCCCAGCGACGGAAAGGTATCATCCTATGCGGTCCGGTTATCGGAGCTCCGGAAACGGACAATTCCTTCTCCAACCGCTCCCATCCGGCAACCGGCAGCGGTTCGGAATAGTCTTCCAGCTTGTCCTTTATCTTTTTCAACCACAATTCATCTTCCATACATTCCTTCATTTAATCATTTCTTTTCATCCACTCACGTACTTTTGCCGCTAAAGTCGCTTTAGCACGCGTCAACTGCGAGGCAGAGGATTTTTCATTAATTCCCAATAGTCGAGCAATCTCCTTATGGGATTTCTCTTCAAAAATATATAAGTTGAATACGGTACGATAGCCGGCAGGCAATTCACTGATAAACTGCATTAGTACCTTTTGAGGAATGACATCTATTGACGAACCTTCCGGTTCCTCATAAGCTTCGGGTGCATTCTCCAAGGCCGATGACTGATTCATCACATCATTTTTCCGCAAATACTGCAACACCGTATTCACCATTACGCGTTCCATCCATGCCCGCAGAGAACCCTCTCCCCGCCAAGTGAACTTATCGAAAGAATCAAAAAGTTTCAGAAAACCGTCATGCATCAGGTCTTGGGCAGTCTCCCGGTCACCTGCATAACGGAGGCATACGCTGAGCATGCGTCCCGCATAGCGCTCATACAGTTCTTTGCGGGCAAGATTGTCTCCTTGCCTACAGCGTTCTGCCAATTCCTGTTCTTCCATTCTCTCTTTTAACACGTGTTTACCCTATAAATGCAATCGGCGCAAAAATACTGCATCAGGCAGAGAAGAAAATCATACTTTCATTTCTTTAACAGTATACTACGCAGTATTTAGCTTTTCACCGCATTTTCTGAATACAAAAATAAGTTTTAAACAGAAAAGAGCTAAAACCTACCACTTATGAAGAAACTGAGAATGACATTGGCAGCATCCATGCTTTTATTCCTGACTGCCATTGTATTGCAATCATGCCTGGACGATTGGGATGACAAATATGACACTTTGTTCGCCGTAGGTACGGTAAAGGTCATCGAAGGAAAAGACTACTATTTCTCACTGGACGAAGGCAGTAAACTATATCCCAGTGACACAACCTATGTTCACGACTATGCCGTAATAGACGGCCAGAGGGCTTTCATCTACTTCCGCGAACTGGAAGAGAAACTTCCAGGCTACGAATACAATGCCCAAATAAAGCACATCGAAAACATTCTGACCAAAGACATCTACTCCATGCCTGCCGAAAAGGCAGACAGTATCGGAGACGACAACATCAACGCCACGGATTTATGGATTACGGGCGAGTATCTGAACATCAAATATCAATTCTACCACAGCAACAACGAAGACAAGAAGCACATGCTGAACCTGGTCATCAATGAAGCATCCACCGGCGAAAACGACAAACCGGATTACGTCAATCTCGAATTCCGCCACAATGCCTACAATGACAGCCAGCTCACGCTGGGCACCGGACTGGCCTCCTTCAAGCTGGACAATATAGCGGAACAGCTGAAAGAGAAAAAAGGACTGAACATCCGTGTCAAAAGTCTATATGACGGTGAACGGTTCATGACCATAGACATTAAAAAAGAAAACAACTAAATCTCCTGAAAACACATCTTTCAACATCTCAATGAGAAGCGGAGTGACATTGCAATATGTTGCTCCGCTTTATTTTTCCATATCCCGCTTAAATTCATCTTTTTCTTTGTCTATCCACCGGGAAACCCCTACATTTGTAAGAATTTTCACAATAGCAAACATTAAAAACGGTCCAAAGGATATGAAATACATACTGGGAGCAGTAATTGCAATACTCTGCTCGTTCACCTGCACAGACACCCTATATGGAAAATCTCTCGCAACAGACGTCGACGATATTCTGATAATCAACACTTATACAGAAGCCAATCCCTGGAGTAATGATTTCATCACCTCCATTGTGAACATGGCATCACAGAACAGCCACATCGGAGTATACACCGCACACATGAAAATGCTGACACTTGACGAGGAAAATAAACTGGAGACATTCAAAGAGAGCTTGTTCAAGAGTTACAAGAACCCTAAACTTATCGTGCTTATCGGATGCGGAAGTTTCATCATGTGCGATGAACTGAACCGGCAGTGGCCCGATATCCCCATGATATTATGTGGTGAGAGGGATTATACCGGTCCTAAGGAAACAATGATACGCGAGCACGCCCTGCCCCGCACAGAGCGTATTCCCATCAGTGACCTACAGAAGAAGTACAATCTGACCTTAATGCAATCCAGTGTATACCTGAACGAGAACCTGCAACTCATGAAGCAACTCATCCCCAAAATGGATAAGGTCATGTATATAGGGGATGAAACATACATCTGCCAGCAGAACGACTATGACTTGTCCGAGATTATCCGTGAAAAGTACCCGGAGTTGGATTACCAGTTCTTGAGTGCGAAGGACATCCGGACGGACAGCCTTTTCAATATACTGAACCACGTGAGTCCCCATACTACCGGAGTCATCTTTTCATCCTGGCTGTACAAGAGCTCTCCCCATGACAATATCATGAGGAGTAACTCCCACCGGGTCATCTCTACCGCCCCCATCCCTTTGTTTTCGCTAAGGGCCATCGGTATTGAAGAAGAAGGGGGGATTGTAGGCGGATACATTTACAACAAAGAGAATTATAATGCCCGGCTACTGGAAACCATCCACAAGATATTGAACGGTACCCCGGCACGCAACATCCCGTTATACTATCCCGACGACGGAGCCCCCGTATTCAACTATAAATCCCTTCTGCAGCGTGACCTGAATCCGAAGCTATGCCCCAAGGGTACCATATTCTACAACATGCCTCCCACCTTCTGGGAGAAGTACGAATATGTCATTATCAGTATCACTGCCGCAATCATAACTCTGCTGTTCTTTTTCCAATATCTCCGCCTACAGTCACTGAGTAGAATCAAAAGATTACAACAGCAACAACTGGACAGCAATCTCAAATACCGAAATCTGATAAACAACATGCCCATCCTATACATGTATGAGAAACTTATAAAAGATGAAAAAGGGCGCATTACTGACACCTTATATATAGATGTCAACAATTTCTTCGAAGACAGATTTATCATGCGCAAAGAGGCTGTCGGCAAGCGGGGAAGCGAATTATTTCCCGAATCCATGAACGAGTTCCTCCATTTCATGAATATTGCATTGAAGGAGAAACGTTCCGTAACTTTCCCCTATTATTACAAGAAGATAGACACTTTCTACGACATTGTAGTCAAGGCAAGCGACAATGGCGAATACATGCACGTCTTCTGCGTTGACAGCACCGAGTTGCACCACACCCAAATACAGTTGAGGTCGACAAACCGGAAACTTTCCATGGCACTCGACGTTGCCAACATCGTACCATGGAAATGGAACCTCCGGACACACACCATACTCTGCGATGTCAACAAGCCGATAGAGCTCAGCAATAATGCCGGTATCATGGACGATGAACAGCTGTCCGTACCCGACAGCCAGTATTTCTCCAAAATACACAAGGAAGACCTGGAAAAAGTGAAACAAGCCTATACAGACCTGATTGAGGGACGTATCCAGAAAGTCAAGGAGGAATACCGCGTCATCAATCATGCCGACGGACACAAACACTTCGACTGGGTGGAGGCCCAGGCCGCCGTAGAAACCTACGACGAGAACAATAAGCCGCTGACCCTGGTGGGCTCTTCGCTGGTTATCACCGAACGGAAAAAGATGGAGACGGAACTGGTTTCCGCCAAGAACCGTGCGGAAGAGTCGAATAAACTGAAATCCGCATTCCTCGCCAACATGAGCCATGAAATCCGTACGCCGCTCAATGCCATTGTGGGATTCTCCGGAATATTGGCTTCCACCGAAGAGGAGGAAGAAAAACAAGAATACGTCAGCATCATTGAGAACAACAATACTTTGCTGCTGCAACTCATCAGTGACATTCTGGACTTGTCAAAGATAGAAGCAGGCACAATGGAATTCATTGATACGGATTTTGAATTGAACAAAGTGATGAGAGAGCTGGAAAGTTCGCTCTGCCTGAAGCTATCGCCCGAAAAGAATGTCACCCTCTCCTTTGAGCCCGGACTGCCCGAATGCCACATTCATTCCGAGCGTAACCGCTTGTCTCAACTCGTCATCAATCTGGTGACCAATGCCATCAAGTTTACCCAAGAAGGCAGTATCCGTTTTGGCTACAAGCTGCAAGACGACAAGATGCTTTATTTCTACGTATCCGATACGGGATGCGGTATCCCCGAAGGCAAACAAGAGAGCATATTCGGCCGCTTTGTCAAGCTCAACAATTTTGCCCAAGGCACCGGACTGGGATTATCCATCTGCCAGATGTTGGTACAGCACATGGGAGGCAATATCGGACTGACTTCCAAGCCCGGCGAAGGCTCTACCTTCTGGTTCACCCTCCCCTATGTGCCGGCAAGCCGCATCCGGCAGGCAGAAAGCAAGACCGAACCTATAAAAGTAAAAAAGCAGAAAATCACCGTCTTGGTTGCCGAAGACCATGACAGCAACTTCCGGTTGATTGAGTCCATCCTACGAAAAGACTACAATCTGATACATGCGTGGAATGGTCAGGAAGCCGTGAATATGTTCAGGGAATACGACCCGCAGCTTATTTTGATGGACATCAACATGCCGGTGATGAATGGTTACGAAGCGACCAGGGAAATACGCAAATACTCTACACAAGTCCCCATCATAGCCGTCACCGCCTTTGCCTATGCTTCTGATGAACAGCAGGTCATGGAAAACGGCTTCGACGCATATATGGCTAAACCTATCAATGCCAATCAGCTGAGGACACAAATATCAGCTATACTGAAGCAGCATATTATCTTTATGTAAAAAACATCCGGACGGAAGAAGCATGCCAACGTCCAGATGGCGAGTATCAGAATTCATTGTTCAGGCAAGTCAGCCTCAACGAACCGTTGAACGCTTCGGCAGACAATCGCGTCCTGACCTGCACCTGCACGCTGCTCTTCGGCTGGACATCAAAATAATTGTCGCTATACACACTTTCATTGTCGGCAACGGACAAGCATACGGCACGGGCAAACTTGTCTGACGAAACCATCACTTCATATCCACCTTCAATGGAATGGACTTCAGTCTGCAAATCCACCTTCGGATAATCCATATCCTTCTGCTTGCCCAGACAGTAGTTGTTATGGTACACCCTGCCCGATTTGTCCGTATAGTCTACGCGGACATATACCGTTCCTCTATCTGCCCCCTCCAGCAGCTTGGCAAACGGTGCGGAAAAACAGACACGGCTGTCATTACCGGAAATGCCGACAGACTTGTCCCAGTGATAAACCACGGTTCCGTCGAACCGGCAGACCTGGAGCTGCAGCCGGCCGGAAGTATTCTCCAAGCGGTCGGACACTGCATATACTTTCAAATCACCCCCCTCCACTACCGGAGAAATCAGGATGTCATCATAGGCCTTGCGAGTATAATAGTGCTGCGCCTTCCAGCGTCCGTAATAGTCACGGCTCGCCCAGGAAGCTACGGGCCAACAGTCGTTGTGCTGCCAGAAAAGCGTCCCCATATTATACGGCATCTGGCGGCGGTGCGACTCGATGGCCGTCTTGATGGCATCTCCCTGCAGCACATGGTTTATATAAAGGAATGCCCGGAAATCACGCGGTTTTTTATATTCATTCAACAGGTAAGTCTCAATCAGCCCGTTGGCATGGTCGCCACCACGCTGATGGGACATCATCACCTCGGAACGTATATCCCAGTCTTCGGGGTAAGGAGCATAGCGCTTGACGGAGTCGAACTCTGGAAAAGACTGAAAGCCGTACTCGCTGAAAAAGCGGGATTTCTCGCTGTCATAATCAGAAATGGGTGCTTTACCATGCCAGACACTCCAATAGTGACGGTCCCCGTCAGTAGTACCGGACATCTCTCCCTCGAATGCGAACGGAGAAGAAGGCCAATAGAAGGTTCCGGGTGCATACTCCCTGACCACCCCGGGTAAGGTGACATGATACTGCTGCCGGTACTGTGCCCAAATCTTGTCGGCATATTCCTTGTTCTGCCGTTCTATCTCACGCTTCCAGCCCCAGCCCAGCCAGGCATCCTGGCATTCATTATTTCCACACCACAAAGCAATGCAAGCATGATTGCGCAAACGTTTCACATTGTCCACCGCCTCCTGATGGATATTATCGAGCAGGGCGCCTTCTGCTGGATACATGCTGCAGGCAAACATAAAGTCCTGCCAAATCATAATTCCATGCTCATCACACAAATCATAGAAGACATCGTTCTCATAGATACCTCCACCCCAGACGCGCAACATATTCATGTTTACACCGGCGGCATCGAGAATCGTCCTTTTATAATTCTCGGGAGTGACGCGCGGCAGGAAGTTATCCGAAGGGATGTAATTGGCTCCTTTGGCAAAAACCGGATGCCCGTTCAGCTCTATATAGAAAGTATGCCCGTCCTTATCCGGCTGATGCACCACCTTCAAAGAGCGTATGCCCACCCTTTCGGTTTTAGAGTCCAACAATTCCCCACCTGCAATGATATCCGTACGGAAACGATAAAGAAAAGGCTCCCCCAGTCCATTACTCCACCACAGCTTCGGCTTGTGAAGGACAAAATCAACGGTCACCCGATTGGTGCCTCGCTTCAAATCCGCTTGCCACTCGCCAAGCACTCTTCCAGTAACCTCATCCGTTATCGTGACCAACACTCCATTCATATCCTTATCGGCATCCAGCTCCACATGTCCGGCAATCACGGCCCTGCCTGCACCGACTTCCTTCTGCTCGATAAACACATCGTTGATTCTCAAATCGCTCCAAGCCCTGATATACACCGGACGCCAGATGCCGGAGGTAACCAGACGTGGGCCCCAATCCCAGCCATAATGATAACCCGCCTTACGGGCAAAAATGCTTATCTTCTTGTTGAACAAGCCCCCGTTTTCAGACTGGTCATTGGATGCCGGATACTGGTAGGGAAGTGCATCCCATTTGGGGACGTCTATCTTTACCGGCGAATGGAAGTACACCTTCAGTATATTATTCTCCTCCCTGATGTACTGCCTAACGGGGATAGACCAGCGGCGAAACATATTGTCCGCTTTCAGTATACATTCATCATTCAAATAAACGTCAGCGTAAGTATCCAGCCCCTCGAACACAAGCTCCATATTCTCTTTCCGCATCATGTCGGCAGCAAGAGTAAAGCAAGTTTCATAAACCCAGTCTTCCTTGTCAATCCATTGTAATCCCCGTTCGTTCAACCGGAAAAACGGGTCTTCAATAATCTTGTTCTGCAGTAAGTCCGTGTGGACTACTCCCGGAACTGTAGCCGGATACCAATTGGTCAGTCTCGCCTGCCGGAATTTCCAGCCTTCATGAAGGTTCTTTACCACTGTTTTTAGTTTCATACGAGTGTGTTTCATAGCTTTCTTTGACTACTCTAAATTACGGATAGACAAAAATACGACATTCAAAGGATACTTTATAATATCTTCTTAACGAAACATGATACAATCCCGTACACACCTACCGGGTCAGCGTCGCTGCACATCTGCTGCAGTGTGACTGCAAACGTGTTGCAGCGCTACTGCATATATGCTGCAGTGACACTGCATATGTGTTGCAGCGCCACTGCAAAGCTGAATGCAGTAGCACTGCAAAAAGCATGCACTTGCTTTGCAGTGGCAATGCATTATCCCATCGCCTTATTCGGGCTTTCGATAATCCTCGCTTCTTCGCTGTGCCCATCAGTAGGCAGCCTCAGCAACGGGAGATTGATGACACAAATTATACTTCACTGGGCGGAACACCAAACTGCCGCTTGAAGCTGCGCGAGAAGTTGGCCAGCGAAGAAGCTCCCACCTTGTAACACACTTCGCTCACAGTGTATTTGCCCGTCTGCAGCAGTTGCATAGCCGTGTTCATGCGATAAGTGATAAGAAAGTTCTGCGGTGTTTGTCCCGTCAACGACTTGACTCGGGCATACAAGCTGCTGTAGCTCATCAGCATTTCCTTTGCCAGCGAGGTAATGCCGAATGCCTCGTCATCCAAGTGCTTGTCCAGCAACGTGTGCAAATTCTCCAAAAACTGACGGTCTTGTTCATTAAGTATCGCTTCTCGCGCCTCTCCCCTCGGTAGGCTTTCCGAGGTGAGGTTTTGCACAATCCATTGCATCCGTTTACGGTTTTCCAACAGATTGTTTATGACGGCTTTCAGATAGAAGGGGTCGAAGGGCTTGCCCACGTAGGCATCAGCACCACAATCCAGTCCTTTGATACTGCTGTCCATATCGTTCTTTGCCGTTAGCAGAATAACGGGAATACGCCCCCAATCGGCACTTGTCTTGATAGTCTTGCACAACTCGTAGCCGTCTTTCCGAGGCATGACCACATCACTCACAATCAGTTCAGGCAACTCCATCTCTAATCTGTCTATGGCTTCCTCTCCATTTTCCACGACAACGATATTGTAATCTGGCGACAACAGCACTCGCAGGTATTCGCGCACCTCCTGATCGTCTTCTACAATGAACAGCGTGTTCTCCTTAGAGACTACTTTTTCTACGGCATTCGTCTCGACTGCCGGTATGGGTATCTTGTACTCATTGTCTTGTGCCCGTTCCTCGGGACTATATGCTGTCAGCGATTGTGGGATACTAAGAGTGAAGCAAGCCCCCTGAGGGTGCTTGGAAGTGTAGTCTATGTTTCCCTTATGCAGGTGTGCCAAATATTGCGCATAATTCAGACCGATGCCCTTACCATTCACATTGGGGTATTTCTTATCAGCTCCCAACCGTTCAAAGCGATCAAACAGTTGTTTCTGTTTTTCGGGCAAAATACCTTGTCCCGTATCGGCCACGCATATTTGTACGTTTTTCCCGTCGCTTTCCACAGTAATGTCGATACTCCCCCCTTCAGGTGTGTACTTAATGGCGTTACTGAGCAAGTTATAAAATATCTTTTCCACCTTCTCCGTATCAAAACAAGCCACCGTATCCTGCTTCTGTTCAGCGTGCATGTTTATCGTCAGCCCTTTTTCGTGGGCAATAAACCGGAAGTTCGCTATCTGTGCCTGAACGAAAGCTACCGGGTCTACCACGGCAACCCGGAGTTGCTTCTCGTCCTTCTCACCTTCCTTGGGGTCAAGCAACTGCTTCACAAGCCGCAACAAGCGGTCGGCATTGCGCAACATGATATCCACCAAGCCACGCTCATGTTCATTCAGATTGTTTTCTTTCGCCAGTTCTTTCAACGGGGCATATACCATGGCTAGCGGTGTACGTACTTCGTGCGAAATGTTGGTCACAAAGTCTATGTGTGCCTGATTTATCTCCCTTTGGTACTTGACCAATGCCAGTCTCTCCTCTTGTGTCCGCCAACGTATAATTAGCCGGATGACCAGTAGCACCAGCCCGATACCGACCAGCCAGTATAACACAATAACCAAGGGCGTAGCCCATGGTGCAGGGTGAACAACCACCTCCTTGGTCAGTTCGTTCTTGCACCACTCTCCGCTCAGTATGCGAGCTTTCACCTTGAACGTATATTTTCCGGTAGGCAGGTTGGAATAGGCCACCCGCTTGTTGGAACCAGCGTCAATCCAGTTCTTGTCGAAGCCCTCTAGCATATAGGCATAGTTCAGCAGAGAACCCGCCTCTAACTTTAATGCCGAATAGTAGAACGTAACTGTATTCTCCCGATAAGACAACGATAGTTTTTCCTCGCTCTTATTATGTATTCCCCCGTTCACCAATATCATGTCCAGATTCAGCGGGATATCTGGTTCTTTCTCGATGGGTACATCCGGATAAATGACTGTAATGCCACCCGAGCCTCCGAAAAACAAGGTACCGTCTGGTGCCACTGCCGCACAATTCAGCGCATACAGCTTCCCCTTGCAGAAGTAGTTATCATATAAATAAGAAAATGTTTTTTCCTGCACATCATACTTTCCTATATGCGTAGACGAACTAAACCAGATGTTCCCTTCCTTGTCTTCGATTACTGCCTTCAAGCTGTTGTCTATCAGTCCCGACGATAAATCAAACCGCTCCAGCCATTGTGTGCGTGGGTCGTAATGCACCAGCCCGGTATTGTAAGTCCCTATCCAGTACGTATTGTTCCTATCGATAATAAGTGAATTCGGGTTGGGCAAATAAAGAGAATCCAACGGGATGAACTGTTGGTCTTCACCAAATTTATAGATACCGTTGGCCACCGTATAGAGAATCATTGTACCCGATGGGCGCAATGTCTGCAACTGCGAAAACGAAATGCTGCCCGGTGCATACCGGTAAGTGAACTTCCCGTCGGCCGCCAGCGTGGCAAATCTATCAGCCAGCGTAACCCAAATACGTCCTTCCTTGTCTTCACTGATGGAAAACACATTGGCCGGGAAGGTATAATGGTTCTCTTCCCGTACGATTTTCCCCTCCCGGATAGCATACTGCCGCACCTCCGAACGGTTCCGGATGACCCACAACCTATTCTTCGAGTCAATAAAAATATGCCCGTAAAGGCCACCATCTGCCAAGTGGAAAGCTATCTTATCACCACCTATATCATAACTGGCAATATCGTGCGAGGAGCGCATCCACAAATAGCCCTCATAGTCGAACAAAAGATTTTTCACGAAGGGGTCTTCCAAGCGTTCGAAGATGGACGACAAATTGTTAAAGGCTGCCTTTTCGGGATAATAGTGAAAGTCGTTCTCTTGATCAGACAGCCATATTCCGTTGTTTGTATCGATGAAACAGACATATCTATCCCCCTTCAACTGTTGCTGCACATGGATACGTGTCAACACCCGTCGAGCCACATCGTAACGGTACATTCCCTCACCCGAAATACCTATCAGCAGGAAGTTTTGCCAATAAGGAAGCACGAAGTGTATTTTTTTGTTCTGTGTAGCCTCCATAAAGTCAGTAGGTAAAAGCAGTTCTTCCCACGTCTTTGCGTCATAACACAATAATCCTTTACTTGTAGTCACCCACATGTGGTGGCTGGCGTCTTCCACAATACTTTCTATATAGGTATCCTTAGAGCCATTCAGCGTCCGCAACAAGTTCAAGTCTCTGTCCAATATATAAATATCTGTGGCATGGTGCCTAGCGTTGGCCGTCCACACTTGCTTTTGACTGGAAATGGTAATAGCACCGACTATGCTCATGCCTGGTTGTAGATAATATTTTTCCTCTTTCAGCGTCTGCTTGTTCACCTTGGCCACCCCCTTACGATCAGTAATAATGAGCCACTCGTTATCCAGATCCAGCACACGCCCTATGGGATTGAAGCCTACCTGTTGCGGATGTCTGAATATACCATCCTCCCACACGCACAATCCGCATTCATTTGACATCCACAAACGGTTATTGGCATCAAACATTAAATTATCCACATAGTCGCTATTGAGCGCTGTGGACTCTTCTTGCGCATAATATACAGTATAATTCGAACCGCTGAAACGGTTCAACCCGTGATTGGTCCCTATCCAGATGTAGCCTTTGGGATCTTCGGCAAACGAAGTAATGAAGTTACTTGATATCTGTTCTACCAGCGGAAACTGGGCTGGCAGGGGTACAGACCACAACATCAGTAATAAGGCATAAATACCTTTCCATTGCAGTTTGAGTTTTTTCATACAAGTAGTATGTCATTTAAGGTTCACGTGAAACATCAGTATTCTTTTTCTCTGTACAAAATTATATAAAACGAGCGATAATCAAAATATATCCTTGCTTTTGTCAAAAAGTACATGAGCAATAAATGGGGTTCCAACTTAGAGATTAGCGGTTAGTGATGGGTGGATACAAGTAAGAAAGGCTTATTAGGAATATATAGGCAAAGACTTGTCTCAATGTTGAAATCATACGCTTTAAACAACATTAAGTAGATTTTGATAAATCAATTAAAGATTTTGATAACATTATACAAACGATTTTCACCACATTTGGGGCGATAAAAGACCAAATGTTATGCGAATAAGTAAATCTGGTATTATGAAGTTGAAGACGGTTTCCTTACTATGTGTAGGAAGCGTTTTGCTGTGCGGCATTTTAGCTTGCTCCAACCAGGCCAAGCAGAGCACAGAGGAAAACAATGATGAACAACAATTGTTCATTGGTGATAACATTGCCGTAGCTCAGACCCAATACGGCAAAGTGAAGGGCTTTATATTAAAGGGTATCTACAATTTCCGTGGAGTGCCTTACGGGGCAAGCACGGCGGGTGAGAACCGCTTCATGCCTCCTCGAGAACCCGAACCGTGGGAAGGCATTCGACCTGCTGTATTCTGGGGTGACACAGCCCCACAAAAGACCAAGGGGAAGTATCGCAACAGTTACAGCACGCTTGTAGACCATTGGAACTATTATGATGTAAGCGAAGACTGCCTTATGTTAAATATTTGGACGCCCGGACTGACGGATAACAAGAAGCGTCCCGTGCTGGTGTGGCTACATGGAGGCGGCTTTACCAACGGTAATGGTATTGAACAAGATGGTTATAATGGCGAAAATATCAGCCGTTATGGTGACATCGTGTTCGTATCCATCAATCATCGTTTGGGGCCTATCGGGTTTTCCGATCTTTCGGTGGCCGGTAAGGGATTCGAAGCATCGGGCAATGTGGGCATTCTCGACCTGGTCGCCGGCTTGAAATGGGTACACAACAATATCGGGCAATTTGGCGGAGACCCCGACAATGTCACTATCATTGGCCAATCGGGCGGTGGTTCCAAAGTGTGTACTCTGGTGGCCATGCCCGAAACGCAAGGGCTTATCCACAAGGCCATAGCTTTGAGCGGAAACTCTGCTGATGCCATTGACAAGAATTACAGTGCAGCCGTAGGCAAAGTAATCTTGCAGGAAGCCGGCTTGAAGCCTTCCGAAGCAAATAAATTACAGCAGATGCCGTGGCTCGACTATATTGAGTTAGCAAACCGTGCTATGGCCAAGTATAACGAACAAGCTGGTATTACCGGTCGCCGCAGCAACTTCGGTCCTATCGCCGACGGTACACATATTCCTATGGGCGGATTTTTTACCAATCCCTCAGCCCCCTCGGCCAACATCCCAATGATTTTCTGCACTACCAATTGCGAATTTTCCCTGAGTCGTGACAACTCCACTTTGGAGCAGATAGACAAGAAACAATTAGTTGAAATGATAAACCAGATGAAAGGTGGGAACGGTGACAAGATAGTCGACGCTTATGCCAAAGCCTTCCCAGACAAAAAGCCTATCGAGTTGCTTGGTTTAATATTGAGTTCACGTGAAAATGTCATTGCTACAGCCAACCAGAAGCTGACACAAAAGGCCCCGGTCTATTTGGCATGGTTCGGTTGGAATCCTCCCTTGTTCGACGGCCGCATGCGCGCCTTCCATTGTCTGGACATCTGCTTCTGGCTGAAGAACACCGACTTAATGATTACCCATACAGGCGGTGGTAAGCGTCCGCGCGACCTTTCTATGAAAATGACCGATGCTTTGTTGAACTTCATGCGCATCGGCAATCCCAATTGTGCAGGCCTGCCCGAATGGCCACAGTACACAGCTGAGAAGGGTGCCACGATGATGCTCAACGATGTCTGTGAGGTGGTTTACGATCCCGATAGGGAAGCACGTGAATCCTTAAAATAAAGCTCTTCATTTTTTCTCTAAAGATTGTTGCACTATACAACGTGAGAGATATGTTGAAAAGTAGTTTTGTGTGAACCCTAAAACACGAAAGAGAATGTATTATCCTTAATATTAACCTTATAATTAAAATGTGAGAAATGCATATGAAAAAAAGTGTAATTTTATGTTTTTGCAACGTAGTTTTGTCACTCGTACTAACACTTGCTTGTATACAAGCAGTTCCGGTACAAGCATCTCCTCTGCAGTCAAAGACGATTACGGGAGTAATAACATCGGGTACGGACGGTTTTCCCTTGATTGGAGTAAGTGTCCAAGTACAAGAAAATTCTACCGGTAGTATCACTGACCTTGATGGTCGATACTCAGTGCAAGCCAGCGAAGGGCAGACCTTGGTCTTCTCTTACATTGGCTTTAAGTCGCAAACCATCAAGATAGGCACATCTTCTATCATTAATGTGGTACTGATAGAAGACAATGAAATGTTGGACGAAGTCGTGGTTGTGGGCTATGGTGTCCAAAAGAAAAAGTTAGTGACAGGTGCCACCGTCCAGGTAAAAGGCGACAAAATCGCCGAGCTGAACACCACCAATCCTTTGCAGGCCATGCAGGGACAGACACCTGGTGTAAACATCACTTCTATTTCCGGCCAACCGGGTGAAAGCCTCAAGGTTAGCATCCGTGGTTTGGGTACCATAGGTAATGCTGAACCATTGTATCTGATTGATGGCGTTCGCGGTGACATCTCCAACCTGAACCCTGCCGACATCGAAAGTATCGACATCTTGAAGGATGCCGCTTCCGCTGCCATCTACGGTGCGCAGGCAGCCAACGGTGTAGTGTTGGTGACGACCAAGAACGGTAAGGAAGGTAAGGCTGTAGTGTCATTCGACGGTTACTTCGGTGTACAGAACGTGGCAAAAGAAGTGAACTTATTGAATACCGAACAGTACATGATGATTATGGACGAGTCGCACCGCAACTCTACCGGTTCTGGATATAATTGGAGCGGCTATAAGTCTATTTATGATGCAAACGGTAATCTCTATGATGTAGATTGGCTGGACAAAATGTTTGAAGACAATGCTCAAATGCAGAGTTATACCCTTGGTATTACGGGTGGTTCAACGGTTTCCCAATATGCCATTTCGTTGGGTTACATGTCACAGGAAGGTATTGTTGGCGGTAAGGACGTGTCTAACTTCTCCCGTTACAACTTCCGCATCAACTCTGAGCACAAGTTATTCAAAAATCTACTGAAGGTGGGAGAACAAGTTAGCTTCGTTTACCGTGATAAGACTGGTGTCGGCGTAGGCGGCCAATACGATAACTCGTTGCGTGGCGCTTACGAAATTGCTCCATTTGTTCCCATTTACAGCGATAACAACATTTACGACATGCCCTACAATGATACCTCCAATTCCGATTGGAATCAGGAAAGCGGTAACCCTTATGGTTTAATGATGATGCGCCATAATCAAAACAAAAACGTCTTCTTCTCCGGCAACGCTTATGCCGAATTGCAGCCCATCAAGAACCTGAAAATTCGTACTGTATTCGGTGCTAACTACAGTACCAATGAATACCGCAACTTCAACCCGATATACCAATTCGGTTCTACAAGCCGTAATACTAATACCAGTGTTACCCAAAATATGCAGCATGTATTGGAACTTACATGGACCAATACGGCTACTTATGACTGGAAAGTTAATGACCATGCCTTCAATGCCTTGATCGGTATGGAGTCCTACCAATACAATGGCACTTACTTAAGTGGTAGCAATTCTTCCTTGAAAGAAGGATTCGACGATTGGGAACATGCTTACATCAGCAATGGTACAGCTTCTTCTACTGCCAGTGGTTTAGGTGTCAGCGGTTATCCATTGGATGAAAACCGTACGGTCTCTTACTTCGTCCGCTTTGGTTGGAACTGGAAAGAGACCTACATGCTGAACGCTACGGTACGTGCCGACGGTTCTTCCAAGTTTGCCCGTGGCCATCGTTACGGTTATTTCCCATCCATCTCCGCAGGCTGGATCATGACCAACGAGAAATTCATGGAAAGTACCCGTAGCTGGCTCGACTACTTTAAGCTACGTGTCAGCTGGGGACAAGTAGGTAACCAAAACATTGATAACTACCAATACTTAGCACCTATCACGTCGCAATATATATATTACTATTTCGGTAACTCGCATCAAAATTCGTCTACCGAAGCTGCGGCATTAGGTAACAACTGGGGCGCTTATCCCAGCCGTTTGGCCAATGAAAAGTTGACATGGGAAACTTCTGAACAGACCAATATCGGCTTCGACGCTCGCTTCTTCGACAGCCGTTTTGGTGTGAACTTTGATTTCTATATGAAGACAACAAAGGATTGGTTACTCACAGCTCCTATTCTGAATACGGCTGGTACAGGCGCACCTTACATCAATGGTGGCGATGTAAAGAACACCGGTGTGGAACTGGCTTTGACTTGGGATGACACGTTAGGTAAGGACTTTAAATATAACATCTCACTGAACGGTTCCTACAACAAGAATGAGGTAGGTAACATTCCTACCAGCGATGGTATCATCCATGGTGCAGGCGATGAGTTGTACAACAATGCCAGCGAATTCTACCGTGCAGAAAATGGCCAACCTATCGGTTATTTCTGGGGCTATAAAACTGCCGGTATCTTTCAAAATACACAGGAAATAGATGAATGGCGTGCCGCAGGCAACGGTATCCTGCAGTCTAATGTACAGCCGGGCGATGTGCGCTTTGTGGACCGAAACCATGACGGTCAAATCAACGACAAAGATAAGGTGAACTTAGGCAACGGTACTCCTGATTTCACGTTGGGTTTGAACTTGGGCTTCGTTTACAAAGGCTTCGATTTCTCCATCGTGGCAAACGGCGCCTTTGGCCAGCAGATTGTGCAGTCTTACCGTAACCACACCCGTCCTACACCAAACTACACCACAGCTATCCTTGACCGGTGGCACGGTGAAGGCACCAGTAACCGGATTCCGCGCGTTACAGATAGCAACATCAACTATCAGTTCTCTGACCTATTTATACAAAATGGTGACTACCTGCGCCTAAGTACCCTTACGTTGGGTTATGATTTCGCCAAATTATTCAAGGGCAAAGCAGTCAGCCAAGCTCGCCTATACTTTCAGGTACAAAACCTATTCATCATTACCGGGTACGACGGTATGGATCCAGAAATCGGTTTCGGTTCTTCCAACAATTCTTGGGTATCGGGCCTAGATTATGGTTATTATCCGCGCCCCCGTACTGTTCTTGTAGGTGTAAATCTTAAATTCTAATTTATAAAAATACGTATGAATATGAAAAATATTAGGTCTAACATAATTGCAGCAGGCATTTTATGCCTGAGTTTGGGAATGACTTCTTGCACTAAGGGCTTCTTGGATGTGGAATCAAAGACCGAATCTACGACAGGAAATTTTTATAAAACAGAGCAAGATGCCTATCGTGCCTTGTTGGGCTGCTACGATGGTTATAGACGTGCAACATGTGGTAGCGCTGTCAATTTCTTGGTTAGCGCCGAAGTAATGGGGTATGAATGTTTCGGCGGTTCCGGTGCTTCCGATGGTAACGGTATGCGTGTGACCGATCGCTTTGACCTCTCAGAAATGCCTTCTTCTACAGGTTCCAGTTGGTCTGGTTATTATGCAGGCATTTATCGTTGCAACGAATTAATCACACGCGAAAATAGCATTCAATGGAACGAAACGGGTAGCATGCATACTCAGTATATGGCCGAGTGCCATGCCATCCGTGCCTTCTTATATTTCGATGTGGTACGTCAGTTTGGTAACATTCCTTTGCTTACCAAACCTACTGATGAAAATATACCGCAGGCAGATCCCGCTGACGTGTATAAGCTGATTTTCGATGACCTGAAGTTTGCCATCGAAAATATTCCGGCAAACGCTTATCCCAAAGCTGAATCGGAAACAAACGATGGCAAGATTACCAAATATGCTTGCGAGGCCATCTTGGCACGTGCTTATTTGTACTACACCGGTTATTATGGTCAAGAGCCTGAAGGCGTGACCAAGGCTGATGCGTTAGCCGCTGTGGAAGACATTATTTCTTCAGGTCAATACGCTTTGATACCCGAATACCGGCGTTTGTGGCCTGCCGCTTGTGCCCAAAAAGCAGAAGTAGGTGATATGACTACCCTATATGGCGATTATGCCGGTGATGGTAATAACGAGACAGTATTAACCGTAAAATGTACAGCCAGTGTTAACTGGTCTGGTTTGGACGGTAACCGTTGGCAAGTAAACATTGCTTTGCGTACCTCAACAGGTGTGGCTCCTTATGCACAAGGTTGGGGATATGCTACAGTAAATCCTAAATTCGTTGAGGAATATGAGGATGGCGATACTCGGCGTACAGCTTCTGTGATTGATATAAAAGGCGAGGGATTGGAAGACAATCAGTTGGTTCAAACTTGTATTGTCCAATCGCAGGAATACACCGGTTACTATATCAAGAAGTATGCTCCATTGGCCTTTGCCGATGGTACACATGCTGGTATGGAAAACGGTACGGGTAACTTGATGATTTCAAACCACCAGGATTATGTTCAAGTTCGCTATGCCGACGTGTTACTAATGGCAGCTGAGTTGGGTAGCCCTAATGCGCAACAGTATTTCAACATGGTTCGCGAACGTGCCTTTAAGGATAAAGATGGCAACACCTCTCCGTTATACACCGAAAAACAAGCTACGAAAGAAAACATAATGCGCGAACGTCAGTTTGAATTTGCTTTCGAAGGCATTAACTATTACGACTTGCTACGCCAAGGCATAGACTATGCGGCTGCCCAATTAGCCAAACAAAACGGCGTTGAAGTGATGACAGCGGGTGCTCCTGCTACCATCTCGTTCAATCCTCAGAACTTTATAAACAAGGCAGGTTTGATGATGGTCAACACGAACCAGATTCTATTATCTGACGGTGTTTTGAAACAAAATCCTGGTTGGTGATAAGAGCCATATGCTTATAATATGAAATTTAATGAGAGTGTAAAAAAACAGGAATGCCGTTTGCGACTGGTTGTCATTTTGACACCTTCATCAAGACTATCCGTTTCTGTACATTTTTAAAGTGAGAAAACAAAATTTGCTACATATTAAGGTTTACAAACTCAATTTATGTAATCATGAAAATGAAATCTTTATTTGTTGTGTTGTGCCTCACGATGGCTTATCTATCGGTCGGAGCGCAGAAAATTTACAAATTTCAGAACACGAAACTATCGGACGAAAAGCGTATTGACGCCTTGCTGGAAGAACTTATGCTGGAGGAAAAAATTGCTTTACTCGGCAGCGACCTAGCGGTGCCCCGTTTGGGCATACTTTCTTGCCGCCACCACGAGGGCCTACATGGATTGGCCTTGGGTGGTCCTGCTGCTTGGGGAGGACGTAAGAAAGGTGAAGATGGAAAAATAATTCCTACTGATAGACCTACGACTATTTTCCCACAATCATATGGACTGGGCGCTACGTGGGATGTGGACTTAGTGAAAAAAGTAGGTGAGCAGGCTTCCCTTGAAGCGCGCTACTACATGCAACGTCCTGAAGACAAGCGTACAGCCTTGGTAATGCGTGCTCCGAATGCCGACTTGGCACGCGATCCGCGCTGGGGACGCACGGAAGAAAGCTACGGAGAGGATGCCTTCCTTACTGCCAGACTGACAGTAGCCAATATCAAAGGCTTGCAAGGTGATAACCCACGCTATTGGCGTACTGCCGCCCTGATGAAACATTTCCTGGCCAACAGTAACGAAGATCGCAGAGACAGCACATCAAGCAACTTCGATATGCGCCTATTCTACGAATATTATGCTTATCCCTTCTACAAAGGCATTACCGAAGGCGAAAGCCATGCTTTTATGGCTGCCTATAACGGATGGAACGGCCCGGCCATGTGCGTACATCCTTGCTTGAAAGAAATTACTCGCGACAAATGGGGCAACAACGGCATTATCTGCACGGATGGCGGAGCACTGAAGCTGCTAGTCAATGCCCACCATGCCTATCCCACTATGGCCGAAGGAGCGGCTGCGGTGGTAAAGGCTACTACAGGACAATTCTTGGATGTTTATAAGCCCTATATTGAGGAAGCTTTAGAAAAGGGTTTACTGACTGAGAAAGACATTGACAAAGCTATTCGTGGCAACCTATACGTAGCCTTAAGGCTAGGATTGCTGGACGGAAAAGATTCTGCAGACCCTTATAAGAACATCGGTACCATCCCCAACGAAGTGCCTCCTTATGAACGTGAGGAAGCCAAACAATTAGCACGCGAGGTGACGGCCAAGTCGGTGGTGCTGCTGAAGAACAGTAAGAATCTTCTGCCCCTCAATGCCTCCAAGCTGAAGAAGATAGCCGTAATAGGCCCTTATGCCGATAAGATTGTGCAAGACTGGTATAGCGGCACACCGGCATATGAGATTACTATCTTAGAGGGCATTCGCAACGCCATGAAAGATGGACAAACAGAAGTGATTTATGCTACCAACAATGCAATAGATGAAGCCGTAAATGCGGCCCGGGAGGCTGATGTAGCTGTGGTATGCGTAGGAAACCATCCGTATGGCACACGTCCTGACTGGTTCTTCTGCCCCGTGCCGAGCGACGGACGAGAAGCTGTGGATAGAAAGTCGCTGATGCTGCCCGATGAAGACTTGCTGAAGCAGGTGTACAAGGCCAATCCCAACACTATCTTGGTACTAGTTAGCAGCTTCCCATACACCATCAACTGGAGTCAAGAAAATCTGCCAGCCATTTTGCACATTACGCATTGCAGTCAAGAACAAGGCAACGGTTTGGCCGATGTCTTGTTTGGTAAGGTCAACCCCTCTGGACATACCACTCAAACATGGGTGAAGGACATTACCGACCTACCCGACATGATGGATTATGACATTCGTAACGGACGTACCTACATGTACTACAAGGATGATGTGCTTTATCCCTTCGGCTATGGCTTGAGTTATACTACATTCGACTACCAGCAAATCAAGTCTGTCAAGCAGGACAAGGATAAGGTTACCGTAACCGTGTTGGTAAAGAATTCGGGTAGCCGCGACGGTGAGGAAGTGGTGCAGCTGTATGCCAGCTATCCGGAATCAAAGGTAGAACGCCCGATGAAGCAACTGAGGGCATTCAGTAAGGTGCCTATCGCAGCCGGTGATACAAAGGAAGTGGTGCTTGATATTCCCAAGGAGGATTTCGCTTATTGGGATGAAATTCAAGATAAGTTCGTTGTGGAGCCCGGTAAGGTAAAACTACTTATCGGTGCCTCTTCAGCAGATATCCGTCTGGAAGGTGAAGTTACTTTATAGAACAGTTATTAGAGTTGAGTAAAAAGATTGTGATAGACAATGCAGAATCCGCACGCAGTCTGTCCTTTGCATAACTGTGTGTGGATTCTTTTCTATGCCTGCCTTTGAATATACAGACAACCTGAATGAAGAAACAGACAAGTATCAAGTGAACCATTGACAAAAACAACGAAGCTGGTGAAAAGCAGCTTTGCCGACAAATGTTCATCTTTGTAATAAAAAAATTCATTGCGTATGAAAACAGTTAAGTTGAAAATCAGGAAAGGCATCTCCCTGCTTTACGCGGGTATTTTCGTGTATACCTTTTCCGCTTGCTCTGCCGGAAGGACGGAGCAACAACCGAATAGTGTTTCGCAAGACGAACAACAGTTATATATAGGAGATTCCATTGCCGTAGCACAGACTCAGTATGGCAAAGTGCGCGGCTATCTATTAAGAGATATATACACCTTCTGTGGCATACCGTATGGGGCAAGCACGGCGGGCGAAAACCGTTTCATGCCTCCCCGCGAACCCGAGCCTTGGGAGGGCATCCGTCCAGCGGTCTTTTGGGGCGATACGGCTCCGCAGATTACGACAGGCAAGTACCGCAACACATACACTACATTTACCGACCATTGGAATTACTATGGCGTCAGCGAGGACTGTCTGATGCTAAACATTTGGACGCCCGCCTTGGCCGACACGAAGAAACGCCCTGTGCTGGTATGGATTCATGGAGGCGGTTTTACAAATGGCAATAGCATTGAGCAAGACAGCTATCGGGGCGAGAATCTTAGCCGCTACGGAGACATTGTATTTGTTTCATTAAACCATCGACTGGGCCCTATCGGCTTCAGTGACTTTTCAGAGGTGGATGAGAAGAAGTTTGCCGAGTCGGGCAATGTTGGTATCCTCGATTTGGTGGCCGGCCTGAAGTGGGTACACAACAACATCGCACAATTCGGAGGTGATCCGAGCAACGTCACCATCATGGGCCAGTCGGGCGGCGGAGCTAAAGTGTGCACGCTGGTAGCCATGGCCGAGACAAAGGGGTTGTTGCACAAGGCCGTAGCCTTGAGTGGAAACATCACGGGGGCAATAGATAACAATTACAGTACCGAACTGGGTAAATACATCCTAAAAGAGGCAGGTTTACCACCTTCGCAAATAAACAAATTGCAAGAAATACCTTGGCTCGACTACATCGTCCTGGCCAACCGAGCAGCCGCTAAGTATGACAAGCAACTAGGCGGCAATGGCATGATGCGTGGTTCTTTTGGGCCTGTGGGTGATGGCTTCCACATCCCGATGGATACATTTTATACCGATCCGGAAGCTCCCTCGGCCCATGTCCCCATGCTATTCAGCACCACTACATGCGAGTTCTCCATAAGCCGCGACAATGCTACCCTCGAAAAAATGAATAGAACGCAACTGGTGGAAATGGTGGACAAAATGAAAGGTAAAAACGGTGAGAATATTGTATTGGCTTATGAAAAAGCATTTCCCGACAAGAAACCTATTGAATTGCTCGGCTTGATAATGAGCTCCCGTGAGAAAGTGATTGAAGCCATCAATGCCAAGGCACAACAAAGCGCACCGGTCTATTTAGCATGGTTCGGCTGGGAGCCACCCTTATTCGACGGGCGCATGCGTTCCTTCCATTGTCTGGACATCAGTTTCTGGCTGAAGAATACCGACGTTATGCTTACCCATACGGGGGGAGGCAAGCGTCCGCGCGACCTCTCCACGAAGATGACCGACGCTTTACTGAGCTTCATGCGTACGGGTAGCCCCAATTGCACAAGCCTGCCTGAATGGCCGCAATATACACCGGACAAGGGAGCCACGATGATGTTGAACGACCAGTGCGAAGTAGTCTACGACCCTGACCGCGAAGCACGCAAAGTGTTAACAGAGTAAACCAAGCATTTTTCCTATTGTCCTATTAGAGTAGGACAATAGGAAAGGCAATACATATCGGCTACCATCCGGTTGCTTCCGTACCATGAGATAGCTGTCTTATTTATAATCTTAAAATTAATTCCAATGAAGAGTAAATTCATTTTAACAGCATTTTTTTGTGTTTGCGGCATAATGCCTATGGCAGCACAATGGCAACGTACGCCTACCCCTAACGACACGCTCCAATCAGTCAAAGTGCTGAGTGACGGCAGGATAGCATTGAATATCTACGCACCCCAAGCCAAGAAAGTAGACATCGAGGGTGACATTATTCCTTGGGGAAAGAAGCCAGATGTGATGAAATCGGTCTCTGGTGTATGGACGGTGACCGTACCTCCAGTAAAAGCTGGAGCCTACCGCTACCACTTTATAGTAGATGGTGTGAAAGTGTTCGATCCCAAGTCTCCCGAGGCACATGAAATCTCAGCCGTACTGAAAGTGGAGGCAAAAGATGGCGATTTTTTCTCCATGAAGGAAGATGTTGCCCATGGTGCAATAGCTCAACGTTATTATCACTCAAAGACTCTGAAGACTACCCGTCGCCTGCACGTATGGACGCCAGCGGGTTATGAGAAAAGTGTGGAAAAATTGCCGGTGCTCTACCTGATACATGGCGGAGGTGATACTGACCTTGCTTGGCCTACGGTAGGCTGCGCAGGCAACATACTCGACAATTTACTAGCCGAGAACAAAATGCAACCCATGATTGTGGTGATGCCCAACGGCTCCATTGCCACAGAAAACCTAATGGACGAAGTACCTCTATTTGCCAAAGACCTGATGAATGACATCATCCCTTACATCGAAGCCAACTACCGTGTACTGACCGACAAAGACCATCGTGCCTTAGCAGGCCTCTCCATGGGCGGCATGGAAACTTTGGAAGCAGGCTTGAATCACTACAAAGAATTCGGCTACTTATGGGTATTGAGCTCTGGATGGTTTGAGACGAACAAGAAAATGTACGCCGAACGCAGCACCTACCTCAAGACCATCGCTCAAGACTTCAACCACACAGTGCACGCCTTGCATTTCACGCAAGGTGGTCCAGAGGACATCGCTTACAACAATTGTAAAGCCATGCTGAAACTGTTTGACGCAGCAGGTATCAACTACAAGTACAGCGAAGCCCCCGGTGGACACACGTGGTACACGTGGCGCAATGACTTGTACAACTTGGCACAACAGTTATTTAAGTATTAAACATGACAATTATCATTGCAAAATACCGAATTACATCCTATTATTAACTTTAATCCCTCCCAGCAGTTCTCCATCCCAAGCTATAAAATTAAGTTTGGAAAATTATATCGTATATATACACATCACGTCACTTACTTACGCAACTACGCACTCCATTCAGATACATTATTAATAAATGAGAAAATAATTTCTAACATAAGTAACTTGAAACACTAATTCTTTCTTCTTTTTACAGAACTCCTAAAGTCTTCTGCTATGAGGTATCCTAAAAAAGAGGGAGTAACAGAAAAAAGAAAGTCCCTGAACCATTAAAATTCAGAGACTTACGATTTTAATTTTTCTATTTTAGCGGAGAGAGGGGGATTCGAACCCCCGATACCCTTTAGGGGTATACACGCTTTCCAGGCGTGCCTCTTCAACCACTCGAGCACCTCTCCTTGTTCGGGGCGCAAAAGTAAGGGAAGTTTTTGGAATTACCAAATGTTCGGGCAAATAATATTAAAAGTCCGTTCAAGCAACCAATGCCGGAACGGACTTTCAACACTCAATAAAACATACTTATCATTACCGTGATCTGACTTCCCGTCTCATAAATATGACATACGAAAGAGCAAAACAGATGACAGTAGCTGCAATCAGTCCGGTGAGCTGCGGCCACACCACCAAAAGACTCTGTCCCAATGGCAGCGGACTGGGAATGGCCCCCTGAACCTGCTCCATAGTAAGCGGCCCCAAACTTCTGACGGAAGGCATCAGCAGCGTTGTGGTCGCCTCATTGAACAGTTCGCTAGGTGCCAGACGCATCAGACCGAGAATAAATTTCTGGTAACTGACTATCTGATAAGGAGATGCCAGCTGCGAAGGGCTCAATGCCTTGGCAACCAGATTGACAATCATCGTATAGAACACGCTGAAAAACAACCATACCGCCACCGAAGCCAATGCCGAGGTGGCCGCCTGACGGAAGCAAAGCGAAAACAGAATGGCCAGATTCAGCCAGAATGCCACATAGAACACACTGATTATGAGAAAGAATACAATCCTCCAAAATTCTTCTGCTGTGGGAGGAATGCCTATCGCTATCAACCCGCAGCCCATTACGAGGAATCCCAGTACAAACAGCATGATACCTATCACAATCAATGCAGCCACGAACTTGGCATTGATAATGCAATCACGATGAACAGGCTGTGACAGCATACGGCTCAACGTCCCCTTGTTCTGTTCCGAATTTATAGCATCGAATCCCAGCGCAATCCCCAACAACGGCCCCAGAAAGTTGATAAACTGCACAAAAGAAGGCAATGTGCCATCCGAGGCTGTGAACAACTTCAAGAAAAGGAACGAACCGTCCGGGTCATTGGGCTTGATGGCGGCACCTATGTTGGTAAGCGAGGTATAGAGTGAGCCCATGCACGTAAGCAAAATGATTCCCATCAAGATAATGAACCGCCAACTTTTCACATGGTCGGATATTTCCTTGTTGACGACTACCCGAAAAGGATAATTGACTTTATTCATGCCTTTCTCCTCCTTCCTCCATATAATGGTTATAAATATCAGATAATTCCTGATGCTTGTCCTTCAAATCAGACATATCAATCAAGGTGACCAGCTTCCCACTGTTGAACAGTCCCACGCGGTCGCAAACTTTCTGCACCTGGTCCAGGTGGTGGGAAGAGAACAAGACGGTCAGTCCCTCCTTCCGGCTCAACTGCCTAATGAGCTCGATGAACTCCTGAACACCGGCAGGGTCTATTCCCGAAGTAGGTTCATCCAGGATTATAATTTCCGGATTTTTGATAAGCACGTCTGCCAGCCCCAATCGCTGGCGCATACCGCGCGAATATTTCCCGGTCTTCTTTTTCATCTGTCCGGCAAGCCCCACATGCTCCATCAGCTCCAGCGCCTTGACTTTCGCTTCGGCATCCGAAATGCCATTGAGACGCGCAGTATATATAAGGTTTTCCGGACCGGTCATGTCATCATAAAACCCCACATCTTCGGGCAGATAGCCTATTTTCCGCTTTACCTCGATAGGATGCCTGGTAGAGTCGATACCGCAAATCTCCACAGAGCCGGAAGTGGGTTCCGTCAGTCCCAGCATCATCAGGATGGTAGTTGACTTGCCGGCGCCGTTTGGCCCCAATAATCCGAAAATCTCCCCTTTACGGATAGTCAGGCAAATGCGGTCTACGGCAGTGAAGCGCCCATACTGCTTGGTCAAGTCTGTCAATGCAATCACTCGCTCGTCCATGCTCACCTCCTTCCATATTTACGGAACAGATAGCATACGGCACCTATGGCAACGATTATTATCAAAACGCCCACCCATCCCCATATCATCGGGGTTTTCACGGCAATGCGGAATTGGGCGTCTGTATTCACTTCAGGAGTTTTGGCCGTCATGGTAGCCACATAATCTCCGGGCAATGCCTTTTTGGATGCTTTCATGATAGCTACGACATTGGCCGTTTCCCCCGCCTTCAGCATATCAATCTTCGAAGGCTCAAAAGACACTTCCCAGTCCACGGGCTTATTGGCAGAAAGCTGGATATCTTTCAACAATGAAGAACCGGTATTCCGGACCACCAACTCGATACGCTTCACATCTCCTGCTGTGATTTCGGTACTCAACAATCCTCTGGGCGTGGACAATTCCATCTCGTAGGAACCCGTGACAACAACTTCCAGCTCCAAGTCGGCAGAAGTCGTACCAGTAGCCGCACGTACCGGAATCTTGTAATTGCCGGCTTCCACATTGGCGGGAGGGACAATCTCTATACTCACATTCTGGCTGCTGTTCGCTTCCACCTGGGCAGAAGTGGCCTGCTTATAGTTAGGCTTGAACACGACACTCCAGCCTCTGGGGGCATTGGCCATCAGCGCATACAGCTGCTGGTCGGCCGTCTGGTTTTTCAAAGTGGCATTGAAGGTAAAGGTGGACTTGGAATTGCCCTGCATATTGGGCTGGTCGGTAGTGAACTCGGTCTGGTAAGTTCCTTTCTGGGCCACGATCACCTCCAGCGGCAGTTTGGTTTCTCCGGCAAATACTGTGAAATGATAACTTCCTTTATTTACTTTTAGAGGAACTTCCACTTTCAAATTGAACGTTTTCTTTTCCTTGGACAGTACAGAAAGCTGGCTGAGGGTCCAGCCGCCTGACTTGATTTCATGCTTCCAACTGCCCGGCAATCCGCTGACCGAGAGATTTGCATTTGTAACCCCGTCCGTGTTGTTAATCAAATCAATGCTGTAATCAATGGACGCTCCGGGCGTCACGGAAATTTTTGTGTAAGGAGTGTACAGAATTATGCTTCCAGATTCATCGGCATGTACACGATTTAAGGGAAAGGCTCCCAACAAAATAACTAACAATAAAATACAATTTGTTCTCATAGTCATAAAAAAGTTCTTATGGTTGTTTAATTATGAATATTTTCCCAATTTGTGCGTTGCAAAAATAAAAGATAGCTATATTAGTAGCTGTTAAAAGAAACAAAAGAATATAATTGCGGACACGATATACCCTGCGATGACCTGCTTTTCTTATCTTTGCGATTCCTATTGATACAAACGAATACCATACCGACATGAGAATCCCTGAAATACGCTTACAGAACCAGCAACTGTCCACTCCACTCTTCGGCCACCCGAAAGAACTGGTCTCCTGGATGGGCGCCATGCAGGCACAAGACTATACAATGGTGAAATGGGCCGTAGGTATGCGGCTGAAGTCACCGGGAATTCAAGCCGTGGAAAAAGCCCTGCATCAAGGGGAAATACTGAGAACCCACGTAATGCGTCCCACATGGCACCTGGTAGCAGCAGAAGACATTCGTTGGATGCTGAAACTCTCTGCACAACGCATCAAATCTGCCAATGATTCTTATGCAAAAGGACATGGTCTGGAAATCACGGAACAGCAATATGACAGAAGCTACACCATACTTGGGAATATCCTCAGCGGGAAGCGAAGCCTGACGAAACAAGAGATTGCGGAACATTTTGAACGTTCGGGACTGCTTGCAGACAACTACCACATGACCCGCTTTATGTCGCGTGCCGAAGTCGAAGGAATTGTGTGCAGCGGAGAATGCCATGGACGGCAACACACCTATGCCCTTCTGGACGAAAGAGTTCCACCTACCCCCGAACTGACGAAAGAAGAAGCGCTGGCCCGCCTGGCTACAGCCTATTTCCGCAGCCATGCCCCTGCTACCCTGCAAGACTTCTCCTGGTGGTCTGGTTTGCCTTTAACGGAAGCAAGGCAAGCCATTTCTCTGATAGAACCGGAACTGATGTCCGAACAATGGAACAGCCAGACATGGTACATCCATGACTCCTGCCGGACATCTGGAAAGGCGACCGGTAACCTGCACCTTCTTCCCTCCTACGATGAATACCTGATAGGATACAAGGACCGGACGGACGTCCTACCCAAAGAGGACTATTCCAAAGCTTTCACCAACAACGGATTGTTCTTTCCGGTACTTCTCTATAAGGGGCATGTAGTAGGAAATTGGAACAAGGCGTCCAAGAAAAAAGAAATCTTCCCGGAGCATTCGCTTTTCCGGAAAGACATCTGCCTGAAAGAGGAGTTGCTGAACCAGGCTAAAGAAAAGTACGTCCGGTTCCTAACACATTAAAGGCGGTCATCGAAGATTTTCATTGAAGAATCTCTCTATTTTGCCGAATGGAATTACCTCTATATTGTCATACAAGTCTACATGGTTTGCACCGGGAATAATCAGCAGTTCCTTATTATCACCCTGCAACTTTTTAAAAGCATCTTCACTGAAATAACGTGAATGGGCCTTCTCACCGTGCAGCATCAACACTGCACTACGGATTTCATCACTATATGAAAGGATAGGCATATTGATGAACGAAAGCGGTGAAGTCTTGTTCCATCCGTGGTTAGAGTTGAGTGACCGCTTATGATAGCCGCGCGGTGTTTTATAATAGGCATGGTAGTCCTTCACAAATTGTGGAGCATCGGCAGGCAACGGGTCTACTACACCTCCTCCAAGAGCAAATGTACCGTTTCTATAATCCTCCGTACGCTGAGCATTAAGCTGGCGCCGCAATTCATGCCGTGCATCGGCATTCATAGAATCGAAATAACCGTTAGCATTGACCCGGCTCATGTCGTACATGGTTGCCGTAACTGTAGCCTTGATGCGAGTATCGATAGCCGCTGCATTAAGCGCCATGCCTCCCCATCCACAAATACCGAGAATGCCGATGCGCTCTGCATCTACATCGTCACGGGTGGAAAGATAATCGACCGCTGCACTGAAATCTTCCGTATTGATGTCCGGCGAAGCCACATAACGGGGCTGGCCGCTACTTTCTCCCGTATAGGATGGATCGAAAACAATCGTCAGGAATCCACGTTCTGCCAATGTCTGCGCATACAAGCCCGAAGCTTGTTCCTTCACGGCACCAAATGGGCCACTGATGGCAATGGCAGGCAATTTACCCGTCACATTCTTGGGTACATACAAATCGGCGGCAAGTGTAATGCCGTAACGGTTGTGGAAAGTTATCTTTTTATGGTCTACTTTATCACTCTGTGGGAATGTCTTGTCCCACTCTTGAATCAGATTCAAATTCTCTTCCATAAATTTATTATCATTATTAGGATTATTTTCTGTTGCAGACAAATGTCCTGCAGCACAAAGGCTAATAACCATCGCCGCACATATGTTTTTTACCATGTTCTTCATCTCTACTTCTTTAAGTTTCGGTTGGAAATTCATTTCTTAATCCATTGCTTGACAGTTTCCCGGCTCGCTCCATTCAGCAGCCTGCCTTTTCCCCAGTTTATGCCGGGGTAATTCGTCTGCAATTCCTTTTCTGCATTAGAAATACTGCTGCTTCCCGAAGTGGCGAATGGAATAACCGTTTTACCTGCAAAATCACCGCTTTCTATAAATGTATTGACGATTCTTGGAGCCAAATTCCACCAAATAGGAAAACCGATATAAATGGTATCATACTCCGCGAGACTCCCCAATTTAGAATACAATGCAGGACGCGATTTGGAATCCGACATCTCCACACTGCTGCGCGAAGCTTTGTCGTGCCAGTCCAAATCAGCAGCCGTGTACTTTTTCGCAGGCTGTATTTCGTAGAGAGTCCCATCGACAGTTTCTTCCACCAACTTGGCAGCCCTTGCCGTTGTTCCCGTTGCCGAGAAATAAGCTACCAGTGTCTTACCACCTTTTTTCTGTGCGTTAACAATAATAGACAACAGCATAACCGCCATCATAAACAATACCAATCTTTTCATACGATATATTATTTAGTTGAAACATATAAATCCAATTGTTATAGCGATACAAAAGTAGCGGGTATTATTTATTATATAGGTATCCAAATTACTGATTATATAACCCGAATTACTGATAGATGTCCGAGAAGAGAAATAAAAAATCCCGTAAAACCTTGATTTTACGGGATTTGTCATACTTTGAGTCCTTTTTGTCTTTGGAGTTCTGCGGAGAGACAGGGATTCGAACCCCGGGTGCCTCGCAGCACAACGGTTTTCAAG